>Ga0335081_10005638_pt1 | contig 19827 bp, 19 predicted proteins | sample Lox_Sample_35_FD_206713 | JGI IMG/M metagenome (GOLD analysis project Ga0335081, IMG submission 206713) | Soil microbial communities from Loxahatchee National Wildlife Refuge, Florida, United States - Lox_Sample_3.5 | ecosystem: Environmental > Terrestrial > Soil > Wetlands | place: USA... | reverse complement strand
CCGCCACCTGGTCGTTCCGCACCCTGCTCGCGCCACCCGCCCTGACGTTGCCCGCCGAGAATGCCACAGGGGTCGCACTGCGGCCGCAGTTGACCTGGACGAACCCGAACACAATTGGAGTGACGGGGTACACCGTTCAAATCTCGAAAAGCAATAACTTCTCGCCCGTTCTGATGACGGGCAACGTCACCACGACCAGCTTCACTCCCGCGACCAATCTCCCGTCCGGCACGACGCTCTACTGGCGCGTCCAAACCAAAGGCTCCAATGGACCCAGCCCTTGGTCCAGCGCATCCTTCACGACGCAGTGATAACCATACATATCCAGCCACGGTATAGATGGCAGTAAGAAGCCGGGAGCTGGCGTGTCGTTGGACGGTCCGCTTCGGGCTCATCCCGTAAATTGATCTTGGGTGCCAACAGTGCACTTCCTTGCAAAAGAGATGTTACTGCGCTTGACTCTTTGACGGCTATTCTGACAGTTTACGAGATGGATATGGCATAAAATGCAGAGATCATAGACGGTTTCTGAGTCGACTTCGGCATAGGCTCTAGGCAGAAAAGCGCCAAAAATACGCCGTGGAAAAGTTCCGCTGGCAACTCTGCCTCAATGAGTTCAAACCCTCGGTGGGTCACTTGAAACAACCCGCGCCGCGTTTTCTAACCTTGGTCGATTTTCAAATCTTGATTATTTCTCGTGCAGGATATTTCTAACCAAATATAATTCCCCGCGTTCGAAGCCGCGTTCGATGTAATATTGGCGCGTCCCCACTGCGGAAATCACCGCCATCCGCCTGAAGCCGCTTTCCTTGGCGATCTGTTCCGCTCGCTGAAGCAGCTTTGTTCCCAATCCGGCATGTTGTGCCGCGCCGTTCTTCTCCTCGCCCACCGGCAATGACTGTCCATATACATGCACTTCGCGGATCAACGCGGCACCATCCAAATCGGTCAAATGAGTCTGCGGCGCATCAGGGGAAGGCAAGGACAGGCGAATGAAACCAGCGAGTTTATCGTCGGACGTGATATACGAGATGAAATGCTCTTCGGCACAATCCGCCTTATAAACTAGATCATCCAATTGGAGCAGTGCAGGGTCCACCGGCTTTCCTTTGACTTCCCGACAGCGGATGCATTCGCAGCGCGTACCGCGTCGTTTCATTTCATCGTGGACATCTTGTCTCAGGCTCGTGCGGCGATTCCCTGCGACAACATTGGTTGAAGGAATATCGCGAATGACGCGGTTCACGCGGCAATACCGTGGGATCGTGGTTTTGATATCAGCGATCAAGTCAATTAATTGTTCGGTGCTGTATGGATCGAATTCGCCGCGCTGCCAATATTCGTAAAGCTCGGCGTTGGCAAGCAACTGATTCGGATAGATTTTGATTTCATCAGGACAGAAGCCCTGCCATAGCCGCACAAAATCCTCTCGATCCGATTCCGGCGTCGCGCCGAGCAGATTTGGCATCCAATGCAACACGATTTTGAAACCGGCCGCACGGAGCAGGGCAGTCGCGCGCCGCGTACATTCCACGTCATGACCGCGCTTGTTCATCTCGAGGATGCGATCATCGAAACTTTGCGCGCCCATTTGCACCTTCGTCACGCCCAGATGCCTCAGCCAGCGGATTTCGTCCGGCGTGATTTCGTCCGGACGCGTCTCGATGACCAATCCGACGTTTCGATGCGGCCCGGATTCGTTCAGCCTGTGAGTTTCCGATAACTCCCCCGCCTCTATGTTTCGGCTCCTCTCAACCTCCCTTCTGCCGGCAGAGGGGAAAGGAGTGAGGCTGACCTCGTTCATCGCGTCGAAGCAACGCTGGACGAACCATTCCTGGTAATCGCGTTTATAGGAACTCCACGTCCCGCCGAGAATCAACAATTCGATTTTATCAGTGGGATGCCCCAGCGAATCCAACGCCTGGATGCGCGATTTCACCTGCAGGTATGGATCGAATTCATGTTCAAGGCCGCGCATCGCACCGGGTTCATCGGCGAGGTATGATTTCGGCATCCTCACATCGGTTGGACAAAAAATACATTTGCCGGGACACGGATACGGCTTGGTCAGAACCGTGACGGTCGTCACGCCCGAGAGCGTGCGCATGGGTTTCATGCGCAAACGTTCCAGCAAATGCGCATCCGGATTGATTTCGTTGTTCCGCACCATCTCGTGATATGCGGCGACCAAAACGTATTTCCCAAGATAACCGCCGCCCTGGAGCGGATAATGACGAAGCGCGTCCATCACCGCGCGGCCATTGCGGATTTCATCCAAAGCCTGGCGTGCGAGAACCATCCATTCGGGCCGGATGGTGTGGGTTGAAACCCATTCTTCCTGTTTCGCCGATCTCATTTTGATTCCTCAGGCTTCAATACAAATTGATCCTTGACTTCAACCAGGTTCTTGTGCTTGAACAAATCGGTGTGGAGTCCGCATTCGGTCTTGCCGCGTCCAACCCAGCGCCCGGCGCGATCATCATCGTTCCATCCGACCGGGACAGTGCATGGCGCACAGCCGAGGCTGCGATAACCGCGTTCATATAACGGATGCGCTGGCAGATGATATTCTTCCATATAAACCTGCACATCACGCTTCGTCCAGTTCAGCAGGGGATTCACCTTCAGCAGGCTGCCGTCCTGCAATTCCAATATCTTGGCCCGCGAACGTTCTGCGGTCTGATCGCGCCGAATGCCGCTGATCCAGGCGCGCAATCCGCTCAGCGCCTTTTGCATCGGCTGGACCTTATGGATGTAGCAGCATAGGTTTGGATCCTGGACTGGCAGAACGCGCGTGTTCTGGCGCGCGAAGATATCCCAGCGTGAATCGCGATATAGGTCCGTCACATTGAGATTCCATTCCTGCTGGATCTTTTCGCGGAAGATCAGCGTATCCCAAAAATGGTAGCCGGTATCAAGAAAGAAGATGCGAAGGTCGGATCGGATCTGTGTCGCCATGTGCAATAGTGGCATGCTCTGTGTCTGGAAGGAGGTGCTCATCGCGACGTCCGGCGCGAAGGTGTCCACGGTCCACCGAATGATTTCCTGCGGCGTCCTCGCTTCGAACTGCTCCGAAAGCGCATCCACTTCCTTTTGGCTCAACATGGCTGGAAATTATACCCCTCTGTCGTGAAGCGACGGGTGGAGCAAGGTTATAATCCTGGCATGGACCAGGCCATTGTTCAGCAATTGCTGGATTTGAATCGACGTTTCTACACGGAACATGGGGGCGATTTTTCCGCGACGCGCGCGCGATTGCAAAACGGCGTATTGCGTGTCATCGATACCTTGTGCGGCAATGAGTCGATCCTGGATCTGGGATGCGGCAACGGCGAACTGGCACGGACCTTAGCTCGGCGCGGCCATCGTGGTCCGTACCTCGGCCTCGACTTCAGCTTGCCGCTCCTCGAGGAGGTGCAGCACGAAGCCTTTCCATTTCCCGTTCAATTCAGGCAAGCCGATCTAACTTCACTGCACTGGGACCGTACCGATGCATACGATATTGTTCTTTCGTTTGCGGTTCTCCATCACATTCCCAGCCTCGAACTGCGATTGCAGATCATCCAAAAGGTTCATGGATTATTGAAATCCAGCGGAATGTTCATTCATTCCAATTGGCAATTCCTGAATAGTCCGCGCTTGAAAGCCAGGATTCAACCTTGGGAAATCATTGACTTGCAGGAATCGGATGTGGACGCCGATGACTATCTGCTCGATTGGAGGCGCGGCAGCCGCGGCCTGCGCTACGTGCACCGCTTCGATGAATCGGAATTGGCAGACCTGGCAAAAGTCTGCGGCTTTGAAATCATCGAAACGTTCTATTCGGATGGGGAAAATGGGCGCTTGAGCCTTTATCAAACCTGGAAAAAAGTTTTGGGTTCCTGACCTTCACGTCTCACCATGGCGCGCGGCCCGATAACGGGTCATTTGATCAGCGGTTTGAATCCTTCACCGACCGCTTCATGCGCCTGACCGATCACCATGAACGCCTGGGGATCCACTTCCTGCAGGATAGCTTTCAATTGAGAGACCTCCGAACGGTTGATCACGCAATACAGAACGGAGTGTTCGGCACCGGTATAGGCGCCCTTGCCTTGCAGGATGGTCATGCCGCGTTCCATGTCCACCAGCACGCGTTGCGCAATCTGGTCCGGATGGTTGCTGACGATCAGGGCGGTGCGCACCACGCCGGGCCCCTCCAATACCGTTTCCGAGACAATGCCGCTCACATATAACGTGATGATCGCGTAAAGCGCTTCCTTCCAACCAAAGACGAACCCTGCCGCCAGGATCACCGCCGAATCGACCATCAGATAACTTTGTGTCATCGGCACACTGCGATAGTGATTCAAGATTCGGGCCAGGATGTCCGAGCCGCCGCTGGTCCCGCGGGCGCGATAAACCAAGCCATATCCCACGCCGCTGACCACGGCCCCATACAGCGAATTCAGAAAGATGTCGTCGGTCAGGCCCTGGGCGGGGAAAATGCTCAGACGAGGAATCAAATCCACAAAAATGGAATAGACCACGATGGCAAGGGCCGTGCGAAGCGCAAACCGCGCTCCGCCAAGAAAGCGCCAGCCGAGAAAGAACAGGGGGATGTTTCCGATCAAGATCATCAACCCGATCGGCCAATGCGTGTAATGATTGATCAACTGCGATATTCCGCTGACGCCGCCGCTGGCGAGATTTGCCGGAACCAGGAACAAACGCAGTCCGATGGCCTGTATGATCGCGCCGATGAGGATTAAAGCGTAATCGAAAAGAACCGGAAGGAATCGTTTCGGCGAATTCACAGAAAACTCAATCCAACAGATTCACGCCGGCCATTTTCTCGATTACGCCGATGACGGCCGAATTATCCAGTTCACCCATGCCCAGCTCGATCATTCTTTCGAAGAGCTGGGTGTTTTTCGTGGCCGAGGGCAACGACAATTCATATTGGCGCGCCGTCTCCATCACGATCCGCATGTCCTTGAGTTGCATGTGGGCCTTGAAGCCCGGCGCTCGATTGCCCGCGAATAAACGCGGCGGCTTGACATCCAACGTCCAGCATTGCGCGGCGCCCGCTTTGATGGCCTCCACGACCTTTTGCGGATCGACGCCGGCTTTGCGTGCAAAGATCAGCAGTTCGCCCATCGCCGTCATCTGCGCCGCCACCATGATCTGATTGGCGGCTTTCGCAACTTGTCCTGCGCCTGAATCGCCGACATGGGTGACCGTCTTTCCCATCGCATGGAAGATCGGTCTGACTTTCTCAACGGCCTCCGCCGGACCGCCGACCATGATGGTCAGCGTGCCATTCTTCGCACCGATGTCTCCGCCGGAAACAGGCGCGTCGAGCGATAACACATCCCTGGCGGATAATTTTTCCGCAATCATCCGCGCTGAAGCGGGTTTGATCGTGGAATTGTCCACGAAGATCAAACCTCGATGTGAGCCTTCGATGATTCCCTTTTCGCCGAGGGCCACCTTCTCCACGTCCGGCGAGTCAGGCAAATTGGTGAAAACAACATCCACTCGCGAGGCGACCTCGGCGGGCGAGGGCGCGGCGGTGGCGCCTTCCCTGACCAGTTCATTCACCGATGCCGCCGAACGGTTATGGACGATCAGGGGAAAGCCCGCCTTCAAAATATTCCGGGCAATTGACTTGCCCATCAATCCCAAACCGATGTATCCGACTTTAAGCATGAGGGCTCCTGTTCCTATGACCATGAGATTATACCAATGAGCCTGTTTGTTCCAGCCTAATAAGAAATCAAAACCCGCCTTTGAATGAGAGGCGGGTTTTGACTGGACCGGAAGCGTCATTTGAGTTCGTAGGTGATATCGACCGTCACGGTCAGCGTTAATTGGCCGCTGTTGATCGGCACCGGCGCCTCCGGTGCTGCCGCGAGACCGCCGCCACCTTTCCCATAAACATCGGTCAGCGGTTGCGGAATATTGTTCGTGAAGCTTATGGTTTGCACGTTGCCCAGCGTGACGCCTGCCGTAGAGGCCAGTCCCTGTGCCTGAGTTTGCGCATCCTTGACAGCCTGATCGCGCGCCTGTTGGATGGCCGAGCTTTTGTCGGCGACATCAAATTGAATGTTATTCACGCTGTTGGCGCCGGCCTGAACCGAAGCATCCAAAATGTCGCCGAGCTTGTCCAGCTGGTGGACCGTTACATAAACGGTGTTATCCACGACATACGTTGTCGTTCCGGGCTTTCCGGTTTGTTGATCATATTGCGTATTGGGATAGATGCTGAAATTGGTAGTGCGAATATCTTTTGCATCCACGCCGGAGTTTTCCAGGGCCGTGATCACTTGCTGGGTTTGTGTGTTGCTGGCCGAGACCGCATCGGCGGCGGTCGGTTGTTCGGTATGCACGCCGATATTGATGTATGCGACATCCGGCGTCAGATAGACCAATCCTGTCCCGGTGACACTCAGCGTTCGCTGGGACGGCGCGGGATTGGAGACAACGGTGGCTCCGCCGCAGGCGCTCAAGGCGATTCCGGCAAATACGACGATCGCTACAAGAAGAAATTTAATCCGCATGATGCTCTCCTGTCTTTTTTGTTTTCGAGACGCTGGCCCGGCTCAAATTGTTCCCGTGTATTTTAGCCTATTCCCGCCGGAGATGATTATTTAAGAACCACATACTGAGGGAAACGAAAAACTGCCTTGCGGCAGTCTTTCGTTTTGGATGCGGCCGGATCTACCTCCGAACTGGGCGCTCTCCTTCGTAGGGTTGGGCGCTCAGCCCTACCGGATGGTAGGTTGGCTCAGGGCGGACCATGGGCCGGGTCGAATCGAGGGTGGGAACGGTTTTGGGGGTGGGACGGATATACGTGGGAGTCTGAGCGAGCGGTTGCGGACGTGATTGGAACGCGGGCCGAATCGGCCCGTCGCGCGCTGGCTGTGTCTCTGCCATCGTGAAAATGTTTTCGCCTGCGATCGAGAAGGTCCCGATCACGAGAATGCGGATCAACCAGACCATCACGGCGACGAAGACAGGCACTGCTTTGGTAAGCACGACCTCGCCAATCAAGGCGCTGCCTTGGGAGCTGTGGCCCAGGATCGCCACCGAAACGCCCCACCAAGTCAGCATGGCGTTGAAAACTGCCGCGATCAACCAGGCGCCGAACAGGTACCAGACTTCGGTGGGCTCCGCGCGGCCGCGCTGTGGCGTGAAGATGCGCGCAATACCAGCAAAGTCGATGCCGCAAAACGCAATGGCGAGAATTGTAGCCCAGGTGATGCCGGCAAATTTTAAATTCCCAAGGAGATCCGTCAGCGCAAAAGCAGTGGTCGAATAATTAAAGACCTCGAAGGCCAGCAGGGCACCGAGCAGAATGACGCCGAAAATGGCGCCGCGCCGGGAGGCCGTGCCGCGCAGGAATGGCATTAACCGGATAGGGAAGGATTGGTTCATGGAAAGCTCCTTGGCTTTGCCAATGGATAGCGCAAAGCTGCTATAAATATAGAACAAATATTCTAAAATGTCAAGCGCGGAATTTGGAGGCAGGCGATGAGGATTCGCTTGACAATCTTCAATGCCTGAATTATAGTTGCTCCTATAAAGCCTATAATTTCAATAGACATTATATGAGACTTTCGAAACGCGGCGAATACGGTTTGCGAGCCATGATCATGCTGGCAACGCCGGGGCAGGATGGACGTCCCCCGGTCCTCCAGATTCGAGAAATTTCTGAGCGCGAGAAGATCCCGGGCAAGTTCCTTGAGCAAATCCTTCTGACGCTCAAAAATGCGGGTCTGTTGCATAGCAAAATGGGCGTCGGCGGAGGCTATCATCTGGCAAAACCTGCCGGTGAGATCAGCTTCGGTCATATTGTCCGAATTTTGGACGGCCCGCTGGCGCCCGTCAAGTGCGTCAGCCAGATGGCTTATGAACCGTGTGGGTGTCCTGACGAGGAGACCTGCGGCCTGCGGCTGACCATGGGCGATGTGCGGAATTCGATCGCGAAGATTCTCGATGGTACGTCGCTCGAAGACGTTACGCGCCGAGTCAGTAAAGTCCGTAAAACGCTGAAATCCAGTTGAGGCACTGTTTTCGATCAACTTTTTTTCGCGGCTCAAAAGTCTATTAGTATTATAGACTTTATAATATAAGCTCGATTTCCTGGAGGTAGAATGAAAGGCCTGTTCTTCAAGTTGTTTAGTCTCATGGTGGTGGCGATGATGGCATTGACCGCCTGCGGAAGCCCGGCCACGGCCACACCCGCCGCGCCCGCCGCTACTCAACCGGCCGCGGCACCCGCCGCGACGGCCACGGTTGCGGCTCCCACAGCCCAGCCGCTCAGCGGAACGATCAACATTTCCGGGGCGTTTGCTCTATACCCCATGATGACCGTCTGGGCAGCCGAGTTCACCAAGCTGAATCCCGGCGTGCAATTCAATGTCCAGGCGGGCGGGGCCGGTAAGGGCATGACGGACGCGCTGGCCGGCGCGGTGGATATCGGCATGGTTTCACGCGCCATTCAGCCGGCCGAGGAAGCCAAAGGCGCCTACTGGGTGTCGGTCGCAAAAGATGCCGTCTTCCCAGTGATCAGCGCGCAAAACCCGGTCCTGGCTGATTTGATGGCAAAGGGCATCAGCCCGGCCATGTTCAAGAAAATTTTCATCACGGGCGAGGTCACAACCTGGGGCGAGGTGGTTGGCAAGCCCGATGATACGGATGCCATCCATCTTTACACCCGTTCGGACTCCGCGGGCGCAGCGGATGAATGGGCGCTGTTTTGTGGCGGAAAAGTTCAAGCGGATATTTTGAAAACTGCCATCGGAGTGAACGGTGAACCGGCGCTCGTTGCCACAGTTATCAAGGATCCGCTTGGGATAACCTACAGCAACCTGAACAGTGTCTTTGACGTCACGAGTGGAAATATTGTGACCGGAGCCGCCGTACCGCCCATTGATGTGAATGGCACTGGTCAAATCACGCCAGATGAGGTATATAAGACCACGGCAGACGCGGTCAACGCGGTCTCATCAGGTAAGTATCCATCCCCTCCGGCCCGCTTCGAGAACCTGGTGACCAAAGGCAAACCCACTGGCGTGGTGCAAGCGTTCATCGTATGGATTTTGACAGATGGTCAAAAAGACCTTGGCCAGGCAGGGTACGTAGCCCTGACGCCGGATCAACAAGCGGCCGCCCTGGCAAAGGCTAAATGAATCGGCAAATTCAACTAGACATAAAGAAAACCCGTTTGGAAGCAGAAGGTCGGCAACGCCGGCCTTCTGTGGTTGCTCGCAACCAGCGGAATCAATTCGCCAGACGCACTTTTTTCATCGTCACGTTACTGCCGATGATTCTCATTGCGGCGGTCACGATCATATTGGTTGTGCGTTCGTGGCCCATCCTGAGCACCTATTCTCCCAAAGATCTTTTCTTAGGTTCCACTTGGAGGCCTGACCAGGGCCTCTTTGGCTTTTGGCCCTACATCGTTGGCACTTTCTGGGTAACCATTGTAGGTGTTCTGCTTGCGGTCCCGCCTTGTCTGCTGACGGCTCTGTATCTGTCTGAATATTCTCATTCATTCACTCGTTCTATCGCCAAGCCGATCCTGGATTTGCTGGCAGCCATTCCTCCTGTGGTATACGGTGTATGGGGATTGCTTGCCATTGTGCCCTTTGTGGAGGATGTGCTTGCACCGCTTTCCAGGCGATGGCTCAGTTTCATTCCGATCTTTGCAGTCAATCAGCCGACCGGTTTCAGCATCCTGGCCGGCGGCATTGTGTTGGCCGTGATGATCGCTCCATTGATCATTGCGGTCGTGTATGAAATTCTGAGGACGGTGCCGGAGGAACTGCGACATGCGTCCTTGGCGGTCGGAGCTACGCAGTGGCAGACCATTCGTCAAGTGGTGATCCCGCGCGTCGTTCCCGGAATGGTGGCGGCGATCGTATTGGCCGCCTCGCGCGCCCTGGGCGAAACGATGGCGGTGTTGATGGTGGTCGGAAATGTCGCGCAAGTACCGGCATCTGTTTTCGATGCGGGCTATCCGCTCCCGGCGCTGATCGCCAACAACTATGGCGACATGATGTCCATCCCGCTTTATGACGCGGCACTCTTGTGTGCCGCGCTCATCCTTCTGATCCTCATCCTGACCTTTAATATCCTGTCCACTCTTGTACTTCAAAGAATGCTAGGGAAAAATTGGGCATGATGAAAAAACGTTGGCAGCGACGGCACCTGGTGGAGGCCTTTGTAAAAGGCTTGATGATCGTTTCTTTTCTTGTCGTGGCTGGATGCCTGGGCGCGATCCTGTGGACGATCCTGGTCAACGGCTTCCCGGCTTTGACCTGGGATATGGTCACGCAGATACCGCAGGGCGGTTTCTATCTTGGCAAAGGCGGCGGCGTACTCAACGCCATTCTCGGTTCCCTTTACCTGGCCGGCGGCGGCACGCTGTTGGCCATGATCTTTAGTTTGCCCATTGCGCTTTATCTTCAAACGTACCTTGGCGACTCCGATTGGGGTCGTTATGTCCGCCTTTCGTTGGACGTGCTGTGGGGAATCCCAACCATCGTCTACGGCGTGTTCGGATTTACGATCATGCTGGCCATTGGGCTGCGCGCTTCGCTGCTGGCAGGCATCGTGGTGCTGGCACTGGTGGAACTGCCGATCATGGTGCGCGCCATGGATGAAGTGATCTGCCGCATGCCCGTTGACCTGGAACAGGCCGCGCTGGCCCTCGGCTCGACCAAGCTGGAAGTGGCCGTGCGCATTGTGATCCGGCAAATGCTTCCGGGGATCATCACCGCCATTCTTTTGGCGTTCGGGCGCGGCATCGGCGATGCGGCCGCTGTTTTGTTTACGGCGGGCTATACGGATCGCATTCCGACATCCCTGATGCAGCCGACGGCCTCGCTGCCGTTAGCGGTCTTCTTCCAGCTGGGAACGCCCTATCCCATCGTGCAGCAGCGCGGTTATGCCTCCGCGTTGATCCTCACGATCATCGTCTTGATCATCAGCGTCGGTTCGCGCTTGATCTCGGCGCGTTTGAATAAATATACAGTGAAATAAAGAGAAGTGGATGTATGGAGACTCATATCCGGGTTCGCAACTTGAATGCTTTCTATGGCAAGCAGCAGGCGTTGAAGGACATCAACATAGAAATTCCCAAAAAGCAGGTCACGGTCATCATGGGGCCGTCGGGCTGTGGCAAGTCCACCTTGCTCAAGTCGCTCAATCGCTTCCTCGAGCTGACCGATGATACGAAGATCTCTGGCGAAGTGCTGGTGGATGAGCAGGATATCTATGCCGGTGATGTAGATGTCACGGAAGTCCGCAAACGCGTCGGCTTGCTGGCGCAGCGTCCGTCGCCTTTGCCTATGTCCATTTACGAGAACGTCGCGTACGGCATGCACATCCATCGCATGCACAATGACCGCCTGGCTTATAAGAAAGCCGTCAGGCATTATCTTGAGATCGCCGGGCTTTGGGACGAAGTTGGCAAACGTTTGCATGACCCGGCCACCAGCCTTTCGATTGGCCAGCAGCAAAGATTATGTTTGGCGCGCGGACTGGCGGTCGAACCGGAAATCATCTTGGGCGATGAGCCGACCTCCGCGCTCGATCCGATTTCGGCCCAGAACGTCGAGAAGCGTTTGCTTGATCTGAAGGAACAATACACGATCGTGATCGTGACCCATACCCTGCGCCAGGCGAAACGTCTCGCCGACTACGTGATTTACATGTATCTCGGTGAAGTGGTTGAAGCGGGACCCGCGCACGAAGTCTTCAATAATCCACAGCACGAACGGACGCGCGCCTATCTTGAAGGACAATTCTAAATGGTACTTCATTTTGCTTTGATCCCAACGGGCTCAACCGGTCCGGTCGATCCAATGGCAATGAAAATATCCATTCATTTGGAAGACGAAATCCGTATCCTAGGCCAGGTTGCACTGGATCTTGATCATGGCCGCGCGCCTTGGAGCGGCGAAGGGCAGGGGAAACGGGTAGCGCACATAACCCTGTGGCTTTCCACCATTCGCCTTTTTTCCGATTCAATCGATTGGCAGAAGCCGACCGCCAGGTACCGTCGCAGCGTTGGTGAGCGTCACCCAGTTCCCCGTTGAGTTCCTAAACCCTGTCTTGACACCCTGCCAGGAGGCGAATCTCCGACTTCCATAAGGTATGGTTTATTCTCGCGTCGATGAACTTGCAGGATCACAGCGATACCTGCCGCTTGGGTCGAGCCTCGCTCCGTCCCTACGGCAACAATGGGGTTATAATCTTTTCGGAGTTCCTATGAAACGAATTGGCCTGTTATTGGTTCTTGCAGCCGGATTGTTCTTCGCATTTCACCCCGCCGCAGCGCAAACGGCGCAACCTTTGATCTTGGTGATGAACGCCAACGGAGCGATCGAGCCTGCGATGCAGGGGTATTTCGAGCGCGGCATTCACACTGCCGAGCAGCGCAACGCCATCGCTCTTATTATCCAGTTGAACACGCCCGGCGGCGATCTGCAGAGCATGGATAATATCATTCAGGATATCCGCGCCAGCACTGTACCCGTTGTGATTTACGTTGCGCCCAATAGCGCCATGGCGGGCAGCGCCGGAGCGCTGATCACGATCGCGGCGGATGTCGCCGCCATGGCGCCGGAGGCGGCCATCGGTGCCTCCAGCCCGATCGATTCGAGCGGTCAAAACCTCGACTCGACCCTGGCCACCAAGCAAAAGGAGATCATGAAAGCCACCATCCGCCCGCTGGTGGAACGACGCGGCACCAATGCCACTCAACTGGCGCAGGATATGATCGATAATGCCAAAGCGGTATCTGCCTCCGAAGCGTTGCGGGCCGGGTTGATCGATTTCACCGCCACGGATGTCAACGATGTGATCAAAAAACTGGACGGATTCACGGTCAGCATGCCGAATGGCACCATTACGCTCCACACCGCCAATGCCATGGTCGAACCGCTGGACATGAACTTGATCGAACAGCTTTTGTTGATCCTGACCGACTCGAACGTCGTGTTCATTTTGCTCTCGGTGGGCGCCTACGCGTTGATCATTGAAATCTCCCATCCCGGTGGCTGGATCCCCGGCTTTTTCGGCGTGATCTGTTTGGCGCTGGCGATTTACGGCCTGGGATTGCTTTCGGTGAATTGGTTCGGTTTGATCTTTATCGTTACCGCCTTCGTGCTGTTCATCCTCGATATCAAAGCGCCGACGCATGGCGCGCTGACGGTGGCCGGCGTTGCCTCCTTCATCTTTGGTGCATTGACGTTATTCAACTCTGCGAGCGTGCCATCCTTTGAGCGCGTTTCTGTTCCACTGGTGGTCGTGGTCGGCATTCTTTTTGGTTTGTTGTTCGCCGTGATCGTAACCTTTGCTTTACGAACGCTGCATTCTCCCCTGCAATCGGGCGTGCAAACGCTGGTCGGCAAAACGGGATTTGCGAAAAATGATTTTGGCCCAGCCGGGCAGGTTCAAGTCGGGTCTGAGCTTTGGAGCGCGGAGCCCGTGGACGGATCAAGTCAGATTCACCAAGGTGAGAGCGTCGAAGTAGTCGAAGTCAAAGGCTTGCGGCTCAAGGTCCGCAAAAAATAACCGGACGATCCTTTCAGTACCCTCATGATCTTCCAAATGAGGCATGATAAAATTTACTCAATAACATTATGACATCTACTCCCACACGCGCTCGAGTCAACCCCGATACCATCCATGTCCACCCATTGCGCCGTCCCGAATGGATCAAAGTGCGTGCGCCTTCCGGCGAAACCTATGAACGCTTGCAAGAGTTGATGCGTTCGAAAGCCTTGCATACCGTTTGCGAAGAGGCCATGTGTCCGAACATGGGGGAATGCTGGGGATCGGGAACCGCCACCTTCTTGATGCTCGGCGACGTTTGCACGCGCACGTGCGGCTTTTGCGATATCAAGCATGGCAAGCCCGCGCTGATGGATTGGGGTGAAGCCGAGCGCGTGGCGCAGGCCGTGAGATCGATGAATCTAAAACATGCGGTGATCACCTCGGTCAACCGCGATGACCGGCGGGACGGCGGTGCGCCGATTTTTGCGATGGTTATTCGGCGCATCCGCGAAGTGCTGCTAGGTTGTTCCGTTGAAGTATTGATTCCCGATTTCAAGGGATCGCTCGAAGCATTGAGGATCGTGATGGAGGCGCGGCCCGAGATTTTGAATCATAACGTGGAAACGGTCCAACGCTTGTTCAAGCAGGTTCAGCCGCAGGATAATTACGATTGGGCGGCAGCGACCCTCTCGAACGCCAAGAAGCTTGATCCCGAAGTGCTTACCAAATCTGGCATCATGGTGGGTCTGGGTGAAACGATGGATGAAGTCAAGGCGGTGATGCGCGATCAGCGTTCGTGGGGCGTGGATATCTTGACCATCGGCCAGTATCTCCAGCCCAGCAAGAAACACCTGCCGATGGATCGTTATTACACACTCGAGGAGTTTGTCGAGCTGAAGCGCTATGGCATGGAGATCGGATTCAAGTGGGTGGAAGCCGCGCCGCTGGTTCGGTCTTCCTATCACGCCGCGGAACAAGTGCGCGCTTTGAGCATTGTGCATCGTAAGTTGTACGGGGAGCAAGTCAACTAACGACCCGCTGGTCCCACACGGATTTTGTTCGATAGCGGCCCTGGATCGATCCGGGGCTTTCTGGATCTCTTGTTTTGCGGAATAGGGGATGAGGGTCTGCGTTTTGAGACGATCCGCAAGCGTAATCAGACAATCGTATTATAATGAAGCAACGCCCTCCTCCTTATCGCTTTCATAAAAAATGGAATCATGACGTTTCAGGGCAATTCCTAGATTGCCCGATCGAAGGAGTAACCCTGCATGAACGTACTATTAATTTATCCTGAATTTCCAGATACCTTCTGGAGCTTTAAGCACGCCTTGAAATTCATCCGCAAGAAAGCTTCTTTGCCGCCTTTGGGCTTGATAACCGTGGCGGCCATGCTGCCATCCGGCTGGAAAAAACGCATGGTGGATTTGAACGTGGCAAAGCTCAACGAGAAAGATTTGGCGTGGGCCGATATGGCCTTTGTCAGCGCGATGGTGGTGCAGCGTGAATCCACCAAGCTGGTCATTGCGCGCTGTAAAGCGGCGGGCCTCAAGGTCGTGGCGGGCGGGCCGTTGTTTACTGAAGAATACGATCAGTTCAAAGACGTGGATCATTTCGTATTGAATGAAGCTGAGCTGACCCTGCCTCCGTTTCTACACGATTTGGAGCAGGGCCAAGCGCAGTCTATTTATGCTTCCACCGAGTTCCCGGACATCGCGCAAACGCCTGCCCCGCAATGGGAATTGCTGGATCTGAAGCGCTATGCGACCATGGCCATCCAGTATTCGCGCGGTTGTCCTTTCGATTGCGAGTTTTGCAATATCACCACCCTGCTGGGCCACAGGCCGCGCGTCAAAACCGCCGAACAAATCATTGGGGAACTGGATGGACTCTATCGTCTTGGCTGGCGCGGAATCGTCTTCTTTGTGGACGATAACCTGATCGGCAACAAGAGACACCTCAAGGAACATCTCCTTCCGGCGTTGATCGAATGGCGCAAGGACAAGGTCGGCTTCGTGTTCACCACCGAGGTTTCCATCAACATTTCCGACGATCAGCAGTTGCTGGATCTGATGGTGCAGGCAGGATTCGATACGGTCTTTATCGGAGTGGAAACCCCGGACGACGGCAGCCTGGCCGAGTGCAACAAAAAGCAGAACCAGCGCCGCGACCTCGTGGAGGATATCAAACACATCCAACGCAGCGGCCTGCAGGTGCAGGGCGGATTCATCATCGGCTTCGACAGCGACACGCCGTCCATTTTCCAGCGCCAGATCGAATTCATCCAGAAGAGCGGCATCGTGACCGCCATGGTCGGCTTGTTACAGGCGCCCATCGGGACCCGGCTTTATGACCGATTGATGGGCGAGGGCCGCTTGTTGGGATTGATGTCAGGCGACAACGTGGATGGAACGACCAATATTATTCCGAAAATGAACATTGAGATTCTGCATAAGGGTTACGAGACTGTCATTCATTCGTTATATGCGCCGAAGAATTATTATGCGCGCGTCATCACCTTTTTGAAGGAATACAAGGCTCCCAAGATCACCGTTCCGCTGGACCTGCAGCATGTGCTGGCCCTGTTCCGTTCCATCCTGCGGCTGGGCATCCTGGACAAGGAGCGCATTCATTATTGGAAGTTATTCTTCTGGACGCTGTTCCGCCGCCCGCAATTGTTTCCGTTGGCGATCACCTTTGCAATTTATGGGTATCACTTCCGCCAGGTGATGGACCTGCATGTTGTCTAAACCCTCTTCTTCCTTGTCTCATAATGCAGAAGCATATCCGTCAGCGATAAATCGGCCAGCGTTTTCAGTTTAAGATATTCCCCTTTAAAAGGCAGCAGGGATGTGGTCGGATTGGGGGCCAGCACCACGGCGATGCCTGCGGCGTTGGCCGCCTCGACGCCGTTCGGTGAATCTTCGAAGACCATCGCTTCCCTGGCCTCGACATGGAGCTGCTCCAGCGCCTTCAAGAACAGATCCGGCTTCGGCTTGGTCCGGCCAAGGGCGACGTCGTCGCCGCAGATGACCTTGTCGAACTGGCCAAACAGGCCGAGGCGGGTCAAGTGCGTGTCCACCCAGGAATGCGGAGAACTCGAGGCGACGGCCAGCTTCATCTGCCGGCATTTTGCTTCGGAAATGATGTTGGTCACCCCCGGCAAAATTGGACTGCGGCGGATCTCGTCGCCGCTCTCACTTCGAAAACGGGTGCGCATGACCTCCGCGTTGAGCGAACCGTTCGTCAGGCTATCCAGATAAAGCGCCGCATCAAAATTCGAGATGCCATATCCGCCGACGGTCTTGATAAATTCACCCTCTGGAAAAGCATAGCCGCATTCCGCGTAAATTCTCTGCCAGGTGCGGATTTCGGCTGTTTCGGTATCGAGGATCAGACCATCAAAGTCAAAGATCAGCGCAGTGAACATGTTGATATTATAACCGACGGCTCGACATCAAAATCCGCGTGGTGATTCAGCAAGCCATTATGGTTCGGAACTACAAAACCATTATGGTTCAGAACTACAAAACCATTATGCTATAATGCGCCTGATTGCATCACATCCGTCGAGAGCTGAGATGAGGTGAACATGGTCAATTTCAACAATGTGGGCAAGGGCGCGTTTATCTGGCAGCCGTCCGCCATCGAGAGTGGAAACCCATATAAGATCCTTTCCCGCTTGCAGATGGCAGGTGCGCAGTCGGTGGCGCTTAAGATATGCGACGGCTTCATGGTTTTGGGGGGATTGGAATTGCTGATCCAGGTATTAAGGCAGAATAACATCCTGGTAGGGTGCTGGGGCTATTCCTATCTGACGCGGGCGCCGCAGCAGGAGGCGCAGGTCGTCGCAAGCGCCTGCAAACGCTACAATCCTGATTATTATTTGATCGATGTGGAAAAGGAAGTCGAGAATAACTATGCGGGCGCGGAACAATTCATGAATGTGCTGCGCCCGGCCCTGGCAGGCCTGCCGCTCGGGCTGACCACTTTTTGGGATCCGTTCGAACATCCGCTTTTCCCGTGGAGCGCCTTCTTAAGCAACGTGGATTTTGTATGCCCGCAAGTGTATTGGAGAGGGGTCGACCCTGTTGGGAAGCTGCGAGCGAGCCAGCAGCATTATGCCAGCATTCCCAACGCCCCGCGGGTCCCTATGTCCGTGGTGGCCGGAGATATGTACACGGACAACGGCGTCGAACCGACCCCCGATCAGGTGGCCCAATTCCTGGCCACGGTGGACGAGGATCCAACGCTGCAGGGCGCCGTCATGTGGATCGCGGACGACACGCAGACGACACCTGAGCTTTGGCAGGCGTTTTCACAATACCGCTGGAAGAACGGCCCCGATCCATCGCAACCCATGGGATGGGCGCAGGTCAAAACTCCGCTTGGGCTTTACGTCCGTTCCGCCCCTTCGGGAAGCAAGGTGGGCGCGCTTTCCAAGGCTCAACTGGCGCCCATCTGGTACGTCAGCGATGACCAATGGGGTGCCATCACGAGCGCCCACGACCAGTGGATTTATGTCGGCAACCCCGATTATGTGAGTCTGGTTTTGAATCCATCCGGCACCCCGGCCACGCCGCCTCCGTCTCCGGGTCTTTTTCAGGCCAAGGTGGTGCCGGCGGCGGGGCTCAACGTGCGCGATAACCCCAGTGGAAACAAAATCGGCGCGCTGCCTGTTAATACGATTGTGCAGGTTTATGAGGAAAAAAACGCCTGGGCACGGATCAACCCCACTCAGAGTCAGTGGGTCAGCGAAACTTACTTGAGCAAGATCAACTGATGGATGGAGATCTCCCGCGACCGGCGGGAGATCTTGTTTTTCAATCTGCGAATTTCGGCATGACATCCGAGGCCAGCAACTGGAGCGTCTCGGATTCATTCTTGTAACTGCTCAAGATGAGCAGCTGCGTGCCAGCCTCCGCGTACTGGCCGAACAGTTCAACCGCCTGCGAGAGGGTCAAAGCGTAGCCACGGAACGGCTCAGGCAAGTTCAGACGTTGCTTCTTGGCTTGAAGCTCTGATTCGTTCTTCGCCACCAGCAGGGCGGTGAGGTTGGTGCGCTGAATCGAATGGTAGTCGCGTCCGGCATCCTCGCAATGCTTCTTCAGAACGGCGTATTTCTTCCTGACCATCTCCGGATCGCCGAACACGTTGCAAGCATCGCCCCAGCGCGCCACGGCGCGCAGGGTTAATTGTTCGCCGCTTCCGCCGATCAGAATCGGCGGGTGCGGCTTCTGTACCGGTTTGGGTTCGAGCATGGCCTGCTTGATGTGGAAGTATTTTCCATCGAAGGTGGCACGCGGCTCGCTCCACATCTTCAAGATGAGTTGAATCGCTTCCTCCATCTGCTTGATGCGGACGGCGGGCTTCTCGGGGAATTCCCAGCCGTATTGGTTGTACTCCTGAACGTTCCAGCCCGCTCCGATGCCGAGCGTGAGCCGGCCGCGGCTGATGATATCCACTCCCGCGGCGATCTTTGCCAGATGCGCCGGATTGCGATATCCCACGGATGTGACCAACAGCGAAAGCCGTGTCCGGCTAGTGACCGCCGCCAGCGCAGCCAGCGTCGACCAGCCTTCCATGAAGGGTTCATCCGCCACGCCCACGCCGGGAATTTGGATCAAATGATCCATGAGGGAAAACCAGGTGAAGCCGTGTGTCTCGGCCCACTGCGCCTTGCGTTTGACTTCCTCGAAGATTTCGTATCGGTCCGAGCCGAATAGCCACGAAGGATTATGGATTCCGAATTTCATGTTTGCTCCTGAGAATGGATTGAATCTGTGGTTGAGATTATACAAAGAATTTCGGAGAAGATGTGAACGTGCAAAAGCGAGATAGTCTCCCTTTCGCGGCGGCAGGCCATCCCGGTGCAAAAACATGACATTTGACAGCCGGTTTGGTTCTTATATTCGTATCGAAGTACAGTAGAATTAATTCCGCATATTTTTGATTGGCAGGAAGAAATGACAAAGCGAATTGGAATACTGACCAGCGGCGGTGACGCGCAAGGCATGAATGCGGCGGTGCGTGCGGTGGTTCGCACCGCGTTGGATCGGGGCGCCGAAATCTACGCGATTTATGAAGGTTATCAGGGCCTCGTGGACGATGGCAACTTTATTCGCAGGATGAATTGGGATTCGGTGGCAGGCATTCTTCAATCGGGCGGCACAATGATCGGGTCGGCCCGCAGTGAAGCCTTCCGGACACGGGATGGCCGCAGGCAGGCTGCCAAGAATCTGGTCAAAGCAGGCATCGATGGATTGATCGTCATCG
>Ga0335081_10005637_pt1 | contig 19829 bp, 17 predicted proteins | sample Lox_Sample_35_FD_206713 | JGI IMG/M metagenome (GOLD analysis project Ga0335081, IMG submission 206713) | Soil microbial communities from Loxahatchee National Wildlife Refuge, Florida, United States - Lox_Sample_3.5 | ecosystem: Environmental > Terrestrial > Soil > Wetlands | place: USA... | reverse complement strand
AGGTGGAGACGATGATTGAGGCCGCGCCCTCCCACGATCTCCAATCCGCGAGTGAGTCGATTCCGTTGAACCAGTTAGTCCCGGTCTGGGATCGCTACATGGCCATGGGCGACGTAGCCTGTCTTTCGGGATTGGCTTCGATTTTCGAAAAGCATGGCAAACCGTATCGCATCCGCAACGGCGCCGCGACCACATTCTCGGACCTGCGGGAACAGCCGGCCGTTCTGATCGGGGCCTTCGACAACGACTGGACGATGCGGCTCGTCGGCGACATGCGCTACTCCTTTTATAAGGACTACCACGGGTTGGAGCTCGTCCGGGACCGCAACCATCCGGAAAGGACCGATTGGAAACTCCTCAACTCCTGGCCCTACTGGCGGATCACCGCCGATTACGCGATCGTCTCGCGTGTGTTCGACCATCACACCGACCGGATGGTAGTGGTCGCAGCCGGCATTACCCATTTCGGAACGGCCGGCGCCGGCGAGTTTCTCACACGGCCGGAGTACTTTGCGAACGCGATTCCGAAACTGCCGCGCGATTGGCCAACCAGGAATCTCCAGATCGTCCTGCGAGTTCCAGTCGTGCAGGATACCTCCGGACACCCCGAATTGCTGGCTGTCGAGGTCTGGTAAGACGAGCAGGGCGATCGGCGATGATAAAGCTATCGCATGATTACCCGCCTGTTCCTCCTCGCACTGATGGCGCCGCCGGTTTGGGGCCAACTCCCGCAATCAGCGCCGTTGCCACCAGCGGATCGGCGTCTCTTTGATGCAGAGATCGACCGGCTCGAAAAGCTGCTGACGGCCACTCCTAACAAAAACACTGTTACATACCAGATGGCGCGCACTTGGGCAGCGGGCCAGCAATGGCCCGATGCCGTGGACGGGCTGCGAAAGGTGGTCGAATCGAAAGTCGGCTTCGACCCATCGCGCGACCCGGTCTTTCGAGACATCGGCGAGACGAAAGAGTTCAAGGAAATCCTCGCGGCGGCGCGCGCCGCTACGCCCCCGGTCCTGCGAAGCAGTTCCACGTTTACGCTCATGGAGGGGGACCTCGCTCCCGAGAGCGTCGCTTACGATCCACGCAACCGGCAGCTTTATTTCGGCAGCATGCGAAAAGGGAAAATCGTGCGCTGCTCGGAATCCGGCGATTGCGCGCCGTTTGCCCGCGGACTCGGTACCGTGCTTGGACTCAAAGTCCACGGCAATGCGCTTTGGGCTTTGGACAACAGCGCGAAGGAATCGGCGCTGCTCCATTACGACCTTTCATCGGGGCAGATGCTCCGCGCGTATCGGGTAACGAATCCCGGCCACAATTTCAATGATCTGACGATCACGCAGGATGGCGGCGTCTATCTAACCGACACGGCCGCCGGAACGATTTGGCATCTGTCGAACGGCGCCGACAATTTGACGCCGCTCCCCGGCCGATTCGTTGCCGCGAACGGGATCACGCTTTCGCCAGACGCGAGACTGCTGTACGTTTCGACGTTTCCCGACGGGGTTACCGTGGTGGATCTGAGGACTATGCTGGCCAGTCCGCTCAGACATGCGGCGGATTTGTGCCTGGCGAACGTCGACGGGCTCTACTTTCACAACGGCGCGCTCATCGCGATTCAGAACGGATTCATCTCGCCGCGAGTCGTCAGGCTGACGCTAACCCGCGATTTTCATGGGGTGAATCGGCTCGAAGTCCTGGAGCGGCGGAATCCGCTTTTTGACGGGATCACGACCGGCGTGCTGGCCGGAGGCGACTTCTTTTACATGGCCAATGTGCAGGATCAGAACAAGCCGGCGTACCAGCCGATTGTGCTTCTCCGGATCCACTTATAGGGTCGCCGGCACGAATCAACGATCTGATTTCCGCAGGAACTTGTCTGCCCACGGGATGAAGTATTTCCAGTTCGGCGCATCCGTATGGCCGCCGTCATGTTGCCGCCACGCGAGTTGGCCGTCTAGCAGGCCGACATTCACCGCCGGCATTATGGCGGTGTGGTAGTCTTCCGAGATGCCGAGGTCCTTGGCGCCGAGGAGGCGGAACACAGGCTGCGCGGCGACCGCCGCCATAAAGCTTCCCTGGTGATCGAGCCACCGGGCGTCGCCTTTTTCCGGAACGCCGTAGCTGATAAAGGTGGGGCGCGGCGCGCACAACGCGAGCAGTTCGTGCGCATCGACCGGCAGGTCGCCGGCGTTCTTGCTTCCGAAGCTTGCTTCGGATGCGCCGTATTTCAAAAAGTTGCCGGCCATCCAGTGATACTCGCCGGTCGCCGTGAGGTTCTCGACGGCCTCGCCCCAATTGCGGCGGTGCAGTTTGGCGCCGCCTTCTCCCGAGGAACCGATCAACACCACGGCGAATCGCGTGTCGAACGCCATCGCTACCAGCGCCGCCTTGCCGTAGCGCGACACTCCTTCAATTCCGACCTGCTTGGCATTCACGGCGGGAATGGTTTCCAGGTAGTCAAGACCGCGGGAGGCTCCCCAGGCCCAGGCGCGGAGCGCTCCCCAATCGTCGGGTTTGCGCGGCTGACCTTTGTTCACCAGCCCGATGATCCCCTTGGTCAAACCGGCGCCGTTGTCGGCCTGGATGCTGGTTGGGTTGATGGTCGCGACGCCCCAGCCATCGGCAATCAGTTGATCCAGCGCGGGGGGATCGGCGTTCGGCGGAGCCGCGGGCGGAGGAGCGCCCGCCCGATTGCGGAACACGGGCGCCGGAAAAGCGACCTCCGGAATGGTTCGCCCGCCGAACATCATCATCACCGGAACCGCGCTTTTACCGGCTGGAAGCACCAGGGTCATCTGAATGTCGACGGTGATGCCGGGATCGGAAGAATTTTCCACGTGCCCGAGCAGTTGTTTTCCGATAACCGCGTGCGAGCCCACTTCCGCTTCGGCCGTTTTCACGACGGACCAGGCAACTTTGGGCACGTTCTTAGGGACGCGGCCGATCACCTCGCGTTCGAAATCCTCCACGATTTCCGGGCGGCGCTGGCGCCACCACATCTCCGGACTCGTCACCTTTTTGCCGTTGTTCAGAGTCAACGGGTCGGGAAGATTCGGGAATGGATTCGCCGTCGCCTCGTCGTAATTGGCGTGGTTGGGCGCGCTTTCGTTGCCGCTCGGCCCAAGACGAAGCGCCTTGATTCCCAACTGGTCCATCATGTTTTGGTGGTCTTCGGCGGCGGTCCAATTACTGGTGTCGATGGCGGCCGCGCCCCACAGCCCGGCGACGGCCAGAAGCGGGATCGCCGGCACAAGCCGCGTGCGTCTCATATCCAATCAAGAAACCACATGCAGTGCGGCACCGCAACCGGGATGAACAGAATCGGATAAACTGGCTTCTCGGAAACCAAAATGGAAACCGCATTGAAGACTGCGCGTCTCGCATCCCTGCTCGCCACGCTGTGCGCGATGGCCCTGGGCCAAAGCTCGAACGCGATCACGATCACGGTGGCGGGACAATCGATGATCCGCTCGGACCTTCGGGAGACGGCACCCGCGGCGGTGCCCGCGATCCAGGCGCTGTTGAAGGGCGATGTCGTATTCACCAATTTCGAAGGGGCCGTGGCCGAGAAGGGAGAGACGGTCCAGGAAGGACGGGGCTTTCTCGCTCCGCCCGAGGCGCTGGATGCGCTGACCACGTTCGGCTTCAACCTGCTGGCGTTTTCCGGTAACCATGCGTTCGATCTGAAAGCGACCGGGATTCGGAATACGATCCGAGAAGGGGACCGGCGGAAGATCGCGCATGCCGGAACCGGGAACAACCTGAAGGAAGCCACGGCGCCCGGTTACCTGCGGACGCCGAAAGGCACCGTCGCGCTGATCGCGAGCGCGTCGGGGCTCATCGGGCCGGGTGCCAGCGCCACGGTAGACGGGCCGGGCGTAGACGAACTGCGGGTCGAGGCCGGCGACAAAGAGAACGAAGCGACGGTGGACTTGCCTGGCGCTCCGGCGAACACGCCGAATGCCGGCGACGCGCAGCGCATCCTGGCGAGCATCCGTGAGGCGCGAAAGCAGGCGGCGCTGGTCATCGTTTATCAGCACAACCATGTTTTCAGCAACCATTCGTTCGCCACCATTTTCACCGAAGGAATGCAGGAACGCCTCGCTCCGAACGATTGGCTCAAGAAGTGGACGCACGCCGAAGTGGATGCGGGGGCGGACATCGTGGTCATGCATGGCGCGCCGCTGTTGCACGGAGTGGAGATTTATCACGGCAAGCCGATTTTTTACGATCTGGGCAATTTCATTTACAACGTGCCGCCGACCTTGAGCTATATCGACGAACCTATGAGCTGGGAGAGCGCGGTCGCGTCTGTTCAATTTCGGGGCGGAACTCTCGCGTCGGTCTCGTTGCGGCCGATCGTGTTGAACTACGCGGGAGAAGGCCAGCCCGATATGCACAATCCATACGCGAGCAATCAGTTCCTGCAGACTCGCGGTCTTCCCGCGGCGGCGACCGGCGCGCGCGCCGGTTACATCCTCGAGCGGTTGGCGGAGTTGTCGAAGCCGTTCGGGACGAAAATTCAGATCAGCGGGGAGACGGCGGAAATTAACCTTAAATAGTAAGGAGTCACAGTGAGCTCAGCGGTGAGGACCCTCTCATTGGCGATCGCATGGATGGCGGCGGGCGGGGCGGCCGTTGCGGAAACGTGTGTGCACGGGAAGGACGGGCTTCCTCTCGTGCAGGTGTATGCAGGCGCGGACGCGAGCACCGTTTTGCGGGAAACCGGATTGAGCGAAAGCGAGGTCAGGCAGGCCGTGAGTAGCGGTCTAGCAAAAGGACACGTCGGCTGCATCTCAGAAAACGCGGTTCAGTATCCCGAGAAGGCGGAAGACTGGATTTCCGTCTCCATAAAAGGCGCAAAAGACTCGCGCCCGGCGCTGCGAATCGAGATGGCTGTAAGAAACGGAGCCGCGGTCACCAATCAGATCATCCGCTGGCGGGAGCAGGCGTCCGTCGGCGCCGGGAAGGCCGAAATCCTTGGGAAGATCGAATCTTTCGTCAAAGACTTAGCCGCCGCTTATGGGACGCCCGACTACAGGAAAGGGCACGGCACGGAATGAGCGGGACCGGCCGCTCGTGAATCAGGTCCGCGGCGACGCGTACTTCGATGGCGTGCCCGCCTGTGGTCGCGGACACACCATCGAGCCGCTTCGCATCAGCCCTTGAGAGTAACCAGACCGCCGAGCGCCGGATCGGAGAAGCTATCCCGGCCGGTTTCCACGTGGCCGGCGAGCCGGTATTTCAAAGACGAGTCTCCGGCAACCGTGATGATCAGGTCGTACCAGCCATGGAACCGCTCCAGCTCAGACTCGCCTTCCAACGACTGGTGCGGGTGGAGAATCCGCCTGGTCAGATTGCCCGTGTAGGCATCCAGTACATCTACTTCTGCCTGACTCGCGCCAAGATTGGTGATGGTCCACTCAACGGAACCTTCGTCCCCATGTTCATAGCCCGAGACCACATCGAGAACCGCGGCGTTGGAGCCGATGCTGCCTTTGTAGGAACGGACGAACCCGTTGGGGCCGTAGACGGAGAGATCGTATGACGAAGTCGCGTTCCACGAACCCGTAAGCTGCTTGCCCGGTTCCACCGTGTAGGCGCGCACTGCGTCGGCGGTGTTGCCGGACCGAACCTGGAACACCACCGTCTCGCGGCCGGTGTTCGAGAACGTCAGGACAACGGTGTGGTTCGAGGCGTTCACCGCTGCATGAACGTTCAATTCATAAGGCAACGCGCGCGCGGGACGGATCCCTTTCTCCTGCGCCGGCACGCCGATAATCACGCTGCCGATTGTGGGAACGAAAGTGGTGCCGTCCGCGCCCGCGAGTTCTGCCACCGGCGGCAGAAAGGTGTCGGTGCTCGGCAGGTTGACGTGCGAATTGTTGGGATTGGCAAAGTTGAACATGGACGTCAGGTCGCCGGTAACTGCACGACGCCACGTGGAAATGTTGGGCTCGTGGACTCCGAAGCGCTTCTCGATGAACTGGATGACGGAGGTGTGATCGAAGACCTGAGAATTGACGTATCCTCCCTTGGTCCAGGGCGAGATGACCAGGAACGGTACGCGCGTGCCGAGACCGATCGGCCCATTGGGGGTTGACGTCGTGACGATCTCGTTGTCGATGCTGGCCGTGGAGGCTCCATAAACCGGCGACTGTGGCGGCGTCGGAGGAACAATGTGGTCGAAGCTGCCGTCGGCCTCGTCGTAGTTGATGATGAAGACGGTTTTACTGAACACTTCCGGGTTGGAGACCAGAATGTCGAAGATCTGGGAGATGTACCAGGCGCCGTAGTCAATCGGCCAATCGGAATGTTCGGTATAGCCGGCGGGCGCCACGATCCAGGAAACCTGCGGCAGTTTGCCGCTATTGACGTCGCTGCGGAATTGATCGAACAGGTGTTCGGCCCAGGCCTTCCAAGCCTGCTGTGACGCGCTGGCGCCAGGAATCGAGGTCATGATTTGCGTACCCGTGGCAGCGTTATCGAACAGCGGCGTCCCCGGCGAGGAATTGGCGTATTGATTGAAGTACAGGATGGAGTTGTCGGTGTAGTTGCCGGCGAAGGCATTGCCCGTGCCATCGCCGAAATCCGGCGCGAAGGGGTTGCCTTCGATGTCCTGGTAAATCTTCCAGCGGATGCCGGCGGCTTGCAGAGCTTCCGGGAAGGTGGGCCAAGCCAGGTACGCGCCGTTCGGCAGGCCGTTTTGGGTGACAGGCCCGCCGCCCTTACCATCGGTTCCGCCCGCGCCGAGATTACTCAGATTGCCGATGCAGCCGGTCCACAGGTAGCAGCGATTCGGATTGGTGGGCCCCATGATGGAACAGAAGTAGGCGTCGCCCACGGTGAAAGCATCCGCGAGAGCGTAGTGGTAGGGGATGTCATCTCGCGTCATGTAACTCATCGCCATCGGACCCTTGGTGGCCGGCCAGTTGTCATACGCACCCTGGTTCCACGCGGCATGCGTGCCCGCCCAACTATGGTCGGTTCCCGAGAGGTAGGTAAGGCCCAAGGTCTTCAGACCGGGGTTGACGCTATTGGGATTGACCCGGAACGGCGGAATGACAGGAACCCCATCCGCGGGGCCTCCGAGATCCCCTGAGTTCGGCGGCACACCGAAGCCCGCCGCCACGTTTTGCGCACCGGCCGGCTGCAAAAACACGGATGCCGGCTTGGTGCCGCTGCCACTTTGGAGCGGGAGATTGATGTTCACCGCGCGCGGATCGTTGAAGCCGCGCACGCCGCGAAGCGTGCCGAAGTGATGGTCAAACGGCCGGTTCTCCTGCATCAGAACCACGATGTGCTCCACATCCTGAATCGTGCCCGTGCGGTTGTGCGCGGGAATGTCGAGAGCCTTGGCGATGTTCGCGCCAAGCGTGCTCACCGCAGTGGCGCCCATAAACTGCAGGAACTGCCGCCGATCGGTTTTGTTCGAGTTGCTCATGAGGTCGCTCCTGTTTTGATCGAGATGGTGAGGCCGGAAATCGCCGTCGCGCTATTCCTTGCCGATAGTCGCGCAGCGATTCCTGAGACTAATTAACGGCTGTCGCAAACAGATGACGCATAGATGAATTTCGTGATGAAACTTGTTTTCAGCCGCGTTACAGAGTCGAAGCGGCGTGGGCGCTATAATCGAGAGCCATGTCGAGCCCGTCCGCGGCCACGCCGGTTGAACTCGAGGTGGGCCGCATTCGGGAGCTGAGTAAAAGCGGCCGGCACTTGGAAGCGCTCGCTTCGGCGGAACTTCTGGCGGCGGCAGTGCCGGGTAACCGTGACGCCCTTTATCTGATCGCCGCCAACCAGCGATCCCTTAACCGGATTTTCGAGGCGCTGGAAACCCTGCACCGGCTCGAGCAATTCCATCCCCGGTTCAGCCTGCTGTATCAGGAACGCGGGCATTGCTACACGACGCTCCGGGATGCGCCGCGCGCGATCACCGCGTTCGCGCGTGCCGCCGGCCTCAACCCGGCCCTGGTGACGAGTTGGATGATGCTCGAGCGCTTGTATCGCATCACGGGCGAAGTTGAAAACGCAGCCAAAGCCGCCGGGCAAGTCTCCACCCTCAAGCATCTGCCGGCCGATGTCCTGAAAGCCGGGCGCCTGTTCTCGGATGGCGAGCTGCCGGCGGCAGAAAACCTACTTCGCGATTATCTGCGGGAAGCCAACCATGTCGAGGCCTTGCGCCTGCTTGGCCGAATCGAGCACCAACGCGGCCTACTCGACGAAGCGGAGCGGCTCCTCGAAAGCGCCGTGGCGGTGGCGCCGAATTACCGCGCGGCCCGGTTCGATTACGCGCGTGTGCTCATCGACCGCCAGAAATATCCGCAGGCCCAGGAGGTGATCGAAACCCTGCTGGAGCTGGACCCCGGCCACCGGGATTATCTCGCGCTCTCCGCAGCCGCGTTTGCCGGCCTCGGCCAATCCGATCGGGCCATCGAGGTGTATCGCCAATTGCTCGTCGCATCGCCGGAGCCCGCCGAGCTGCACGTCGCCCTCGGCCATTGCCTGAAGAGCGCCGGACGGCAGAAAGAGGCAATCGAATCGTATCGAAGAGCAACCGGCATCCGATCGAGTTTCGGAGATGCCTACTGGAGCCTCGCCAATCTCAAGACCTATCGCTTTTCCGGCGGCGAGATCGCGCAGATGCGCGCCGAGGAGGCTTCGCCGCTCGCCGACCCGGTGGATCGCTGTCATCTGTGCTTCGCGCTTGGCAAGGCCTACGAAGACCGCGGAGAGTACGCCGAATCCTGGCAATTCTACGAGCGCGGCAACGGGCTCAAACGCGTCGAAAGTCATTATGATCCGAAGATCACCGAAACCAACACCCGCAACCAGATCGCGGTGTGCACGGCGCAGTTTTTCGCCGCGCGCGCGGGCGTCGGCGTGCCGGACCCCGATCCGATTTTCATAGTCGGGCTGCCGCGCTCCGGATCGACCCTGATCGAACAGATTCTCGCCTCCCATTCACTGGTCGAAGGCACGCAGGAACTGCCCGATCTTCCACGCATCGCGTCTGAGCTGGGGAGCGACTACCCGGCCGCGCTTGCCGGCCTTCTGCCTGAAGAGTTCCGCCGCTTCGCCGCTCGCTACCTGACCGGCGCGCGCGTATATCGCAAGGAGAAACCGTTCTTCGTAGACAAAATGCCGAACAACTTCCGGCACATCGGACTCGTCCACCTCATCCTGCCAAACGCCAAAATCATCGACGTGCGCCGCGAGCCCATGGCGTGCTGCTTTAGCAATTGGAAGCAGTTGTTTGCCAGTGGGCAGGAGTTCACGTACAGCATCGAGAATATCGCCCGCTATTACCGAAGCTACCTCGATCTCATGCGGCACTGGGACGCGGTGCTGCCGGGGCGCGTCTTGCGAGTCTGTTACGAGAGCGTGGTGGACGATCTCGAGGCCAACGTGCGGCGCATCCTGGAATTCTGCGGTTTGGAATTCGAGCCGGCCTGCATTGAGTTCTACAAGACCGAACGCAGTGTCCGTACGCCAAGCTCCGAGCAGGTTCGCCGGCCGATTTTCCGCGACGCGCTCTTCGAGTGGCGAAATTATGAACCCTGGATTGGCGCGCTCAAAGAGGCATTGGGTGATGCACGGAACCGCTACCGGGAATAGCGGCAGAGCCGTTCGCGCCACGCGTAGCGCCGGGGGTTTTTGTCCGTTCCGGATCGTCGTTGGTGGTCGCCTCGGTAGGCCCTGCTCCTTTTCAATGTCGAACCCCGAAGACGCGATGCCGAACCAGCCGCGCCGCGGCGATTGCCAGCACTGCAATCCAAACCACCACAACCAGCTCCCGAGCCCACGTCACCGCCGCCGCCGAGACGCCAATCCCGGTGGCGACCGTCAGCCAGGCCGCGAGACAGAGCGGGCACTTTGGCAGGAGCACCAACAACGCGCCCGGTAGGATCGACGCCGCCGAGGAAAAGCGGGTGAGGGGGCGCTTAGGCCCCCCGCTCGTGCAGCAGCGCCCCGTCATGACGCACTCTCGTCGTATTTGCAGCACCCGCTCGCCTCGCGCGGTTTCTCATACGTGGCTTTGGGATCGAGCAGGTAGTCATCGCCGTATCTATCGTGGTGGCGGACCCACGACATCGTAAAGGCGAGGCCGTCTTCATCCCGGCCCATGGGAACCAAGTCGAGGAACTGGTAAGTTCCCACTACCGCATCCAACCCGCGCGCGTAAGCGGAGTAAGTGTGAAAGATTTCGCCCGCTTCGTTCTTATAGAACACGCTCAGCCCGGGAGCTTCTTCGGCGCCGAAGCGCTGCTTGCCGTAGTTGTAATTGACCTCGCCGGCGAGCTCCTCTTTGGTGAAGTGCACACCATAATCGCGCTGAAAGCCGTTGGCGTAAGCCGAGACCCAGTGGAAGCGCCAGCCCATCCGTTTTTGAAACCCCTGGATGCGCGGCATGGGCGCCTGGGAGACCACGGCGAGGGTGACGTCGCGATGCGCCAGGTGAATCCGGGTAGCATCGAAGTGGTCGGCGAGGAACGAGCAGCTTTTGCAGCCTTCTTCCCAGTCGGGCCCGAGCATGAAATGGTAGATGATGAGCTGGTTGCGGCCGGCGAACAGATCCGCGAGCGACTCCGGGCCGTACGGGCCTTCGAAGACGTAGTTCGTCTCGACGCGTTCCCACGGCAGTTCGCGGCGCTGCCGGCTCAGTTCATCCCGTTGGCGGGTGAATTCCTTTTCGGCCTGCAGGTGCGCCACGCGCGCCTTCAGCCATTCGTCTCTCGAAACCACTTTGTGTTGCATTTTCGTTGCGGTCATGGAATTTCTCCTCCCTGATTTTGCATACAGCAGTTGGGCACGGACACCACTCCTCTTCCAGTCCGTGCGGGGTTGACGGTTAGCCCTGTTTGGGGCGCTTCTTGGTGTCTGTCCGGGCGGTTTCGGCGTCTTCCTTGATGCGCAGCAGGTGGCTCGCCCAGAGTTCTTCAAACCGGCCCACCCAGCGCTCGTAGATCTGGCGGATGGGCACCACGTTCAGCGAGTTGATGCGCTGCCGGCGCTCTTCGCGCGTGTGGATCAGCCCCGCCTCGCGAAGCACATCGATGTGCTTCATGACGCCGAAGCGGCTCAGGTGCGGAAAGGCCTCGACGATCTCGGTCGTGGTGCAAGGACCTTTCCGCAGAAGGTCGAGAATCGAGCGGCGGGTGCTGTCGGACAAGGCCTTCCACACGCCGTCGAGATCGTCGTCGGGCATTTACTTGCGTTGGGCGCTGGCGCGCGCGGAGCAATCCTGGGCGACATGCTCCAGGATCTGCTTCCAGCCGTGGGTCACTCCCTCCCGGTGCGCGGGATCAATGAACCCGATGGCGCGGTGGCGCAGGTCCACATGAGTTCCACCGGGCCGTTGTTCGAGCTTCACTTCGAGGTGGTTCACGGCCGGATAGGACATGAACATGGGGCCGCTCAATTCCAGCAGCACCGGGGGCTTGATGACTTGTACGTGGCCCCACAGGTGACCGATGCCGTTGCCGCGATCGCGGAACCAGCGGCCGCCCGGCCACTGTTCCAGGGTCATCTGCATGGATTCGCCTTGCGGATTGGTGCTGCCTTCGCCGAGGCGGTGCAGGACGCTGCGATAAACGTCGCCGATATCGGCTTTGATGTCGATGCTCTGCGTGGTGTCGAGCGTGAGATCGTTGAGTGTCATGATTGCCGGTTCTCCTCCTTACGTGACCTTATAGTAACGTGACTGTTTAGTCACGTCAAGAGAAATTTTCTTGTTCGGTACTGCGCGATACCATGTCGTCGAAGCCGGGTTCCGATAACGCCCCATGAATCAGCTGTATCAAATCCAAACCGAAGTTCGGCTGCGCGTCCAGGCGACTGAGGCGGCGCACGGGAGTTGGCCGTGCCGCAAAGGCTGCGACGATTGCTGCCGGCATCTGGCCTCCGCGCCCCGGGTGACGGAAGCCGAATGGGGGCTGATCGCTCGGGCGATCGCCGCGTTGCCGGCATCGACCGCCGGGCTCGTGCGGGAGCGCATTCGCGATTCCGCGCCGCTGACGCGGCCGGTGGTTTGTCCGCTGCTCGATTCCGATTCGGGAACATGCCTGATTTATGAAGCCCGGCCGGTCGCTTGCCGCGCTTACGGGTTCTACGCAGAACGCGGGGACGTGCTCGGGTGCAGCCGGATTGAGGCGCTCGCGCGCGAATCGACGGATATCGTCTGGGGCAATCACCCAGCGCTCGAAGACCGGCTGCAGCGGCTTGGTCCCGGTGCGGAATTATTCGTCTGGCTCAATGCGGAGAGAGTTGAGTTTGACGGACTCACGCCGTCTGGGCCTGAGCGCGCCGATGCGCGGACTGAACTCGCGTAAATAAGTCTGGGACGGCCATGGTCTGACACAGCGCTTCGAATTCCGGACGTGGTCCGTTCCAACGCAGGTCATCGACTGATTGAAAGACCGGCACGTCGAGCCTCAGGGTGGCGAGCGTGCGGTACAAGACCGCGTCGTCCCAGGAATCGAATAGGGACTCGGACAGGCGGCGTGCCCTCGCAATCGCCGGATCCCAGGCGCGCCAATCCTTCGGAATCAGTTCGAGGTGGCGGTAGCGGGATAACGTTTGGGCCGCCGCTTTCTCGCCCCAGGCGACGATTCCGGGGAACCCGTCGGCGGTGTCTCCGACAACCGCCAGGTAATCGGGAATCGATTCGGGTTTGACGCCGAACTTCACTTCCACGCCAGCTTCGTCTCGCAGGATGTTGCGGCGGCGATCGAGTTGAACCACTCGGGTTCCGGACACGCACTGAGCGAGGTCTTTGTCCGGAGTACAGATGATGACTTGGCGGACCCGGACATCCTGCGCGGCTTTGGCGGCGGCCGAGGCAAGCGCGTCATCGGCTTCGTATTCCACCATCGGCCAAACCGTTACACCCATCGCGGCGAGGGCGTCCTCGAGAATCGGGAATTGCGAGAGCAGCGCCGGCTCAACGCCTTCTCCCGTCTTGTAGCCGGCATACAAATTGTTGCGGAAGGACTCAACAACATGATCGGTGGCGACGCCGACGTGCGTGGCGTCTTGTTCAAACATCGACAGGATGGAGCGGACCACGCCGCGAACGGCGCCGATTTCGCGGCCGATCGCATCCTGGGCTTCGGGCACGGCGTAATAGTGACGGAACAGTTCGTAGGTGCCGTCGACGAGGTGGACGTCCACTGTTTGAGTATACGCGGGCCAGGGACGTTCTCCGGCAGGATTTCGATATAATCCCGGCATGCGGATCGCGTGCTTGCTGGCGGCGGTTGCGTTGGGGGCGATGGCTCAGGATCCGGAGAAATTCTATTCGGCCCTCCGCGAAAACAACCTGACGCAATTAAAGGCATTACTCGACCAGAAGGCGAGCGCGAATGTTGCGGACAACCGCGGAATTACGCCGTTGATGTATGCCGCCGAGATCGGCTCGGTGGATGCGATGCGGCTGTTGGTGGATCGCGGGGCCGACGTGAACGCGCAGAATGCGTTCGGGTCGACGGCGTTGATGTGGTCGGCCGCGGACCCGGCCAAGGTGCGGCTGCTGCTCGAACACGGCGCGGATGTGAACACGGTGGCCCGGAGCGGGCGGACCGCGCTCATCGTCGCGGCGTTCACAAATCCGTCGGCGGAGGTGGTGCGGTTGCTGCTCGCGAAAGGCGCGAAGGTGGGCGTGATGGACGCGCGGCACGTTACGCCTTTGAACGCGGCGACATTCGGAAACGATACCGCGACGGTGCGGATGCTGGTTGAAGCCGGCGCCGATCTGGAAACGCCGGATACGTTCATCGGGTTGACGCCGCTGATGAATGCTGCCGGAAACCGGAACCTCGAGTCCGTGAAACTGCTGCTGGCCAAAGGCGCGAAGGTGAACGCCGTCTCGAAAACCGAAGGCTTGCCGAAAATTCAGACCGGCACCGTGGAATTCGGCGGCTGGACCCCTCTGCTGATGGCTTCCGCGTTCGGGCCGCCGGAAGCAGTGAAGGTGCTGCTGGATGCCGGCGGGAAGATCGATGCGCAGGATTATCGCGGCTTCACGCCGTTGATGCTGGCAGTGGGCACCGACCGGTATGACCGCCGCACCGTAAAGATGTTGCTGGCTCACCAGGCCGACCTGCGCCCGACGAATCACGCCGGAGAGACGGCGCTCGACTGGGCTTACAAATTCGGAGACCCGGAAGTGATTCGCGCTGTGGGAGGGAACCCGAAGGACCTCGGCCAGCCGGCGCAGTTTTCGAAGGATCCCGTGGACACGCGCACCGCCGTAACGCGGAGCGTTCAATTGCTGGAGCGCACCAACGATCAGTTCTTTCATAAGGCGGCGTGTTTCGCCTGCCACGAGCAGCCGCCGACGGAGTTTGCCACGGCCGCCGCACGCGCGAAGGGAATTGCGGTCGATGAAACCCAGGCGCACGAACGCTTGCAGCAAATCACTTTGACCATTAACCCGGTCGCGCTGGAGGGAGCCGCGGCGCTCGGCGGCGCGGACAACAATTTGTATGCGGTGGAGGCGCTGGTGCGCGGAGGCTATCCTTCGAATCGCATTACGGACTATCTGGCGGCGAACCTGGCCGCGGCCCAGGGCGGTGACGGCGGATGGCATCTGCCGGGATATTCGCGCTCGCCGCTGCAGGACAGCGATTTTTCGCGCACGGCGATGGCGATGCGCGCATTGAAGGCTTACGGCACGCCGGGGCGTGGCGACGAAATGAAGCAGCGGATTGAACGCGGCAAACAGTGGTTGCTGCAGGCGGATCCCGTGATCCTGGAGGATCTCGACATGCGACTGGTGGGCGTGGCGGCAGCGGGCGCGAGCGCCGCGGAATTGCGGAAACTGGCCGAGCCGATTCTGGCCGCGCAGCGCGCCGACGGCGGCTGGGCGCAGCGGAAGGGATTTCCCAGCGATGCCTATGCCACAGGCATGACATTGTGGGCTCTGAACGAGGCCGGCGTCATGCGGCCGGATGCCAAGGGAATCAAGTTTCTGCTCGGCACGCAGAGCGCGGATGGCGCCTGGCATGTCGCGAGCCGCGCTACGAAATTCCAGCAGTATTTCGAGAGCGGCTTTCCGTACGGGCATGATCAGTGGATCTCGACGATGGCGACCGGATGGGCGGCGAATGCGCTGGCGTTGTCGATGGAGCGGTAAAAGCCCAAACCTCTACGAAGTGAGTTTTCCTTGCGGGGCAGTTAGCTGGCGGCACGGCCGGCATTTTCGCCCTTTTCCGAAACGTACGTTTCGGACTTCGGACAACATTCGTTGGAAGGAAAGCAGGTTGCGCGAGGGCTTCGCTTGGTACCAAACGAACGCTTTCGCTCCAATTTGAGGCCGGTGCGCGGCCCGGTCCGATCGCGTCTCGAGGTTGCATGGGCCCTTCCACATCTTCATTATCGCGTGCACGTGTTGTCGAGACGCGGTTGCGGAGGCGGGCGATCCGCCCGTAAACTTAAGATAAGATAGGGGATACAAAAATCTATTTGAGCTGTCACCGAGTTGTTCGCGACTGGGTTCCCCACGGTCAGATTGATCGGAATCAGAACGGGGCCACTTTGAAGCGCCGAAGGCAGACGATGACATGAAGAATGCCAGGACTTCGACGCTCCGACTGACGGCGTTCTTACTCATTGCCGCTTTCGCTACTGCCCAGCAGCGAAAGCCGCGGGTCGTGATTACGGCGGATCCGGAACTGGACGACAACAACACACTCATCCGCGCCATCCTCTACAGCTCGGACTTTCAGATCGAAGGACTGGTGTATGCCAGCAGCACTTTTCATTGGAAGGGCGACGGCAAGGGAACGACACAGTTCCTCCCTGGACGTGAATACACGCGGCTCGATTTGTGCCCGTGCACGTCATGGCGCTGGGCGTCAGACGAACACTTCATCGATGACATCGTCGACGCGTACGGAAAAGTCTATGCGAATCTGAAGGTGCACAATGCCAATTACCCGCCGCCGGCTGAGCTGAAATCGAAAATCAAGTGGGGCAACGTTACATTTGAAGGCGACTACTCTCAGGACACAGAAGGCTCGAATCTGATCCGCTCTCTTCTGCTGGACGACCAGCCGGGACCGCTGTATGTAACCGCGCAGGGCGGACAAAGCACGATCGCCCGCGCGTTGAAATCCATACACGACCAGTATGTGAAGACGCCGCAATGGGAGGCGATCCGGGACAAAGTATCGCGGAAGCTGATCATTATTCCCTCCGGCGACCAGGACGGCACATACGCGCGGTACATCCAGCCGAATTGGCCGGACGTAGCGGAGTGGCAGTTGAGCACGATGAATTTCGGCTATTTTGTGCGCGCTGCACTGCAGCCGGAAAATCAGGTCTACGTCAGCGCGGCCTGGACGCGAGAGAACATTTCGAGCCGGGGCCCTTTAGGCGCGCTGTACCGTGTGTGGGGTGACGGCAAGCAGATGGTGAAGGGCGACCGAACGGACTACTTCGGGCTGTCCGGCTATACAGCCGATCAGCTTCGAAATATGGCCTACATGGTTTGGACGCCACCGCAAGAGAAGGGATCTTTTATCGGCGAGGGCGACACGCCGACGTTCCTGAACCTCCTCGGCAATGGCCTCCGCGGTTATGAAGACCGCCATTGGAGCGGCTGGGGCGGGAGCAGTGGATCTTCGAAGGTGCCGGCACTCGGATTAGGGGGCGCGCCAATCGCGCCCGCCAGTCCGGACGAACCAGGAGTGGCAATCGGCTTGGCACCCACTGGAGCTACTTCGAGCCAGTATTCCAGGGCCGCCACTGCTCGGGCCGGATCCGCACCGGGTACTCCCGGTGATGCCGGTCTCCCACAGACGCCAGCGGTCAATGCGGCAGCGAATGCCCGATTTTTTGCGGCGGCGCAGAACGATTTTGCGACTCGCCTGAAATGGTCCGTTACGCCAAAATTCAATGACGCGAACCACGAGCCGAAGGTCAGGATCAAAGGGCTGGCGGAGGTCTCGGTGGAACCCGGCAGCCGGGTTCGGTTGGAGGCAGAGGTTTCGGACCCCGATCACAATGCCGTGACGGTTAGGTGGTGGCAGGACGTGACGGCCGGCAGCTACCTCGGCGCCATTTCCTTTTCTGACCAGTCGGCGCTCCACACGGACTTGCGCGTGCCGAGCGCCGCACTGCCTGGCCAGACGATCCACATCATTCTGGAAGGGACTGACGACGGAAGGCCACCGCTCACGCACTATCAAAGGCTGGTGGTGAGGGTTCGGTAACTTGGCAGGGATTACGCGCGACGAACGAGTGCGGCACGAATAGAGAGCAGGCCGGCTGCGGGCGAGGAGAACAAGCATGAGCAAGGCAATCGAGAATCTGGAAGCCGCCCAGAAACGGGCAATGGCCATCCGACCGAAAGCCGGCGGCTTTCCTTATCTGGCGGAGACGCTTCGGCGTGCGGGCGTGACCAAAAACGTCTGGTCTCTCCCGGCGTGCCAAAGCATTTATCTCACCAAGGAGGGCTCCGTCGTGATGCAGGGCCAGCCGTTGGTTTCGGGCGCTGCAGACATTCCCGCCTTCGACTGCGAAGGTCTCGTCAAAGCCTTGCGTACCGATCAGGCCGGAGAAAGCACATTCCCGGAATTCCTGGCCGCCTCATGGCGCGCTGGAGTGGTTCGCTACGAAGTGGATTTCGCGGCGCGCACCGTTGCGTATTACGGCTGCAACGGCGAGGAATACGTGGAAGCCTACCCCGCGGTTGAGATCCATTCATAACGGACAAGGCGCACGACCGATTCTCTTGCTTCGTGGCGGGGATGGCGTTGCGCCGGTTTACCTGGTGACGTCGGACAGGGCACCGGCGTGGCGGAAGGCTTCGGATTTGGAGGGTTCGCGGTGGCGGCTGACGGTGTCGCCGTCGCCGCGTTTTAGTTCCAGGAAGATGGCCGTCGACAGAAGCGTCCAGGCGCCGAGGACGTAGAAGGCTTTGTGTAAGCCCTGAATCATTTCCGCGGGTGGGATGTTGGGGCGATCCTGCAAGAAAACTGCGGTTGCGAGCGATGCGGCGGCGACGCCGAAGCTCATCGACATCTGCTGCATGGTGCTGGCGATCGAACTGGCATTACTGGTCTGTTCTTCCCCTACGTCGGCATAGACCAGGGTGTTCATGCTGGTGAACTGCAGGGAACTGAAGAAGCCGTAACAGAAGGTCACGCCGATGATGTACCCCAGGGGCGTGCGCAGAGCGACAGGCTCAACGAGCGGCAGCGGCTGGTGATCCGCCGTTTGCTTGATGGGTTCGAAGGCAAGCTCACGACTTCGAAATACGCAAGTCTTACCAAGAGTTCACAGGATACTGCGTATCGGGACATTCTGGCATTGGTGGTGCGAGGGGTGCTTGTGCAGAATGCGGGAGGGGGGCGGAGTACGCGCTATTAGCTGGCGCGGTAGCGGAGTGGCGTTACGCGAATCCCGCGCGCAGGGTGATCGCCATCCTGGTCTGCGTGGCGCTGGTGCGGCGCGCGATGCAAGTGGGTCGACGAACGCGCTGCCGCCCGAGTCACGCAGTCCCGTTCTGCTACAATCTCGACTCAAACACAATTAGGAGGCTCAAAATGGCCGGTTTTAGTGACGCAGTCCTTATAGTCGCCACTCTGTTGGGCCCGGTATTTGCGGTGCAGGCGCAGAAATTCCTGGAGCGCCGGCGCGACGCCTCCGCGAGGCGCGACAAAATCTTTCGAACTCTTATGGCCACTCGGGCTTCGCGGCTATCCGGCGCCCACGTGGAGGCGTTGAACTTGATCGACCTCGAGTTCTATGAACCAAAGCGGCGGTTCCTAAAGCAGAATCGGGACCTCACGAGGGTTCGGTCCGCATGGCAATCATACCTCCAACACCTTTTTGAGCCGTATCCGAAGGACAGGGCCATCGAGGCAGTGTATCTGCAGGCTAGGCAAAACTTGTTTACGGATCTCCTCTACGAAATGGCGACTGCTCTTGGTTATGATGAATTTGACAAAAATGAGCTTCGAAAACTGAGTTACAGCCCCGTTGCGCATGAGGATGTTGAGCGCGACTCCGGTGTGATAAGACGTGGTCTCGCACAGGTATTTTCGGGCCAAGCTTCGATACCAATGCGGGTAGTTAAATTCCCGTTTGTGCCAACGGGTACCCAGGCGCCGGACGCGGTCGAACCACTACAGCCGGTCGAGACCCCGGCCGTGGAAGCACTTGCGTCAGCGAGCCCTCAGGAACAGGACTCTTCAGATGGTACACACCTGGGAAGTTGAGCGGTTTGGTTAACATTCCCAACGGTATGTTGACGGACGCCGCAACGTCAGCAAAAACGGTCCCGCATGCAATCGGCTATTGGCTTTTTTTCAGCGGTACTATGCGAACTGAATCCGTCGCGATAATTGATTGACCAGCGGTCGTCTTGGCTCTGAGTATTCCGACGGTGTCGCCAGGTAGGAACTGGGCTTGCGCCGTATTGAAATGACACAACAGGTTCAACAGTCCGTCGCCGTTAGTGTCTTCTGGATTGGGATTACAGAAAGCTAGGCTATGCTCACTCCCGGTCCGGCCGAATGTTAGAGTGCTCTGATCGACCGTTCTTGCGTCGAAAGTGGAGCTGGAGAGGATGGCGACGAGAAGCATTCCTTCGCTTTTTGGGTTTATTGTGTTCGGACAGCTTCCTGGTTTGATCTTGATGCCGATCGGCACTTCGCAGACGAATGAGAAATGAGGACCGTATGCCCATGATGTCCTCTGAACATTTTGCACGTAAAACTCGTACGTGTGGCCGCAGTTCACAGTCGAGGGGAAGTTCCAGGGAAAATTTCCTGAATTCGGAATATTGAGGGCGGGAGCCACGATGGCGGCATTTAGGT
>Ga0335081_10005636_pt1 | contig 19829 bp, 17 predicted proteins | sample Lox_Sample_35_FD_206713 | JGI IMG/M metagenome (GOLD analysis project Ga0335081, IMG submission 206713) | Soil microbial communities from Loxahatchee National Wildlife Refuge, Florida, United States - Lox_Sample_3.5 | ecosystem: Environmental > Terrestrial > Soil > Wetlands | place: USA... | reverse complement strand
TAATCCCAGCGCGGCGGGTGTCATCAGTGCAATGACCGGTGCTATCGGTGCAGCTAGGGCGTGTACGGCTCGGGAGCATGCCTCTCGTAATGCGTAGGTCATCGGTTCGATTCCGATAGGCGGCTCCCAGAGGTCTTCACGTTTTAGAAATCATGCGCCGCTGCGCGCCGCTACCGTGGGGACGGAAATTGGTTGCACGGGGCTGCGGGTCGCGGGTGGCTGGGGTTCGTGGTGCTGGGGATGGTGGCGGGCGGGGTGGAAGGTGCATAGTTGCGCTGTCGTGCTGCCGGTCGTCGCCGTTTCCACTTGGACCGTTTGAGGCCGTGTTTCAGGTTGGCGCTGGAGCCCCTTGGCGGGTAACCCCCGTTGCTGCTGCGTGCGCGTGTGTCAGTCTCCTGTACTGATCAGGGGCCCTGGCCGGCGGTGCGTCTTTCCCGTCAGGTAAGGACTGCCGCTGCAGGAGGTGGCCAGGGCAGATGAAAGTGATGTATGAGCGCGTCGCCGGGATCGACGTGCATAAGGACATGATCAAGGTCGGGGTCCGTTCGCCCGGTGATAAGGCGTGGACCCGCAAGACCGAGATCCTGGAGTACCGGACGTTTTACGGGGTGCTCCAGCTGATGGCCGCCGACCTGCGGAAGCGGGCCGTGACCCATGTGGTGATGGAGGCCAGCGGGGTGTACACCGAGCCGGTGTATTACGCCCTGTGCGAGCAGGACTTCGAGCGGGTCGAGGTGATCAACCCGGCGCACGCCAAGGCGCTGAAGGGCCACAAAACCGACGCGAAGGACTGCGCGCGGCTGGCGGAGCTGTATGAGTGCGGGCTGCTGCGCGGGTCTTATATCCCGGCCGCGGAGCTGAAGGAGCTGCGGGACCTGACCAGGTACCGGGTCAAGACGGTCCAGGCCCGTACCTCGGAGATCCAGCGGCTGGGCAAGGCGCTGGAATCGGGCGGCATCAAGATCGGCTCGGTTGTCAGCGACATCACCGGGAAGTCCGCCACCGCGATGATCGAAGCGCTGATCGACGGGGAACGCCGCGGCACTGTGCTGGCGGACCTGGCGATCGGCCGGATGCGGACGGCCGGGAAGCTGGCTGACCTGTCGATGGCGCTGGCAGGCCGGTTCACCGGGCATCACGCGATGCTGTGCCGCCTGCACCTGGACCGGCTCGCCGTCTTCGATACCGCGGTCAGCGGCCTGGACGAGCGGATCACGGCCAGGGCCGTGCCATGGCGGCGCGAGCAGGACCTGCTCATGTCCGTCCCCGGGTTCGGGGACATCGTGTCGCAGGTATGGCTGGCCGAGATCGGGCCTGCCCCGCACCAGTGGTTCTCCACCCACGAGAAGCTCGCCTCGTGGGTCACCTTGTCCCCGGGGAATAACATCTCGGCCGGCAAGCGCAGGCACGGCCGGACCGGTGATGCCGGCACCTACATCAAGCCGATGCTGGTGCAGGCCGCCTGGTCCGCGATCCGGACCCCGGGCCGGCTCCAGGCCAGGTACGGCCGGCTGGTACGCCGCTTCGGCGGGGCGAAGAACCCGGCCGCGAAGAAGAAGGCGATCATCGCGATCGCGCACACCCTGCTGAAGATCGCTTACCAGGTCCTCAAGAGCGGGATGCCGTACCAGGACCTCGGCGCCGACTTCTACACCCAGCGCGAGTCACCCCAGCAACGCCAGGCCTACCTGCTGCGCCAGCTGGAAAAGCTCAACCCCGGCTGCACCATCACCATCAGCCCCCCGGAGGCCGCCTTAACACCCGGCGCTTAACCCGCAGCTCCTGTCCCCGCCACCCCGGAGGCAATCGCCGACCCGGCACCCCGGCCCTCCCACCGGACAACCTGACGCCACCCCAGACCCTCGCCACCACCCAGGCCAGGGTTCGCTGCCGCGCGCCCGCTGAGGACCCATTTTTCGTGTCAGTGGGGCCTATTTTCAGGCTCTGCCGCGGATTTTGTGATGGCTGACGGTGAGTGATTTGCGCTGGTCGTCGGTGTCGCTGCCGGGATTGTGATTCTCCGCGGGCTGCTGCTGGTGCCTGGGGTGTCACGATCTGGGATCGCTGCGGTGTGGCGGCGTGAGCTGGCAACGAGGCTCCGCTATTGACGCGGTGTCCTGCCAGGATCACTGCACCCGGGAGCCCCGTTGCCGGATCAGTCTGTCATGCTGCCTGCCGGGCCGGCCGGCTCGGCCGCCCGCGTCGTCTGGGATGTCTCGGGGCAGGGGCAGGCCCTGCTGGCCGTGCTGTTCCCGCACCTGGCGGGGCTGCGCGTGCACCGGGTGGAAGACACCGGGGATGCGGTGATGATCGCCGCGTCGTGCCGGGCGGATGCGGCGTGCTGCCCGCGGTGCGGTCAGGAGCCGGCGCGGGTGCATGGCGGGTATGGCCGCACGGTGACCGACGGCGCGGCGGGCGGCCGGCCGGTGCTGATCGGCTTGCAGGTGCGCCGGTTCCGCTGCCGGAACCCGGGATGCCCGGCGGTCACCTTCGCCGAGCAGGCCGCGGGGCTGAGCGAGCGGTACCGGCGCCGCAGCGTGCCGCTGCCGGGGATGCTGGCCGGGTTCGGGCTGGAGCTGGCCGGGCGCGCCGCCGCCCGGCTGGCCGGAGCTTCGGGGATCGCGGTGCACCCGGCCACGGTGCTGCGGCTGGTCGCGGCGATGCCGGATCGGGAGGTCACGGCCGCGCCGGAGGTACTCGGGGTCGATGACTTCGCGCTGGCCAAGGGCCAGGTGCACGGGACGGTGCTGGTGGACATGCGCACCGGAGATGTGGCCGACCTGCTGCCGGACCGGGAGGCGGCCACCTTGGAGGCGTGGCTGACGGCGCATCCCGGCGCGAGCATCATCTGCCGGGACCGGGCGGGCAACTATGGCGAAGGCGCCAAGGCCGGCGCGCCGGGCGCGATCCAGGTCGCCGATCGCTGGCATCTGCGGCACGACCTGGCCGGATACGCCGAGAAGACAGTGGCCCGCCACCGCGGCTGCCTGACGGACCACCCGGCCGGCGACGACGCCGCCGGCGGCGGCGGCACGGACGCGCCGGGTACTGCCGGCCCGCCAGGGCAGGAGCCGCCGGGCCAGGCAGCGCCGGACGGGTTCCTGGACGTGGACGGCCGGGAACGCCGCCTGGTAACACGCACCCGGGAACGCTACGCCGAGATCCGCCGCCGGGTGGACGCCGGGCAGCCGCTGGACGCGATCAGCCGCGCCACCGGCCTGAACCGCAAGACCGTGCGGCGGTTCGCCCGCGCCGCCACCGTCGATGAGCTGCTGGTCAAGGCCACCACCCGGGAATCGGAGCTGGATCAGTTCAAGCCGTACATCTGCCAGCGATGGAACGAAGGCCTCACCGGCGCCGCCGCGCTCCACGCCGAACTGCGAGAACGCGGGTGGGCCGGCAGCACGCAGACCATCCGCCGCTACGTCCGGCCATTCCGGCAGGCGCTGGCCGCGCCCGGCCCGGCCCCGGCAGTCCCGAAGACCCGCCAGATCACCCGCTGGCTGCTGACCCGCCCCGACCACCTCCAGGCAGACGGACAGGCCCAGCTCGACGCCATCCGCGCCCGCTGCCCGCACATCGACGCCCTCGCCGGGCACGTCACCACCTTCGCCCAGATGATGACCGCCCGCACCGGCAGCCGCGACCTGGAGGCCTGGCTCGTCACCGTGGAAGCCGACGACCAGGCCGGCCTGCGCTCCCTCGCGGCCGGCATCCGCGCCGACCAGCAGGCCGTCACCAACGGCCTGACCCTGCCCTGGAATTCCGGCAAGGCCGAAGGAACGGTCAACATAAAAGTCAAGATGATCAAACGCCAGATGTACGGCCGCGCCGGCTTCGACCTGCTCAAGAAGTAAACGCGTCATCTTGCACCCTGCGTAACCAGATCACAAAATCCGCGGCAGAGCCTATTTTCACGTTTGCTTCTGACATTCTGGCCTGGTGGTAGCCTGTGGCCGGTGCCGGGGTCTTCGGGTCCCGCGCCGGGGTCTGGTTCTGTGGTCTGTCCTGTGCCCGGGCATGCTTTCGCCTGGTTGTGGCGGTTGTCGTGGCGGTGGTGACGAGCGCGGGCTCGTAGTGGTGGCGGTTGCGGGTCAGGGCGGCCCGGCGGCGAGGCCGGCGAGGGTCGTGCGGCGCTGGCGGCGGGTTCTGGGGGGCAGGCCGTTGGCGGCGCGGCGCTGGTTGTCTTCCTGCCGGGCGGTCCAGGCGTGCAGGATGCGCTGGTTGCGGACGACGAGCAGCACCGCTGTGAACAGCATCAGGGGTGCCAGGCCCGTCAGGCGGCACCAGCCGCGGGCGATGTCGTTGGCGGCGGGGTCTTTGGCGGTGGCGAAGCCGCGTTCGGCGCCGGTGCGGCGGGTGTAGGAGCGGCGCCAGGCGGCGGCCGGGTAGTCGTGCTTCTGCGCGGTCTTGGGAAAGCGCCGGGATAAACCGGCATGGAGGAGGAGATGGAAGAGCTCTACGCCGAAGGGCTAGTATCCCGCGCCTGAAATTTGCTGGTTAAGTCTGTAGCCTGACTGGAATGGAGCAGACTGCCGCACCTTTAGTGCTGACCGCTGAGGATCGTGCTGAGCTTGTCCGCTGGTCGCAGGGCGGTTCACCGATGCGGGCCGAGCGGGCCCGGATCGTGCTGGCGTGCGCTGAGCCGGGGTCGGGCGTGGCGCGGGTGGCCGCGGAGCTGGGGTCGACGCGGATGACGGTGCGCAAGTGGCGGCGGCGGTTCGCTGAGGATGGCCTGGCGGGGCTGGCCGATCATGACCGGCCGGGCCGTCCGGTGGCTGAGCTGGTGCTGACCGGCCAGGAGCGGGATCAGCTGACCCGGTGGGCGCGGCGGGCCAGGTCCACTGGCGCTGCGGGCCAAGATCGTGCTGGCGTGCGCGGACAGGGCGTCGAACAAGCAGGCCGCCGCGGATCTCCGGGCCGATCCGGCGACGGTGAGCAAGTGGCGCGGCAGGTTCGCCGCGAAGCGGCTGGACGGGCTGGTCGATGAGCCGCGGCCGGGCCGGCCGCCGTCGATCCTGCTGGACAAGGTCGAAGAGGTCATCACCGCCACGCTAGAGGAGCTGCCGGCCGGCGCCACGCACTGGTCCCGGGCGTCGATGGCCAGGCGAGCGGGGCTGAGCAAGTCCGCGATCGGCCGGATCTGGCGCAAGTTCGACCTCAAGCCGCACTTAGCCGGCACGTTCAAGCTATCCGCGGATCCGCTGTTCGTGGAGAAGGTCGTCGATGTCGTCGGCCTGTACCACCACCCGCCGGAGAAGGCGGTGGTGCTGTGCGTGGATGAGAAGTCCGGGATCCAGGCCCTGGACCGGTCCCAGCCGGTGCTGCCGATGATGCCCGGCGTCCCGGAGCGGCGCAGCCACGATTATGTCCGGCACGGCACGACGGACCTGTTCGCCGCGTTCAGCATCGCCGACGGCACCGTGATTTCCCAGCTGCGCCGCCACCACCGGGCCGCGGAGTTCAAGAAGTTCCTGGCCCGGATCGACAAGAACGTGCCCGCCGGGCTCGAGGTGCACATGGTCTGCGACAACCTGTCCACCCGCAAGACCCCGTCATCCAGGCCTGGCTGGCCCGCCACCCCCGGTTCCGCCTGCACTTCACGCCCACCGGATCGTCGTGGATCAACCAGGTCGAGCGGTGGTTCGGCTTCTTGACCGATCAGATGATCCGCCGCGGCGTGCACAAGAGCGTGCAGGCCCTCGAAGCCGGCATCCGCGCCTGGATCGAGAACTGGAACGCCAGCCCGCGGCCCTTCGCCTGGACCAAGACCGCCGACGAGATCCTCGACTCGCTGGCAAAGTATTTAGCACGAATTTCAGGCGCGGGATACTAGCCGCTGCTGAGCCCGGCGAACTGCCCATCGGCCTTGCCCGGCCGGGCCGCGAAGGGAGCCGGCCCGTGGTGCCGCAGTGGGGCCAGGATAGTCTGGCCCGCTCAGCAACCAGGGCCAACGGTGCGGCGTCCACATGGTGTGACCAGATGCGCGTGTGCGGCTGTCCTGTCGGCCCTGGTAGTCCTGGCTGGATGCGCTACGGCCACGAAGACGGCGCCGCCACGCCAGCCGGCGCAGACCGCCCCAGCCGTCAGCGCAGCCGCCGGGCAGCACTCGCCGCCCTCGGCAGCATCGGCCACCTCGGCGCCGGCGTCGAGGGCCGCCGCGAAGCTGTCCCAGGTCGACAGCGTCTCCTGCGCCGACGCGAGGCACTGCTGGGCCGGGGCCGGCACCAAGGCCAACGACGGTGTCATCCTCGGCTCGGTGAACGGCGGGGCCGCCTGGACGGTCCAGAAGACCATCCCAGGGATGGATGGGGTCGGCCCGATCGACTGCCCCTCGACCACGCACTGCCTGGCCGCCGTCGATCGGGTGGTCAGCCTCGAGCCACCGCTGCTGGTGTCGACCACGAACGCGGGCAAGACCTGGGCCGAGCATGCGCTCCCGGAAAACCTCAGCGAACTGCAGGCCCTGGATTGCGTGAACGACGAGGACTGCTGGCTGGTAGGCGTCCGGTTCCCGGCCGGCGGCGACGTCGTGATGGCCACCACGAACTTCGGCCGGTCATGGGTCGTGCAAGACCGATCGTCGATCGCCGTCAGCATGGGAGTGAGCTACGGCATCTCCTGCCCCGGCCCGGCGCACTGCGTCATCGTCGGGCTCGGCGCGCTGACCACCGGCAACGGCGGCGCCACCTGGACCAAACACTCCCTCGGGGCTGCCGTGCAGCTGAACGCGGTTGCCTGCCCGTCGCTGAGCCGATGCGTGGCCGAGGGTGATGTCACCTCGGCGGACCCCGAGATCGACTCGACCCACATCGCCACCTCTGGTGATGGCGGGCAGAGGTGGGACCTGCGGGTCGCCAAGGTGGGCGGCAGGGTGGGTGACCTCAGCAGCCTGTCGTGCCCCACCCCGGCGACCTGCCTGTCGGTCGGCAACGGCTGGACCCACGTCACGACCAGCCCGCCGAGCCCTGGGTACATGTTCTGGGGTGCGGTGGAGCGGAGTGTCGACGGCGGCCGCACGTGGACCGGGTTCCGGCAGCCGGAAGCAAGCAGCCTGAATGGGGTCTCCTGCGCCGCGGGCACCCCGGACTGCATCGCTGTCGGCCAGCTCGAACAGGCGACTGGGGTGATCCTGAGGACTGTCGATGATGGATCGACCTGGACTGAAATACCGCCGCCGACACTCTGACGGCAACCTGAATGCCATCCCCAGCGACCGCCACATCCCGTAACAAGATCACATCAGCCACGCCGGGCACCTTCGCCCAGCTCACGGGCCGAAGTGCGGCTGCCGTACTACTGCGAGCTGCTACGACGCGGGCAAGACGCGGTGGGGGCGATCCGCGCCGGCCTCAATCACGAGAATCCGGCCGTCCGTGAGGGCTGCTGCCGTCTCCTCGACCACCTGGTCGACACCGACTCCATGGGCCAGCTCATCGCCATGACCGACGATCCCGACGCCCGGGTCAGGATCGCTGCGTTTCACGCCCTGGCCTGCGACCGGTGCAAAGACGACACCTGCGCACCGGGCGCAGACCTGGTCCTCGAACCCGCGTTGCGGCACCTGGCCTCCGACCCAGACGCGCACGTCCGCGCGATGGCCTCCGAACTAGTCGGCAAGTTCGTCCACACTGATGCCCGCGCCGTCACAGCCCTGGAGACCGCCCGCGCCCACGACAGGAGTCCAGTGGTCCGGAAGAAGGCAGGCTGGTTCACGCCCGGCGGCGCCATCTACCGACGGACAGTCCCACGAGCGTCCAGGTAACGGAAGGCCCTGAATCAAACCACCCGTGATGCGATGAAGGAGCGGGCCTCCGCTCCTGGCGGATGCTGGAAGGTGCAAAGCATCCGTCTCCACCAGGCAAGGGAGGCCCACGATGACGGAAGTATACGACGGCCGGCAGGTCGTCGGGATCGACCTGCACCGGCGCCGCAGCGTGATCGTCCGGATGACCGAGGACGGCCGCAAGCTCGGAACCGTCCGGATCACCAACAGCCCGGCCGCGCTGCGAGCCGAGATCGCCAGGGCGGGGAAGAACCCGCGGGTGGCCGAGGCGACCTACGGCTGGTACTGGGCCGCGGACGTGCTCGAGGAGGCCGGGGCGGAGGTGCACCTGGCGCACCCGCTGGGCGTCAAGGCTTACAGCTACCGGCGGGTCAAGAACGATGAGCGGGACGCCTGTGACCTGGCGGACCTGCTGCGGATGGGCCGGCTGCCCGAGGCGTGGATCGCCCCGCCGGAGATCCGCGAGCTACGCGAGATCACCCGCTACCGGCACAAGCTGGTCAAGACGCGGACCTCGGTCAAGGACCAGGTGCACGGGGTACTGGCCAAGCTCGGCATCCCGGTCACCTGCACCGACATCTTCGGCGTCTGGGGGAACACCTGGCTGGACGGCCTGGACCTGCCGCAGCCGTACGCGGGCAAGGTGGCCTCGCTGCGGCAGCTCGCGGGAACGCTGACCGGCGAGATCACCCTGCTGGAGAAGGTCATCGGCGACCTGCTGGCCGGGCATGAGGGATACGCCGCGATCCAGCAGCTGCCCGGCATCGGCCCGGTGCTGGCCGCGGTCATCGTCGCCGGGATCGGCGACATCCGCCGGTTCCCCGGCCCCGGGCAGCTGTGCTCGCGGGCCGGGCTGACGCCGCGGCACTACGAGTCCGACACCAAGGTGATCCGCGGGCACATCACCAAGCAGGGCAGCCGGCTGCTGCGCTGGGCGGTGGCCGAGGCCATCCAGCGCCAGCCCGCCGGAACCCGCCCGCGGCAGGTCAAGGACGCCATCATCGCCCGCCGCGGCAAGGAAGCGAAGAACATCGCCGAGGTCGCCGCCGCCCGGGAGCTGCTGACCCTGGTCTTCTACGGCATGCGCGACGGGCACGTCCGCCGTGCTCTCCAGCGCGGGCAGGCCGCATGACCTGTCCGGGCCTGCGGCCGGGCGCGAGGCCGCCGTTCATTCTGCCCCCCGCCCCGCGGCGGCGCGGGCGCCCCTGTGATTGACCCCGCCCGGCCCGGCGCGAACCCGCCCCATGCCCCCCGGGGACACCCGGGGACAAACGAAGGGATGAACGCAGCCAGCAGGCTGCCCGGCCGCAGGCCGGCCGTGGGGCGACGACAACCGCACACACGCCAGCCCTGACCAGCAGGGGCCCTTTCCCCGCAGGCCACGATCATCGGCTCGCGGGCACCCCGCATCAAGGACGCCTCCGGCGCCGCCGCCGGCGGCCGGGCTCCGCCCGGTCCTTGACCCAGCCAGCCCGCTCGCCCGAACACGGCACCTGCACGAAGAAAGGCACAGCCACGGGGCCAGTTCAGCATGCCCTGCAAACACCCCCGCTGCAGCGAAACCGCAGGCCGAAACCCGCTTGACACCGGCCCGCTCCTTCAGGGATGAACGGACACGTTCGATCCCTGTCACTCGCTCCGCTCAGAGGCTGTTCGGTCGTGCTTGGATGCCGACCACCTCGACGAAGCCTTCGACGCCCTTGAAGTCGCCAGGGTTGGCCGTATAGAGCGGAAGCTGGTTGCTAGCCGCCGTCGCTGCGATCATCAGATCCGAGGTTCGCCTGCGCGGTTGCCGTCCCGCGGCATGAACTGCGGCGCAGATCTGGCCGTAATGCCTGGCGGCGCCCTGATCGTACGGGAGCGGATCGAAGGTAGCCTCGACGTGCTGTAGCACAGCCACTCGTCCGGCTCGCTTGACCGGATCTTCGGTCGCATGCGGGCCGAAGGACAACTCGCCTAGCGTCACCGCCGTAATCAAGATCGTGCCGGGTAGCTCCGCCGGGTCGTAGAGCTTGAGCGCGGCGATGATGCTGGTGTCCACGACGGCGGCGTCGTGCGCCGTCACAGGCCCGTCCCTTCGTATGGATCGCGCAGATCCTGGCTGACGGCCTCGTCTAGGTCAGCACGCAGTTCGTTCCCGTCGACTACTGGTGCCGTGGCGAAGATCGCGAGGACCTCCTCCTTGGGAACTGCCCGGCGTTGACGGATCGGGATCATTCTGGCCAGCGGCTCGCCGTTCAGGGTCAGCGTGTACGCGCGTCCTTGCCGCAGGCCGCGCGTGACGGCCCCGGAGTCTGCGACGAATTGGCGGACGCTGATATCGGTCGGCCGCCCGCTCGAGTGCGTCATGCTTAAAGCATACTTCCCTGTACCACGCTGTACCACACCGAGGTCGTCGCCTTTGCCGACCGGTGGCGGCCAGGGTCATCCTGCTCGACGGCCTGGCCCTGAGCGGGCTGATCGTCCGCTACAACATCGGCGTCCAGGATCAGCAGATCTACGTGATCAAGCGCGTCGACGATGACTTCTTCGACGAGAACTGATCCTCCAAGCGCAGTGACCGTGGAACGGGTCGTGGAACGGGTGGCCGCGAAATCCCAGTGCAATCGGTGCTTCCGATGCCATCTGTCGTGCTGTCTGTGCAGGTCACGCATTGAGTGCGAGGGAACGGGCCTCTCGTAATGCGTAGGTCATCGGTTCGATTCCGATAGGCGGCTCCCAGCTCAGAGGCCCTTTCCGATCTCGGAAGGGGCTTTCTTGCTAACGGCCGTCTTGACCGCAGCCGTGTGCGATCTGACCGCAGCCGCCATGGCCGCCATGGCCACCACCGCCCGAGGCCACATCGAGCAGCCCCCCAGCGGGTCGTTCCACGTCCAGTCTACGCCGGGACGGACCCGGTTACCGGCAAGCCGCGGCGCCTCACCCAGACCTGCCCCGACGAGGCCTCCGCAGCCGCCGCGCTCGGCAAGCTGCTTGCCTGGGCCGACGGCGATCACTTCCCCAACCGGGAGGCCACCGTCGGCCAGGCCCTCTCCAAGTACCTGGAAGTCGCCGACCTCGAGCTGTCAACCCGGGAGGCGCACGAATGCTACTTCCGCCGCACCATCGGACCCGTGCTCGGCGAGGTGAAGATCCGCAAGCTCGGCGCCGACTCGCTCGATTCGCTCTATACGCCCTTGAAGAAGTGCTCGCGGCTCTGCCGACGGCTCCCTCGGACCGAGCCGAGCGCTACGCGCCGGGCGAGCACGTCTGTGATGGGCGATGCGGCCCGCTGCGCGACCACCGCACCACCCGCCCGCACGCCTGCGACAGCCGCTGCCGTACGCATCTCTGCCGCCCGATGAAGCCGGCCACGATCTTACGGATCCACTCGATCATCTCCTCGGCCCTGGACCTGGCCGTCCGCTACGACTGGGCGGATCGCAACGTGGCCAAGAACGCCAGCCCGCCGCATGCGCGCAAGCGCGAGCCCGACCCGCCGAGCCCGGACCAGGCCGTGCGTCTGCTCAACCTCGTCTAGGCCGAGGACGAGGAGTTCGGCCTGCACCTGTGGACCGCGTTCACGACCGGGCCCGGCGCGGCGAGGTGAGCGCCCTGCGCGAGAACCGGTTCGACTTCACCCATCAGCAGGTCCGCCCAGCCCGCAACTACCTCGTCAAGCAGGGCCAGCACATCGAGAAGGTCCTCAAGGACAGCGAAGGCCGCGTCCTGTCGCTGGACCTGCTGACCTGCGAGCTATTCCAAGAGCGCTTCCAGCGCCGCCGCGCCGAGGCCCGGGTTCTCGGCGTCCAGGTGCCCGAGGACGCGTTCGCGTTCTCTCCCGACCCGTCCGGCTGCGAGCCGTGGAACCCCGACACGATGACGCACCGGTATCGCCGGTACGCCCGCCGGGCCGGCATCACCAGCTCGCTGAAGGAACTCCGGCACTACTCCGCCACCCAGCTCCTGGCCGCGGGCACCGACCTGAATACAGTCGCCGGGCGCCTCGGTCACGCCGTGGGCTCGACGGCCTTGAAGTTTTACGCCCAGTTCACACGCCCCGCCGACCAGGCCTCTGCCGCGGTGATCTCCTCCCGGCTCGACGGCCTCCGCAAGAAGGAACGCCTCCGCGAGTTGTACCAGCAGCACATACCGTCTTCCGGCGCCGACGAGCTAGCTGTCCTCAGCTCAGTCCTCGGTCCTAAAGCCGGGCTCGACGAATACACCACCCTTGCATGGCTCGAGGAGTTTGTATCTGGAGATTAGCTGGTTCTTAAACTGGGCACCTCGATGTGAACGAGTGACGAGAAGGTTATTAAGGGTTATCCCGGCAGGTCAGAGTATTGATGTCGAGAAATTACAGATACTTGGGACAATGTGGTTGCTGCTATTTGCAGTCGCCGTTGCGCGTGGTTGACGCTTAATCGTCAATGGCATAGTCAGGCCGGAATGTCAGATACCGGACTTACCGGGTCATGCAAAGGAATTACCACGCCGCTATGCTGTCACCATCACTTTAGCCAGGGAGGGGTGACCACCCGAATCGGCCGACCAGGCTTCAATAGCCGACGGCCAGCAGATGGCGAGGGCAGTTTGCCTGTCGGCCGGATCTAGTGAAGCGACGTAGGGGCGCGGGCCTTAGACCGCCTCATTGATGCCCATCGCGTTCCGGTAGCAGCCCGGCGTGCTCCCCTTGGCCCCTGCAGGGGGTGGCCAGGATGTTCAGATCGGCGTCGACGTCGGGGTCCGGACCTGATCATCGAAGCTTGATGACTGCATGCACTGCGAGTTGAACTTGGTTCCGGTAAAGTCGGATTTCCTGAGTCCGCCCGCAGGTCAGCAAGGCTAAGCGATGAACGACGAGTATGATGCGCCCCGTCACTACCTAGGGGTGATGGTCTCCAGTACCTTCACGGACTTGGAAGAGCACCGGGCTGCGTTGATAGAGGCCATTGAGGGCCAGGCCATGTTCCCGGTGGCGATGGAGCACGACGTGGCCCGGCCCGATGGCACCGTCATCGAATCGTCATTGCGGAAGGTTCACGAAGCGTCGGCCTATATCGGTGTGATCGGCCACAAGTACGGCCAAATCCCTGATTCCGCCGAGCTTAACCCCGGCGGCTTCTCATTAACTGAGCTTGAATTCCGGGAGGCGCGCCGCATAAGACGGCCCATGCTCATCTTCATAATGGGCGAGGACCACCAAGTCAAGCCGGCCGACGTCGAGCGCAACCAGGTGAAGGCAACGAAGCTCGCGGCGTTCCGAGAAGATGTGAAACGGGAGTCCGAAGATTCGCCCATCGAGCGGGTCTATTACGAGTTCAACAGCCTCCGCGACTTCGAGCGCGCCGCATGGCAATCTGTAGCCGAGTTGCGCCGTTTTCTCGACGCGCTGGACGCGGGCGCAAGCGGTGATCCGCCGGATGACACCCATGGCATCCCGCGACCGCCCGTCCTCTACGCCGAGCCGTCGGATGACGCCGATAGCTTCCCGCGACCGCCCGTCCTCTACGCCGAGCCGCGTTTCATCGGATCCCACGCTTTCGTCGGGCGGGCGGCTGAGCTGGGTACGTTGTCCAGCTGGGCCGTGTCGGCCGACACGCGTCCGGTCCTGCTCTTCGATGCCATCGGCGGTACCGGCAAGAGCATGCTGACCTGGGAGTGGACGGTCAATCACGCGAGCGGCGCCCGAGCTGACTGGGCCGGGGTGTTCTGGTACTCCTTCTACGAGCAGGGAGCGGTCATGACCGACTTCTGCCGCCGAGCCCTCGCCTATATGACCGGCCAGCCGCTGGCGAAACTCCAGCTCGAGCGGCAGCCTGAGCTCAGCAGACTCCTGCTGAAGCAGCTGCAGTCCAGGCCCTGGCTCCTAGTCCTGGACGGCCTGGAACGCATCATGGTTGCCTACCAGAGGTACGACGCCGCGCAGCTTGCCGACGAGGAGGCCGGCCTCGGCGATGAGATCGGCCGCCGCGATCCCGCCACAGCTATCCGCCCCTTGGACGACGAGTTGCTCCGCGCCCTGACGGGCGCGGGCCCGTCGAAGATCCTCATCACCTCACGGCTGGTACCACGCACCCTGCTCAACCAGGCGGGCCGACCGATCCCTGGCGTACTGCACAAGAGCCTGGGCGGACTGCACCCGCCGGACGCGGAGGCCCTGCTGCGTGCCTGTGGCCTTCACGGCAGCTCCTGGCTCATCCAGGACTACCTGCGGCGGCACTGTGACTGCCACCCGCTAGTGACCGGCATCCTGGCCGGCCTGGTTTATGACTATCTGCCTGACCGTGGCAACTTTGACCGCTGGGCCAGCGACTCGCGCTACGGCAGGCGGCTCAACCTCGCCGGGCTAGACCTGATCCAGAAACGCAACCATATCCTCAGTGCCGCACTGTCAGCCCTGCCGGACAGGAGCCGCCAGCTTCTGTCGACTCTGGCCCTGCTGTCCGAGGCCGTCGACTACGACACGCTTCAGGCGCTGAACCCGCACCTGCATCCATCGCCCACTCTGCCGCCCGGATGGAGGCTCGTTGCGCGGAGTCCCCGCAGGCGGCATTCCGACCTTGAGCGTGACGCCTCAGCAGTACCGGCAGACCCCCAGGTGGCGGGCCTCGAGCTTTCTCGTACCGTCCGTGACCTGGAGCGCCGCGGCCTGCTGCAATACGATCGGCAAGCCGGACGTTACGATCTCCATCCAGTGGTCCGGGGTTTCGCCGCGGGAAGCCTCGATACCGAAGACCGCGATCGTTACGGTCAGCGCGCCGTCGACTACTTCTCCCAGCGATCGCGCGTCCCCTATGAGAGAGCCGAAACCCTCGATGACGTAAGGAACGCCTTGCAGCTCGTCCACGCCCTGTTTCAGATAGGCCGCGGCCACGAAGCTCTTCCTGTGTTCCGCGACGGGCTGATCGACGCCCTGTTTGTCAATCTGGAGGAAAGCCCTGAGGTCGTGTCGCTCTTGCGCCCGTTCTTCGATCCCGACTGGACCTCGCCGTTGGCCAGCCTCTCAAGTCTCGATATCTCCTACATCGCAGGCGAGGCGGCCTTCGCCTTTTATAATCTCGGTGATCTGATTCAATCGCTAGCCATTCACGAGATAGCAGTCCAGAAGGACCTGGAAATCAGGAACTGGCCTAGCCTGCAGGCCAGCATGGCTCGCATGGCCAAGATTTTCGCCGAACAGAACCACCTGGCTTTGCAGGATGAATATGTGAGGCTCGAACTGGGGGTCGCAAAACTGACGGATGATGCCGGAGACTTGTTTCGCTCCCGCTGTGACCGCTTCGAGCAACTGGTCGAGCTGGGCCTGTGGGAGGACGCCGAGTCTATGTGGCAGACACTCCATGGAACGGGGCTGAGTAACTTGCCACGCACTATTTACCGTCCGGGCATGGCCGAAGCGGCATGTGCCCTGCTCCACTTCCGGCAAGGCAGGTTGACCGAAGAGTGGCTGGCCCATGCTGAAGGCTTGGCCCAGTCCGGCTTGAACCGGCCCTCGGTGCGCGCTCTGTACGCACTGCGCGCTGAGTGGCACCTCGAGCGGCGCGAGCCGGCCCACGCCCTGGAGAGCCTGCACGAGGCGATCCGGATGACCCGCGAGGCACACCTCGACGATACGCACCTAGGGGCTCGGCTCGCCCTTGCCCGGTTCCGGCTGGGCCGCCTTCCCGATGCCCGCGCTGAGGCTATCCGCCTGTCCAGCGAGAGTGGTCCTGTGCGGCTGGCGCTCGCCGAGCTCTGGGACGCCATCGGAGACGCCGGACCGGCAGTCTCGCATGCCCGGGCCGCATACCAGTGGGCCTGGGCTGACGGCGAGCCTTTCGTGCACCGTTACCAGCTAGACCGTGCGAAAGCATTGCTGAAACGACTTGGCGGGGATATCCCGGCCCTAACCGCCTTTGACCCAGACCGGGAACACGAGCAGCTGCCTCCCTCAGTGCTCACAGTAAGGAAGGTCCTCGCGGACTTGCGCGGTGAATGGGAGCAAGGCCCCAGACCGGCCGCGCCGGACGTGAACCATAGCAGCCCGACGAATGACCAGACAGCGTGGTGGCCTAATACAGCCTCTGAGTGGTCGAAAAAGGCGACGGATAAAGCGGCCGACCTGCCTAATGATGTCTTGCGCGATCATTAATATCAGGGGTTACTAGGTCTTGTCGTCCGGTGGGCCATGATCATCGTCATGACCCGCCGCCTCGCCCGGAAACCCCAATCCGCCGGACCGCAGCTCACCTAAATTCTCAAGCAGGCTCTTAGCTTCACTCACTTAAGAATCAGGTCAAAGGCAGCTTCCGCGCCCGGTGTCGGACGCGGATGCTGCCTCCAGGCCCCGGTAAGTCACTCTGTACCGGGGTACGGTACGGGATCGGCTATCAGAATGATGTCCCAGCTTCCGCCCTTACCGAATCCCTCGGCGGCGTGTTCGCCCCCAGCCGCACACTTCCCATTGTCCGGGTATCCGTTCCACCACAGAGCGTAGCACTTGTTGCAGAACCTCCAGTTGTTCTGCCCGACCGGTGCTGCCATTGCGTCCTCCGATCAGTCGGTATTCGCCCGCGCCCCCCGATCGGGAAGCGGACACTAGTCCGGTGCATCAAACTCCGCGCTGTGATACCACCTTGGAGGAGTTAGTTCGCTGTCGATTCAGTAAGAACGGAATATCCATTCGGTAAGGAAGTGCCCCATTATCGGTAAGGAAGTGCCCTATCATGCGGCATCAACGCGACATCGATGGCGGCCGGGCCGGCGTCGGCAGCCGTGATTCGATTCCCCGCCGGGAGAGCGGAAGGTCGGAGGCGCTTTGGGTTGGCCCAAGCCGCGGATACCGCGTGAGTGGTTAGTCACATTCCTAGTCTCATTCATGTACGTGTACCTACGTGCATTACCGTCTACGTCCGTCGCACCATCGGGCCGTCCTCGGCGAGGTGAAGATCTGCAAGCTCGGCGCCGACTCGCTCTACACCGCCCTGAAGAAGTACTCGCGGCTAGGCCGGCGGCTCCCGCAGACCGAGCACTACGCGGACGGCGAGCACGCTTGCGACACGCGGTGCGGTCCGCTGCACGACCACAGGCCTATCCGCAGAGCGCCGATCTCCTGGGAGAACGGCACCGGATCATCGGCAACAGCTGGCAGAACGCTTGCACCGCCCAGCTCATCGGCCTACCCCTACGCCCGCGCCGGCGGCGGCGTCAGTGTGTGGACGCCCGCCGCAGCGAAACCACGATCAGCAGGACACCGCCAGCTAGGACGACGATGCCGCCGACCAGCAGGCCGGTCGCGATCCAGGGCAGCGCGGGCAGCGTGGCGGCCACGTTGACGGTCATGGCCACTGGCCGTGACGCGTCGGCGTTCATGGCGATCACCGTCCAGTCGCCGCTGTGGATCGCCCAGGTCAGGGTCTGGGTGCCCGGCCCGGCAGCGTGCGTGGTCCAGATGCCCGCCTGTCCAGGCGGGACCGCGGGCGCGGACCCGGCGTGCTCGATGTAGGTGCCGCGGTGGCCGGTCGCGCCGCGGACGGTCGCGTAGTCCACGCCGGCCAGGTAGCGGGCCGCCGCGCCGGCCGGGGCGATGCCGACGAAAGCCGGGCTGGTCCCGCTGACCGGGGTAACGCGGATGCGCACCGTGCCGAGCAGGTCGGAGGCGGTACCGGTGGCTAGGTGCAGCCCGATCGTGTCACTGGCGAGCGCGTAATCGGGCACGCTGTAGCTGGCGGTGGCGAGGTCGGCGTAGCCGCCGTGCCTGTTCGCCTGGGCCCACAGCGCGACGCCGCTCCCGCCGAGCAGCCCCACCGAGAACAGCACGAGTACCGCGCCGGCGACTGCCGCGACGACCCGGCCGCCCGTCCACCCGCCCGGCCTCCGGGGGTGCGTCTGCCGCAGTTCCGTCACCCCGGGCGTGTCCTCGACCGCCGAGCCGGGAGCCGGCGGCACAGTCAGCGTGCCGGGGTCGTGGCCGCCCATGTCCAGCCGGAACGGCGGGTACCGATCGGTCATCAGCCCGGCGTAGCCCGCCACGCGCAGCACCCACCGGTTCATGCCGAGGACGAAGTCGTAGATCTGATCGGGGTACCGGCCGGTCACCAGGAGCACCACCGCGGCGATCACGGCCAGCAGGCCGATCAGCCCGAAACCGCCCCACCCGCTGTCGTGGCCGCCGAGCTGCCACGCGGCCCACAGTCCTGACCCGGTGAACACGCCGACGATGATGTACTGCGGGATGGCCAGCAGCCACCATTTCACCAGCGCCAGCCCGCGGGACAGACGCTGCGGGTACTCCACCTCCAGGTGCGCGGGATAGGACGGGTCGTCGGCCAGGGTGAACGGCGGGTACCGGTCCGTGCCGAACGCGCCGATCGCGTAGTACTGCACCCGCCAGGTCCACCGCAGCACGCCCACGTTGAACTCGAAGATGGCCCGCGGGTAGCGGCCGGTGACCACGATCGCCACCATCGCCGCCGCGCTCAGCACGACGAATGCGACCCACAAGAAGGCCAGCACGATGTAGTGCGGGATTACCAGCACCCATTTGACCAGCCACAGCCAGCGGGACAACGGCGCGTCCAGCGACGCGTCCACCCGGACCGGGTACGCCTGCGCGGCAGCCATCGTGACCACCTCTTTCACTCCCCGATGACGCTTGCGATACCAGCCTCCGCACTGGCCAGCCGGCCAGGCAGGGCCGGATGTCCCGCTGGCCACGGCGAAGGTCCCTGGCGGAAAGCCAAGGTCAGCGAGCCGTCGGAGGAGCAATCCCCGAGGCCAGGGTCTGCATCACGGCCTAGTTGCCGAGCCCGCCTCCAGGCGTCGCGCCTGGGCAGCAACATGTCGCCAACGCCGGGTGCCGTCGGGACTTTCGGCCCTGATCGGACTCATCAGAATCCTGCACGGTCGGGCATGAGGACCGCGGCGCCTACGGGAAGCCACGGCACTGCGGCTCGGCCGCGCGCGATACGGCGGGCCGGGCCCGCCGCAATTTCCTGAAGGCGGCCCCGAACGACAGGCCGCGGTCCTGCCACACGATGCCCGCGACCGCCCCCAGGATGATCACCACCCCGATCGCGATGAAGAACGATCAGCAGATCGGTGAGGATGCTCCACGGGTTGACCTTGGCCCCGGTGACGATGGCCTTGGCCCACAGCGGCACGGCCACGATGTTGAGCAACTGCAGCACGATGGTGAAGGACACCGCCATCGCGAGGTCCGTCCGCTTGGCCAGCTCACAGGACTTCAGGCCAACCGGGCCCGCCGCGCCGACCCGCGCTTGGCTGGTGAGCGGGAACAAGTGGCAGACGCCGATAGCGACCAGTGGCGCCAGTCCCAGGTTCACCACAACGGCGCCGACCAGCAGCCAGACCCTCCTGAGCGGCTCCAGGATCTGTTTGACGCTGAAGGTCATGCCCAAGCTGGCGACCAGCGTGAGCAACATGACGACCAGGCTTGCGTTGAATATCGCGTTAAAGAGATGTTGCACGCTCATCGTGATTCTCCTTGCTGGCTGCCCGCGTCGCGGGTGCGGATGTTCACGGTCCCGCCGACCCGACCGTGGCATCTGGGGCCGGGGTCTCGACGAGCAGGCCCAGGTCGTGGAGCTCGCGCTGGGACTTGCCGGCGATCTTGCGGCCCAGCAGCGGCCGTCCGTCGGAGTGCTGGTAGACGCCGGCGGGCTCCTTGGCCAGCGGCTCCTCCCAGCCCAGGTACAGGGCCAGGAGGCGGACGGTGAAGCCAATGACGAAGGAGATACCGGCCGACAACCAGGCGTTGAATCCGGCCGCGTCGCAGATCACCCAGATCAGGCCGGTGAGGGCGGCGATCGTGACGAACCATTCGCCGCGGATGAACTGCTTGGGGGGCACGCCGCTGCTCACGTCGATGTACCACCGGCCCGCGGTCGGGCCTATCACCGCCAGCGCCAGCACCCCGAGGACCGGCAGGCCGGCCTTTTCCGCGGCCTCGGCTCCGGCGATCGCGTACCAGGGCAGCGAGAAGGACGTCATGAACTGGAACAGTCCCAGTATCACGTCGCGGGTGACCCCTCCGCCGATGCCGCCGAGCAGCGCCATCAGC
>Ga0335081_10005634_pt1 | contig 19831 bp, 16 predicted proteins | sample Lox_Sample_35_FD_206713 | JGI IMG/M metagenome (GOLD analysis project Ga0335081, IMG submission 206713) | Soil microbial communities from Loxahatchee National Wildlife Refuge, Florida, United States - Lox_Sample_3.5 | ecosystem: Environmental > Terrestrial > Soil > Wetlands | place: USA... | reverse complement strand
CACCGATCCTTGCGTTCGCCAGACTACGAACGCTATGCCCACGAGGATCAAAAGCGGAACGTATGTCCCGACTCCGCCTGCGTTCTGCAGCCACTTGCCTATCCGCAGTCCGATAATGTTGAGATAAACGGCCGCGAAAAGCAGCACGAATGAGCCCGCCAGCAGGAACGTGCGGTCTTGCGCCAGATGCGTCCCCCCGATACCGCCCACGTAAGCGCTCATCGATACGCTAGCGACGCACAGGCCCGGCAAGTAAAAAAATGTGTAGACCCAATACGTCCATCCCGCCACGAACCCGTGAAACTCGCCGAAAGCGTCGCGCGACCACGCATACAGCCCGCCTTCTTCAGGAAAACGGCTGGAAAGCTCGACAATCACCAGGGCGGTGGGCACAAAAAACAGGACCGCGGCAATGATCCAAAGGCTGATCGAGGAGGCGCCATTGTGAGCGGCCGCGGCAATCCAGCGAGGCCCCAGCACCGTGGCAATGTTGAACAGCAGGACATCCCAAAAGCCCATGACCCGGGGCAATTGCGGTTTCGTGGCGGACTCAGGACCAGAGTTCAAGACCGAGCCACAATATCAGAGGGCAGAAGGGTTTGAAATATCGGCGCCCGGCGCATCTAAACGGGGGCATCGAGCTCCGGTATGAGCTCGTCCTGCATGAGGAAATCGCGCAGGAAGGGATCGGGCGAAGCCTCGAATTCGCTCCACGGACCGAAGAACGCGACTTTCCCATCCTGCAAAAAAACCAGGCGGTCGGCGATCTTCTTGCCCAGGTGCGTATCATGCGTAACCACAACCGACGTCTTGTGCGTGGCTTTCTTCAGCTTGAGGATCAGATTGCTCATATGCGAGGCCATCAGCGGATCGACCATTGTGGTGGGCTCGTCGTAGAGAATCGCCTCGGGATCCTGCGCCAGTGCGCGAGCAATGGCTACCGCGCGTTTCATGCCGGTACTGAGTTCGGAGGGCAAGCGATCCAGAACATCGCCAATCTCCAGCATCTCCGCCAATTCGGCCACCCGCGCGTCAATCTGTTCCGGAGAAAGATCCTTGCGATCGTCCAGGGGAAATTCGACGTTCTCGCGGATCGTGAGCGAATCGAACAGCGCCCCCGATTGAAATACCATGGTGACCCGCCGCCGAATCTGCACCAGTTGCTGCTCCGTCCAGTCGGTAATGTCCTGCCCTGCCACAAGGACGCGCCCTGCATCCGGCTTCAGGAATCCGAGAATGTGCTTCAGCGTCACCGACTTTCCGACGCCGCTTCGACCCATGATCACGCAGGTCTCCCCGGGATCGACTGTGAAACTCACATGATCGAGAACAAGGTGATCGTCGAACGCTTTGGTGACTTCACGGAACTCGATGTAATGGTCCATGCGTCCTGCGCAGGAAAAGTGGTAGCCGGGCTGATTTTACGGCCTACCGTCGCTCCCCGCCAAAAGGTTATTGTTCTCATCTCTCAGCATATAGCGTAAGCCTATTAGCTACAAGTAGATACCAGCAAGCCTTAAACACCTCTGTCGATAACGCGAAAATCCACAGGCCGCCTGGATTGGACATTCTCCTCATCTTGACAGAAGCGGGCCAGCTCAATACTATTAGCAGTCGCATGAGAGGAGTGCTAATCGAACCCCTCATGCGAATTCCAGACCAAAATCCGAACTAAGAAGTTGACCACGCGATTGGAGGACAATCGACTATGGCTGTAAACGTAACTCCCTTGCACGACCGGGTGCTCGTAAGGCGCATCGAGGAGAAAGAGACCGTCAAAGGCGGAATCATCATCCCCGACACTGCTAAAGAGAAGCCCCAGGAAGGTGAAGTCATCGCCGTCGGCGCGGGCAAGATCAACGAGAAGGGTGACCGCGTTCCGATGGACGTTAAGGCGGGCGACCGCATTCTGTTTGGCAAGTATAGCGGTACGGAAATCAAGGTCGAAGACCAGGAATATCTTATTCTCCGTGAAGAAGAGATTCTGGCCAAGCTCGGCGGAGCAGCCAAGGCCGCGACGTCGAAGCGATAGCGCTAGGCAACGGTAAACCTAAACGAAGTTCACGCAGTACAAATCTTGAGGAGGAATTATGGCAAAGCAGATCGTGACTGGGGAAAATTCTCGCCAGTCGATTTTACGCGGCGTCAATTCGTTGGCTGACGCCGTGAAGATCACCCTGGGCCCCAAGGGGCGCAATGCGGTGATCGAAAAGAAGTTTGGCGCGCCGATCATCACCAAGGACGGCGTAACGGTGGCCAAGGAGATCGAGCTCCAGGATCCGCTCGAGAATATGGGTGCGCAGATGGTGCGCGAAGTCGCTTCGAAGACCTCCGACGTCGCCGGCGACGGCACCACCACCGCCACCGTCCTGGCGCAGGCCATCTTCCGCGAAGGCGTGCGGACGGTCGCTGCCGGAGCCAGCCCCACCGGCCTGAAGCGCGGCATCGAACGCGCCGTGGAAACGGCCATCGAGGAAGTTCGCAAGATGCACCGCGACGTCAAGGGCGACATGATCGCCCAGGTCGGCACCATCAGCGCCAATAATGACAAGCAGATTGGCGGCATCATCGCCGAAGCCATGAAGAAGGTCGGCAAGGATGGTGTGATCACGGTGGAAGAGAGCCGCACCATGGAAACCACGCTCGAAGTGGTCGAAGGTATGCAATTCGACCGCGGCTATCTTTCTCCTTACTTCGTCACCGATCCCGAGCGCATGGAGTGCGTCCTGGAAGACGTTCGCATCCTCATCCATGAAAAGAAGATCAGCTCCATGAAGGACCTTCTGCCTCTGCTCGAGCAGATTGCCAAAATGGGCAAGCCGCTTCTGATCATCGCGGAAGATGTCGAAGGCGAGGCACTCGCCACGCTGGTGGTGAACAAACTGCGCGGCACGCTTCAGTGCGGCGCGGTCAAAGCTCCCGGCTTCGGCGATCGCCGCAAGGCCATGCTCGAGGACATCGCCACGCTCACCGGCGGCAAGGCCATCACTGAAGATCTCGGCATCAAGCTCGAGAACGTAAAAGTCGAAGACCTTGGCCGAGCCAAGAAAATCACCATCGATAAGGACAACACCACCATCGTCGAAGGCGGAGGCAAGGCCGCGGAGATCGAAGGTCGCGTGAAGCAAATCCGCACTCAGGTCGACGACACCACCTCCGACTATGACCGCGAGAAGCTCCAGGAACGCCTGGCCAAGCTCGTCGGCGGTGTCGCCGTAATCAAGGTAGGCGCGGCGACTGAAACCGAGCTCAAAGAGAAGAAAGCTCGCGTGGAAGACGCCATGCACGCCACCCGGGCTGCCGTTGAAGAAGGTATCGTTCCCGGAGGCGGCGTGGCGCTGCTGCGCTGCGTCGCTGCTCTCGACAAGCTGAAGGCTGAGGGCGATGAGGCCACCGGCGTCAGCATCGTCAAGCGTGCCCTCGAAGAACCCTTGCGACAGATCGCTTATAACGCCGGGTTCGAGGGCGCGGTGGTGATCGGCAAAGTTCGGGAGTCCAAGGACGAGAACTTCGGCTTTAACGCCGAAACCGATGAGTATGGAGACATGGTCAAGATGGGCGTGATCGATCCCGCGAAGGTCACCCGCTTGGCCCTCCAAAACGCGGCATCGATCGCCGGTCTGATGTTGACCACGGAAGCTCTTGTGGCCGACATCCGGGAAGAAGAGAAGAAGGCCGCCGGCGCCGCCCCGCACGGTGGCATGGGCGGCGGTGGAATGTACTAACGTTGTAAAACAGCCGCTCGCTCTGCGGCTAGATCGCATCAAAAAGCGCCCGCCAAACGGCGGGCGCTTTTGTTTGAGGCTATCCCCAAGAACCAGAGCTTCGCCTCCCTTGATCTGAAATGGCTGGAGGACTACAGGAGGCACACAAGCAAACGGTCAACTGAATCTAACGGAGATCTCGTAACCTAAAGAGGCGTGCAACCGCTAACAGCGCGTTTACATCTTCAATGACTCGTTACGGACGATCTCGTAGCGTTGGATAAGAGCGGCCACGCCGATGTGACGATCCGTGTTCTCGGCCGGTTTGTCGACGCGAACCACTTTACCGATCGCGCGAATGAATACCTCTGTGCCGCCGGTGACCTCTGCGGGCAGAGTCATCGTCAAGTCCAACTCAGTGCCGGCGTCGAGAGCATTCTGAACCACGAAATAGACGCCACGGGTAGAAATATCGCGAGTCTTTCCGTTACAGGCGTCCTTTTCCAGGGGTACACGGATGAGGACGGGCAAGGAAAGGTCATATCGTCGTGCCGTGCGACGGTCCGTCATAGCCCCCAGATCTCCGACTTCCCTACTCAAGTGTAAACGCTTGCGCCCTTCGCTAATACAGGCAGCAATTTCCCTTCCAGAGACCCAGCCCTCACCTCAAGGCAGGAATAATTGAGCTGTGGGAATCATATCGAAATTGAACCAGAGTTAACGCCCACGTTAATGCTCAGTAACTGTGCAAAAACAAAGGAGAAAGAGCAGCACGGGCGTTTGAGATTCATCCGCCGGCCTGGAAAGACAAAATTCGGAAGGCTTCGATGGAAGCAAAAAGTTTGCAACCAGTCTTACCAGAACCCCTGTATTCCGAATGACTTTCGGGAAGCGAGTACCTTCAATACGCAATAGATTGCAGCTTCGCCTCAGTCCTCTTTACCCGCGGGAGCCAGGGCTGGGGGCGCCGGAGTTCGAGACCGAGCCCCCCTTCCTGCATCCAGGTTGAACTGCCGGATCTTATACAGCAGCGCCTTATAACTGATTCCCAGCATTTTCGCCGCATCTTTGCGGCACCAGTGGGTTTTCTCCAAGGCGTCCGCAATCGCCTCCATTTCGGCCTCGTCCTTCAGCCCCCGCACTAGCGCTTTCAGCCCCTGCTCTTTCACAGGAGACGGTTCTTCGCGCGGTGAGGTGCGCTGCCGGGCAGCCGCCATCTCGACGAGTTCGCGGAAGCTGCCTTCGTCATCCTCGAGGATGACGTAGCGCTTCACAAAATTCTCCAACTCCCGCAAATTGCCGGGCCAAGCGTAACGAATGGCCGCCTCGATCAGGTGTTCGGAGGGATTCGGCGGCTCCTTCTGGAATTTTTCACTGTACTTGTTCAGAAAATGTCTGAAGAGCAAGGGGATTTCCGTGGTCCGCTCGCGCAAAGGCGGAACGTTAATCGAGAGCACGTTCAATCGATAATAAAGGTCTTCGCGCAACCGGCCCGATTTCATGGCCTCTTGGACCTCCACATTCGTCGCCGCGAGCACCCGCACGTCGACGGCAATCATGTGGCGCCCGCCGAGTCGCGAATATTGATGGTCCTGCAGAACGTGCAGAAGCTTGGCTTGCAGATGGGGGCTCATCTCGGCGATTTCGTCAAGGAAGATGGTGCCCTTGTTGGCAAGCTCAAACTTGCCCGGTTTCGAACGCACCGCCCCCGTGAACGCTCCTTGTTCGTAGCCAAACAATTCTGACTCGAGCAACTCGCCTGGAAGGGCGGCGCAGTTGACCTTTACAAACGGCTGATTACGGCGCGTCGAGCGCATGTGAATCATGCGCGCCACGACTTCCTTGCCCACGCCGCTCTCGCCGCAAATGAATACCGGCACATCGACCGGAGCAATCTGCAGAATCTGCTGGCGAATCCGAACCATCTGCGGGCTGGCTGCCAGGAACGAAAGGTCTTCGGTCAAATGATCGCAGTATTCCCGCAAAGCCTGATTCTCTTTGCGCAAATCCATTTTCTGCCGGCACTTCAAGATCGCCGCGTCCAATTCCGCTTTTTCGAATGGCTTGGTCAGGTAATCCTGGGCGCCCAGACGGATGGCCTCGACTACGGTGGTAACCTCGTTGGAACACGAGAGCATGATCACGTTCAGAGTACGGTCCACCTGGATGAGTTGGCGCAAAGTTTCCAGCCCGTTCATCTCCTGCATCAACACATCGAGAATGATGAAATCCGGACGATCACCTTGCTGCACGGCCTCGAGCGCCTCCGGGCCGGAAGACACAGAGGTAACCTGGTAGCCATCAACCTCGAGTAATGTCTGCAGATATTTGCGAATGCTCGGTTCGTCATCTACAACGAGAACGTGTTCTTTTTCGCTCATTCGTCACCTGGTCTATTTTCAAAGCGGAGATTCCATTAGTCCTCTTGCTTATCGATCGGGAGCAGGAACGTGAACGTGCAGCCCCTGCGCAGCTCGCTGTCCACCCAGATCTTTCCTCGATGGGCCTGAACGAGCCTCTTGGCAATGGCCAGCCCGAGTCCCATTCCGGACGACGTGCGGTCTACCCGCACGAAATCTTCGAATATTTCCTGATGATGCTCGGACGCAATTCCAGAGCCGGTGTCCGTCACGGCCACGCGAACGCTGTTGGGTTGCTGATTGCGTTGCCGACGGCGATCGGTGGCCAGGGTTTCCTTGGAGACGCGGCGCTCCCAAAAGTGCGGCTCGGCGCGCAACGTCACGCAACCGCCCGCGGGCGTGTGTTTCAGCGCGTTGTCCAAGAGATTGGCCACAGTCTGCTGCACTTTTTGGTAGTCGAACTTGAATATGGGCAAATTTTCATCGAGCGACGATTCCAGGCGCACATGATTCCTTTGAAAAGCCTCGTGCCAGCGCGTCACCAGTTCAGTCAGACAATCGCGCAGATCGTTATCGCGCAAGTGCAGCACCAGTTTTCCGCTTTCCAATGTGGAATAGTTCAAGAACATGGAAACCAGGCGCACCAGTCGCTCGCAGCTATCTTTTGATTCCTGCAATATATCGGCCTGCTTTTCGTTGAGCTTGCCCAAAGATCCCGAAAGCAGCAGGTCGTAATAACCCTTGATCACCGCAAGGGGCGTTTTCAGTTCGTGAGCCGCCGACGCGAGAAAGACCGTCTTTTGCCGGTTCACCTCCTGAAGCCGTAAATACGCGGCCAGCAAGTTACGATAAGTGATCTCTCGCTCTTGCAGCAAAGATTGAACGGTTGGCTCGGAAGATTGGCCGGCAGATGGCGAACCTGCATTGCCGGCGAGTTCGAGTCTCAGTACGAGCGATTCCGAATTTGGCAGTTGCTCCAGGCGCGCGCGAACTCTTCCCGACGCGGTCTCCAGCTGAAGATCCACTTCGCTTTCGCCGCTTTCAATCTGGCCCAGCAAAACTTGCGGATCCATGCGCAGGATATCGCCAAAAAGGTTCAGCCGGGTCCAGGCCCCATTGTCCGGCAAGCCCAAAACCTGACGAGCGCGCTCATTCACGAGGAGCACCCCCCCGCTGAGGTTGGCCACCAGGATGGGACCCTCAAACAGGTCCAAGAGTCTCAGCGTGAGACTCGCTGGGAATGAATCGCTTTGGCTCTCGACAGAAATACCTTGCCGCAAAATACTCTCCCGACAATCTTCGCTTTAGGTGAATTTTAACTTCGCCAGGCTGTTTGAACGGAAGAATAGTGGCAAAATATGCAGCAAAGTGTCAATGGCAAGAAAGTTCCATTTTAGATGCAAAGGAAAAAGATTTCCTCAATTTGTAGATTCCAGAGAATTATCTAAAATACTAACTATTTTTGTTTGTAGTATTTATCGCAAATCCTGGCTTGGCAGCTTCCCTGTTGCGAAAGAAAAGTACTGGTACAAAAGTACTAATGAGAATATATTTTCCCTCAGCAACCACTATGAATCCCGATGTGAATATGATTGCCGCTCCAATAACCTCGATTGCACAAAATCCCGAACATCGCACCATTTTCGCCGGACTTTACGTGCAAATTCAGTCTAAGCCAATGACTGGGATGGCCCTAAGCGTGCTCCCCTCTAAACGAACCGTGCGCTATCCCAAATCCCCCTTGGGGTAAGCTGGGTTTATCGGATACGATACCCATGTCTACCCCCACTGACCCGTCGCGGGCCAGCACGCCGCCTGAGGACTCTTTTCTCGAACTGCTCGCTGAGACGCTCGAAAACCTCGATCATGTGCCCCGGGCGCAGTTTCTACAAAAATTCTTCAAAACCATCGCGCAGCTTGAGCTAAGCGAAAACGTGAGTTCGGAATACTGGGACCAGATTCTCGAGCGCCGGCGCCAGCTCGCCGATACTCTGGGCAAGCCCGTCTCACTGAAGGCAGCCATGGTGGACGTCCTCGCCTCGTCCACCTATCTCCGTGTTCCGATCTTGATGGAATATGAGGAGCTCAAGAAACTTCAAAGCAATGCCACCACCGACCCCCTCACCGGCCTTTACAATCGGCGGCTGTTCGAAGAGCACTTCGAAAAGGAATTGAATCGGGCGCTCCGCTACAACCAGCATTTGGCACTTGTGATGTTAGACCTTCACCAGTTCAAGGAGGTCAACGATCGATACGGCCATCCTCAAGGCGATACGCTCCTACGAGAAGCCGCTGCTACGCTGCGCAAGTCCCTGCGTACCTCGGATTATGCTTTTCGCATTGGCGGTGATGAATTTGCCCTGCTTCTGGTGCATTCCGATACCGAGCAGGCAAACACTCTAGCCCGCCGCATTCGCGCCAATTTTGGTTCCGCCGTGGGATCGTTGCAAGTCAGTGTCGGGCTGGGACTGGATTACGGCATCGCCGTCTTTCCGGTGGATGGCGACCAAAAAGACGTTCTCGTTCGTATTGCCGATCAACGTCTGTACGAAATGAAGCATCAGCAGCGAGGCGGCAGCAATCCACAGCCGAGCGAATCGCAGCGTCTCGACCAGCACCCCGCACAAAACGCCCCGGTAAAGGGGGGATTTCGCCCAACAGGCCCAGCGGCGGCGCCTCCCGTGCAGCGACGTGGCGAGAAACGCAAGTGGGAGCGCGTTTCGCTGGAGGGAACCCGGGCCTACGCTCAACTGGCCGACGACCCGCAAAAAACGGCGCGAGTGGTGGATTTGGGCTATGGAGGCGTCGCGCTGGAAGCGGGACCTTCGGAAGAATTCGGATCGCGATTTTCGGCAGTCCTGCACGTTCCGATTCTTCCGCCGGTACGAGTTGTCCTGAGGAAGCTTTACCAGATTCCTACCGCCAATGGAGGTATGCGGATCGGTTGCGCGTTCGCTTCATAACCCTGCAGCATTAGAACCGCCCTTGCCGAAGACCGCGCGCTTCAAACAATAAGGCCTGCTGGACGCGGGCAAGTCCCAGACTCCAGCGCAATTGCGCTTGATCTCGGCCTGCTCCACGAGCGACAAGTAATATTCTTAGAGCCAGCCCTTGCCTCCCGCCCGGAAACCGCGTCGAAGTAATCTGTAGTTCCGCACACAGCGCGTCGCCAGGTTCGCGCTCGAGCAACTTCGCCAAGCCGGCGGCGAAATCCTCATACTGAAGCCGATCCAAGTCTTGCGTGCCCTGCGAGATCGCAACATCGACGTGCGATGCAAATGCAATCGGCTCGGATTTCACATCGCTGGCCGCGCTCCAAAGCTTGTGACCGATAATTGAAAACGGAGACTCCCCCTCGCTTAGGCTCGACAGGAAACCGCGAAGAACGGAAGATCCCTGCGCACTAATGTCTCCACCAGCCGCTTCCGTGTCCCGGCGATCGGACCGCTCGGGGGCATGGCCGGCGGCTGCGGGCCCCTCTAACGGCATGTCCGTTTTGATTACCACGCGCATCGCTCGCACCCTACACGTGCTGAGCGCAGCGAACAAGTAGAAACCGTTCCCCATGTGTTCACGTTCGCTTCCGCGAAGGCCTTTGGCCGCTCCCTTGGAAACTTCGCCGCGATCGCGTAGTATTGATATGACCGTCAGCCAAGCGACGCGACCGTATTGTTCCTCAATCAATCGCGCAGAACGGCTGCGGAAGGAGTAAGAATGAAAGCCGGAATCCACCCCGATTATCACGAAGTAACCGTTCACTGCGCTTGTGGCAGCACCTTCAAGACGCGATCCACCTATAAAGCGAATCTAATGCGAGTTGAAATTTGCTCGAGCTGCCATCCCTTCTTCACCGGGAAACAGAAGTTGCTCGACACAGCAGGGCGTGTGGAGCGCTTCCAGCGAAAGTACGAAAAGGCCGCGCAGGCCGCGCAAACAGCCAAGGGCAAGAAGTAACCTTGCTGTTTCGCCATGCAGGCGAGGTGTAGAATTTGCCGAGCATGGCTTCTCCTTCACCACACAACTCCGGCGAAGTTCAGGCGCCCGTAACCGTCGAGCAAGCGGTCCCGCGTGTCACCCTGCGGAATTCCTTCGCGCATCCCTACGATTCCGCGATTGCCGCCGCTCGCACCTGCTATGCCCCGCGCCTGATTTCACCCGAGGAGATCACCGAAAAACAGCGCACGACCATAGGAGCTGCCACTTTTTACGCTGGCCATCATACGGTCTATCAGCACGCCCATTTCGAATTCGGTCTCGAGAACGTAAGCCGGCAATTCGTTTGGTCCATCCTTCACGCTCATCCCTTCTACAACTCTGAGCAGCAGAGCCAGCGCTATGTTCGCCTCGACCGCGCCCTAGCCTACATTCCGCCAAACGGCGATCATTTTGGCCCTTCCGAACAAGAGATCTTTGAGGGCGCCATCGCTCGCGCCTGGAGCGCTTACCGCGAATTAACGGTTCTGCTCAAGGATGACGCGCGCCGCATTCTCGCGGATATCTGGAACGTGGGCGCCATGTCGCATCCACGGCGGATCGAGAAAGTAGAGCGGCAGGCCGAAAAGCGCGCCATCGAAGTGGCTCGTTACGTTTTGCCCGTAGCAGCGGCTACCACCATGGTGCACACGCTCTCGGGCGTGGTCTTGCACCGTCTGTGGCGCATGCAGGAAGCCGGCGACACGCCCACGGAGGCTCGCGCCGTCATCGGTCAAATGGTCGCGCGAGTTCGAGAAGTCGATTCGCAATTCTTCGATCGATTTGATGGCGGGGCTCTCGACGATCTCCCTGAATGGCACGAGGCGGCCTCCCCCGGCAGCCAATTACAAGCGCGCGAGTTTGATGCCCGCCTGGGCGCTCGCACCTCGCTGCTCGTCGACTATTCTCCCGCGGCCGCCCGCGTGACGGCGCAAGCTTATCGTGCCGTCTTAGGCCTGAGCGAAGCAGACTGCTCCGACGCTCAAGCGCTGGACCGCATGCTCAATCCCGCCCGCAATCCTTATCGGCTGGAGACGCTGAATGTCGGCGTTCACGCCCCGCTGATGCGGCCTCTGCAGCTTGCCAACTTCACCTTCGCCAAGAAACTGAGTCACAGCGCCGATAGCCAGGATCAGCGCCATCGCATGGTACCCGGATCCCGGCCACTTTTAGTGCTCACCGATACCGCCGATCCCGATTTCATCACGCCTATGCTCATACGCGAAAATGCACACGCCCGTGAGCTCTACGAACGCGCCATGCAGGACTCCTGGACAGCGAAAAACGCACTGCTGGATCGGGGCGTGCCGCGCGAATTCGCGCTCTACCTTTTGCCAAACGCCAAAGCCATCAGGCTCTTCGAAAGCGGCTCATTGCTGCATCTGCTCCATAAATGGACCATGCGCACCTGCTTCAATGCGCAAGAGGAGATCTACCAAGCCTCCATGGAAGAAGTGGCGCAGGTCTGCGCGGCCATGCCCGAACTGGCGCGCTATATCGGCCCTCCCTGCTATGTCCGCGCCGGCGTCGCGACGCCCATTTGTACGGAGGGTTCGCACTTCTGCGGCGTCAAGGTGTGGCAGGAGTTCCCCAAAATCGAGCGCCGCATATGACCCGCCACGGAACTTTGGCCTATTACCTCGCTGCCTGGGTAATTGGCTGCTTTGTAGCTTCCTCACTGTACTTTTACCCACCTCTGCCAGGGACAAATCCAATTCGATTGCTGCTGGCTATGTACGCTTTTTCCCTAATGTTCGGCGCCGTTACGATCCTGACTTTCGCCTTCTTGCTTCGTGCTGCCATGCGACTGGTTGGAACACATCTGTTGTTGTTGTGGTTCCTGGCGGGAGCCGTTCTCTCGTTCGCGGAAATTAGTCTGTTACGTTTTCTCCTTCCTTTCATTTTGACTCAACCCCGTGTGTTTGGGGGGTACGTTACTGGGTTCGTGTTTACGCCTGCCGCAGTTTTCTCGGACCGTCATATCTGGCAAGTGCCCATCGATGGCGCAATTACCGGCTTGGTTCTCTGCCTTGTGGACCGTGCTTTTGCTGGCGGGGATAAAGCCGTTGAGCCGGGACATTCTGTAGCCTAGGGTGAGCCAATTTGTAGCCCAGGGCGCCCGCCAGCAGTTTGGCGGGGCCCTGGGGCTTTTTCCTCTGGTTAAAACGCCCGCCCGAAGAGTTGCTTTGGTTCCCGCAAGCGTCTATCCTGAGAACGGTTCTTGAAGCATGCTCACCTCGTTCTATTAGCTTCCTTCTGGCGCGAGCGGCGCTCCGCGGCGCCACTGCCCGAATTGCGGTTTGCCCGACATCCAATTGTTTTCGTACAGGTGCGCTATGGCGGCTCTTACATTATTTGAAAAACTCGATCAGATCGAATCGCGCTACCAGGATCTGACGGCGCAATTGTCGTCGCCCGAGGTTCTGAACGATTCTTCCCGTTACCAGAAGCTCGCTCGCACGCACGCCGATCTCGCCGAAATTGTCGAAAAGTATCGCGAGTGGAAAGTGGTGGATAAAGGGCTGCGCGACGCCAAGCAGATGGTGCTGGAAAGTGAAGACGCGGAAATGAAGCAACTGGCGCACGATGAAGAACGCCAACTGCTCGAACGTAAGAACGTGGTGGAAAATGATTTGAAACGGCTGCTGCTGCCCAAAGATCCAAACGACGAAAAGAACGTCATCCTCGAAATCCGCGCCGGCACGGGCGGGGACGAAGCCGCGCTTTTCGCCGCCGAACTCTTTCGCATGTACTCGCGTTACGCGGAATCGCAAAGATGGCGCGTCGAGGTGTTGGAGAGCTCTCCGTCTTCGCTCGGAGGCATCAAGGATATTGTCGCAGCCATTCAAGGCGCCAAAGTCTATTCCAAGCTCAAATATGAAAGCGGAGTCCACCGCGTGCAACGCGTACCCGCCACCGAACAGCAGGGGCGCATCCATACCTCCGCGGCTACCGTGGCCGTGCTTCCCGAAGCAGACGAAATCGATATCAAGATCGAGCCCAAGGATCTGCGCATCGATACCTTTTGCTCCTCCGGACCAGGCGGCCAGTCCGTGAACACCACCTATTCGGCTGTGCGCATCACCCATTTGCCCACCGGACTGGTGGTGTCGCAGCAGGACGAAAAATCGCAAATCAAGAACCGCGCCAAGGCCATGCGTGTATTGCGCACTCGCCTGTATGAGATGGAACAAGAGAAACAGCATGAGCAGATTGCCGCGGAGCGCCGTGGCCAAATCAAGACGGGCGACCGTTCCGAGAAAATTCGCACCTATAATTTTCCGCAGAACCGCATTACCGACCATCGCATCGGGCTCACCTTGCACCAACTCAGCGACGTCATGGATGGCAAGCTCGCGCCCATGGTCGATGGCCTGGTTACGCACTTCGAGGCCGAGCGCCTGAAGCAGGAGTTGGTGGAAGCGTGAAAAAGGCGGCGAGTTCGGTCGTCGAGGCTAAGGCGGTGGAGCTGCGTACGCTCTTGCAAAACGCCGCCGCGCGCCTCGATCAATGCCAGACTCCTTCCTCTCCGCTCGCCGCCGAGCTTCTGCTGATGCACGTTCTTCGGCGCGACCGCGCCTGGCTCTATGCCCATCCCGAGTACGAATTGACCTCGCAAGAGGCTGCGACCTATGCGAAGTTGATCGAGCGGCGCGCCGCCGGCGTCCCAACGCAATACTTGGCAGGCAGCCAGGAGTTTTGGGGGCTGGAATTCGAGGTAGGCCCTGGGGTTCTGATCCCCAGGCCGGAGACCGAGCACGTAATCGAAGTTGCCCTCTCGCGGTTGGGAGCGCGTCGCACCGATCGGCTCAGAATTGCCGATGTCGGAACGGGTTCTGGCTGCATCGCGATCGCGCTTGCTTCCGAATTCCCATATGCGGAGATCGTCGCCACGGACATTTCGGCGCCGGCTCTTGATTACGCGCGGAGAAACGCGGCGCGCCACGGACTCTCGCGCCGCATCCGCTTTCGACAAGCAGACATTCTGAGGGCCTCTGCGAATGCCGACGATGAGGCGTCCAGCGGGTTCGATCTGCTCGTCAGCAATCCGCCATACGTTGGCCGCGCAGACGCCCCTGAACTCCCGCGCGAAGTGCGTGACCACGAACCTCCGGAGGCGCTGTTCGCCGGAGATCAGGGATTGGACTTCTATCCCCGCCTGATTCACGAGGCCGCCGAAGCGCTCCGCCCAAGCGGAACACTTGTCTTCGAGATTGGATACAACGCCGCGGAGTTCGTGAGACCGCTTTTGTCGGCGTCACCCTGGGCCGACGTGAGCGTCACTCGCGACTTGGCCGGAATCGAGCGAGTCGTTTCAGCCCGCCTGTCCCATTGATCCGGCGCTTGCCTCCGATGCTCCTTTCAAGTGGCGGGTGTCCCACGCTGTGCAACCTGTGAGAAAATTAACGACAACGCTTATGCCCAGGCTCGCCCATTTTCGAGCCAAGCGCGATGGCTCCCCGGCCCAACCGGATACAACTCCCATTCTGCACGTCGATATGGATGCGTTCTTCGTTTCCGTGGAGTTGCTCCAGCGCCCTGAACTGCGCGGCAAGCCTGTAGTTGTGGGGGGCCAGCCGAACCGCCGCGGAGTTGTATCGGCCGCGAGCTACGAAGCCCGCCGCTACGGCATCCATTCAGCCATGCCTCTGCGCACTGCCGCAAAGCTCTGCCCCGATGCCGTTTTCCTCGAGGGAAGCCACGATCTATACGCTGAATGGAGCGATCGCGTCGCCACCATTCTCTCCAGATTCTCGCCCATCGTGGAGATGGCTTCGATCGATGAAGCCTACCTCGATCTTTCTGGAACCAGCCGTCTGCACGGCCCTCCCCTTGCCGCCGCCCACGCCCTGCTGACCGAAATCAGCGCGAGGACGGGACTGCCCTGTTCCGCCGGTCTTGCTCGCACGCGCCTGGTTGCAAAAGTTGCTTCGGATCAAGCCAAGCCTCGCGGGCTGGTGTGGGTTCCGGCGGGCGCCGAAGCCAAATTCCTCGCTCCGCTTGGCGTGCGCCGAATCCCGGGAATCGGCCGCGTCACCGAGGCGGCCTTGCGCGCAACGGGAATCGAAACGGTCGGCCAGCTAGCCCTGATTCCGCAAGAACGGCTGGAGGAACTCTTTGGGCGCTGGGGCACGGCCCTCTGGCGGAAAGCGCGCGGGGAGGATTCCTACGAATTCGTAATCGACGCCGAACCAAAGTCGATTTCTCACAGTCATACCTTTGGCTCTGATACGCGCGGTCGCGCCGTGCTCGAATCGATGCTGAGCCGCCTTTGCCAGCAAGGCGCCAAGCGCTTGCGAGACGCGGGCTTGGATACGCGCACGGTAACGCTCACGCTTCGATATTCCGGATTTCAGACCGCGACGCGCTCCAGGACTTTGCCAGACCCTACGCACCTCGATCCGGTGCTCCTCTCAGCCTTGAAGGACCTTTTCGAGCAGCACTGGAATCGCCGGACCGTGCGCCTCATTGGCATCGAATTCGCAACCCTATCCCACGGCGCAAACCAGCTAGCGCTGTTTGATCCCGAACGCCGCGAAAAGCTCGAACGGCTCGCCCGCGCCACCGATGAACTGCGGGATCGCTTCGGCTTTGCGAAGGTTCAATTTGGCGGCTCGTTAGCTGCCAAGGACCACTAGCCGGAGCGCCCCAGTCTAGGCCCGCACTTCCATGCCTTGGTTTGCCTTGGCCGCGTAGTTCGGCAGGCGCATAATCACGCCATGACCCCGCGCGACCTAGCGGCGGATATTTGCCGTAAGCTCCAAAGTTCCGGATTCCAGGCCTACCTCGTAGGCGGCTGCGTACGCGACCTCCTGCTTGGCCGCGAACCCGAGGACTATGATGTCGCCACGGACGCGCACCCTGCGCGCGTGCAGGAGTTTTTCCCCTCAAGTGTCGATGTAGGTGCGAAATTCGGCGTCATTCTGGTGCTGGCGGATGGTGCCCAGGTCGAGGTCGCCACCTTTCGTTCAGATGTCGGCTATTCCGACGGGCGCCACCCTGACCGCGTCGAGTACTCGAGATCGCCCGAACAGGACGTTCTTCGCCGCGACTTCACGATCAATGGCATGATGCTGAACCCCAGGACCAACGAGATTCTGGACTTTGTCGGGGGGCGGGAGGACCTGCAAGAAGGAGTCGTGCGCGCGATTGGCAACCCAGACGTTCGGTTCCGCGAGGACCGCCTGCGCATGGCACGCGCCGTTCGCTTCGCCGCACGGTTCGGCTATATCATTGAACCAGAGACCTTTGAAGCCATTTCCGCCGCCGCGCCCCATATCACTTCGGTCTCTGCTGAACGGCTGCGCGATGAACTGACAAAGCTTCTTACCGAGGGAGCGGCCCGCTCGGCCTTCGAACTGTTGGATTCGACGGGCTTGTTGAAGGCGTCCTTGCCAGAGGTCGCCGCCATGCAGAACGTCGCTCAACCTGCGCAATTTCATCCGGAAGGCGACGTCTGGATCCATACGCTTCTCATGCTCGAATGCCTGAATCCGCGCTCCTCGCCAACCCTGGCTTGGGCTGTTCTCCTGCACGACGTCGGTAAGCCTCCGACGTTCCGGTCCGCTCAGGAGACCGGCGATCGTATCCGGTTCGACGGTCATGCTGAGATTGGCGCCGCCATGGCCGCCGCCATCTGCCGCAGGCTTCGTTTTTCAGCAGACGACATCCAACAGATTGAGTCGCTTGTCGCGAACCATCTTCGCTTCAAGGACGTCTTTCAGATGAGGCCCGCTACACTTAAACGCTTTGTGCGGTTGCCCAAGTTCGAGGAGGAGCATCTTGAGCTTCACCGTCTCGATTGCCTCTCAAGCCACGGCAATCTGGACGCCTACGAGTTTGTGCGCCGCTTTTTGCGGGAAACGCCGCCCGAGGAGGTGCGCCCGCCGCGGCTCCTGACGGGAGACGACCTGAAGGCCATGGGCTTCGAACCTGGGCCTTCCTTTAAGGAAATCTTGCAGGCGGTAGAGGACGGACAGCTGGACGGACGTCTAACCAATCGTGAGGAGGCTTTGAACTACGTACTTCATCAGTACAGGCAAGCCGGTTAATCCTTTATATGGCAGTTCAGGATGGTAAAATGGCTCCAGCAACTGAGAATAAAGACCGCGATTTGGCCCGGCCATAAATCCTTAGCGTTATATGCTAAGATTTGTTTAGTATAAATTTGGAGGTGTCTTGCACCCATTCCCGGACCCCCCTCATCTAAAGGGTCTGGCGATGCAAATGCTCTAATTTCTATCTCGCCGGGGGTAATATGGCTGAAAAAATTGAAAAAATCGTCGTCCCATCCGAATTGCCGGTATTACCGGTGCGCGATACCGTGCTGTTCCCCGGAGGAGTGTTGCCGCTGACCGTCGGGCGCGAAAGCTCCTTAGCCTTGCTCAACTCCCTTCAGGGCGAAGAGCGCCTCTTGGCGGTTGTCGCTCAGCTTGATCCGCGCGTGGAAGACCCCACTGAAGTTGACCTTCACCGCGTAGGCACCATGGCTAAGCTGCACAAAACCGTAAAGATGCCTAACGGCAACCTGGTCGTTTTTGTGGAGGGCTTGGAGCGCATCCGGGTGACATCCGTCGCGACCCTGAAACCGTTCCTGCGTGCCAACGTCGAACCGGTTGCGAACTTGATCGGTCCTCGGGATACCGAGCTCTCCGCTCTCGAAAGGAATGCCCGGGAGCTCTTCCGGGACGTTGTGGCCAGATCGCCGCAGCTATCCGACGACCTGCAGACGGTAGCGCTAAATATAGAGGATCCAGTAAGGCTGGCGGATTTCATCGCCGCGAACCTTCCCTCTCTAACGACGCTCTTGCGGCAGGAGCTGCTCGAAACCGCAGATGTCCGCAGAAGGCTCGAGACCCTGGTCCGTGAACTGTCGAAGGAGATCGAGGTTCTGGATCTGCGCAATAAGATTCAAGAGCAAGTCCAGGAGCAGGTAAGCCAGAGCCAACGGGAATACCTGCTGCGCGAGCAGATGAAAGCCATTCAGAAGGAGCTCGGCGAATCCGACGAAGGTCAGGCGGAAATCGACGAACTCCGGGCCAAACTGGACGAATCCGGCATGCCTGCGGAGGCGCGCAAAGAGTGCGAGCGCGAACTCAAGCGCCTGCAGAAGATGACGCCTGCTTCGGCCGAGTACATGGTGGCGCGCACTTATCTCGAGTGGATGACTGCGCTGCCGTGGACCAAATCTTCCGGAGCGCCGGAGATCGATATTCCCAACGGACAGAAGATCCTGGATGAGGACCACTACGATCTCGAGAAGGTGAAACAGCGAATACTTGACTATCTGGCGGTCAAGAAGCTGCAGCCGGGAATGAAAGGCCCCATCCTTTGCTTCTTAGGCCCTCCAGGAGTCGGCAAGACTTCGCTGGGCAAATCGATCGCTCGCGCACTCGGGCGGAAGTTCGTCCGCATATCTCTCGGGGGTATGCATGACGAAGCCGAAATCCGCGGGCACCGTCGCACCTATATCGGCGCTTTGCCGGGACAGATCATTCAGGGAATACGTCGTGCCGAAGCCAACGATCCGGTGTTCATGCTGGACGAGGTGGATAAGTTAGGCCGCGACTTCCGCGGCGATCCTTCTTCGGCGCTGATGGAGGTTCTCGACCCTGAACAGAACTCGGCTTTTCGCGACCATTACCTCGATGTGCCTTTCGACTTGTCGAAGGTGCTGTTTATCGCCACCGCCAACTGGATTGATCCAATTCCCGAGCCCTTGCGGGACCGGATGGAGATCATCGAGCTGGCCGGCTATACGGAAGTCGAGAAGCTGCACATTGCCAACAAGTATCTGATCCCCAAGCAAGCCACCGAACACGGCTTGAAAGTGGGCGAGCAGATCGAGTTCAGCGACGATGGATTGCGCGAAGTGATCCATAGCTACACGCGGGAGGCCGGCGTCCGCAATCTCGAGCGCGAGATCGCCACCATCACGCGAAAACAAGCCCGTCGATTGGCGGAAGGCAAGACCGACCGCATGGTCGTAACTCCAGCCGTGGTGCGCGAGACACTCGGGGTTCCCCGATTCCGCGCCGAGCGCGAAGTAGAGGACCGCGTCAAGCAACCTGGCGTTTCCGTGGGGTTGGTCTGGACGCCGGCGGGAGGCGACATCGTCTTTATCGAAGCCACCCGCATGCGAGGCGGCAAGCAGTTCACCATGACGGGACACCTGGGAGAGGTGATGCAGGAATCCATGACCGCGGCGCTTTCGTGGGTACGCGCTAACTCGGAACGCTACGGCATCGATTCCGACTTCTTCCGCAAGCAGGATATTCACATCCACGTGCCCTCGGGCGCGGTACCCAAGGATGGTCCTTCCGCCGGCATTGCCATGGTTACGGCCCTGGTAAGCCTTCTCAGCGGACGGCCCGTGCGTCCGAGAGTCGCAATGACCGGTGAGATTTCGCTCTCGGGCTTTGTCCTGCCCGTGGGCGGCATCAAGGAGAAGGTCCTCGGCGCAAAGCGTGCAGGTATCCGTGAAGTGATCCTGCCCGCGGAGAACGAGCTGAACGTGGCTGAGGATTTCCCGGAACTGCCGGAAGGAATACAAATCCATTATGTCCGCACTGCCGAACAGGCGCTGGATCTCGCTTTGGGTCCAGCGCCCGCAGGCTTTTCGCTGGACGTAACTCCCCGGCCGCCGCAGGGACCCACACCCACTTCCCCGGCCGTGCACTAAGTCGGCCGCATCGAATCCCCAAAAAGGCTTGGCTGAGTCCAAGCCTTTTTTTAAATTTTGCTTGCGCTACTCCCTGCCTATGCCTCAGGTTGTGGGTCATGGCCCGGCGAAAG
>Ga0335081_10005633_pt1 | contig 19832 bp, 13 predicted proteins | sample Lox_Sample_35_FD_206713 | JGI IMG/M metagenome (GOLD analysis project Ga0335081, IMG submission 206713) | Soil microbial communities from Loxahatchee National Wildlife Refuge, Florida, United States - Lox_Sample_3.5 | ecosystem: Environmental > Terrestrial > Soil > Wetlands | place: USA... | reverse complement strand
GATGCTCTTGCTGGGCATTTCAGCCGTGTTCGCCGCCGTGGCCCTGTTATTGCCGGAACGCCTGACACACCTTACGAATCGCCGGCCGTTGGAAATCAGCCAGATTGTGGACCAGTTGCAGGCCGAGGTGAAGACGTTGCAGCAGGAAAAAATCGTTGAGGACAAAAAAGCCGAAGACCTGCAAAAGCAACTCACCCAGCTCAAACAGGACGCCTCCGCTTTCGACCCGAACAAGACCTGGGAAGCGCTCGATCATATCAAGCAATTGGACTCCGACGCGGCCCAACAGGCGGCCGAAGAGGCGTTGACCAAGCTGTCGGAACTGGCGCAGGCGGAAACGCTGGCCAAGGCCATGGAACAGGCGGCAGATGCGGGCATGAACGCGGACACCGCGACCCAGGCGGCGCAGGATTTGGCGGCCATGTTGAATGCGGCCAAACTCGAAGACGGAATTTTGAAAGGCCGGATCCCACCGGAACTTTTGTCCGACCTGAATGGTTTAAACAAGGAGCAACTGGAGAAACTGATGCAGGCGCTCGAGCTGAACAAAAATGCGCTCGGCCTCACGGTCAGCAATCTGGCGAACCTGAGGTTGATTGACGCGGCGACACTGGCGAAATGCCAGAACGCGGGTGAATGCCTGAACCCCGACGCGCTGGCGGCGTTTTTGACCACCTGCACCAACGGCGCCGCGGCGCTCGCCGAATGCCTGTTGCCGGGCAAAGGCGGGCCGGGCGGCGGCGGACCGGCCGCGCCGATGACGTGGGACAATAATACGTCGGAAAAAGACGTGAAATTTCAGGAACACGCGTTGCCGCCAACGGCGCGTCTTTCGGACGCGCAACTGGTCGGCGTGAGCCGGGCCGCGCCGGAACTGAGCGGGAACGACGTGACGGTGGAACACGGCGCATTGGCCAATGCCGCCGGCAGCGGCGGTTCCGCGCATGCCCAGACCATTTTGCCCGAACATCGCCAGGCCGTGCAGAACTTTTTCAAGCGAGACGAAAAGTGAAACATCCAAGTCCCAAGCTCCAACAGCCAGAGAAGCTCCAAGCTTCAAATTTCAAGTCAGGCGATGCACAAAAATTTTGCATTTTGACGTTTGAGGTTTCTCTGGAGCCTGGCGTTTGGAACCTGGAGCTTTAATTTATGCCTGATACCATCCTCAAACCTGACGAACTTGCGCCTGCCGCCGACCTCGCCCGCAAAACCCTGGAACAACTCGACCGCATTTTGCTGGGGCGCCGCGACCTTCACCGCCTCGTGCTCATCGGCCTCCTGAGCCGCGGCCACATTTTGCTCGAAGGCGTGCCCGGCCTGGGCAAAACGGCGCTGGTCCGGACCATCGGCCAGATTCTCAAGCTCGATTTCAAGCGCATCCAGTTCACACCCGACCTGATGCCCGGCGATGTCCTCGGCACGCACATCCTGCAGGAGACCGCTTCCGGCAAACGCGAACTCACCTTCCAGCCGGGACCGGTCTTCACCAACATCCTGCTCGCCGACGAAATCAACCGGGCCTCGCCCAAGACCCAGTCGGCCATGCTGGAAACCATGCAGGAAAATTCCGTGACCTTGCTCGGCACCACCCGTCCCCTGCCCCAGCCGTTTTTCGTGCTCGCCAGCCAGAACCCGATTGAGCTGGAAGGAACCTACCCGTTGCCGGAAGCGCAACTGGACCGCTTTCTGTTCCGCCTGTTGTTTGACAATGTAAACACGGAAGTCCTCGACCGCATCATTTCCGAGCGGCGGCGCGGCGAATTGCCCGCGCCTGACTGGCAGGTGGAACGCCAGCAACTCGAAACGCTTTTCCAAACCATGGGCAGAATCTATCTGCCGCGTCCGGTGTCGCGTTACATCGCGCGGCTGGTTTCGGCGACGCATCCCGGCGCCGCGGAGGCCACCGAGCCGGTCAATCGCTATGTTTCCTACGGCGCCTCCCCGCGCGCCGCCATCGCCATCGCCGAAGCGGCGCGGGCGCACGCGCTGATCGCCGGGCGCCCCAGCGTGGGATTCGAAGACGTGAAGGCCGTGGCGTCGCCGGTGTTGAATCATCGCTTGATTTTGAATTATCAGGCGCGTTTCGACCGCATGACCACGTCAAAGCTGGTCACGGAATTGCTGGCGCAACTGGATGAAACGGGATTGAACCTGCCGAAGGACGTGGAGGTGGCGACAGCGTAAATGAAATCCGAAGCCCGAAATCCGAAATCCGAATCAAGCCCGAAGCCCGAATTCCGAAAAGGCTTCGGCTGCTTTTGTCGTTCGGGCTTCGGCATTCGGAGTTCGTCCGGGCTTCGACCTTCGGTTTTCGGATTTGGCCGGTTGTTGGCGGTTGGATGTTTTTTGTTTGCCGTTGCCGGACGCGGCGAGAATTTTGGCGACATCAGCGCGGCCCCGGAAGCGATGTATTCCGGCAACACTTTCCACGGTTACGCGGAACTACGAGTCACACTGCAAAATCATTCGATGAGCCGGGCGCACAACGTCACGCTCGTTTTTCCCAATCAAGCCTGGAACAGCGGCAACAGCATTAACCATGTGTCCCGCACGGTGACGCTGGCCCCCGGCGCCCGCGCGATCGTGCCGCTCTGGCAACCGCCACTCCCCGTCAATGGCGACGGTTCCATTCGTGTGGAAGTGGATCACCGTCCGGCCGGAAACATTCATGCGCCGAATGCGGACAATCACATGAACCGTTACAGCCGCGGCGGATCGCCGGTCATATTTATCAGCCGCGGCCTGGATTCCGAGGCGGTGGAGCACCTGTTCAACGCCAATCGCATCGGATTCACGGCGGCCATGGCCATCGGCGCGCCGGATGCGGACAGTCGCGGCGGCTATCAGCCCAAGGCTTGGACGCCGGATACCCGCGGATACGGGAGAACGAACTGGCTGGAACTGGACTACGCACCGCCGCAAAAGGTGGACAAAATCTCGATTTACAGTACGCAGGCTCCATCGCCTCTGGGCTCGGTCGTGCTGATCGGCGCGAACGGGACAAATATCGCCAGTATGCCGATATCGTCCGGTAAAAGCACTTCCAGCGGCTCCGGTTGGGTTGTGGATTTTTCATTCCCGGCCACCGCCGAACCGGTAAAAACGGTGCGGCTGAGTTTTGACAAAACGCCGCCTTATTCCATTGGCGTCGATGCGGTGGCCATTTCCGGACCGGCCGGCAGCGCGTGGGCGTCGGATGCCCGCGCCAGCAGCGACAACAGCGCGCAAGCCTCATTGTATTCTTCTTCCTCCGGAGGTTCGCCCGATGCCACCGAAAGCCTGCGCGCGGAACTGCCGGTCCCGGAGTGGAGTGAAAACTGGCTGGCTTACACGCCCTTTGACGCCATGGCCTTGAACGCGGCGGATTTCAATGCCATGCCGTCGGGGGTCCTCGCCGCCATCGGAAATTATTTGCAGGCCGGTGGCAATGTTTTCGTCTTCGGCCCGGGCGACCTGCCACCAACCTGGCGTTCGGCGCAAACCACCTCCTTGCCTGACGGCCTGGAATATCACGTCGGACTCGGGACCTGTTTTATTTCAACCACCAGAGCTTTTTCCACCCTCGATCCGAAAACACTTCAATTTCTGCGGACCACCGTGAACAACGCGGCCCGCTACTGGCAGTCATTGCCCGAGGACGCCAACGCAGCCAACGCCGCTTTACACATTGTCGAAAACCTGAAAATTCCCGTACGCGGCATCGTGTTCATCATGCTCGCATTTGTCGTCATCATCGGGCCGGTCAACATCGTCGTGCTGAACCGCCGCAAGCGCCGCACCTGGATGTTGTGGACGATTCCGGCCATTTCCTTTGCCATCACGTTGCTGGTGTTTGCCTACAGCCTGTTGCGCGAAGGCATCACCCCCGACGCCCGTATCTCGGGCCTGACGGTGCTGGACCAGGGCGCCCACCACGCGGCGACAGTGGGGGCAACGGCCTTTTACTGTCCGCTCACGCCGAACGGCGGATTGCGTTTCGACTTCGAAACGGAGGCGACGCCGCTGGTCCACATGGGATACGACAGTTCCGGCGGTTCGGGACGTGAAGTGGACTGGACACAGGCGCAGCAATTCCGGCGGGGCTGGGTTTCCGCGCGCGTCCCGGTGTATTTTCATCTGCGCAAATCGGAAACCCGCCGCGAACGGTTGCAGGTTGAGGGCCACGCCGGGCAATGGGACGCTGTCAATGGCCTCGGAGCGCCAATCAAAACGCTGTGGTTTGCCGATGCCGGCGGGAAAATTTACCGGGCCGAAAACGTTCCGGCCGGACAGAGAGCCAGCCTCGTGGCGGCCAGCGGCACGGCGAACTCCGGCAGCCCCGGCGTGGAAGGATTGTTGCATGAAATCGGCTTTGCCGCGGACAAAGATTTTTTGGGGGACAACGCGAAAAAATATCTTCTGCCCGGCACCTACATTGCCAGGCTGGATGGGAACCCGTTCATCGAAAACGCGCTGGGGCCGGCGGCCAGCCCCAAACGCACGCAGAGCGCCGCCGTGGTTTACGGAATTTTTGAGGCCAGCGACGACAGCGGAGGTTCGAGATGAAAAATGACCAGCGAATTCTTCTCCCTCTCCTCCCCAATGGAGGAGAGGGCCGGGGTGAGGAGGACAATTGGGGAGGATTCAGCCCCCTCACCCCGCCCCTTTCCCCGCTCGGGCGGGGAGAGGGAGTCGTTTCCACTTCGTCATGAAAGTCCAGGTACAACATCTCCGGAAGGAATTTGGCAAGACCGTGGCCGTGGATGACATCTCATTCGCCTTTGACTCGGGCCACGTCTTCGGTTTTGTCGGTCCGAACGGGGCGGGCAAGACCACGACCATGCGGATCATTTCCACCCTGGAAGAACCGACCCGCGGCGACGTGCTGATCAACGGAACCTCGGTCTGCGAAGAGCCGGAGCTGGCCCGCCGCACGGTCGGTTACGTGCCGGACACGCTGCCGGCCCATGCCGACATAACCGTCCATGAATATCTGGACTTTTACGCGCGCGCTTATGGGCTGAGAGGCAAAAAACGCGCGCAAGCTGTCGGGGCGATCGAGGAATTCACCAATGTCACCGAACTCCGCGAAAAGAACCTCAAGGCACTCTCGAAAGGCATGAAGCAGCGCGTCAGTCTGGGCCGTGCGCTGGTGCACGACCCCGACATCCTGATTCTCGACGAACCCGCCGCGGGCCTCGATCCGCGGGCACGGGTGGAATTGCGTGAATTGCTGACGCTGCTCGCCGCGCGCCGGAAAGCCATCCTCATCAGCTCGCACATCCTCACGGAACTGACCGAAATCTGCAATGGCGTGGTGATCATCGAGCGCGGAAAGATCCTGGAGACCGGCACCATGGACGAAGTGCTGAAGAAAAGCGCGCGGCGCCGCACGGTGGCCATTCGCCTGCTGGACGGTCAGACGCCGCAATTGCTCAAGGAACTGTTGCAGATGCCGCACGTGATCAATGCGCGCGACGTCGCCAGCGAAATCCATTTTGAGCTGACCGGCGACGAATCCGCCGCCTGCGACATTCTCGGCGAGTTGATTGCCAAAAAATTCAAGATCATTGAATTCCGCCAGACCAAAGCAAATCTGGAGGACATCTTCATGACCATCACCAAGGGAGGCGTGCAGTGAAAAATGACGAATTACAAATGACGAATGACGAACTTCCTGCTGACACCGCGGTGAAGCTTTCTTGTTTCGCCTTTTGTCATTCGGCATTCGTCATTTACCGTCTGATATGAATGCGGCCATCGGCAAAGTCAAAGCGCACTTCGCCAACTGGCGCGGATGGGAGTTGAATCCGGTGGTGGTCAAGGAGCTGCGCCAGGCCGTTCGCAGTTGGGCGGTCACGGGCGTCCTGCTGCTGTTTTTGACCGTGCTGTTCATCTCCTCCATCATTTTTCTGGTCAACCAGAGTCTGGATGAAAGCGTGGATGAGCAGTTAGGCGGGAGCATGTTTGAGATGTTTGTGACCATCCTGGCTGTCGCCAGCATCCTTTTCATCCCGCTCTACACCGGCATCCGCGTCGCCCTGGAACGGCAGGAATCGAATCCCGATCTGCTCTATGTCTCCACGCTCACGCCGGGACAGATTATCCGGGGCAAATTCCTCTGCGGCGCCTACGTGGCCGTGCTCTTCTTCAGCGCCTGCCTGCCGTTCATGGCCTTCACCAATCTGTTGCGCGGCGTGGATTTGCCGAGCGTCTTTTTCATCCTGTTTGTCCTGTTTCTCGCCGTGTGCGCGCTGAATCAACTGGCGATATTCCTGGCGTGTCTGCCGTTGAGCAAACCGCTCAAAATCCTGCTCGGCCTCTATTGCTTCTTCCAGTCGTTTTCGATCATCATCTACCTGGTGGTTGCCGCCTTCGCCATGATGCATTCGGGAGTCGGGACCATGATGGCCGAGCGCAATTTCTGGATCAAAACCGCCACCGTCGTCGGTGTCGGCCTGGCGGTCGTCGGCCTGTTGTATTTTCTGTCCGTGGCGCTGATTTCGCCGCCGTCGGCGAATCGCGCGCTGCCGTTGCGCCTCTATATCACCGTCATCTGGATGCTGGGCGCCGTGTTGAGCCTGGCGTGGGTGTGGCAAGCCCACGACGTGCGGCCGATGCTGGCCTGGATCTGGCCGACTTTCATTCTGATGCTTCTTGCCATCCTGGTCAGTATCAGTAATTCCGACCAGCTCAGCCGGCGCGTGGGCCGGCGCATCCCGCAATCGCGGATTGGCCGGATTCCGGCATTCATATTTTTCAACGGCGCGGCGGGCGGACTGGTATGGGTGGCCTTGCTTCTGGCCTTGACCTATCTGATTGCCAAAGGAGTACTGGTCCTGAGCAAAACCTGGTTTCCGCCAGTTCCTGTCCCCGTTGATGAAAGCAAGCACTGGTTTGTCGCCACCTCGGCATATGCGTTTGCCTATGCGCTGACGGCGCTGTTCATCCACCGGAAATTTCTGCCGAAGCGCGCGCCCAAAGTTGCCGGCGTGCTTGCGGTGTTGCTGGCCGGCGTGTGGGCTGTCGCCCCCAGCGTCGTGCTCTTTTTTCTGAACCAGCTCTCCTGGAAATCCGTCGAAGGCCTGCAGCTTGGAAATATTTTCAACGTGTTTTATCTGCGGGCCGACGAACACCGTTACTTTCACACGATCTTCGCCCTGAGTTGGCTGGCGGTGATGGCGGCACTCAATGCCAGGTGGTTCTGGACGCAGGTAAAACATTTTCGCCCTTCTCCGTCCGAGCAGCCGCCCATCCTGACATGATTTGCTGCCATGAACTCCGCCCTCCGACAAGCCCTGCGCGACGGCGAACAACTCGGCGCCCGCTACGCGCTGCAGATTCCGCAAATGGCCGCCAGCGGCTGGACCGGTTCGCGTTCGGGACGGCGCGCCGGCAGCTCGATTGATTTTCAGGAATATCGCGAATACCAGCCCGGCGACGATTTGCGGTTCATTGACTGGGGCATTTATGCGCGCTCCGACCGGTTGACGGTGAAATTGTTCCGCGAAGAAGTCACGCCTCATCTCGATTTGGTCCTGGACGGTTCGCGTTCGATGAACCTGGAGAACACGGCCAAGGCGCGCGCCGCCGCCAGCCTGGCCGCGCTGCTCGCCACCGCTGCCGCCAATGCCCAGTGCACCCGGGCCGTCTGGCTTTCCGGCGAAGGTTTTCAACGCCTGCCCAACGACACCCTCACCCCGTCCGCCTGGGACCATCTGGAACTCACCAGCCGGCGTACGCCCGAACAATCATTCGACATCCTTGCCCCCGGATTCCGCCGGCTCGGCATGCGCGTGCTGGTCAGTGATTTGCTCTGGCCCGGCAATCCCCTCGCCCTCTTGCGCCGTTTGCGCGATGGCGCGGCGGCGCTGTTCGTCGTCCAATTGCTCGGGCGCGACGACCTGAATCCGCCGGAACACGGGAATCTGCGCGTCGTGGATTGTGAAACGGGCGGCGAAACTGAAATCTACCTGGACGCGACCGTGGCGACGCAATACACCGACAACCTCGCGCAGTTGCAGCAATCATGGGCCGACGGTTGCCGTCAATGTGGGGCGCGCATGACCACGCTCGTGGCCGAGGAGTTCGAAAATGCACTCGGCGAACTGGAGGCCGTGCAATTGCTCACACCTGCATAAAATGAAATCCCAGGCACCAACATCCAAGTATTTGAGAAACTCCAGGCTCCAGGCTCCAAGCTCCGGAGAAATTCCAAGCTTCAAACACAAAAAGTTGTGCGCGATTGGGACTGAAACCTGGTTCCTGGAACTTTTTTGGCGCTTGGATGTTGGTTCTTGGAACTTTTGTCCGGAGCTTCGATGATTCCCTTTCTGGCCTATCCGCTCGCTTTGATCGCGCTGGCCTCGCTGCCCGCGCTGACGGCGATTTACCTTTTGCGGAACCGGTTCCGTCGCCGGCAGGTTTCCAGCCTCGTGTTGTGGCGCTTCCACGTCCAGGCCAAAGAAGGCGGCGCGAAAGTCCACCGGCCGCATCTGCCCCTGCTCTTTTTTCTGGAACTGCTGGCCCTGGCGCTGCTGGTCATCGCCGCCGCGGGACCGCAATGGAAACTGCCGCAATCCGCCCGGCCGCTCATCGTGGTGCTCGACGATTCATTTTCCATGCGCGCCGTTCGCGACGGCGTTTCCGCGCAAGACCGGGCGCGGGATTTCCTGGAACAACTTTTCCGCCGGCAACCGCCGCCGTTCACAAGGCTCATCCTGGCCGGAACGGAACCGCGTTTGCTCGGCGCCCCGGCCCGGAACTGGCCGGAAGTGGACCGGCTATTGCCGCAATGGAGTTGCCGGGCGCCGGGCGCGGCGATTGATTCCGCCATTACGCTCGCCGCCGAGCTCGGCAAACAGCAGGCCAATGTCCTCGTCCTCACCGACCACCGACCCGCCGAAGCAAAGATTTCCAACAACCGCCTCGAGTGGCACGCCTTCGGTTCGCCGCTGGACAATCTCGCCATCGTCAACGCCTCGCGCACCGCGTTCGGCGACGAGGACCGTTGCCTGCTGGAAATCGCCAACTTCTCGAACGAGCCGCGCGCAACAAAACTTCTGGTTGGAGCGCCGAGCACCGCCTCGGCGCGATTCGACGTCCACGCCGAGTCGGTGCTCGGCGTTCCGTCTCCAGTCACACTCGCCCCGCACGAAAACCGCCGGCTGGTCTTCAATCTTCCTTCGACGGTGCCGCTGCTGCGCGCTTCGCTCGATGCCGACGCGCTGGCTGAAGACAACGAGGTCCAACTCCTCCCTCCCGTCCGCAAGCGGGTGCGCGTGCAGGTTGCGCTCTCCAACCCGGCTTTGGGCGAGCTGGCCAATCGCACCCTCGACGCGACCGGTTTGCGTGCCGTCCTCACGGCGGACCCCGAACTGGTGATTCGCGAATCCGACGCCGGCCTCAGCAGCAACGCGTGGAATTTGCGGTGGCTCTGTCCAACCGGGGCGACTGCGTACGTCGGCCCGTTCGTCGTGGACAATTCGCATCCCCTGGCGGAAGGCATCGCCCTGGAAGGGGCCGTTTGGGCAGCGGCGCCCTTGACCAATTCGCCCGGCGAAGTGCCGGTCATCCTGGCCGGAAACACGCCGCTGCTTTCCGTGCGGGACGATATTCTGGGGGGCCGCCATCTCACATTGAATTTCAACCCCGGCCTGTCCACGCTGCAAGACACGCCCGACTGGCCAATCCTGTTCTGGAACCTGCTGCAATGGCGCGCCGCTGAATTGCCCGGCTTGAAGGAAAGCAATGTCCGCCTCGGCGCCGAGGAGGATTTGAAAACCACGGGCGAACCTGTCACTGTCACGCTGCCGGACAACACGACGAAATCATTTCCCGGTACCGGCGGCCATCTGGCAATCGAAACTCCGATGGCCGGAATTTATTCGGTCGTGATGGCGCCCGTCACCAACTACTTCGCCGTAAATCCGCTCACCGCCGAGGAATCGGATTTGTCGCGTTGCGCCAGCGGACAGTGGGGCGCGTGGAGCGAGGACATCCAGCGACGTTTTGAGGAGACCTCGGCCGTCTGGATGTTTGCGCTGGCGGCGCTGGCCTTGTTGACGGTGCATCTGTATCTGCTGGCGGCGGGGAAAGGAACGAAATGAAATCCCAAGCACCAACATCCAACATCCAGAGAAGCTCCACGTTTCAAACTCCAGACGGTGACGGGTATTTTCGTGGAGGCTTGAAGTTTGGTGCTTCTCTGGAGCTTGGAACTTGGAATTTGAAGCTTTCCGGATGCTGACTTTTTTCCAACCCGTCTGGCTGTTGTTGCTCGTTCCCCTGGCGGCGGCGTGGGTTATCTGGCCGTTGCCGAATCGCGGGCTGCAAATCCTGCGCGCCGTTATTTTTGCATTGGCAGTCCTGGCGCTGGCGCAACTCGCCATTCGTTTGCCGGACCGCGCCGGCACAGTGATCGTTGTGGCCGACCGCAGCGATTCCATGCCGAAAGACGCCGACGCATCGGAAAAGGAAATCATTGACCTGCTCCACCAGGCCATGGGCCCGCGCGACCAGCTTGGGGTGGTCTCGTTCGGGCGGCAGGCGGTCGTTGAGCAATCTCCGCAACGCGGCGAGTTTGGCGGATTCACCGCCGAGGTTGGCGCCGATCATTCCAGCCTCAATGCCGCGCTGCAAACCGCGCTATCGCTGATACCACCGGACGGTGGCGGGCGCATTCTGGTTCTGTCCGACGGCAAATGGACCGATCAGGACCCCGCGGCCGCCGCCGCTCGCGCTGCCGGCCGCGCAGTGCCGATTGACTATCGCCTGCTGGCCCGTTCGCAGGTCAACGACCTCGCGATTCAATCCTTCCTCGCGCCGGAATCCGTTCTGGCCGGACAGGCTTTTGTCCTGAGCGCGTGGGTGCAATCGCCGGTCGAACAGGAAATCCGCTACCAACTCCGCCGCGGCGATACCGTCATCGCTTCCGGCAGCAAACGGGTTGCGCCCGGCCTTTCCCGCCTCATGTTCCGCGACCGCGCCGCCGACGCGGGCGTTAACGAATACAGCGTCGCGGTCCAGGGTGCGCCGGACGATCCGGTGCCCGAAAATAATCAGGCCCGCGCCCTGGTTGGCGTGGAAGGGTCACGGCCCATTCTGGTCGTTTCGTCGGCGGGCGAGGATTCCGGCCTGGTGAAATTGTTGCGCCGCGGCGGAATTGAGGTCACCGGCCAGACGCCGGCGCAATGCCGCTGGTCGCTGGAGGAATTGTCGCGGTTCCCGGCGGTGCTGCTGGAGAACGTTCCGGCCGGCCAGATTGGCATGAGCGGAATGGAAACGCTGGCATCGTGGGTCGAAGGAACCGGAAGCGGACTGGCAATGACCGGCGGACAAAAGTCCTACGGGCCGGGCGGCTATTACCAGTCGCCGCTCGAACGCGTCATGCCGGTCTCGATGGAAATGCGCCGCGAAAACCGCAAGTTTGACCTCGCGGTCGTGGTGGCGCTGGATCGCTCGGGCAGCATGTCCATGCCGGCGGGCGGCGGGCGCATCAAAATGGACCTCGCCGACCTCGGTACGGTGCAAGTGCTGGATCTGCTTTCACCGATGGACGAAATTGGCGTGTTCGCCGTGGATACGACGCCGCATGAAATCGTTCCGTTGGACACCGTCGAACACAACCGGTCGTATCGCAATAAAATCCTGGCCATCGGTTCGGAAGGCGGCGGCATTTACATTTACGAAGCGCTCGTGGCGTCGGCCCGGATGATTTCCGCCGCCAAAGCGCAGACCAAACACATCATCCTGTTTGCGGATGCGTCGGACTCGGAGCAATCGGCGCATTACGAGGAAATCGTGGACAAACTCCGCGAAGCCGGCGTAACGGTCAGTGTCGTCGGACTCGGCACGGAGCACGACAGCGACGCCAACCTGCTCAAGGACATCGCGCGCCGTGGCGGCGGCGATTGTTATTTCAGCGACAACCCGGACGAAATTCCCCGCATCTTCGCCCAGGACACGTTCACCATTGCGCGCAGCACGTTTGTGGACCAGCCCACCCCGATCCACTTGACCGCGGGGTATTCGCTGCTGGGCGCGCCGCCCGCGGCCACCCCTCCGCCATTGGGCGGCTACAATCTCTGCTATCTTCGTCCGGAAGCCAACCTCGCTGCCGTCACTGGGGACGGATACACTGCGCCGGTGGTTGCCTCCTGGAACGCCGGCAACGGGCGAGTGCTGTGTTTCGCAGGCGAGGCGGATGGAAAATACAGCGGCGACTTTGCCGCCTGGAAGCAAACGGGCGAATTTTACGCCACCCTCGCGCGCTGGGTTGCCGGCAAGCGCCAGCCGCTGCCGGACGACATGTTGTTGACGCAGCAAATTCGCGACGGCGTGTGTTTCGTGCAGTTGCACCTCGACCCGGAACGCAAGGCGGACCCGTTTTCGAGCTTGCCCCGGGCGCAAATTTTGCACGGGCAACCCGACGCGGCGCCCGGCAAGGAAACCAAGACCTTGCAATGGAAAAACGCCGACCTGCTCGAAGCGGCCATTCCGATTGCGGGCCGCGAAACGGTTTTGAACACGGTGGAGGTTCCCGGACAACCGCCCGTCACGCTGCCGCCGGCGTGCTTGCCATACTCGCCGGAATTCGCGCCCGACCAACCGGGACGCGGCGCGATGGCGCTGGCACAAATCGCCACGACCACCGGTGGCCGGGAACGGATTCAGATTTCAAAAACCTGGAGTGAACTTCCGGTCAAGTCGCGTTACGTTGCCCTCACTCCCTGGCTGTTGGTCTTTGTGACCATCTTGTTCCTGCTGGAAATTCTCGAACGGCGCACCGGCTGGCTTTCGAAGCTCTTCGCCCGCCCGCTTCCTGCCGCTGAAGCGGTGAGCGCCGAAGAATCCTCTGCCGCTCAGATACCGGTCGCGCCGACCGGAAAACCATTCTACCCCTGGCTGGTTCGCAAGCGGCGGCAACCCGTCATCACTCCCGCCACCGGGCAGGCAAAATCCGCGCCGCCCAATATTTCCACGCCGAACGTCCCCCCGTCCTCTCCGGCGAAGTCCGTTGGCGATGAATCCGTCGTTGAGACTCTGCGCAAGGCCCGTGAGCGCGCCAAACGCCGTTCGGACAAGGATCAATAAATCCTGCCCGTTCGGCCTGCCTCAAGCACAGACTATTTCCGCTCCTCCTTTTCGCCTTCGCGCGGCGGAAATTCAAAGGTGACTTTGCCGGCGTCGTCCATCACCAGATACGCCGGGAATGGCCGGCCGGTTCTAGAGATGAACTTGTCGAGCAGATCGGTCTTGTGCGCGGTCAGAAGCTTTTGCGCCTGCGCCCGCTCAATCGGTTGCTGCAAAATTTCCCGGTTGATTTTGAATTTGCACGGCTTCTTGTCCGCTTGGGACTTTTCACAAAGATAAGCCGCGCCGGTTTCGAACACCTTGCCTCCGCACTTGGGACATTTCCCCAGAGGTTCCTTGCCGGCGAAATCAACCTTCGGCTGGGCTTCTTTCGGTTTGGCGTCCTTCGACCGGGATTTGCGCTCGCGCGGCGCAAACTCAAATGCCGTCCCGCCGTCTTTGATCACCAGAAAGGCTTCAAATTTACGGTTGTTCTTCTTTGAAACAAACCCTTTGAGCAAATCCGTCTTGCCCTCCGCCAACAGTTTGGTCACCTGTGCCGGCTCTATCGTTTGCTGCAAGATGATTTTGCCGGTGCGGAACGTGCAAGTCTTGTCCGCACCCGTCGCCTTTTCGCAAAGGTAACTCATCCCCGCGTCGAACACCCGCGCGCCGCACTTGGGGCATTTGCCCAGTGGCTCTTTGCCGGTGAAATCCATCGGTGCGGCGGCCTCGCCATTTTCACCTCTCGGCCCGTTGCCGAAATCGAATTCCACCTTGAATTCCGGCGTGAGCTTCAGCACTGCGGCGAACGGTTTGCCCTTCTTGCTCCGGAACCCCTGCAGCGGCCCGATTTGCCTTTCGCTGATGAGTCTCTCGACTTCCTCAATCTCAAACATCCGGCTGCACAACGTCTTCCAGATGGCAAAATCGCACTTCACACACTGGAACTGCTTGTATTTCTCGTGGACTTCGCCGCCGCATTTCGGGCAGGGCGTTTTCAACACGCCAAAATCGCCGGGGATGGTGTCGTGCTCGTATTTCCTGGCGCGCTCGACGATGTGCCGTGTCATGTCGGCAATCTCCGACATGAATTCGTCGCGGCTTTTCTGCCGGCGCTGGATCTGGTGCAGTTTGAATTCCCAATCCCCGGTCAGCTCTGGTTTGGTCAACTCGGCGATGTCGAGGCCGTTCAGCAATTCCATCAGCGAAAACGCCTTGGCCGTCGCCTGCAGCTCGCGTCCGTTCCGATGGATGTAACTCTCGTAAATCAAACCTTCGATGATGGCGGCGCGCGTGGCGGGTGTGCCCAGTCCCTTCTCGCGCATCGCCTCCCGTAATTCATCGTCCTCGACCAGTTTGCCCGCGCCTTCCATCGCACTGAGCAACGTCGCCTCGGTGTAACGCGGCGGCGGTTTGGTGACGTTTTGCTTTACCTCAATGTCGCTGGTTTTGACCTTTTCATCCGGTTTCACCGGGACCAGGTTGGTGTCCTCATCCTGCGCTTCCTTGCCATAGACGGTCAGCCAGCCGGGTTTGACGATGACCTTGCCGGTGCTCTTGAACGGTTCGGCCTCGACGCGCGTGATGCGAATCGTCTCCAGGAATTCCGCCGCCGGATAAAAAATGGCCAGGAACCGCTTCGTCACCATGTCGTAAAGCTTCAGTTCCGGCTCGCTCAAATTATGCGGCGCCTGCGTGGTCGGGATGATGGCGAAATGGTCGGACACCTTGGCATTATTGAAGATGCGCTTGTTCGGGTGCACCCAATCGCTCTTAAGAATCGTGTCGGCAAAGTTTGCGTAGCGGGTGTCTCCGAGCATCTTCATCACGTTCTTGACGGTGCCGACGTAATCCTCCGGCAACGCGCGCGAATCGGTGCGCGGATACGTCAGCACTTTGTGCCGTTCGTACAGCGCCTGCGCCAGGCCGAGCGTGTTCTTGGCGCTGAACCCGAACCGCGAATTCGCGTCGCGCTGCAAACTGGTCAAATCGTAGAGCAACGGTGACAGGGATGAGCTGGGCCTGCTTTCCTCGGTGACAAGGCCCGGTTTGCCGAGGCACTTGTTCCGGATGGCTTCAGCTTTGTCTTTTTCCCAAATGCGTTCGGGTTTGAGCTGGTCGTCGCCGTTCTTGTCGTCGGGTTTGGCGAATTTTTCATCGAACCAGCGTCCGGTGTACTGCCCCGCCGCCGCCTCGAACGTGCCGATGACTTCCCAGAAATCGCGCGGGACGAACTTGCGGATTTTCGCCTCGCGCTCGACCACGATGGCCAGGGTGGGCGTCTGGACGCGGCCAACCGTCGTTTTGAAGAAGCCACCGGACTTCGAGTTGAATGCCGTCATCGCGCGCGTGCCGTTGATGCCGACCAGCCAGTCGGCCTCCGACCGGCTGTAGGCGGCGTCGGCCAGCGGGAGCATGTCCTTGTCGTCGCGCAGCCGCTCGAAGCCTTCGCGGATGGCGGCCGGCGTCATAGATTGCAGCCAGAGGCGTTTGATGGGTTGCTTGGCTTTCGTGTGCTTGACGATATTGCGGAAAATCAATTCGCCTTCGCGCCCGGCGTCGCAGGCGTTGACCAGCGCGTGCACGTCGTCGCGTTTGATGAGCCTTTTCAGGACTTTCAGCCGGTTCTCGGTTTTCTCAATCGGCTGCAAATCGAAGTGGGTTGGAACAACGGGCAGATGCGCAAACGACCATTTTCCCTTTTTCGGCTCGGCGCCCTCAGCCGGGATGAGCTCAAGTAAATGGCCGACCGCCGACGAAAGGACGTAATGGTCGCTTTCGTAAAAGTCGTCGTGCTTCTTGAACCCGCCGAGCGCCTTGGCGATGTCGCCGGCGACGGACGGTTTCTCTGCGATGATGAGAGCTTTGCTCATTTGCGTGCCCGGCTTTTACACCGGGCGCGCCAAACATGCGAAGAAAATCTTTTTTGTCAAATCGAACTAAAAGTGTTTTCACCACGGATAAACACGGATCCTATGGCGCAATAATAGCGTAAACGGTACAAAGAATGTCCCCGCCGCGTCCGCTTGTCGCGACGAAATCTGATGAAGGCGAAGGCGTAGCGAAGACGGAAATCACTCCTCCTCGCGCCGCCATCGCGAAAACGAAGACGGAACGGACGCAGATAAATCAAACGATGGGACGGCTGTTGCATTGACCCATTTTTGTGCACAGACCATGATCGATAAAGGCTCCTCTCCTGCCAACGCGTGAAGCAGGCGGGTCCGGTGGAGAGCAGATTTGGCGTCTTAAAATGGATTGGCCCTGGACATGCTTGCGCAGTGGTTGAAGCTGTATAATTTCATGAAAGCCAGATACTTTTTCGGTTTGTCGGTCGCCTTGGTTGCGAGTTTGGCTTCCGTCAGTGCAGACGATACCCCGGCCCAGGCCGTAGCCCGCGCGGCATTGGTGCAAAAGATGGACGCTCTGGATAATCCGCAAACCCAGCCGTCACCGGACACAGCTTCCGGCACCACAGTGGCACCAACCGGTGGATCCGCAACAAACGCAACCAACGCGTTCCCCGCAAAAGCGGTGGCTCCAGAAACCGCTTCGGCGGCCTCAACTCCGGTGACGGCTCCTGTTGCTGTTCCCTTGACAGTCGTTCCCGCTCCCAGCGCTCAATCGGTTGCCGAGCATACCAATACTCAATCAGGAAGTGTGCCGATCGCGCCCGGGCCAAAACCGGCACTGGCTGAGACAAAATCGTCGGGTCCACCGGTGAAGGTAACTCCGACCAATGACATTGTGACCACGGATGGAACGATCTATGAAAATGCGCAGGTGGAAAAGGTGGAGCCGGACGGAATCATTATCAGTTACACATTTCCGAGTGGCGGGGTGGCGATGTCCAGGATTTCTTTTAACGATCTCCCCGCCGCATTGCGGCAGCAATACGAGAACAAGTGAGCGGGGCAGTCCCTCTTTGCTTGACTACAGCAAGGCGACGAACCGTCCCTACCCTTTCCTTGCGCGCTGGCGCAAAGAGGTTATAATCGGCATCAATGAAACTTGCGATGGCAGTTCTGGTTTATGTGCTGATTGGACTGGTCCTGAGCTGGGGCATTCTGCTCCTCCTGTCCGGCAAGCCGTGGGTGTTTATCGTCGCGTTCCTCGCCTACATCGTCGCCTTTGGTAAAATTGGGTGCACGGCCCATTAGGAGTTCGAAGATGGGAGATAGAAGTTCGGGGTTAGCTGTTCGGCATTTCCTCACCTACCATTTCTCATCTTCGATCTCCGATCTGCCATCTCCCATCTTCTATTTCTGCGGCACGGCAAATTGCTGCTGCATGGCGGACTGGATCTGTGTCCACGACCAGCAGTTGGCCCCTTTCGTGCCCGCGGCCACACCAGTCGCCAGCGCCGTGGAAACGGAAGTCCCTTGAAATACGTAAGGCTGGCCGTTGTAATAAACCACGTTCGCGCCCGGTAATGCCATCGAAACAAAATTCCCATAATCCGCGTACGGCGCGATTTGTCCGTTTTGCGTGGCGGTGACGGCGTTGACTCCCGGTATTGCCGCCGGATAAGTCGCCGTGTCCACCGATTCGTTGCCCGCCGCGGCGAATACAATAACGCCATTGGCGATGGCTTGTTTGATCACCGCGTCGAGCACCGTGCTGTCGCCGCCGCTGCCGAGGCTCATGTTCAGCACGTTTGCGCCGTTGTTGACCGCCGCCTGGACGCCCAGCGCCACGTCCCAGCTCGTCGTCATCGGGTTCTGGCCGTAAACGTCCACATGAACCACCCGCAAGGAACTGCTTCCGTGCCCCGCTTGTGAAGCGGAATACAGCAGGTTGTACAGCATGCCGGTGGCGTGGGTGGGACTGGCTGGGTCGGGTTTGGCATCACCGGCTTCGGGAATTGATTTCACGACGAACTGGTCAAGCTGGCTGCCGAGCGATTGCAGCGGTGTGTCAATCAGGCCGACGGTAACATGGCACGGGTCGCTGGAATCGGTCGTCGGATTGAGTGTGAGGGAAAGCGGGGCGACGGAGGCGCCGGCCGCGAGTTGCGGCACCGACGGCGGATCGAAATAATAATTGTAATCCGCAGCCAGCACATCGGGATTGTTCTTCAATTTCCCGAGGGCGGTGTCGGTGGCGTCGGCATCGGCGAATTGCAGCCGATAAATGCCCAGTTTGTCGTCGCGCGCAATAATTTTTGCGCCGAGCATTTTGGCCAGCGCGTCTATGTCCGTGCCGGGTTTGACTTTCACGAGCAGTTCATTGGGCACGTGTTTGGGCGGCCCCCGCGGCGCGCGCACCGGTTGCGTGGCATTTTCCATCCGGGTCGTAAAGACGTAGAGACGCGCCGGTCCGTTGGTTCCCGGCACGAGGGCAAAATTCAATTTCCCGAGCAACATCTTCAGCGCGTCATTGGAAGGCAAGGACTTGAATTTTACGGACGCATTGCGCGTGGCACCCGTCTCGACAAAAATGTGCCACCCCGTCTGGCGGGCGACGTCTTCAAGCAACGGCCAGAGCGCCAGGCCGTGGATGTCGGCGTCCACGCGGTCGGCGGCCTGGTGCCACACGAGCACATTCGTGCCGGCGGCCCGCGCGCTGAAACCGCACGCGAGCAGCAGGCTGAATAAAATGACGAATGACGAATGCCGAATGACGAAACGCGCATCGAAACTCCGTTCGTCCTTCGTCATTTGACATTCTTTCGTCATTCGGATTTCGGCATCAGTCATTTTTCATCACCGCTTTTACCCACGCCTGGTTGTCGAGATACCAGCGAACGGTTTCGCGGATGCCGTCTTCAAATTCGTGCGCGGGCGTCCACCCAAGTTCGCCTTTAATTTTAGCAGCGTCAATGGCGTAACGGCGGTCGTGACCCGGACGATCCTTCACAAAGGTGATGAGTTTTCGCGAATGGCCGCCCAGTTCGGGCTTGAACTGATCCACGATGTCGCAAATCAATTCCACGATGTGCAGGTTGGCCCATTCGTTGTGGCCGCCGATGTTGTAAGTCTCGCCTTCGCGCCCGCGCGTGAGCACCAGCCACAACGCCTCCGCGTGGTCGCGCACATAAAGCCAGTCGCGCACGTTGAGGCCATCGCCATAGACCGGCACCGGTTTGCGCGCGAGGATGCTTTGGACGGCGACCGGGATGAGTTTTTCGGGAAATTGATACGGGCCATAATTGTTCGAGCAATTCGTGATGACCGCCGGCAAACCGTAAGTATGATGATAAGCGCGCACGAGCATGTCGCTGGCCGCTTTGCTGGCCGAATACGGCGAGTTCGGGGCGTATGGCGTCTTTTCCGTGAAAAATCCTTTCGGGCCGAGCGAGCCATAGACTTCATCAGTCGAGACCTGATGAAATCGGCATCCGGAGCTCGGAGTTCGGAGCTCGGAGTTCGGAGTCAACCACCGGGACCGGCAGGCTTCGAGCAAATTGAAAGTGCCGACGACATTGGTATGAATAAAATCGCCCGGGCCGGCGATGGAGCGGTCCACGTGCGATTCCGCCGCGAGATGCATGACGTGGGTGATGGCGTGCTGCTCAACGACGCGCAGAACGTCTGCATTTTCGCGCAGGTCCACCTTCTCAAAAACGTATTTCGGGTGCCGGGCGACTTTCTCGAGATTTTCCGGATGACCCGCGTAGGTGAGGCAATCGAGGTTCACCAACCGCGTTACTTCCGGCCGGTCAATGACGTGGTGGACCACGTTTGAGCCGATGAACCCCGCACCGCCAGTAACCAATAAATTCATAAATCGAACAACAAAGACGCCAAGACGCTAAGATTTTTTGACATTGAGAA
>Ga0335081_10005632_pt1 | contig 19832 bp, 12 predicted proteins | sample Lox_Sample_35_FD_206713 | JGI IMG/M metagenome (GOLD analysis project Ga0335081, IMG submission 206713) | Soil microbial communities from Loxahatchee National Wildlife Refuge, Florida, United States - Lox_Sample_3.5 | ecosystem: Environmental > Terrestrial > Soil > Wetlands | place: USA... | reverse complement strand
AACGCCAGCCGCAGTCGCTTGTTGCCCCGTTTGGACAAGACCTCGTGCCCTTTGTTCTGACCCGATTGGCTTTTCGCGAGATCCAGGCCACAATATTTTAGAAACTGCCGGTGATGGCGAAAGCGGCGGAGATCGCCAGCTTCGGCCAGGATCGTCAACGCGGTAATCGCACCAACACCGGGCAGTGTCTTCAGGCGTTGAAAATCCAAATTATACGCGAGCAGATCCTGCGCGCGTTGATCCAACTGGTCCCGATGCCGATTCGCCTCGCCTTCCTGCCGACGGTTGAAGGCTTTGTCATCCCGCTTCTCCGACGCCGGTTGCCCAGGGCCGAAGGGGATCAGGCTATCGGGTGAGCGAGTCATTATCCGAGTCGATTCCTCTCACTCAACAAGTTCATCAAGTGCTCTCGGACGCAACCCCCTGGGATTTATCGCATTCACGCCAGAATCAGCCATGCTCGGGAGCAACTCGCGCTGCCCCGAGCGATTCCGGCCGCTCAGTCGGCACTCCGGGTTGCGGCAGGGACAGCTATGGATGCCTGGGCTCACCGGGCGGGCGTAAAGCTCGATTTCATCCGGCCCGGCCGACCGGTTCAGAACGGTTACATCGAGAGTTTCAATGGCCGACTACGCGATGAATGCTTGAATGCCGAAATCTTCTTTGATCTCAACGATGCTCGTGAGAAACTCGAGCACTGGCGCCGCGACTACAACCAGCCATTTTCCGGGGCGGGCCATCGGGCCATCGAAGATATGATCGCCCGTAAATGGACCTTTGACGAGGCGAAGGTCGCCTCCGAATTTCAGCTTTTGGCGAAGCAGCGTCTCACGATTGTTCGGCGTGAGCTCTTCGAGCAGCTAGACCAGATCGCATTTTGACGGAGATTGAATATGGCTGGCACCATCGACTCGAAATAAATGCTTGCTGAGGTTGTCGCTCGGCACGGAATCAAAATTGACGCCAATGACCCGATGATGGCGGTTGTGACGATGAACGAACTCGCTATGGCGCAACTCATCAATCCGGTCATCGAGCGTAAGCAGTCGGACCGGCATTCGAGCAGGCAATCCTACGGGTGCATCGTCTGGCAGGCGAGGCCCTGTCACAAGACGTCAGGAAGGCCGCTGCGACCCTTCGTGCGGAAATCCAGATGTCCAGGAGGCGAATAAACAGACGCTAAAGCCGGTGTGGTTCGCCATAATGATGATTTTCGCCAGATGAAACGCGAGGCACTCGAAAGGATCAATCGGCAGGCCAATGAGGCCAAGGGTTTTGATACGGTCAAGGTGCAGTGAAAGGGGTTTTGATACGATTTTGATACGCTCGAGCGGTTAACCGTGCCCGATGTCGGATTCGACCGAGCTGAGAGATCAAATTGTGGCCGCATCGATCACTGAACTGAAACAATCCACTGCGGAGCTTCTGACGCGCGCTTGATCCACTCTTCGCGTCGGAGAGGCTACGCTCTCGGCACCGGCGGAAGCGGCTCTCCGGCAAGACCCTTCCGGACGAGCCTAGCTAGAAATTCTGCGAACGGCGCGATGTCCTCTCCTACGCTGGCCTCCTCGAGAGCGGCCATATAGACGTTGCGCGCGGAGAGCGGTATGACTGTCCACGGGTAGCCGCCCGCCGCGATCATGACGTTCATAAGGAAGCGCCCCACGCGCCCATTGCCGTCCATGTATGGATGGATGTATACGAACACAAAATGCCCGAGCACGACGCGCACCGCTGGGTGCTCTTCCTCTCGTAAGAGATCGAAGAAGGCGGGCATCGCATCGCGGACCGCGTCCCGGTTCAACGGCACATACATGGACTTCCGGATGAAAACCGGGCCGTTTCGATAGCCAGCGAGGCCGGAGGGTTTTAGCAGCCCGGCCGTTACGCTGGGCGCGGACATCTCCCGGTACCACCCCCGGTGATCGTCGTCCACGACGGTGCCCGGATTCTCGCCCTTGAGCACCTTGGCGATGCTCTTCTGCACGAACTGGAACGCCTGCCAGTATCCGCGCGCCGCCATGGCGTCGCGCTGCTCGCGATCCAAGTCGTTCGCGTCAGGGTTCCACGTGCCGCTGCGAACCCTTCGGATCAACTCTGGCGTGACGCGGTACCCCTCGATGGACAGTGAATGATACGCGTCGGTCACATAGGCTTCTTCAACGCGTTTCATGTAGGCGGTGCGATTGCGCGGCAACCCCGGCGCCTCCGGGAAAGATTCGATCACGGGATCGCGCATCTTCTGCCAGAGGATTCTTATCCGGTTCAGATAGGGCGAGGTTTCGCGCAACGAAAATGCCACGGAGGGCCTGTCGGTGAACGGATCGGTTTCACGCACCGTGTAGCCGGCAGCGGACATGGTACGCGTAATCTCGTCCGCGAGGGCGCTGCGGCCGCTATTGCGGAAGGCGCCCGCCAGTCGGCCTGCAATCGTGCTGTGCCCGCCGTCCAGCAATCTGGCCAGCAGATCTGATGCATCGCGAATCATCGCCATGGCGGCCCTGGCGTCGGTGGCATGATGTAAGAAAAACCGGGGGGAGGCCGCGATCAGAGCCGATTCGAGAGAGAAGAGGCGCAAGCCATCCTTCGCCGCCATGTCAGACAAATCGGGCAACGGCGCCTCAAGTTCGAACAAGGATGTCCCATGCGGAAGCTTCGTCACATTGTTCCGGCCTTTCGGAGACCGCACTGCGAGCTGTCGGGGAACCGTCCAATTCCCAGCGCGAAGGGACAGCGATTGCTCCGGCGACAGACTCCAGTTCTTGCCGAAACGTGTCTCGAGGTAAACGGCGGCAAAACGCCAGAAGGAGGCGTACCAGGCCGTGCTCTCGCCTTTCACCTCGTCCGGGCTACTAGGGATATACCAGCCCTTGATGACCTCTTGCAGGAAGCCGTGTCTGAGCAGCCGCTCTCGGTGTGTCCGCGTCATGTCGCGTGCGCGAATGGCCGCAGCCCCGTTGGCGTTTTGAAGCCCGTGCAGGATTTCGAGCGATTCCGCCAGTTTTTCAGAAGGGGTAGCCATGTTTGCGCTAAGACCAGTTTTACGCGTTGCACTTCACCTAGTTTATTATGTTGTATCATAACTAGTCTTTCATGTCGAGTAGATTCTAGTTTCTTGTGCATCTGAAATCATCCGGCGGTCCGCCTTTTAGAAGCTATCTTTCGCACGCCTTTAACAGGTGGAGGATACGATACGAACGGAAACCACTCTTCATTTCTTCGTAAACGTGAGACCCAGGTGCTCCCAGGAAGTTGCTGAGTACTCCGTCCTGGCCGAGACGTTGATAAGCTTGCATCCGGTTGCGGGCAACTTCGTCACAGGAGAGCAGAACATTAGTCGTGATATCGCGGTCTCTTAGCATTTCGAAACCAATCGACTTGAGAAATTCGGCAGATTCGGACATCTGCCGAGTAGGCAGCACATCCGAGTAAAGGAAATGTCCGCCGGACGCCAGGACGCGGAAAACTTCACGATAGAAGGCTCTCAAACTCGGGTAGCTGGACGACGACTCAACGTTGATCACCACGTCCATCGAGGCAGTCCGAAACGGAAGGTTTTCGGCATCCCCCTGATAGAACGCCACGCAATCATATCTATGTCTGGCGTGGCAGAACCTAACCGCGTTATTCGATAAATCCAAACCTATGTAGTGCTTCGGCTGGAAAAACTCCGCAATTACGGCCGCGCAGGCTCCGCGACCGCAGCCAACGTCGAGAATCATCCGATTGTTCAGCGGACAATCTCCCAGCACCTCGAGAATCAACTTCATCGAGCTTCGGTTCATGACGTGTTCCGGCATATGAACGACCGCGAACTCCTGGTTGAGGTTCGAGACGAAGCCAAAATTGAGGTAAAACGAGAAATTCCCGAAGAGACTCTTGTCTAATTGTCTATTAACCTCATCGAAGAACTCCTGGCAAGAGCGTTTTGGATCGCTAGTCAGTGATACTGGCGCCGAAGTCGCGGTAGCGGGCGTTTCGCGGTTCACCACGGGCCGTGGTTCAGTTTTGAGCAATTCGTCTAGCAGCTTGCGCCGCGCCGTTGAGAGTCCGGCCAGACGTGCCGTCAACTCAGGCATGACCGCTTCCCGCGCTCCTCCACGCAGAAGGAAGTTGCCCTGAAGCGATCATTCCAGGCTGGTCTTCGCCGGCGGGATGAACACCCGGATCGGAAGAGTTTTTGCTGTCCAAAAATCGAGAGAAAGCGCCTACCGTAGGATATCGAAATAAGTCAATGATGGAATTGCCGATATTCAAGGTTTCTTTTAGTCGGCTGTGCAGCCGCACCAAAAGCAAAGAATGCCCGCCCAGGTCGAAGAAATTGTCGTCCATCCCGACTCTGTCAACGCCCAAAACCTCTCGCCAGGCATTGGCTACCACACGCTCCGTCGCCGTTCTCGGCATGACGAAGGCTTTTGCATGCTCGGGTCGTTTTTGATCCGGACGGGGCAGCGCTCTCCTGTCTATCTTTCCACTCGGCAGGAGCGGCATCTTGTCGAGGATGACGAAAGTGGAGGGTGTCATATATAAGGGTAACCGTTCCTGCAAGTACTGCTTAGTGAGCGGGATCAATATATCGAAGGTTGTCTTGACCACCGGCGAATTTGAAAGGAAGGACACGGTATCGGCGGTATCGGCGTGCGTCGGCTCACCCTGCCGACGAAAGTCTACAACTCTCGAAATGACGTCATCACAGCGGGGAAGAAACAGGACATCATAGCGATCTCCGCTTGTGTTGTCCGGAAATCCTAAGTGCACATCGTATGGTATATCCTGATTTAACTTCCACAGGTCCTCGGGCTCTATTCCGGTGCTCTGCGAGTCTCGCAGACATCGACGCAATTGCCCCACATTTTGCGGTCCGTCGGGCCGTTTCAAAAGATCCAGCACGCGCAATTCGTCAGCCACGCGGAAATTTGGTACATCTCGTATCCGGACCGGGCTCCCGGCGTGCCGCAGCAGCAAGGAGCGCAATCCGCAGAGATCTCCAACATCGATCCAGCACCGTGTTTCTGCGACCGTGGGCTCGGCGGCTTCATTTCCGATCTCCAGGATGACGTCGTACCGGAATCGTGTGAGCTCGTTCTGGAAGCAGCCCCGCCGCGGTTGGATCGAGACCCGGCTTATCTGCCGATTCTTTGTCTGGAACACACGAAAGAAGCCTGGGTCGATCACCAACTCAGCCTCTTCCGCCAGTCGTTGGCGCACCCGGTCTTGTAAGTCAGACGTGCTCAACGTATCACTCGCTCGCTCAAATTCTACCGACGTATGGAAAGCCTCGAGCAGGGGCAAGCTCCGCACATCCCCGACATAAATATGCCCGCGTTCACCAACAACCCGCAATACCCCCTCGAGAACTTTCTCTAAGTAAGCTGCATTTGGAAAGTACTGCACCACAGAATTCAAAACGACGGTGTCGAAGATGTCTCGTTCGAGATCACCAAAATCGTCGGCTTGCCGTTCCCGTAGTTCAACGTTGTGCAGGCCGGCTCCTCCCAACCGCGACTGTACGTAATCCAAAGACTTGGGAGAGAAATCGGTGCCAACGTAGCGATGGCACAGGGGCGCCAGCTTGAACAACAGCAAGCCCGTTCCGCACCCAATTTCCAACACACGCCTAGGACTCAGCCCTGCGATTCGATCCACTGTCTGCCCCACCTGCTCTCGCATCTCTTCAGCAGGAATAGGCAGACCCGTGTAGCTGCTGTTCCATCCAATAATGTTGAAGGCAGGGTCGTCCGCTTGCGCGCTTTGTTCGTAGGTGTCGTCGTAAAGACGCTTCCAGTGTGCAATCTGCTCTTTGGCGGCCTGTGAGTCATGACGCGCTGAATCGGAAGTGGAGCCATCCGATAGCGTTACGTACGCGACTAACCTTTGATCACCCGATGAATCCTCGCGCATGACTACAGCAGCATCTTTTACCTCCGGCATTGAGGTCAGAGCTGACTCAATCTCACCGAGCTCGATGCGAAAACCTCGCAATTTGACCTGGTGATCCTTGCGGCCGAGAAACTCGATTGTTCCGTCCGGCAAATAACGCCCCATGTCACCGGTCCGATAAAGCCGGTCTGTCATCTCTTTTGTGATGTTGACTTGCATGAAGCGCTCCCGGGTCATCGCCGGCAGGTTCAAGTAACCTCGGGCCAGGCCAACACCTCCAAGATAGATCTCTCCTTGCACGCCAACCGGAACCGGATTGCAATATGCATCAAGAATGTGCACGGTCGTGTTCTGAATCGGTCTTCCGATAGATGGCTCACTTGTACTGGGCCGGCACTCCGCGAAGGTGGACCAGATGGTTGCCTCGGTTGGGCCATACAAGTTGAAGAAGCGACGACCATCCGCCCAGCGTGCAACAAGAGTTTGGGGACAGGTTTCGCCAGCAGCGCTGACAGTATGAAGCAAAGGAAGATCGTCATTTGGCGTTGCCGCCAAGGCAGAAGGTGGTAACGTCACAAAGTTAATGCCAGTATCACGGATGAAGTCCGCCAGGGCCGGGCCGGGGAACAGGTCACGCGGAGGGATCTGTAGTTTACCGCCTGCGGCGAGCGCGAGCGAGACTTCGAAGATCGACGCATCGAAACTCATGGATGCAAACTGGAGGACCCGGGATTCCGGATTGGCCTGCAGGATCCGTTGCTGTGCCCCTGCAACATTGCTCAACCCGCGATGCGTGATCATGACACCTTTGGGGCGACCTGTTGATCCGGACGTATAGATGATGTAACACAGATCATCCGGACTCGATCCACGATTCAGAGCTGTTGTGGGCGTGGTAATCCGCTCGAGAGGCAAAGCATCCAGGTTGACCGTCTCCACCCCGGGTCCTGCGCATGCGGAAACCAGGCTACTGAGAACCCCCTGGGTGATGATCCAGGAAACTCCGCTATCATCAATCATCCAACGCAGCCGATCGATAGGGAGGCTCGGATCTAACGGTACGTAGACGCCACCGGCCTTATGGATCGCCAAGAGCGCTATGATCCAGTCATGGCACCGATCCATAGTGAGTCCGACCGGTAGATTTGGACCCACTCCTCGAGCCGCAAGGTAGTTTGCGAGCCGATTCGCTCGTTGGTTCACTTCTGAGTATGTCAACTGAGAGTGCGCATCCTCGATGGCGATGGCTTGCGGCTGGTCTTCGGCATGAGCCTCAAATAGTTGATGGAAACAAACGTCGGGGTACGGCGCCGAGGTATCGTTCCAAGCGCCCACGATCTGAGACCTCTCTTCATCCCCTAGCATCTTTAGTTCGACGATGCATCGGTTCGGGTCTTCCACGATCGATTCCAGCAGTCTGGTGTAATGGTTCACCATCCGATCGATCGTTGCAGCCTCGAACAGGTCCGTGCTGTACTCGAAAAAACCGTCGACGCCGGCTGCTTTTTCCAGCAAATCGAGGCGTAAGTCGAATTTCGCAGTTCCGATATCAACACGTTGAACGTCCAGTATCTGCTCGGGCCGGACGCCTTCCGTGTTCAAGCGGCCAATCTGTTGAAAAACCACTTGGAACAGAGGATTGCGGCTCATGTCGCGCTCAGGTTGCAACTCTTCAACCAATCGCTCGAATGGCAAGTCCTGATGAGCATACGCTGCTAATGCCGTGTCCCGAACGCTTGCCAGGAAGCGCCGAAAGGGTGGATTTCCAGAAAGCCGGCTCCGGAGAACCAGTGTGTTGACGAAAAAGCCAATCACGCTGTTAAGCTCTGCCCGATTTCGGTTTGAGATGGGGATCCCGACCACAATGTCATCCTGCCCGGAATAGCGATGCAGAAGGACATTGAAAGCAGCCAGCAGAGTCATGAAGACTGTGACACCCTCTCGCTGACTGAGCTCTCTCAACGCAGCTTGCATTCGCTCGTCAATGAAAAATTTTCTGGTTGCGCCACGATAGGTCTGAACCGGAGGACGAGGATGATCCGTCGGCAGTTGCAGAATCGGAATATCCGCGAGTTGCCTTTTCCAATACTCCAACTGATCAGTCAATACATTTCCAGATAGCCATTCGCGCTGCCAGATAGCGTAGTCCGCGTACTGAACCGGCAATTCCACCAACGGCGAGGGTCTACCTTCGGCAAAGGCCGGATACAAGGAGGTAAGTTCCCAGATTAAAAGTCCAATGGACCAGCTATCACAGAGAATGTGGTGCATGTTCAGCAAAAGAACGCTGCTCTGTCCGTCAAGGAGAAGTGACATCACCCGGATCAGCGAGTCTTTCGTGATGTCGGTTATCTTTTGCGCGTCGGACTTGGCCAGGCGCTTGATTTCCGTGTCCCGGTGGGTCTTAGGAACTTCACGAAGGTCAACAACCGGGAGCGGGACGAACCTGGCACTATGAATTACCTGCACCGGCTCTCCGTTGACGATCTGAAAGTTCGTCCTAAGCATTTCGTGCCGTCGGACTACTTCGTTGATGCACCTTTCCAGTACTTCTATTCGGAATTGGAAATTGAGCGGCAGGATGTTCGTCTCGACGTAAGGTGCGCCGCTGTGAGTCAGCTGGTCCAGAACCCAGAGCCGTTGCTGGACATAAGAAAGCGGGGCGGTAGTATAACCTCGCCTCCTCAGTGCGGCCGGAGCGGCTGCCTTCTCTTTGAGAAGCTTTTCCATCAAGGCACGCTTTTGTGGAGACAGTCCAGTCAAACGTTTTCCCAGCGGGTTTGGGCCGCCATTGACACCCACGGGTAAGTCTCGCGCGCGCATGTCCATGTCAGGCTCCGGGCTTCGATGGTTCCTTGCGCAACCTGCAAATGCGGTAGATCCAGGCTCCGCTCCTCATCTCCTCATAAACCTGGGATCCGGGCGCGGCCAGAAAGTTGTTGACCAATTGATCATCGTTTCCGGATTGAAACACTTGTGCCCGTGACGCGGCGATTTCATTGCAGGATAGAACCACGTTCTTCGTTATGTCGCGATCTTTTTCCACGGTGAAGCCTACGTGGCGCAACATGCCCAGGCACTCGGTGCTCTTTTCACGCGGCATGACATCAGTGTAGAGAAAGAATCCGCCGGTTGTGAGCACGCGGTATGCCTCAATGAAGAAAGAACGGATATTGGGGTAAGTGTGCGACGATTCGACATTTGTGACTACGTCGAAGGAGGAATCTGCGAAGGGCAATCTCTCCGCATCGCCTTCCCGGAAGCCGACGCCCGGATAACGATGAACTCTGTTACAGAATTGTATCGCATTGGCGGAGAGATCGATGCCCATCATCGTAGCCGGACGAAAGAATTGCTGGATTGTGTAGATCGTGCCGCCCCGGCCGCAACCCACGTCCAGGATACGATGGCCTTTCAGATCACAATCCCCAATGAGCTCCAAGACGAGCTTCACCGAGTTCTTATTGATATATTTCTCCGGCAGCTTCACGGCGGCATACTCCGGACTGCCGTCGGGTAGGTACCCATAGTTCAGAAAGTAAGAGAATTGGCCTACCAATGAGGAATCCAATTGCTTGCTGACCTCGTTGTAGAATCTCCTGAAGTTATGCTTTACGTCTTCTGATGATCTTGACGGATTGATTGCCAGCTCTAAGCGGCCAACATGCTGTGGAGTCACCGTATGGTGGAAATCCGCGGGGGCGGCCTGCTCCAATCGAGTGGTGGCTTCCGAGACAGCCTTCGCCCGGCGTAGCTGTTCGAACAACTGGCGCCGCTCGGGTGACAGCTCCTGGAATCGCCTGGACACATCAGCCATGAGCCTGCCCCATGGCCAGTTGATTGGGATTTGCGAGCATCTCGGCGACTTGTTCCTCCGACAGTCCCTCGACAAGGTCGAGCAGTTCGCTCATACGTTCTTCTTCTTGGCGCTCCTGATGCTCTTTCGCCGCTTTTATGTCCGCTTCAATGCTCGCAGCGAATTGCGCCACGGTCGGCGCCTCGAACACTCGTTGCGGTGGCACTTCAACTTGAAACGTCTCTCGGATCTTCGCGATCAACTGAATCGCCAGCAGTGAATGACCGCCCAGCTCAAAGAACCTGTCATGGACACCGATCGGAGCGACGCCCAGAAGATTTTCCCAGGCAGCGGCAACAGCCTGTTCCGTCTGAGTCCGTGGCGCGACGTACTGGCTGCTCAGATTTGGGCGGCCGTGCAGAGAACCGGGTTTACTGGTTGCGATCGGCGTTTCGTGAAGCGACTGCAGTTTCACCCATTTGTCCAACCGCCCCTGAAGCTCGGTGACTGAGACGGCTATGTTACCCGGTTTTCCATCCAGTAACCGTCGAAATGCGTCGCCACCCTCGCTCGGAAGGATGTATTCCGTCCAGTTCGGAACCGAGTTTCTGTAGGCCTGCTCGTCAGCGGGAAATTGCCAGGCATCCCAGTTGACACTGATCCAAGGTACGGATCCAACCTGATTCTGGCGCGCGGCGAAGGTGTCGAGGAAAAGATTCGCAGAGGCATAGGGAAGTAGGCCCAGACCGCCTAACACACCCGATATCGACGACAGCATGAGGCAGAAATCGGGAGACTTGCCTTGCAGGAGCTTTTCCAAGACGACGACGCCCTGAATCTTCGGACGAAACTGGCCTTCAGCGGTTGCTCGATCGACCTGGCTTGCCGCACGGAATCCGTCGGCACTGGTATTGCCCGCGCCGTGAATCACGCCGTTGATAGGCCCGAAAACCTTCTCAGCCTGCTCAATCGCCAGTTTCATCTGGTCGTAGTCGGAGGAATCGGCGCTGACCACGTTAATGCGAGTACCGAGTTCCTCCAACGCAAGCAGCCGCCGGATTTTGCGACTGACCGGGTCGTCCGGTCCTTGCGCGGAAATCCACTGCTCCCAATTCTCACGGTCGGGGAACGCCGATCTGCCCGTGAGAATCAGCTTCAGCCCGGTTGCCGAGCGTGCTAGAGAGTCAGCAACAACGAGGCCGATGTTGCCCAGGCCCCCCGTAATCAGATAAACGCCGTTATCGCGGATCAGTCGCGGCTTCGCGACTTTCGCCAGTGGGCCAACTTCGAAGTGCTGAACCCAGCGGCGGCCTTTCCTGTAGGCGGCAACTGCCTCGAAAGGCTCACTGGTAAGCTCGTGGATCAACTGTTCTGCAAGCTTCGACTCCCCGTGGGGCTCAAGAGCTACGTCGATCGCGCGACAACGGAGATTGGGATATTCCTGCGGCAAAACCTTGCAGCATCCGAGAGCGGTTGCTTTCGGTGGACATAATGGCTCGTCACCAAGCACGGGCTGAAGATGGGTGGAAATGAATGCCAACTGGATTTGCGCTTTGACGGCCTCCTTCTCGAGGGCCTGCGCGAGGTACAAGAGGCTGTAAAATCCAAGCCGCTGCAACTGGTCGAATGTGTCGCTGCTTTCAGCCGGAGTAACGCTCCAGAGGTGCGCGATGACGAGGGGATCATTTCCGCCCGCGCAAAACTCCTTGCACATAGCATGATAATCAGCAGCCTTGTCGGCACATATTCCGTACGCATCCGGCCCAGTTCGAACAAACCGGTCCGCAGGAAAGACCATTGTCACGTCGCAACCGCTGGCGCGAAGCTGGGCAGCCATTTCCTCGCCCAGGCTGAGCCCATCACAAAAGAGCAGCCAGCGCCCTTTCGCCCCCTGCGGATGCCCGGCGCGATCCGCAACGGCCGGCTTCCAACATGGCCTGTAAAACCAGTTTGAAATGTCTCGCTTCTTCAGCGCGGGCTCATGCGAGCTTGCAGCCGGACCGATCCAATAGCTTTGGCGCTCGAACGGATAAGTGGGAAGCTCCAGCCGCTTCCGATGTTCGTGCGCGAAGAAGGCTTTCCAATTGATATGAGCTCCGTGCAACCAGAGCTGACTGATCGCTGAAAGAAGGAATGCCACATCAGCCTGTTGTTCCTGGGGGGAACGCATGGAGGCGAGCATGAACTGGTCGGGGCTCTGCCCGGGTTGCTGGCGCGCCAGCGTTTGGAGCGTGTTCCCTGGTCCGATCTCGAGAAATATCGCCTCCGGCGCCCGCAGCAGTTCCTGCAGTCCACGCGCGAAGTGAACGGTGGATCGAAGGTGACGCCGCCAATACCCTGGATCCTGAGCCTGATCCGCAGTGATCCAGGTGCCCGTCAGATTCGAGATGAACGGTATCTTCGGGGCTCTCCGGCCGATCGATTCGACCATCTCGGTAAAAGAGTCCAGAATGGGATCCATCATGGAGGAGTGAAACGCGTGCGACGTGTGCAGCTTGCGGACCTGTAGACCTCGGTCAGCTAGCGTCAGAGCGACGCGATCGATGGCGTCAGTGGGTCCCGACAACACCGAAAGGTATGGCGCGTTCGTGGCGGCGAGGCTAAGTTCGCCACCGAGCAACAATTCCGCTTCGGATTCGGAGAGAGGGACGGCGAGCATGGAGCCTGGCGGCATCTGCTCCATGAGTCGTCCGCGGACCGCGACCAGCTTGAGCGCATCTTCCAAAGAAAAGACATCACTGATGCATGCCGCAACATACTCCCCAAGGCTGTGTCCAATGAGAGCTTTGGGGCTGACACCCCAGCTCATCAAGAGCCGGGCCAGAGCGTATTCAACGACGAAAAGCGCGGGCTGGGTGACACTCGTGTTGCGCAGCCGTTGGGCGGCGGCATCTTCCTTCCCCGGCGCAGGGTACAACACGTGCCGTAAATCGAAGCCAAGGTCCGGATAAAGAAGTTCGCAGCAGCGGTCCATCTCGCCGCGGAACGCGCTCTCTTCGCGATAAAGATCCAGACCCATATTCAAGTGCTGCGTCCCCTGCCCGGAGAACATGAAAACTAGTGGCGCATCATGAGAACGTGACTCATGGGTCATGATACGTGGATCACGGTCAGACAGCGCGCGCGCGGCTTCCGCCACGTCCGGGCTGTCTGTAACAAAAACTCTGCGGTGATTAAAGGCTCTGCGGCCGACCTGCATGGTGAATGCGACATCCGCGAGATTGAGTTCGGGATGCTGATGCAGATGCGAAGCCAGGTTCTCAGTGGCCGACTCCAACGCCGTCGCCGTCTTCGCTGAGATCAGTAAGAGCTGATAGTTGCGGGAAGATCCTGAGGGCTCTGGTTCCGGTGCTTCCTCCAGGACAACATGGGCATTCGTCCCTCCCACACCGAATGAACTGACCCCGGCACGGCGTCGCGTCCCATTCGCTGGCCAATGGCGCCGTTCTGTGCTCACGTAGAAGGGGCTGTTGGCGAAGTCGATCTGAGGGTTTGGTATCCTAAAATTCAAGCTCGGCACGAAGGTCGTATTTTCCAGCGACAAAACCGCCTTGATCAAACCCGAAACGCCAGCCGCCGACGCCAAGTGCCCCAGATTGCTCTTTAAGGATCCGATAGCACACCAGCCTTTTTTGGCTGTACTCGCCTGGAACACCTCGCTTAGCGCCGCGACTTCGATCGGATCGCCTAGAAGCGTGGCGGTTCCATGAGCCTCGACGTATTCGATGGTTTCCGGCTCGATCCCTGCCATCTTATGTGACGCACGAATCGCGCGCACTTGACCTTCAACACTCGGAGCCGAAAATCCGACTTTGGCCCCGCCATCATTGTTGATCGCAGCGCCTTTGATGATCGCGTGTATCCTGTCACCGTCGGCCAATGCATCCGAGAGGCGCCGCAAAACGACAATTCCCACCCCGTTGCCGACCACGGTGCCCTGGCCCTCAGCATCAAATGTGCGGCAATGTCCGTCCGGCGAGAAAATGCCGCCAGGCTGATACCAGTAGCCTTTCTTCTGCGGAACGCTGACGGAAACGCCGCCGGCCAAAGCCATGTCACACTGCTGTGCCCAGAGGCTTTGACACGCCATGCAAACCGCGACCAGTGAGGTGGAACAGGCGGTCTGCACGGCAACGCTAGGTCCCTTAAGGTTTAATTTGTAAGAAACTTGCGTGGTCAGGTAGTCCTTGTCATTACCGATGTGCAACACAGTTGGATCTGCGTAAGCAATCCGATCGGGATTCTTGAACAACTGATAGAGGTAGGTGCTTTGCTCAGAGCCGCCGAAGACAGCGATGGCGCCCGGGTGTGTTTCTGGATCGTGGCCGGCCGCCTCCAGGCTCTCCCAGGCGGTTTCCAAAAAAAGCCTTTGTTGAGGATCGATGATCTCAGCGTCGCGCGCGCTGAAGCCGAAAAAAGGCGCGTCGAACATGTCGATACCGTCCAGCACGGTTCCCGCCTTTACATAGCCCGGAACGGCGAGCCAACTCGCATCAATGCCTGCGCTCTTCGCGTCATCATCCGTGAAGGGCTTCAGGGATTCGACGCCTGCGCAGAGGTTTTGCCATAGCTGCTCGACATTCGTGGCGTCGGGAAAGCGGCCGCGCATGCCGATGATAGCGATGGGTTCAACAGATGCTTTACAGGCTGAGCTTGTCATTTCGAGTCTCCTTGGCCGTTGTTGGTGGCTGGCTGCCGCGCTGTCATCAAGGAACCGAGCAATTCAACCGAAACCGCGCTGAGAACTGCTTTTCGAGAGCTCTCCACAAAAAAGTGATTGCCCGGAAAAACACGGCATGAGAACTTGCCGGCAGTGTGATGCTTCCACAAAACCATCTCGGCGGCGGGCGATCGCGCATCGCTGCGGCCTGAATAGACCGATATGGGACAACCGAGTGGAGCTTCGGCGCGGTACTGATAAGTCTCGCAAGTCTCGAAGTCCGCCCTCAATGTAGGAAGTACCAGCTTCAAAAACTCCGGCTCGTTCTGAAGCTCACGCGGAATTCCGTCGAAACCGACAAGTGCCGCCTGAAACGCGTCTCCGCGCAAACGATGCAGACCACCGGTGCCGTGGCCAAGCTGAGGAGGCCGAAGTGCGGAAACCAACAGATGCACAGGTTCACGACCCTCGCGCCGCAGACTGCGCGCCAACTCAAATGCCACCAGCGCTCCCATGCAATGACCGAAGAATGCAAAAGGCACGTTCAGCAGAGGCCTTAAGTTCTCCGTGAGGGCCTCGATCAACGGCTTGAGCCGGGTGAAGGGCGGCTCGACCATTCGTTCTTCGCGTCCGGGCAACTGCACGCGACATACCTGGATTCCCGGTAGCACTTCAGCTTGCCACGACCTGAATATCGAGGCGCCCGCCCCCGCATACGGAAAGCAGAAGAGCCGTACACGTGACGCGGGATTTCCTTCCGCTTCCGAGCCGCACGTGACCCACACGCGATCTCCCTGTGATGACAGCGACCTCACCCGCGACTCTGAGAAGGTGCACACCGGGAATCCTGCCTACGAGGCCAAGGCTCTGGCCGTCAGAAATACGAGAATGTCCTGTTCAGCTGGTCCCTGGATAAGCAGAGTCGAGACATAGCTCCTGTCGACGTGGAACTGGTTGGGGTCAAGAGCCAGTCGAACACCAATCGTCGCTGTCTCATCCGGCGGCAGCCAAAACTTCGCCGGTTCGAGTTCGATGGCAGCCCGAAAACCAGGACCGGTGCCGTCGGAGCTGCGGAATTCCGAAACTGAGCACACAACCAGCGTCGATTCGCCCAGTTCGTTGTCCACCGTCAGCGACGACGAGACCGTCGAGCCGCTCGCGCCAGTCAATTCCATCGCCAGGGTTTCGACGGGGCGCTGAGGCTTGGCGGCGGCGTTGCGATCGGCCAAATAAGTGAACAGATCATCAATAACCCGCTGGCTTAGGCGCATCAGCCCTTCTAGAAACTGAGTATTGAGTTCAGCGATGTCGCGCGCATATTCGGGACTTCGGCGCTCGCTGAATTGCCGCGCATACTCCTGCATTGCCGTGGAGGAAAGCTCCCCCTTGGCAAGCTTCTGGAGAAGGTGTTGATAGCGCGCGAGGGCGTTGCCATATTGCTCTGACGCGAGTGAGCTGAGGGTTTGATTCAGACGGTTCCAGTCCTGCAAATGCTGAGTTGGAATGTCGACATCTTGGGGGCGAAAACCAGGGGAATCCGGGAGTAATCCATGAAAGAAATCGTCACTGTAGCGGGCGCTGAGATCCAAAAGGGCGCTGGAGAACCGAGCGCTAAGCTGGCTCAGCTCCACCGAGTAAGCCGCCCCGCGCTCCTGCATAAAAGCGCGAAACTGCTCCTGCAAACCCGAGGGAGCTACCTCCCCTCTGTATATCTTCGACAGAAACTCCTGCGACTGGGCAATAAACCGGGAGTAGTTTTCGGTTGCCTTCGCAGTCAGATCGGGTATAGAGAGTACGCCCTCGATCGCCATGGCAAACCCGTTGTCAACAGCAGCATCCGCACAGACAGCCGGCGCGATGGGATCCGCAATCGTTCGGAAGCACTGCAACCGCTACCACTAACGGACGGACCAGACAACCCTCGGCCCGCACGGTGGCGTACGCGACCTTGCACTCCTCTACCGAAGGTTGCTGATCGCCCTCGCGCTGGCCCGCCAACGTTCCGCAGTCGACTGTCACTTTGAGAGTGACCGTCTTCTCCCCGCAGGGCGGCAATTTGAATTCCGCTGCGGAGAGCTCTGCTTTCCAGCCCACCTCTTTCCCGCCCGCGGTGGCAAAGGCGCCCAACTGGAGTTTGACATCGCGCTCACGGCGCGAGTCATTGTCAAAGGTCAGCGGGATCAAGCGAGTTTCGCCGCACCGTGTGTATTCGATAGCATCGGCATCGCGAATACAGCAGGAACAATGGCAGTCGGGTTCATGGCACTCGTGTTCCCGCTTCTCGTGGCAACCGCATTCGTGATGTTCGTGGTCCTCATGCTCTTCATGACGAGAGGAGTGTCCCTCTTCGCACCAGCGCATCCAACGACGCATGGAATCGGACCATGCCTCCATCGATCGTTGCGCGTGCTTGTACATGCCGGCGCACACCTGGGCGTACGCGTTTCGTATGCTGCTGACATAGTCAGAGTAGTCCATCATTCGCATGCGTTGGGATTCCGGACAATAGCCGTAATAAACAGCGGGGCCGCGGCCGGGGACGTAAGAGTGGCAGGGTTCTGCGTGCCTGTGCCCATGGTGCATGTTAAGCTCCCTTCTTGTGTTTACGCTTCCGATGAGTTTCGTGTCTTGGCACGCCGCCCTCTGCTTCGAACGGCGTAAGGATGTCCAAGTCAAACCGCTCCGTTCCGATTCTGGGCCGGGCTCTGAGATGCGCGTTGGCTGGCAATGGCTCCGGGCTCTTGACGATAAACCTTACCAACGCCCACCGTCCGGGAGGAACCGAAACATCTTCATTCTCGATCACAACCGTTCCGAGATCTTCGTCGTCTTCGTCTGATACTCGTTCCTCCGTGGACTCCCCATGCCTTCCGCCGTCGCGCTCCACAGCATCCCGCTCCCGGCAGCAGCATTCACACCCGCACTCAAACCACAACGGATCTTTAAGCGGAAATTCTCCGATGGGCATAACATGGATGGGGACATTCCCCTCGTTATGCACAATCAACTCCCCCGATGACGCACCTCCGCGCGCAAGGCTTAGCACGATCTGATCTGGCTCCAGTGACAGCGCATAGTTCTGTAAAACGATGATCTGCGCCGGAAACCTCTTCACCTCCCTGTCCCCCTCGACCCAAATCTCCGCGTCATATGCCCCTGGAGCAGTGGACGGATCCAAGTCAAACGAAATAGACAGCAACTTCCCTTGCCCGGCGGGAAGCACCTTCGGAAGGGGCAGTCTTGCCACGCGATCGCGATGCAGACGCATTGGCAGCGCAGACGAAACAAGAAACGCTTCGCGCAGGAGTAAGTCGGCGGATTCGTCGTTTTGGAGCCAGACATCGGCTTCCATGAGAGACGGTTCGCCGGCAAACACGATGGCTCTGTCGTGTGGATCTCCCGGCCGGAAAAGCTTCACGCCAGCATCAGAAGGCATAGCGAAGAACGAAACTATCGACGGTCGTCGTCGGCTTTGCCGCCGACGCGGACGCGAAGGCCGCGTCGTGGAGACTCTTTGCAGGGTTGACCGGCCGACGCCAAATGCGCAGCATGAAAGTGCTGGCGTGGCGGACTCTCCAGTAACATTCCCGACCTTCCATGCAAGGTCAAACCCCACAGCTCTAGCCCCATAAACGTAATCCCGAAATGATGGTTATAAGGCTGCTCGACGCAGGTGGGCGGCAGCGGAGCTAACCTCAAGGTCATCGTTTGGCATGAGTCGATGGCCAAAGGCTTTACGTCTATCGCAGACTTTTGATCGCTTTCAATCTTGATCGGCTCGATTTCCAGGTCGAGCTTCGAGGCCGAGTCACTCTTGCTCTTCGCATCGGTGACGATGGGTTGGGTTATTGCAAAATCGCTCTTGGTTGTGACATTTAAGGGCTTTAATTCGAGGGTTTCGGTCAGCGTTACAGGTTTAAGTTCGACTGTCTCCGTCAGAGTTAGAGGCTTAAGCTCAATAGTTTCCTGGATATTATCGAGCCCTTTGATAGTGATATTCTCATTGACAGTGGTGCTTGCCACGTCTCCTCCTCCGCTTCGCAGCGCCCACGGGCTAAGATCCATCAAAGCTATCGGATATGGGAGGATGTGTCAAGAGTAAATTTCGTGAGTAAATTTCGTGATATCGATCACACTTACTAGCCCTCAAGGGCTCAATTTTCGCGCCAATCGGCAGATGGCGAACCCCGGTTCGCACTCAATGAGTGAATTGCATTGTAATTAATCGTACAATTCTCGCCCTCACTGTGTTGCCGCTATACTAGCAGCCGGCAGCGTGCTGTGAAGCCCAAAGGTCAAAATCGTGTTTTGAATGTTCGCCACCGTCTGGGGCGATGGGTTTGCGCCGCGGCCCTCAGCTCGGCCGTTTGCGTCGGCGGAGGGGCGCCCACGCCCGCCATTGTAGTGACCTTCCATCCTCTCGCAACCAAAGCCGGCGTTCAACTTCTCAATGCTGGCGGCAATGCGTTCGACGCGTTCGTCGCCGCTACTTTCGCTGAGTATGTGATCAACGAGGGCGGTACTTCTGCAGCCGGTTCCCTAGGCGCCTTGATCTATGAGGCCAAGACCGGGGAGACGAAGTATCTCGACGCCGAGTTCGACAGTGTTTACGACCCCAATGGCGCGTGGAATCACCTGAAGGCTTGGACCGCAGAAGACGCCGAATCCGGGAAGGCGGTATTGGTCCCCGGCGCCGTAGCTGGCCTGGAGGCGATGTCGCGGCGCTACGGAAAAAAGGGCTTCGCAGCTGATCTCGAACCCGCGATCGTTTTGGCGAGAGACGGCTTCAAGGTACCCGGTTTTTATCGGGCCTCGGTGATTGTGAACGCCGATTTGCTGAAAAGTACTGAGTATGGGAAACGTACTTTCTTCCCCGATGGACACGCGCTCAGTTCAGGCGCAGTTTTGCGTCAACCGGAGCTTGCAGGTTTTCTTGAGAAGCTGGCGCAGCGTGGCGCGGCATACATGTATCGTGGTGAATGGGCTGATGAGTGCGTAAAGGCGGTTCGCGCCAGGGGCGGTCGTATGACCGTCGCCGATCTCGCGCGTTATCAGCCATCGTGGCGTGATGCGAGAGAGATAAACTATCGAGGTTACGAAGTCCATTCGTCGTCCGGCAGGGCTTTTGGGGGACTCTGGTGCCTCCTGGCTTTGAAAACTCTGGAGCACACTAACGTCTCTCGAATGGGCCACTTTTCGACGTCAGCGGATGCCCTCGAGTTGATGGTAAGGACGGCGCGCGAGACGCTTGCTGAGTCCTGGATTTTTGACTACCGACTGCTCGATCAGCCTGCGCTAGTCGCATCGAGACTGACCAGTACCTACAGTGCGGGGATCTGGAACCGCGTCTCTGCCAAATCGGCCACGCGACCGAGGCGTTCCGGAAGTTCTCACAGCTACCAGATCACCGTAATCGATCATGAAGGGAACGCTGTTACAGGCACTAACACCCACGAATCTCTGGCTTGGGGCAGTGGGATGTTCATTCAAGGCGTA
>Ga0335081_10005631_pt1 | contig 19834 bp, 12 predicted proteins | sample Lox_Sample_35_FD_206713 | JGI IMG/M metagenome (GOLD analysis project Ga0335081, IMG submission 206713) | Soil microbial communities from Loxahatchee National Wildlife Refuge, Florida, United States - Lox_Sample_3.5 | ecosystem: Environmental > Terrestrial > Soil > Wetlands | place: USA... | reverse complement strand
GTTATCCACCTCGCTTTTGTCGATTACCTGCGCTACTTCCGCGGAAACGGAGTTCAACGTTTCGGCGGACGCCTCCACCACATCCACCGTTTGCGTCATCTCGCCGACTTGCAGCTTGAAATCGACGGTGAGGCGGCCATCGGCCACCACAAAGTTACCCGTCTGCTGCGAGCGCTTGAAGCCGGGGTGGTCGACGCCTACCGTGTACGGCCCGATCGGCAGATTCTCCGCCACATAGAAGCCGCGGTCGTCGGTAGTCACGTTGCGGACGGCCTGGGTATCGGTATTGGTAACGGTTACGGCGGCGCCGGCAATGGCCGCGCCGCTCGGATCGGTCACCGATCCGGAGATACGGCCAAACATGGTTTGCGCGGAAAGCGGAAGCGCGCAAACGGCCAGAAGAAGCAAAATGCCAAAGGACCAGCGGCAAGCGAGACGAGACATTCGTAAACCTCCAAACATGGGAGCGAGAGCGCTAACGTTCCTCCAACTTAGAAGGCTTCACACTTGTTGTCAAGAGCCCTCAAGTGTTATCCAAAGAGATAGCCAGGAAATAAAACCCGGAACTCCATGAATAGCTTTAATCGACGAGAACTGCTGCAGGCGGCAGGCTTTGTGCTTGCCGAATCCCGCCTGGAGGCCGCGCCGGAGCCGGCATCCGCCTACGATTGGATTCGGAACGCGCGCGCGCTTATCGCCGAGGCCTACAACCCGCCTTTCTATCCCGCGCTGGACTATAAGCCCGAGAAGGCCGTAAGCATCGCGCGCGAGCTGAATGCCGATTCCCTTCGCTATCCCGCGGCCTCGTATTTCGCGTACTTCCCCACCAAATCCGGCTATCCGGTCCATCCCGAGCTGAAGGCCGATCCCATGCGCGAGACGCTGGAATTGTGCCGCCAGGCCGGGTTGAAAGCGGTGGCCTACGTGCCGCTGAACCATCCTTTCATGGATACCAAGGCGAACGATCCGCGCTATGCCGGTTGGAGCAAGAAGTTCGCCGATGGCCGGCCCATGACCACCGAGCACTACGGCTACGCCGAGTATTTCGAAGGCTGCCTGAATTCGCCGGTGCGAGATGTGATCAAAGCCCTGGTGCGTGAGGTGCTGGATTACCCGTTCGACGTAATGTATTTCGATGGGCCTTACCAGGGCATGCAGAACGCGAAGAACTATTGCCACTGCCCTTACTGCGAGACGGCCTATCAGAAGAAGTTCGGCCGGCCGGTGCCGAACCAGGAAGAGAAGATCAGCCGCGAGGACGAGATCCAATACACCAACTGGATGGCCCAGGATGTGGCGATCGCCTTCCTGCGCGACATCCGCGAAATGATCCGCAGAACCCGCGACGTGCCCGTGCTCTACAACGACACGTCGTTGCTGAGCCGGCGCGAATGGCGCAACCGGGCCATCCCGGTGGTGGACGGCTTTATGTTCGAAGCTGCCGAAACGCCCGAAGACAAACTTTTTAATATGCAGTTGGGCCAGTCCACCGGCAAGGTGACATGGACTTACGTCGGCACCCACACGCAGTACAACCGCGAGCACTTGAAAGACGATCGCGTACGCGGCTGGTACAGCTACCCGGTGGAAAGCCAGGAATTGCTGCTGGATGGCGCCACCGCGCTGGCCTCCGGCGTCGGGCTCGTTTACTGGGGACTTTCGCGCTTCTTCTACCAGCCGCAGGGACCACTGGCTTACCCGAGCGGCCGCTACGTGAAAGAGATCTTCGATTTCCAGCAGAAGAACGATGCCTTGCTCCGCAGCGTGCGCAGCCGGCCGCAGGCGGGAATCCTGGTGGGTGCGCAAACCGTCGACTGGTATTCCGGCAAGCACTTCGTGGGCAAAGCATACGAAAACGCCGCGCATGGAGCGTACCAGGCGCTGAAGGCCAATGGGTTTGAGTCTGAGCCGTTCCTGGACTGGCAGATGTCGCCCGAGATGCTGGCGCGCTTCCAGATGATCTATGCGCCCAACGCCGTCTGTTTGAGCGATGCTCAATGCGCCATGCTCGCCCAATACGTGCACAGCGGCGGCAAGCTGCTAGCGACGCATCTCACCAGTGTGGCCGACGAATACGGCCGCGTCCGCAAGAACTTCGGGCTCGCCGAGTTGTTGGGTGTGGAGTTCGCCTCACCTGAGCCGGTTGAGATTCCCGATCTTTATCTGAAGCTCGCCGGCGGCGAATTGATCCCGCAGGACCCGCAAGTGTTTCGCTTCCGCGCCACTTCAGGCCAGGTGCTGGCGGAAACCATCGACCGCGGCCATCGCGCCAATCTCGGTCCGGCCATCGTGAAACGTAGCGAAGGCAACGGCGAAGCGATCTATATCGGCTCCAGCCTGGAAGCAGTCTACGAAGAGACGCGCATGGAGCCGCTGCGCTCGTTCCTCGGCAGCCTGGTGACGCCGTGGCTCGCCGCGCGCCGCTCTTACCAAATCGAATACCGGCCGGGCCTGATGCCGCACTTCATGGCTTCGGACAACGTGCTGCTGCTTCACCTGCTGGCCGATACCGGCAACAAGAACAAGCATCTGCGTGCGCGTGAGGAGTTCCTGCCGGTGACGGACGTGCAGGTGAACATCCGTGTGCCCGAAGGCCGCACGGCGCGCGCCGTCTCACTGCTGCGCGAGGGCGCGAGCTTGCCGTCGTCGGTGCGCGGGGGCTGGCTCGACGTGAGCGTGGGACGCGTGCTGATTCACGAAGCGGTCAAGGTCGACCTGGCGTGACCCCATCGCCGCGCCGCTGGCTGATGATCTCGCTCGCCTTCTGGGCGACGGTGATCAACTATCTGGATCGCCAGACGCTCTCCGTAGCCGCGCCCGTGCTACGCGAGCAGTTCCACATGACGAACACCGCGTATTCACGGGTGCTGTTCGGATTCCTGCTGGCCTACACCATCATGAACGGCGTTTCCGGCCCGCTGATCGACCGCGTGGGTACGCGCCTGGGATACGCGCTGTGCATGGCCTGGTGGAGCGCGGCGGCGCTGCTGCATGCGTTCGCGCGCGGCGCCCTGAGCCTGGGCGTTTTCCGTTTCCTGCTGGGAATGGGCGAGGCCGGAAATTGGCCCGGCGGCGTCAAGGTGGTGGCGGAATGGTTTCCGGAGCGCGAGCGCGCCCTGGCATCGGGCATTTTTAATAGCGGGTCGTCCGTGGGCGCCATTCTGGCTCCGCCGCTGGTGGCTTACATCCTGATCGCCATGGGATGGCCCGCCGCATTCCTCATGGTGGGCTGCGCCGGATTCCTGTGGCTGCTCTTCTGGTGGCCGATTTACCGCACGCCGCCCGGTAGCGCTGGCAGTCTTGCTGCCGGCGTGCCAGGCAAGGACTTGCCGATCCCTTTCCGCCGCCTGATCCGCACGCGCTTTGTGTGGGCCTTCACGCTCTCGAAAGTCTTCATGGACCCCGCCTGGTATTTCTATATTTTCTGGTTTCCGGAATACCTGAAGCGCGCGCGCCATTTTGACATGGCGCAAATCGGCGCCTATGCCTGGATTCCGTTTGCCGTGGCCGGCGCGGGCAACTTGCTGGGTGGCGCGCTCTCTGGCGTTCTGCTGCGCCGCGGCCTTTCCCTTACGGCCGCACGCAAAGGCGCGGTGACATTTTTCGCCGTGCTGATGACGTCCGCCATTCCCGCGGTGCTGGTGGGCCAGGCGTGGCTTTCCATCGCGCTGGTTTCCATCGCCATGCTGGGTTACACCGGCAGCCTGGCCAACATGCTCGCCATTCCGGCGGACGTGTTCCCCAAAAGCGCTGTCGCCTCGGTTTACGGCCTGGCGAGCATGGGCGCCGGCTTCGGCGGGATGGTGTTCACGCTGCTAACAGGATGGGCGGTGGACCACTACTCCTACGTTCCGGTCTTCACAGGCTTCGGAATTGTGCCGCTCATCTGCGCTGCGATTCTGTGGACGCTGGTGGGTCCGTTGGAGCAACCGCTCCCTAACGGTCGCGGCTCAGATCGGGGCCGGCTCCCACGTTGAAACCTTCCACCGCGATGCGCGGGCGTTCGCCGCGCGTATCGGCATCTTCCATCTCTGTCCGGATGGTGCGCTGCTCGCCTGGCATGAGCGCCACGTAGTTGTCGCTATAAATGGCGGGAAGAATGCGATCGCCGCTCTTTTCCCGGACTGCCTTCAACCGCACCATCAGGGCCGGCGCGGGTGAAGCGTTCTTCAATTCCGTGGTCAGCACCCAGCGCGAACCCTGGCGTTCGGTTCTGACCGTTGCGGTGACTTCCACCTTGGGCAGGTCGCGGATGGCCTTGAAGTTGTACTCCTCGGTGCCGCGCAGGTAAAAATTCTCGGAGACCGTCTGGCTGCCGCGCATCAGCTTGAGGCGGATGAAATGCACCGCGGTCAAACTCGCCGGGTATTCCAGCTTGATGGGCGATTGCACGCTGTCTTCCGCCGAATCGAGCGGCGCCGTCCGCTCCCACTGCCGCGAGCCATCCATGTTCAGGATCTCCGCCTGCGCCGTAAGACCGGCGGCATTGCCGCCGCTATAGTTCACCACCTCGACGTTATCCGTAGTGGGATTCCACTGGATATGCAGCGGCTCCGAACCCTTCTTGCTGCCGAAATAGCCGCCGCTCTGATCGAAATAATAATCGTAGGTCTGCCAGACGAACGACGGCCAACAGGGATGGCTCATCCACAGCAGCACGCCCATGCGGTTCTTACCCTGTGCCTCGAACATGGCGCGGTAGCCGTCGTAGTCGATGAACTGCGAGAGTTCCACGAACTCGGCCGCGTCCTTGGCGCCGCCGTAGGTTTTGTCGATCTCATCGCGCCACGCGGCCGCGCCCTGCGCGCCGGTCGAGGTGAAATCGTGGATGCCCCAGCCGTCGCCCAGCGGCCAGCGGTCGCGCTCGGGCATCATCTGCTTGAGGCTGTCGAGCGTCACCACGCTGGGCATGCCGATCTCACTGTGCAGCTTGGTGGTGGCCCGCTGCTCGAAATAGTATTTCGGAAACTGTGTGCGATACGGCCCGTGGCCGCTCACGCCGCCATCGGCCGAATCGGGAATGTAATACGAGCCGGGATCGAGCGTCGCGGTCAGCGTTTTCAGCGTGCCGTTGATCGGCTCCGGCGGGCTGCCCTCATTGCGGCCTACCCAAAGCCCCAGCGAGGCATGATTGCGAATCCGCAAAATGTAATCTTGGGCGTTGGCCAGGAAGAGCGCGTTGTCGTCGGGATTGGGGCCATCCACCGGATTGGCCAACCAGAAATCCTGCCACACCACGATGCCGTACTTGTCGCAGGCATCGTAGAACGGCTCGTCGCCGGTTTGCCCCACCCAGTTGCGGATCATGGTGAAATTCATGTCCTGGTGGTAGCGCACGGCCACGTCGTACTCGCGCGCGCGGTAGCGCAGCATCGATTCGGGAAACCCCCAATTGCCGCCGCGCGCGATGAAGCGCCGGCCGTTCACCCAGATGCGCAGCGCGCCGCCATCCTCGCTATAAGTGAACTGCCGCACGCCCGCCTGGAACCGCTTCGTATCCGAAACTTTGGCTCCGAATCTGAGCGCCACAAACGACATCTCAACCGGATACAGGCTCTGCTCGCCGTACCCGTTCGGCCACCACAGCCTGGGATGGTCGAGGTGCAGCGGATCGAACTTCACCGTTACCGACTCGCCCGCTCCTACCGTTACCGCTTTCTCGAACGCCACGTCCCCGAAATGTCCGCGCAATGTTCCTTCCATGGGTTGCGCGGCGCTGTTGCGCAGCGTAGCTTCGATGGCGACATCCGCCCGCGTCGTATCCGGCAGCGGCAGCGTGGTGGTGACCAGCGGATTCTCGATGGTCACCGGCCCGCTGGTGGTCAGAAACACATCGCTCCAGATGCCGATGTCGCGCCCGCGGATGGTCGGAATCCAGTCCCAGCCGATGGTGGCATGATAGGTCGGATTGTCGGCTCCGAGTGCGCCGCCGTTCAGGTCAGGCCGCTCGAACGTTTTTTCCTTGATGCTGCCGGGCGTGGCGTTTTTGATGATGCGCACCGCCAGCGCATTCTTCTTTCCGGGCCGGATCAACGCGGTCACGTCGAAATTCCCCCGCTGAAATCCGCCATCGATCTTCCCCAGCGGCTGGCCGTCCAAGAAAACTTCGGCCTTCCAGTTGACGCCGTTGAAACGCAGCCAGGCGTGCTGACCCTTAGCCAGAGCCGGCGCGACGAATTCATTGCGATACCAGAAGTCCGCCCAGAAGAACGAATCGGAAATGGCAAGCTGGTTGTCGCCGTAGTTCGGGTCGGGAATGGCGCCGTCATCGAGATAGCTCGACAGCACCGTGCCGGGGACGGTGGCCGGCAGCCACTCGTTGTCGGCGTATCCCACCTGCGACAGCGCTTTGCCGTCGGCCGTCACCAGCGAATCGCGCTGGAGCCGCCACGCGCCCGCCGCCAGATGCAAACTGCCGTTGCTTACAGCCGGCGCCGGCTTGGCGCGCGGCACCAGGCCGCCACGCCCATAGACTTCGAGCTCACTCAGAATGTAGCCGTCCGGCGCGGAGGCCTGTGTCATCAGCACGCGCACGTAGCGGCCGCGCTCCGGCTTCTCTAATTTCTGGTCGTCAGCCGTTAGCGGTGTGACCGTTCTCCAGGCTGCCGCATCGTCCGACACTTGAATCGAGGCTTCGGCCGGACGGCGTATCCAGGCGAGCACTACGCGGTCGAAGGTGCAGGCGGCGCCCAGATCCACGTAGACCCACTCTTCGCCCGCACCCGCGCCCATCCAGGCGCTGGTGAAATGGTACGGGCCGCCCGCTTCCACGCGCTCGCCTTGGTCGCGCAGGATCACATCGCCGATGGTCCAGCGGCCGGCGCTGGGAGCCGACAGCTCGATGCGAATGCGCCGGTTGTGCGATGGCGTGCTCAACGTCACGCGAGTTCCCGGCGTATACGATGGCGTGCCGGCCATGGCAAAGCCGCGAAATCCGGCGGGCGGCCGTTCCGCGCTCACGGTGCGGCCCAGTTCCGTCCACGCCTGCCCGTCATCGGAACCCGATACCACCACCTGCCAGCCGGCATCCTTATGCGCGTCCGCGATCACTCGCAACCCCGTGAGCTCGATGCTGTCCACTTCGAACGGCGCGTCGCCGCCCAGCAGACGGAGCTCGATCCAGCCGCTGGTGCCGTTCAGAACCACCGAGGTGAAATCGTTGTGGTCGAGCAGATGCTCCCGATCCTGTTTCTTCAGCACGCCCTGCTCGCTGGTGGAAACCGAAACCCACCGCGGCAGGACAGTGTCCTTGATGCCATCGGTGACCAGTTGCGCCGTGAGATTGTAGTCATACGCGCTCGATTGGTACGCCGGCCGATGGAGCGCCAGGTTGCGATACGCTTGGGTATCCGGAACCAGCACCGCGGCGAAATCCTCCCCGGGATCGCCCGGATAAACACCGACACCGCGGGTATAGATTTGCGCTTCGAGCGCCAGCGCGCCCAGCAAGAACAAAACAGAAGTGCGTGACATGGATTAATCCGAGCCGCTATGCCCTCATTTTTTTCCAATTGTCCAGACACCGCTCGGCGGTTTCGAATGCCGGATATCGGCTGCCTTCCTGCTCAATCAGGTAGTACTCCACTCCGCCCACCGATTCCGCGGCCTCGAAAATCTGCTTCCATGGGGAAACGCCTTCGCCGAACAAAACGCGGTATTCCTTGTCCGCTCCAGGCGCCCAGTCCTTGCAGTGAATCGACCGTATGCGTCGCGGATTGGCCTTGATCCACGCCACCGGGTCGGAACCAACTTCCACGCATGTGCCGACATCAAGCTGCAGCATCACGTCTTTGGGCGTATTGGCGGCTATCACCTCGATGGGCCGCTTTCCTTCGAGCGGCTGGAATTCCGTCTGATGATTGTGATAGCCGGTGCGCAAACCCTGCGGACGCAGTTTCTCCGATGCCTCCGCCAGTTGGTCGGCGACCTTCTTCCATCCGTCGAGCCCGCTCACCCGCCCTGCGCTGGCCAGGACAATGTATTTCGAACCCAGGATATGGTTCAGCTCGATCGCTTTGGGCAGCCCTTCAGCGGCGAACGACTGGTCCCCGTTGTGCGTGGAGTTGCAGCGGATGCCCAGATCGTCCATCAGCTTGCGCATGTCCTTGGCCTGATCCGGGGTCCAGGTGAAATAGGGCGCGAAAAACTCCACCACCTGGTAGCCCATCTTCGCCACGGCGCGAACCGTGCCTTGCGGGTCCTTGGCCAATTCATCGCGCACGGAGAAGAGCTCGAGGCCAACCGGCACGGTATCGGCGGCCGCGGCCCGTGTCAGCGACGCCGCGCCGGAGAGGGCGAGAAAAACACGCCGGGATATGGATTTGTCGAGTAACACGCCAAGACTATAGCATGCGTCAGAGAGCTTAACGGGGTGTATTACGGTGTGGTAGGGCATGCTTTAGCTTGCCTGGCCCCGCAAGGTATCCTGAACTTTCAAATGACCGGCCTCGGCGCCCTCCTTCACCGCAACCGCAACTACCGCTACACCTGGATCGCTCAAGTGGTCAGCGAGATCGGCGACTACTTCAATAACATCGCCGTCTTCGCACTGGTCATGGAAAAATCGGGCTCGGGGCTGGTGGTTTCCGGCATCATGCTTTCCCGCGCTATCCCCGCGGTCCTGGCCGGCCCCATGGCCGGCGTGCTGCTCGATCGCATCGACCGCCGCTCCATCATGATCGCGAGCGACCTGGTGCGCGCCGCGGTGGCGCTGGCATTTGTTCTGACTATCCACCAGCCGCGCCCCTGGCTGCTCTACCTGCTGAGCGCGGCGCTGATGTTCGCCTCGCCGTTTTTCACCTCGGGACGGGCCGCCATTCTGCCCTCCGTCGCCACGGCCGACGAGCTGCATGCGGCCAATTCCCTCACCCAGACCACGCAATGGGCCACCTTGAGCGCCGGCACCATGCTCGGCGGCCTGGGCGCTGCCCGTTTCGGATACGGGTGGGCCTTCGTATTGAATTCACTATCTTTCGTCTTCTCCGCCGCGTGCATCTGGCGCCTGAAGGGCAGCTTCCGTGCCTCGCGCAAGAGCCGCGAGGGCGCTCCCTCGCCGCGGCCGTGGCATGAATACCGCGAAGGCCTGGTCTACCTGCGCTCGGTTCCGCTCATGATGGGGATCGGGATGATCTCAGTCGGCTGGGCGCTGGGCGGGGGCGCGGCGCAGATCCTGTTCGCGCTTTTCGGGGAGCAGGTGTTCCATCGCGGCGCCGAGGGCATCGGCTCGCTCTCGGGTTTTGCCGGTTTGGGCCTGCTGGCCGGCGGCGCCATCGGCCATTTTGCCGGGCGCCGCGTATCGTTCGCCGGCTACAAACGCGTGGTCACCGTATCCTATATTCTGCACGGCTTGGCATACATGGTCTTCAGCCAGGCCGGATCCTACGCGCTGGCCCTGGCCGCCATGCTGCTGTCCCGCGTGGGCATGTCCACCACCACCGTGCTCAACAGCGCGCAACTCCTGCGCCATACGCCCGACCAGTTTCGCGGGCGCGTGTTCGCCACCATGGAGAGCCTGCGCTGGTCGGTGATGATCGTTTCCATGGCCGCCGCCGGCATCGCCTCCCAATATTATGGCGCCCGCACCATCGGGCTGGTGGCGGGCGCGTTCGGCTCCCTCACCGCCCTGGCGTGGGCGTGGTGCGATTGGACGGGGCAATTGCCGGAACCCGTCGTAGAGGCCAAACCATAGTCCGCCGGTACCATTACGCGTGCCGCAACGCCGCGCCTTCGAACGACATAATCATTCCCGCCTTCCCGGCCGATAAGCGTTTCGAGAATGAAATTGGAAACCGATGTTCGATCTCCCTCGCTCGATACCCTGGCTGCCGCCATCGAACAGGCGCCGGCGCCGCGTAAACTGCTGGTGGCCGAAGACAACCCGGTCTTCCAGTCGATGCTGCGTAACCTGCTCACCCGTTGGGGCTACGACGTCATCATTGTTCCCGACGGCCTGGAGGCCTGGAAAATGCTGGATCGGGAAGACGCTCCGCGGCTGGCGATCCTCGATTGGATGATGCCCGGCATCGATGGTGTGGAAATCTGCCGCCGGCTGCGCGCCGCGCCGCGCGAACCCTACATTTATGTTGTTTTGCTGACCGCCCGCACCGAATCCGGCGACCTGGTCGAGGGCATGGACGCCGGCGCCGACGATTACCTCACCAAGCCGCTTAAACCACATGAGTTGCGCGTACGGCTCCGCGCCGGCCGGCGCATCGTCGAACTGCAGGAGCAGTTGCTCGAGGCGCGCGAAGCGCTGCGCGTCCAGGCCACCCACGACGGCCTCACCGGTCTCCTCAACCGCTCCGCCATCCTGGAGGCGCTGGAAGACGAAATGGCGCGCGGCCGCCGCGAATCGCAGCCACTCTCGGTCTTGATGATGGACCTGGACCGCTTCAAACAGATTAACGACACCCGCGGCCACCAAACCGGCGATGCCGTTCTGCGCGAAGCCTCCTCCCGCATGACAGCCTGCATCCGCCGCTACGATTCCGCCGGACGCTATGGCGGCGAGGAATTCCTTTTTGTCCTGCCCTCGTGCGATCTGGACGGCGCCTGGGTTGAGGCCGAACGGATTCGGGAATCCATTGCCACCACTCCGTTTGAAGCCGCCGGCGATCTCGTCACGGTTACCTGCAGCATCGGGGTGGCTTGCCGCGGCAGGAATGGCGCGCTGGACACTCCCGCCCTGCTGCGCGAAGCCGATCTGGGTCTTTATCTCGCCAAAGATCGTGGACGCAACCGGGTAGCCGCCGTGGGCCTGGAAGAGGAACGCGCTCTTCTCGCGGGAGCGATCCCGGCTGGTTATGCCTGCCCCACGTAGGACTCCACGAACGCCGCCAGTTCATTGCTGACGTAGCGCGGCGGCGTAACCGCAAACTGCGGCTTGCCGTCCCACAGGCCGCGCGCCACTTCGGCCCACAGCGGCACGTTGATGCCGCGGTCAATCACCACGAAGGCATCCGCCCGGTCCATGAAGCGCAGGCTGGAGGGTTTGAAATCCTCGCAGCCGAAATCCAGCAGCATCAGGAAAACATCCGGCCGCACCAGTTCCAGCACGCTGTTGGATTCCATCATCACGTTGGCGTTCTGGGCCAGAATTTTCTGGATTGTCGCGGCGGCGCACGCCAATTCCCCCGCCGGCGTTCGCAGCCAGAACGAGCGCTGCGCGCCCGCGGCCAGAAACCGGCCCGAATCCGTGTCGTTCGGCTCGTACTCCTCGCTCAAGGCAAACGGATGCTCCGCGCCGCCGGCATCCGCCGCGCAGCCGCACGCCTTCCCCTCGCTGCTGCAGATTCCGTGCCCGTACTGCGTCACCTTGACCGCCGTCCAGCGGAGGCGCCGCAGCTTGCGGATCAGTCCGGCCGCCACCGCGGTTTTGCCGATGTTGCGCGAATGGCCGCCAACCACCACCAGCATCTCAGGCCCGCTTCTCCAACTCCGCCAGCCGCCGCTTCAACTCGGCCACTTCCTTGCGCAGTTCCGGCAGCCGCGCCAGGCCGGCAAGCTGCTCCAGGTGCTGCTTGAGCGGTCGCGCCGGCGTGCCCCATACCGTTTCACCCGAGCGGACTATCTTTGAAGTCAGCACGCCCGAGCCCGAGCCCAGCACCGCGTGCGCCTCAATCCTGGCCTTGTCGCCGATGCCCACCTGCCCGCCGATCACCGCGTAATCTTCCACCGTTACGCCGCCCGAAAATCCGGTCTGCGCCGCCACCACTACGTGCCTTCCGATGCGGCAATTGTGGCCCACATGAACCATGTTATCGAGCTTGGTGCCGTCGCCGATCGAGGTCACGCCGAGCGCCGCCCGGTCGACGCACGAATTCGCACCGATCTCCACAAAATCGCCCAGCAGCACCCGCCCCACCTGCGGGAATTTGTGCCAGCGCCCGTTCTCCATCACGTAGCCGAATCCGTCCGCCCCGATCACCGCGCCCGAGTGCAGAATCGCTCCGCGGCCGATATCCACGTTGTCGTAAACCGTTACGTTGGGATGGAGCACGCACCCTTCGCCCAGCATCACGCGTTTGCCCACGTAGCAGCCGGCGCCGATGCTGCTCGCCACTCCCACGCGCGTGCCGTCGCCTACCACCGCGTTCGGCCCCACATACACCATTGCCCCCAGGCTGACGTCCTTGCCGATCACCGCGGTGGAGTGGATTCCCGGCTTCAGCTCAGCCGTCGGATAAAAGCGGTTCATGGCGCGGGCGAAAGCCGTACGCGGCTCCGTCACCCGGATCACCGTCCGGTAGCTGGGGCTGGGCCAATCGAGCGGCACCAGCAGGCATCCCGCCGCGGAGCGCTCCACCGCGGCCGCGGCCTTGCGCGTGCCCACGAACGCCAGCTCCGTGCCGCCGGCCGTTTCGAGCGCCGCCACACCGCCCAGTTCCTTCTCGCCGTCGCCTTCAAACGTGGCGCCCAGCCATTCCGCCAGTTCGCGAACTCGCATGCTTTAAATGATACAGTTGTGCAGCCCGCCAAGCGGAGCAAGGCTTTCCCTTACATCTTCGATAACGTTATCCAAGAGGCATCTGGAAACCTGCCCCCGTCCCGCCGCATGATCTAGGAATCCGCTATGCCACCTAATCTCAAACGAAGATCGCGGCGTTGGCTGCACTTCTCCGCACTGCTCGCGGCCGCCATCGTGCTGCTGCTGCTCTCCGTCGATTACTCCAATCGTTTGATCGAGCAGACTCAATCCCTAACCCTATTCTGTTTCGATCGCAATTTCTGGATGACCGTCAGCCGCCTGCCGGCCGCTCCCGTCGACCTGGGCGCTCTCTATAGAGGAAACCTGTGGCTGGCCAGCGACGAGGGCGTCCTTCGCTTTGACGGAACCCGCTGGTCGCTTTGCCCCGAAGCGCTCAAGACGAAGCGCCCGGCGGCGCTCGCGGCCACCGCGGCCGGCGTCTGGGTGCTGGATGCGAACGGCAACCTCTCGCATTACAACGGCAGCCATTGGAGCATGGAAAGCCTTGCCGGACGCCTCCCGGGCGTGACCTGGGGCAGAGGCGCGGAACACGCCGCCCTGGCCGCCGGCGCGGATGGCACACTCTGGATTTTATGGAATGGCTTGTGGCACTACTCGGAGGATGAATGGCAGGAAGTGAGGCCGGAGGGCCAGGAAGTGATCGGCGCCAAACTCGTGGGCGAGAGCGCCGGCCACGCCTGGCTGGCGCGCGGCAACGAAATTCAGGCCGTTACTCCTGCCGGCAGGGTAGATGCGCGCTTCCGCGTGGACCTGCTCGACGTCTCCGCCCACAGCATTTACAAAGTAATCGCCTCGCCCGGAAATCTCTGGCTGGCTACGCCGTCCGGCTTTGTGGTTTACGATGGCGGGCAATGGCGCGATCTGGGTGCGCCTCCGCATACGGGCGGCCTGCTGGATGCCGCGCCGGGTTTCGATGGCGGCCTGTTCGTGATTGGGGCGCAACCGCCCGCCGGACTCCCGGCGCGCCTGGGGCTGGCGCTGCCGCTGCTCATGCTATCCGCCGCCTCCCTCCTGCTGCTGATTTACCTGTTCTATTCCATGTACCGGATGCGCCGCGACCGCCTGCGGGCAGCGGAACGTCCCGCACCCGCTAGCGCCGCGCCGGGAGATGCCCTCTGGATACGAAACCACCTGGCTGCCAATTGGACCCGGGAGGCGCTCAAGACCGCCGATTACCAAGGCGCCCTGCGCAAGCTGCGCAGCCTTGCCCTGGGTTTCCCCAGCCGCCAGATCCTTTTGCTCGAAGCCGGGGTCCTATCCCTGGCCGGACGCGCGGAGGAAGCCGAGCGATGCTGCCGGCGCGCCGCCGCCCGCACCTCCGGCCAGGGGTCCCGCTTTGCGCTCGACCGCCTGGGCTCGATTCTCACCGATCGCGGCCGCTACGACGAAGCCCGCGAGTGCCTGGAAGATGCAATCCGCCTGGACGATGGCTTCGATCTCGCTTGTACCGATCTCGCCGAATTGTTGCTCATCGAGGGGCGCGATCCGGAGCGCGCCCTGGATCTCATCGAGCGCGCCATCCAGGCCAAACCATCTTCCGCCAGCCAGTGCGTGGGCCGGCAGATGGATGCCGAAACCATGGCGGTTCGCGCCTGGGCGCTGGCCGCTTCCGGCAAGCGGCTCGAGGCCGAGGTTGCGCTGCAGCGGGCTCTCGGCCGCGCCGACCAGCGGTGGACGCCGGTGGTGGCCGGCATTTATTGGCGCGTGGGCATGGCCTCGGCCTGCCTGGGTGACCGCAATGCCGCCCGGAGCCACTTCCGCAACGCGGCCTTGATGGATCCCCACGGCAAATACGGCAATCTCTCCCGCCTCCAGCTTGACAACAGCGCCTGGGGCGTGAGCGCGTAGACTTTGGCGAGCCGCCCAAGCCGGCAGCAGGACGGCCGGCGTTACTATATTCGTTCATGGCCATTGATCCTTCGGCTGCCATTGCCCCTACCGCCCGCATCCATCCCGGCGCCGTCATCGGGCCGGGCGCCCGCATAGGCGAGTTTTGCGTGATCGAAAGCGACGTCGCCATCGGCGCCGGCTGCATGCTCGAATCCTACGTCTACATCAAGCGATGGACTACGCTCGGCGAAAACAACGAAATCTCCGCCGGCACCGTACTGGGCACCGACCCGTTCGACAAGAACTTCACCGGCGAGCGGAGTTACTTGAGAATCGGCAGCCGCAACAAGATTCGCGAGCACTACACTATCTCCCGCGGCACCCAGCCGGAATCGGTCACCGAAATCGGCGACGACAACTTCATCATGAGTTCCGGCCACATCGCCCACAATTCCAAAATCGGCAATCAAACGGTCATCGCCAGTTGCGCGCTGGTCGCCGGCCACGTGGAAGTGGAAGACCAGGCTTTCATTTCGGGCGGTGTGGTGGTGCACCAGTTTTCCAAAATCGGCCGCCTGGCCATGATCGGCGGCAATACTCGGGTCAACAGCGACGTTCCCCCTTTCTTCCTCTATGCCGGCCACGATATCGAGGCGAAAGGGCTTAACGTAGTGGGGCTGAAGCGCGCCGGCTACAAAGCGTCCGACATCGGCACCCTTAAAAAGGCCTATCAACTGCTCTACCGCTCAGGGCTGAAACTAGCCGAGGCCCTGGCGCGCATCGAGACGGAAATCCCCACCCCCGAGACGCTCCACCTGGTGGCCTTCGTCCGCCGCAGCCAACGCGGCATCTGCCGCGAATAGAAGCGCCCGGACGAGAACCGACCGGTTCCGGCGTGAACCGTTGCGTTCACGAAAACCGCCGCCCGGGGTTAGCCGGGGAGTGTAAGTACCAGCGTTTTCAACAATTGTGCGATGGCCCATGCTGTGCAATTTCGCATGCGGGGTTACGCATATGAGGCTGGTTGCCATGCTCACGCTGATTCAGACGCTTTCTGCCGCGGGGACCAGCGTATTGACCGCTAATTATGGCAACGGCCGCACCAGCGCCAATCTCCAGGAAACGACGCTGACCCCAGCCAACGTGGTGCGTGGCAGCTTCGGCAAAATCGGCAGTTTTCCCGTCGACGGGCAGGTTTACGCGCAGCCGCTGTACGTCGCCGGGGTCAAGGTTGGCAACGGCACACACAACATGCTGTTGGTGGCCACCCAGCACAACAGCGTATACAACTACGATGCGGATTCGGCCACCGCGCCCGTGCTGCTCTGGCATGTGAACCTCGGCCCTTCGGTGCCGGCCACTGCCTGGGCGAACTTCCACGATATAACACCTGAAATCGGCATCCTGAGCACGCCGGTCGTGGACGCGGGCCGAGGCGTCATCTACGTGGTCGCGTTCACCCAGGAGGGTGGCTCACTGATTTACCGGCTGCACGCGCTGGACATCGCCACCGGCCACGAGATGCTGAATGGACCCACGGTAATCTCGGCCAGCGTCGCCGGCTCGGTGAATGGAACCATGAGCTTCGATCCCATGATGCACTTGCAGCGCCCCGGCCTGCTGCTGGCTAACGGTGCGGTGTACCTGGCGTTCGGATCTCACGCCGATGACGGGGTGTGGCACGGCTGGATGCTGAGTTACAACGCCGCCGACATCAGCCGGCAGTTGGGCGCTTATTGCACCACTCCCAACGGCGGCGGCGCTTCCATCTGGCAGTCAGGGCGCGGACTGGCCGCGGACGAAACCGGCAGTATCTACGCCATCACGGGCAACGGCGGCGACGATGGCGATTCTCCGCTGGCCGAAAGCTTCATCAAGCTGACCGGCGCCAACCTTGCCCAGGCGGATTTCTTCACGCCGGCCAATGCGCAGTGGCTCGACGATCACGATTACGACCTCTCCGCCGGCGCGGCGCTGGTTCCCGGCACCCACCTGCTGGTAGGCGGCGACAAGAACGGCAGCCTGTATCTGGTGAATGGCGACGCCATGGGCGGAGTGGGCTCCTCCAGCGTCCAGACATTCCAGGGCTCATTGTATGGCGGCATCTTCAACTTCGCGCTCTGGAACCGCGCGGATGGCACATACCTCTACTTGCAGGAGCAGGGCAGTGTTCTCAAAGCCTACCGGCTGACCAATGGGAAGTTCGATCCCAACCCGGCGCTCGCCAGCACGGCCCGCTTCGACAGCCCGTACAATGGCATTGCTCTCTCCGCCAACGGCGACCAGGCGGGTAGCGGAATCCTCTGGACCACCAGCTATGTGCGCGCCGATTCCACCCACGCCGGGACACTGCACGCGTTCGATCCCACCACTCTCGTGGAGCTATGGAACAGCGATATGACGAAAGGGCCTGACAGCCTCGGTACGTTCGCCAAGTTCGTTTGTCCCACGGTGGTCAACGGCAGTGTTTATGTGCCGACGTTTTCCAACGCGGTGGTGGTTTACGGCGTGCTGGCCCATACTACCAGCCAGGCGCCGCGGCCTTTGATTTCGGCGGTCTCGAACGTGGCAAGCAACGCCTCGGCCGCGGTCGCCCCCGGCGAAGCGGTGGTGATCAGCGGCGCCAATTTCGGTCCGGCCGATGCGGCGTCGCTGCAAATCGATCTGTCGGGGGCGGTGAGCCTCACCCTGGCGGATACCATGGTGCTGTTCGACGGCGTGCCCGTACCTCTGACCGCAGCGAGCTCCGGGCAGGTGACGGCCGTCGCTCCCATGGGCTTAAACGCGGCCACTACCAACGTTCAAGTCCAATCCGGCAACCGGGTTTCGGATTCGTTCAGCGTGCCGGTGGCGGCGGCGGCGCCGGGGCTATTCCAGGCCATCCTGAACCAGGATGGTTCGGTGAACAACATCCTGCATCCGGCCGCGCCCGGCTCGGCAATCTCTTTGTACGCCACCGGCGCGGGCGTGGTAGTTCCCGTCCTGCCGGATGGCGCCATCGTCACGCCGGGCAACCTGCAGCAATTGGTGCTGCCGGTGACCGTGCTGGTGGGCGGGCAACCGGCTGCCGTGTTATATGCCGGCGGGGCTCCCGGCACGATTCAGGGCATCACGCAGATCAACATCCAACTCCCCGAAGGAGTCACGGGCAAAGCCGTGCCGGTGCAGGTGCAAGTGGGCGGGCAATCCAGTCAGGCCGGGGTAACAGTGGCGATCCTGGGCGAATCCACCAATTGATTCGTAAGAGTCGCGGGAGCCGGCCGCACGCTCATCCTGCCTTACCGCAACCCGCCGGCGACCTGAATAATCTGGCCCGTGATCCATCCCGCCTCAGGCGAGACCAGGAACGAAACAACGGTCGCAATGTCGCGTGGGCGGCCGATTCGGCCGAGTGGCGTTCGAGCGAGAAATGCCGCGTTGATCTGGTCGGCGTCTGCCATCGACCGGTTCCCTTCCGTGTCTACCGGCCCCGGGACTACGGCGTTAACCAGAATGTGCCGCGGCCCCAGTTCCGCGGCGAGGCTCCTGGTAATGACATCCACAGCGCCCTTACTGGCGCTATAGACCGATGCGCCGGGAGGCGCCTCGATGGACGCGATAGAGCCAATATTGACGACCGTGCCGCCGCCCTCACCCATGGCGCCGGTTGCAGCCTGCGTCGCGAACAGCAAACCTTTGACGTTTAGATCGAACATCCGATCGAAGTGTGCTTCCGTGATCTGTGGAAGGGGAAGAAAATCGTACACGCCCGCGTTATTGACCAGGATGTCGAGCCGGCCGAACTCGGAAACCGCCGCATCAACCAGTTGTCTGGCTTCGGCGGGCTTGCTGACGTCGGCGCGAACCGCCTTGGCTTTTCCCCCTGCGGACTTTATGTTCGCGACCAGTTCCTCGGCTTGCCGCGGACTCGATGCATAGTTAACGATCGTCGCCGCTCCATCGTTGGCAAGTTCCTGAGCGATCGCCGCGCCAATTCCCTTCGATGCTCCGGTGACGACAGCCACCTTGCCGCTAAGTTTTGCCATTTGCTTCTCTCCTTTTTGCTGGCAGGGATGCCCCGGCAGCATCGGCCGATCGTGTAACGGTTGAGGACGCCGACGAAAACAGCGAGGTCAGTCCCTCCATCATGGTGGGGTGAGTCAGAATCGCATCGCGTAGCGTTGTATACGGCAGCCGCCCGATTATGGCGATCTGGACGCCCGACATGATTTCCCCCGCGTCGGCGCCGAAGGCGGTAAACCCCAGGATGCCCTCGCCATCCGTTTCGACCAACGCTTTCATGAATCCCCTTGTCTCGGAAAGCGTGCGCGCGCGCAGCACTCCCTCCATTGGGATCTTGAATAGACGGTACGCTATGCCTTGAGTCCGGGCTTGCTTCTCGTTGAGGCCGACACGGGCCAGTTCCGGGTCGGTGAACAGGCAGAATGGGACCTGTCTGCCGGTTGTCACGTGGTTTCCGCCATTGATGTTGTCGCGAATCACGTGGAAATCGTCAAAGCTGATGTGGGTGAACTTCGGGCCGCCGGTTATATCGCCGACAGCCCAGACTCCGGGCGCCGTGGTCTCAAGCCGCTCGTTGACCTTCACGTACCCATCGTTTGTCAACTCGACACCGGCCAGCTCCAGTCCGATGCCTTCTGTATTCGGCGCGCGGCCCGATGCGGCCAGCAGATGGGTACCTTCGAACCTTCTCTCCACCCCATCCTGCTCGAGGACAACTCGTACGCGCTCGCCGGACTTTCCCGATACACGTTGGACGCGGGCATTCAGAACTACGTCGATGCCCTCGTCTTCGAAGAGTTTGTGAAGAGCTTCCGTCACATCGTCGTCCTCCTGGTTCACCAACCGGTGGTTGCGTTCGATCACCGTCACTTTACTGCCGAATCGGCGCATGGCTTGCGATAGTTCCAGCCCGACATAGCCGCCGCCGATCACGATGAGATGTTCGGGTATCGCATCCAGCTCCAGCGCCTCGACGTGCGTGAGTGGCTGCGACTCGGCCAGACCGGGAACTGCTTCCAATCGAGCGCGTGTACCGGTGCTGATAATTACATTCGTCCCGCGCAGCCGCCGGGTGCTTCCATCGGGCAGGGTGGCTTCCACGGTCCGCGGCCCAATGAAGCGCCCGGAGCCGAGGATGAGTTCCCCTCCGCTCCTTCTGTAGTTTTCACGATGCAGGTCGATCAGGTCCGACACCATCCTGCGTTTGCGCTCCCGTACGACAGGCATATTCACCATGAAGCTATCCGTCGTAATGCCGAACTCCCGGCTCCTGCGGAAGTATGAAGCAACCTTCGCGCTGTGAATGATGTTCTTGCTGGGCAGACAGGCAATGTTGGGGCAGGCGCCTCCGAGGTATTTGCGCTCGACCGTTACCACGCGTTGTCCCTCTTCAGCGAATGTCCAGGCAAGCACTTTCGAGCCGGTACCGCTGCCGAGGATCACAAGGTCGTACTCTTCCGGCCCCGTCACTGCCGGCAACCGGGCTGATGAAACGTTTTCCGTGCTGTTCATGTG
>Ga0335081_10005630_pt1 | contig 19836 bp, 16 predicted proteins | sample Lox_Sample_35_FD_206713 | JGI IMG/M metagenome (GOLD analysis project Ga0335081, IMG submission 206713) | Soil microbial communities from Loxahatchee National Wildlife Refuge, Florida, United States - Lox_Sample_3.5 | ecosystem: Environmental > Terrestrial > Soil > Wetlands | place: USA... | reverse complement strand
CCGCGTTTCCGGACGAGAAAAAGCGGCCGACGGAGGCCGACCTGTCCGCCGCGCTGGGCCGCGCCTCCGACCTGCTGCGCCAGCTGCTCGACCGGGTGCGCACCGCGCATCCCGACCTCGCCGCCGACTGGAAGTATTCGCCGCGTTCCGGCTGGCACCAGATCTACAGCCGCAAGCAACGCCGCATCCTCTATTTCATTCCGAAGCGCGGCGACTTCCGGCTTTCGCTGATCCTCGGCGACAAGGCCGTCGCCTCGCTCCAGGCCGGGCCGCACGCCAAGTCGGTGGCGGTCCTGATGCAGGCCGCCACCCGCTACCCGGAGGGCACGGCGTTCTCCTTCAATCACCGGACCCTGGACGTCGCGCTGACCGCCGCGCTGATCGAAGCCAAGCTCGCGTTTTGAGCGGCCGCCCGGATTTGGGATTGGCGGCTCTTCGGCGTCACGCTTTTGTCGGTCTCGCGTGAATTCCCCAACCCATTCCCGGTGGCGGCGGCCTCTGCTCAACGTTCTGGCGGCCGGCCTGGGTTTGGGTCTGCCCGGCGCCGCGCGCGGCCAGCCGGCCGCCGGCGCGCCCGCGGCGATCCGGCTCGAGGCCGAGACCGGACGGACGATCGGCGCCGTCAAGGTCGCGACTGCCGGCTCGGGCTACTCCGGCACCGGGTACGTGACGGACTTCCTGGATGACGGCGACCGGGTGACCCTGAACTTTCCCGCCAAGGCGGGCCTGTACGCCCTCGCCATCCGCTATCGCTCGCCGCACAAGGGTTTCCTGGTCGACGTCGACGGCCTCACGCTCTCCGGGATGTTCGACGAATCCCACGGGACCTTTGTCGAAAAAAACTTTGGCAAGGTGGCGCTGCGCGACGGCGGGAACGTCCTCGCGATCCACGGCGGGTGGAAACACTACGAAGTCGACCGCGTGGATCTGACGCCGGTCGCCGCCCTGCCCGCCCTGGAAAAACCGCCGGCCACCCTCTGCGATCCCGAGGCCACCCCGGCGGCGCGGGCGCTGATGGACTACCTGGTGGAGCAATACGGCCGGCGCACGCTCTCCGGCACGATCGAGGGGCCGGATGTGGATTACGTCCTCGAAAAGACCGGCCAGTCGCCGGCGATCGTCGCGGCCGACCTGCTCGACGCCACGACCTCGTCCATCCGGCACGCCGGCGTGGCCCCGATGCCGACGGAGCAACTGATCGAACGGGCGCGGCAGGGGCACATCATCAGCGCGTTCTGGCACTGGCGCGCGCCGTCCGGGCTGCTCGACACGACCATCCGCCACCCCGACGGCACCACGGAGAACGTCCGCTGGTACATGGGCTTCTACACCAAGGCCACGACCTTCGACCTCGAGGCGGTGCTGGCGCATCCCGAGAGCCAGGATTACGCGCTCCTGCTGGCCGACATCGACATGGTCGCCGGCGAACTGCGCAAACTCGCGGACCGGGGCATCCCGGTGCTGTGGCGGCCGCTCCACGAGGCCGAGGGCGGCTGGTTCTGGTGGGGCGCCAAGGGACCCAAGCCGTTCATCCAGCTCTGGCGCCTGGTCCACGACCGGCTGACCCGCGTCGACGGCCTGCACAATCTCATCTGGGTCTACACCGGCACGGCCAACCCGGCGTGGTATCCCGGCGACGACGTCGTGGACCTCATCGGCGTCGACGAGTATCCGCCGGACGTCCGCGACCCGCTCAGCGCCTCGTGGGACGACGTGCAGGCGCGTTTTGGCGGCCGGAAGCTCGCGGCGCTGTCGGAATTCGGCGGCGTGCCGGACGTGGCGGCGGCGCGCGCGCTGGGGGTGACCTGGGGGTATTTCGCCTCGTGGCATCAGGACCTCGGTCCGCGCAAGATGGATCCGGCGGAGCTGAGGCGCCTCTACAACGAGCCGCCGGTGCTCAATCTCGCCGAACTGCCCCGGGACCGCTGGGCGACCGCAGCCGTGAAGACGGCGCACTGAGTCCGGCGCCGATTTCCGGCTTTCCCCGCGGCGGGCGCGGGCGCAGACTGGCCGCGGAGGCGCGACATGAAGATCCGGGGTGTCGATTTCGTGATGCATCAGGTTTCCGATCTGGCCCGCGCGGCCGCGTTCTACCGCGAAACCCTCGGCCTGGCGCAGGAGCTTTACAGCGAGGAATGGCAGTGGGCGGAATTCAACTGCGGCAACCTCACCCTCGCCCTGCACGGCGGCCAGCCGCCGCAGCCGCCCGGGGCCGCCGGGACGCGGCTCGCGCTCGCCGTGGAGGATATTCACGCCGCCGGGGCCGAATTGAAACGGAAGGGCGCCCGGGTGCTCACCGAGCCAACCGACCATCAGGTCTGCTGGCACCTGGACGTGCTCGACCCCGACGGCAATCCGATCATGCTCCACCACCGCGCCGACGGCAGCTTCGGACAGAATGCGCCAGCACCTTGAACATCCAACCGGCACGGCGACCGGCGCCGGCCCTACCGCAATTCCCCATGGCTCAAACCCGCACCCGTAATTTCGGTTTCCTGCTCTTCCGCGACCTGGAGGAACTCGATCTCGTCGGGCCGTGGGAGATGATCTCGCTGTGGAGCAAGCACCTCGAGGGCCCGGAGCGCTGCCTGATGGTGGCGCAGAACCGGGAGCCCGTGCTGTGCGCCAAGGGCATGGTCCTCCATCCGCACGCGACCTTCGCCGACTGCCCGCCGCTGGATTATCTGCTGGTGCCCGGCGGCCAGGGCACGCGCAAGGAGGTCGACAATGCGGCGCTCATCGGGTTCGTCGCCGCGCGGGCCCCCACCTGCCGGGCCGTGCTCTCGGTGTGCACGGGCGCGTTCCTTCTGCACCGGGCGGGGCTGCTCGCCGGGCGCCGGGCGACCACCCATTGGGGTTCCCTGGCGCGCCTCGCCGAACTCGGCGGCGTGCAGGTCGTGCCGGAGCGGTTCGTGCGCGACGGCAACATCTGGACGGCGGCCGGCGTGTCCGCCGGCATCGATCTCGCGCTCGCGCTCATTGCCGACGTCGCCGGCGACATCGTTGCCGGCAAGGTGCAGCTGGGCGCGGAGTATTTTCCCTCGAGCCGGATCTATGGCGGCTGCGACGGGAATCCGGCGGCCCCAGCGTACATGAAGAAGGCGAAGGGCTAGAGGCGCCGGGAAATGGGGGTCGGCCAGATTGCGAAAAATAGACGACCCGCCGCCTTGGCACTGGGAACTTGGCTCTTGGAACCTGCCGCGCGATCGCGCGGCTTAGATGTGCTTTGAGTCCTTCTCGTCCTTCTTGGCGTAGCCGCTGGCCTGCCGCTGGTGATTCACCAGATTCTTTTTCAGGTACGCCTGGTAGACGTCATCGGCGCTCATGCCCAGCGCCTGGGCGAGGGAGATCAGGAAGTGAAACAGGTCGACCACCTCGACCTTGGCGTTCTGGTCGTCGAACTTCTGGTAGCGCGCCCACCATTTCCACGGGACCGAGTCGATCAGCTCGGCGGTCTCCTGCTGCAGGGCACGGGTGTAGTTGAGGATCCACTTGGTCTTCTCCTCCGCGGTGGGGGGCGGCAGCTTCACGCCGATGCGGCGGTTGAGTTCGTCCTGCAGGCGGAAGATCTCTTCGAGCTTGTCCATGAGATGTCACCTAGGCACCGCGGGCCCGGCTGGCAAGCCCGGCGGACCGTCCGGCTAACCTGTTCCGCCGCAAGCACCTGGATTCGGCCCGCCGTCCCATTCCGGCGCGCGGCATGGTTTTGGAGTTGCCGGGGCCTGGCATTTGGCCGATGTTGAACCCTTCCTGGCAGGCGTCGAGCGCGCGTCGCGCGTTCCGCATGCCTCATCATCAACCATACGCAGTTCGGCCGCTCCCGGCAAAGGTGAGCGCCGCATCCAAACCACAGTCAAACATGTCAGACTCAGAATCGTCCGGCGCCGTGACCCCGGCCGCCGAGACCGGCAGCACACCAAGCGCCCCCCCCGCCACCAACCCCGACCAGCCCCCCAGCACGTTCGGCAACAACCGCGGCTCCGGCCTGGCCCGTGGCAAGCGCCCGACCAGTCCCGCCCCCCAGGCCGCTTCCGCCGCCCCGGCGACGGACTACAAACCCACGGCGGTGTCCATCGTCACCGCCCCGACCGAATACAAGAACCCGTTCGCGCCCCCGGCGCCTCCGGCCGAAGTCGCCGCGGAGGTGAAAGCCCCGGCGCCCGCCGCAGCCGAGGCCGCCCCGGCCCCCGTCGCGGCAACCCCGCCGCCTGCCGCTGATACCGTGGTGCCGCCGGCCGCCGCGCCCGAGCCCGAATCCGAGCCCGAAGCCAAGGCGGAGCTGAAGATCCTGCCGCCCGAGGCCCCGAAGCGCGTCGAACACAACTGGGAGAGCCAGTCGTTCCGCTCCGCCGCCGCCCAAGGGCGTGAGGAACAGGCCCGCGGCGCCGGCGTTCCGGACGCCGACCGCCGACCGCGGCGCGACGATCGCCGGGGCGACCGCCCGGTGTTCCGCCCGGAGCGCGACCGCCGCAGCGAACGTCCCGACGATTTCCGCGGCGCCAGCAGTGAATCCCCGCGACCGGCCGGCAACGATTTCGGCCGCCCTGAAGTCGCGCCGCCCCCGCGCACCGAGGCCCCCAAGAAGTCCGGCGGATTCTTTGGCTGGCTGAAGAGTCTCTTTGCCGGCCCGGCCCCAACGGCCGGCGCCACCCCCAGCGAAGGCCGCGGCGAACGCGAGTACGGCCGCGACGGCGGATATCGCCGCCGCCGGCACCGCGGTGGCCGCGGGCGCCGTTTCCAAGGCGACCAGCGCGGCCCGCGCGAGGGCGGTCCCCGCGAAGGCGGTCAGCGCGAAGGCCCGTCCGGCCAGTTCTCCGGCGAGCCGCGCAGCCAGGGCGGCGAAGGCGGGGATTTCCGCCAGCATGGCCGGCACCGTCGGCGCCGGCGCGGCGGCGGCGGTGGCGGCGGCGGTTACCGCGGCGGCGGCGGCTTCCGCGGCGACAGCGGCTACCGCAATGAACCGCGTCCCGACAGCGGGCCGCCGCCGTCCGGCAGTTAAGCCTTGCCAAGCGCAGCGCTTGGAATCGCATTGAAAGGCGTCCATCTTCGGATGGGCGCCTTCTTTTTGCGGGGCGCGGCAACTCGACCTCCTCCCTCTCCATGGCCGATCTGATCGTCAACGGCGGCGTGCCGCTCACCGGGACCATCACCCCGTCCGGCAACAAGAACGCGGCCCTCCCGATCCTCTGCGCCACCCTGCTGGCCTCCGAGCCGGTGCGCCTCCTGAACGTGCCGGCGATCACCGACCTGGAGCGGCTGGTCGAGTTCTTCACCGCCCAGGGCTCGCGCATCACCTGGGACCGGGACAAGGGCGAGATGCGCGTCGATCACGGGAAGTTCCGCGCCGGCGACCTGCAGGGCGAACTGCCCGGCGGCATGCGCTCGACCGTGCTCCTGTTCGCGCCGCTGCTGGGGCGGCTGAAGCAGATCACCGTCCCCGCCAGCCCCAAGGGCTGCTCCCTCGGCATCCGCGAACTCGACCCGCACCTCGAGATCCTCCGCGCCCTCGGCGCCCGGATCGCGGGGGACGGCTCGCTCACCCTCACCCTCGACGGCCGCTACCGCGGCACGCGCCACTGGCAGGACTACATGTCGGTCACCGCCACGGAGAACTTCGTCATGGCGGCCGTGCTCGCCGAGGGCACCTCGGTGCTGATCAACGCCGCGAGCGAGCCGCACGTGCAGGATCTCTGCACCGTGCTCAACGCGATGGGGGCGAAAATCGCGGGGATCGGCACCAGCATGCTGCGCATCGAGGGCGTGCCTGCGCTGCACGGCGGCACCTTCACCCTCAGCAGCGACTACCACGAGACCGTGACCTTCCTCGCCCTCGGCGCCGTCACCGGCGGCGAGGTGCGCGTCGCCCGTTCCCAGCCGGAGCACTTCGACCTGATCACGCGCTCCTTCGGCAAGCTGGGCGCGACCCTCGAGCACGAGGGCACGACGGCGGTGGTCCGCCGCGGCCAGCACCTGGCGGTGGCCCCGTCCTTCACCCCCAACCTCCTGACCAAGATCGAGGCTGCGCCGTGGCCGTATTTCCCGGTCGACCTCCTGCCCTGCATGATCGCCCTGGCGGTGCGCGCCCGCGGCGAGATCCATTTCTGGAACAAGGTCTACGAGGGCGGCTTCTCCTGGCTGCCGGAGCTCGCGAAATTCGGCGCCCACGTCGTCGTGTGCGACCCGCACCGGGTGATTGTCTTCGGCGACAAGCCGCTGCGCCCGGCGGTGGTCGAGGCGCCCTACGTGATCCGCGCCGCCGTCGCCCTCTACATGGTCGCGGCCAGCATCCCGGGCCGGAGCGTCGTGCGCAACGCCGAGATCATCCAGCGCGCCCATCCCCGTTTCGTCGAGAACCTCCGCGCCCTCGGCGCCGAGGTCGAGTGGAAGTGACCGTGGCCGATTGATGATTTGCGATTATTGATTGCGGATTGACCGCGCCGCCGCCCGTGTCCGTCTGACCAGAACCTCCGTGCCCGAATCCCAAGTCCCAGATCGAAAATCAAAAATGCCGGCGGCGTCCGCGCCGGCGACCGGCACCGGCTTCATCCAGTCGGCGCTGGGCGCGCCGGTGTCCGCGGCCGAGGCGGCGATGCGGCCGCTGTCCTTCGCCGACTTCGCCGGCCAGGCCAAGACGGTCGAGCGGCTCAAGGTCATGGTGGGCGCGGCGCGCAAGCGCGGCGAGGCCCTCAACCACATCCTCTTCAGCGGCCCGCCCGGCCTGGGCAAGACCACCCTCGCCTTCATCCTCGGCGCCGAGATGGGCCGCCAGGTGCGCGTGACCTCCGGCCCGGTGATCGAGAAGGCGGGCGACCTCGCCGGCCTGCTCACCAACCTCGAGGAGGGCGACCTGCTCTTCATCGACGAGGTCCACCGCATCCCGAAGACCGTGGAGGAGTACCTCTACTCGGCGATGGAGGACTACCGGCTCGACATCATGATCGACCAGGGGCCCAACGCGCGCAGCGTCCGCCTGAGCCTGCCGCGGTTCACCCTCGTCGGCGCCACCACCCGCGCCGGGCTGCTCACCGCGCCGCTGCGCTCGCGCTTCACCCTCCAGACCCGCCTCGATTACTACGACGCCGCCACGCTCGCCGGCATCGTCCACCGCTCCTGCCGCCTGCTCAAGGTCGGGATCGACGACCACGGCGCCCGCGAGATCGCCACCCGCGCGCGCGGCACCCCGCGCATCGCCAACAACCTGATCTATTTCATCCGCGACTACGCGCAGGAGAAGGCCGCCGGCCGGATCACCCAACCGGTGGCCACCGCCGCGCTTGCCCTGCTCGAGATCGACACCCACGGGCTCGACGAGATGGACAAGCGCATCCTGCGCGTGATGGCCGAGCACTACGGCGGCGGGCCGGTCGGCATGAACACGATCGCCGTCGCGGTGGGCGAGGAGGCGGACACGCTCGAGGAGGTGCACGAGCCGTTCCTGATCATGGAAGGCTACCTCCAGCGCACGCCGCAGGGCCGCATGCTCACGCCCAAGGGCTACCAGGCCGTCGGCTTCAAGCCCGCCGGCGAGCAGGGCTCGCTGTTGTAGAGGAACCGGGAGCCTGCCCTCTCCGCCCCGCCGCCCGGGGCGCGGCATTTTTTCCGGGATTTCGGGATTGCGACTTGAACGGGCTTGCCGAATGGCGGAACGTGGCGCCATGGCTGCGCTCAAGGCCCACCGCGCCCGCCCGCGCATCGCCATGGTCTCAACCCACGGCTATGTCGCGGCCAACCCGCCGCTCGGCGCCGCCGACACCGGCGGCCAGGTGGTGTATGTCCTCGAACTCTCCAAAAAGCTCGCGCAACTGGGCTTCGACGTCGACATCTGGACCCGGCGCTTCGAGGACCAGCCCGAAATGGACGTGGTCAATCCGCGGGTCCGGGTGCTGCGCGTGCCCTGCGGCGGGCCCGAGTTCATCCCCAAGGAATATCTCCACGTCCACCTGATGGAGTGGTGCGAACACGCGCTGCGCTACATCAAGAAGAACCGGCTCACCTACCAGTTCATCGACAGCCACTACTGGGATGCCGGCATCGCGGGGCAGCGGCTGGCGGAGGCGCTCGACATCCCCCACGTGCACACACCGCACTCGCTCGGCCGGTGGAAGAAACGGCAGATGGAGACGGATTATCCTGACCAGGCCGAGCAGTTCGAACGGAAGTACAATTTCGCCGAGCGCGTCCAGCACGAGACGGCCGTCTACAACGCCTGCTCGCTGCTCGTGGCCACGACGCCGCCGCAGTTCGACATGCTCCGGCAGGATTACCAAGCGCCGCCGGAAAAAGTGCACATGATCCCGCCCGGGTACGACGACAACCGGTTCTATCCGGTGAGCGAGGCGACGCGCCAGATGATCCGCCGGCGGCTGAAGTTCCAGGGTCCGGTGGTGCTCGCCCTCGGGCGGCTGGCCCGCAACAAGGGCTACGACCTGCTGATCAAGGCGTTCGCGGTCGTCGCCCGGCGCCTGCCGGACGCGGTGCTCCACCTGGCGGTCGGCGGCCGGAAGCTCAGTGCGGGCGAGCGCGAGCTGCTGGCCGAGCTCAAGTGGCTGACGCGCCGGCTCCACCTGCAGCGGCGCGTGCGCTTCGCGGGCTACGTGCCCGACGCCCGGCTGGCCGACCACTACCGCGCCGCCGACGTCTTCGTCCTGAGCAGCCGCTACGAGCCGTTCGGCATGACCGCAATCGAGGCGATGGCCTGCGGAACGCCCACGGTGATCACCGTCCACGGCGGCCTCTATCGCGCCGTGGCGTTCGGCCGGCACGCCTTGTACGCCGATCCCTTCGACCGCGAGGACCTCGGCATCATGATCGCGACGCCGCTGCGCCATCCCCGCCTGTCGGCGCGCCTCGCCCGCATGGGCGCGCACAAGGCCCGCAGCCTCTTCACCTGGACAGGCATCGCCCAGCAGCTCATCAGCCTCGTCGAGGGACGGTCGACCGGCGCCACAATTTCCGACACCGAGTGGGATGAGCCGTGGAACGACGGCGACTGAATCCGGTCTCGGTTTCCCCGCCCGTTTCCCGGCCATGCCCGCACCCGCATCCAAACCCATCCGCTTGTTCAGCAGCGACCTCGACGGCACCCTGCTCGGCAATCCCGAGGGCACCGGGCGCTTCAAGACCGCCTGGGAGAAGCTGCCCGCGCGCCGCCGGCCCCTGCTCGTCTACAACAGCGGCCGGCTGGTGGACGACCTGCGGCGGTTCTCCGCCGCCAGCGGGCTGCCGGCGGCCGACTACTACATCGGCGGCGTGGGCACGCAAATCTACGATGGCCGCACGGAACGCTTCCTCGAGGACTTTCACCAGTTCCTATCCGAAGGCTGGGACCTGGCGAAAATCGAGGCGGTCGCCACCACCTTCCCCGGCCTGCGGAAACAGCCGGACGAGTTCCAACACCAGTTCAAGTCGAGCTGGTTCCTCGAACGCGCCGCGCCGGAGCAGTTGACCGAGTTGCGCCAGCGCCTCGCCGCCGCCGGCTTGAACGCCAGCATCGTCTACTCCAGCCAGCGCGACCTCGACCTGCTGCCCCCGCGCGCGACCAAGGCCGGCGCCCTGCAGTGGCTGTGCACCCGGCTGCGCATCGGCCTCGACCAAGTGCTCGTCGCGGGCGACACCGGCAACGACGCCAGCATGTTCCGCCTGCCGGGCGTGCGCGGCATCATTGTCGAGAACGCCCAGCCGGAGCTCTTCGCGGCCACGGTCGACATCCCCGTCTACACCGCACGCGCCGTGCTGGCCGACGGCGTGCTCGACGGCCTCCTCCACTACGGCGTCATCTCCCAGCTGCCGTCGGCCGTCCAGAGCGGCATCCCGGCCGAGCGCATGGCCCCCGGCTTTCGCCTGCTGTTCACCGGCACGCGGCTCGGCTCACTGACCGAGCACGACCGGAAGTTTCTGCACACCGCCTACGAGCAGGCCATCCTGGCGCTGAAGAAGAACCTCACCCCGCTCGGCTTCTCCGCCTGCTCGCTGGCCGACAACCCGGTGACCGGTACGGACGCCAACTACCGCTCCGTCTGGGCGCGCGACGGCGCCTTCACCCTCATCCACACCCTCGACCTCGACGACGCCGACATCCACGCCGCGGGCCGGCGCACCCTCGAGACCCTGCTGCAGGCCACCTCGCCGGCCGGCCAGATCCCGGCCAACGTGCGGATCGACGACGGCACGCCCGACTACGGGGGCGTGGGCAACATCTCGTCGATCGACAGCGGCATGTGGACGATCATCGCGGTCTACCACTACGTCGTCGCGACCGGCGACCACGATTTCCTCCGCGAGCACAGCGCCCGCCTGCAGGTGGCCATGAACTGGCTCAGCGCCCACGACAGCAACAACGACGGCCTGCTGGAGATCCCCGAGGCCGGCGACTGGACCGATCTGTTCGGGCGCAGCTACAACCCGCTCTACGATGAGGTGCTCTGGTTCCGCACCAACGTCTGCTTCGGCCGCCTGCTGGAGTTCCAGGGCGACTACGAGCGCGCGGCCGACTACCTCCGCTGGTCCCAGCGCGTGCGCAGCCGGCTGCTCGACACCTTCTGGCCGACCGTGCTGGCGGCGGCGCCGACGGATCCGCCCCCGAGCATCAACCGGTTTGCCGAACGCCAGTTCGACCTCGGCAACACCCAGTACCTCCTCGCCGAGATCACGCCCTTCGCCTTCAACTGGCGGTGCGACATCTACGGCAACGTCCTCGCCTACCTCGTCAACCTCCTCGACGTCGAGCGCGCCCGCACCGCCTTCCGGTTCATGTGGGGCGTGGGCGTGAACGATCCCTGGCCCGTGACCAACCTCTACCCGGTCGTGCAGGCGGGCGATCCCGACTGGCGCAGCTATTACACCGTCAACCTGCTCAACCTGCCGCACCACTACCACAACGGCGGCCTCTGGCCGTTCATCGGCGGACTCTGGGTCCGCTTCATCCACCGGCTCGGCTTTCACGAGGTGGCCTGCCGCGAGCTCGTGCGGCTCGCGAAGCTCAACCAGCTCGGCCGCGATCACGAGTGGGAATTCAACGAGTGGGCGCACGGCGTCACCGGCCGGCCAATGGGCAAGGCCTTCCAGGCGTGGTCCGCCGCGTCGTTCATCAAGGCCTGCCAGGAGGTCGAGGCCGACCCGGAACGGCTCAGCCTTGACTGACGCCGAGCGCGGGCCGCCCGACGCCCGCGAGGCCGCGAACGTGTAAACCGTCGCGGGCTCAGTAGCCGCCGGCGCGCGCGGGACGCGGCGGGGACGCGGGCAGGGGCTCCGGCACCGGGCGCGCCTCGAGCCAGGCGGGAATCTGCCACGCCTCCTTCAGCGCCTGCCAGCCCAGCGCGCCGCCGCCCAGCGCCGCATTCACCGTGCCCATGCACAGCAGCCAGGCCTCGCGCACGCTGGCGCCGAACGCCGTGTGCGCCGCCACAAATCCGGGGGCGAGCACGGGCAGCCAGAGCATGAAGAGCCCCAGGAGAAGGAAGCCGCATGCGTTGCGCCAGGTCATGATGGTCGGCTGTTTCGTGCCGGCGTCTGCTGCTGCCGGACGCATGCCAGCCGGGTCGCGCACAGGGCAACCCGTTCACGCCGAGGCGAATGAAAAATCCTGATCACCGTGGCGGTGTTCCCGCCCGTGCAAATGACCGCCGGCGGCCTCCTGCTTTCGTGCGGGGCGCAACGCGGACGATCAGCACCCGGGTCCCGACCGCAGGAGCCGATCGCCCATCCCATCGCTCCGCGGATTTCGCGGAGGGTCGCGGGTCAATTCTCGGCTTCGCGCACGACGCGCTTCCACTGCAGCGGGAGCTTCTCATCCAGCCCGGGACCGGACTCGTCGGGCACGGCCACGGCCGCGCCCATGATCTTCCCGCTGAGTTTCTCGAAAATCATCGGCACATCTCCGCGAGATCCGCGGAGAGACCTTCTCCGCTCAGCACACCAGCTGGCCGAAATCCATGAAATCCGCGTCGAAGCCGCCCTTGACACCCTTGCAGATCACGCTGACCGCGTCGTGGGAATGCAGCGACTCGAGGTGGGCGCACGCGACCTGGAAATCCCTGATCCGCGGGTCGCCGTTGAGCTCGTGGTAGAGCAGCCGTGCGGCGTCCTCGACGAACTTGACGTAGGCGCCGTTGAGCTCGGCGAAGGCCTGCTCGTCCTCGCGCTTCACCATCACCTGGGTCTCGGTGTGGAGCGCCTTGAGGCAGTGCCGGTGCAGGTCCTCGATCGCGAGACGGCGGCCGGGCGCGATTTCGACCGCGACGCGCGCCTTGCTGCGCTGCGAGTGCGGGATCGAATAGACGCCGCGGCGGTCTTCGGCGTGCTCCGCCAGCTCAGCCGAGCAGGGGCAGGCCGAGGAGTAGACGAAGTCGAAGTGCAGGAACCGCCGGTAACGGCCCGTGTGCGTCAGCACGCCCTCGTACGCGACCTGGTAATACTGCCAGCCCACCAGCCCGCTGCGCAGGCTGCGCTGCGCGAGCGGATAGGAGAAGGCGACCTTCAGGCGCGCGTCCTTGCTCCGGATGCGCCGCAGCACGGTGCGGAGGATCCGCCCCAGCCACTCCAGGGTGAAGACGCCGTCCTGATGGTCGTAGAACGAGCGCACGATCCGGCTCATGTTGATGCCCTTGAGCTCGGCCTCGAGCGACACGGTGCCAGTCACCCTCGCCTCGAGGGTCCGCGCCTCGCCGCGCCGGGTCCGGACCTTGATCGGCAGCCGGAAATTGGCCACGCCGACGTGCTGGATCGGCACCTTGGCGCCCTGGATGGAATCGACCGCGTGCATCATGTCGGGCAGCTCCGCGCGGTAGGCGGGCGTGACGCGGAAGGCGGGGTCGTAGGCGCGCGCGATCGCCGGGGCGGCCTTGCCTGCGGCGCGGTGGAGATAGAGCTTGGGTCTGGCTTTCATGCTCGGCGGTTCGGCGGTGGAAAACGGCGAGGTTGGGCCGAATCGCGGCGGACCGCAAACCTCCCGTGAGGGCGCCGGACCGCTTTCGGGTTGTCTCGCCGCGCGGCCGCGGTTGTGCTCGCCCCAGCCGCGCTGCGGCCCGCCCCACCCCGCCATGAAAGTCCGCAAGGCCCTCATCACCGCCGCCAACGCCCGCCAGCGCTCCCTGCCCCTGCAGATGCTGATCGACCAGCAGGGCGCGGCCAAATCCGCCCTGCAGGTCATCCTCGAGGAGGCGGCCGGCGCCGGGGTGGAGGAATTCTGCGTCATCGTCTGCCCCGGCGACGAGACGGCCTACGCCGGCGCCTGCGGCGCGTTGCGGGGGCGGGTGCGGTTCATCCCCCAGCGCGACCCGCGCGGCTACGGGCACGCCGTGCGCTGCGGCCGCGAGTTCATCGGCGGCGAATCGTTCCTCCACCTCGTCGGCGACCACCTGCACGTGGCGCAGGGGGACACCAGTTGCGCGCGCCAGCTCGCCGCCGTCGCGGCGACCGAGGACGCGCCCGTCTCCGCCGTGCAGCCCACCCACGAAAGCCTCCTCACCGCCTACGGCACGGTCGGCGGCCGGCTCGTGGGCGGCGAACGCCCGCTCTACCAGATCGAGACCGTGCTGGAGAAGCCCACGCCGACCGTCGCCGAGCAGCTGCTGCTGGTGCCGGGGCTGCGGACGGGACACTACCTCTGCTTCTTCGGCATGCACGTGCTGCCGCCCGAGATCTTCGATCTGCTCGCGGAACAGGAGGCGGCCGCGGCCGGCCAGCCATACGGCCTCTCCCCCGCCCTGCACACCCTCGCGGCCCGCCGGCGTTACCTCGCCTTCAATGTGGCCGGCCGGCGCTATGACATCGGCGCGCCCTACGGCCTCTTCTTCGCCCAGCTGGCGCTGACCCTGACCGGGCGCGACCGCGACCAGGTGCTGGCGCAACTCGTCGAGCTCCTCGCCACCCGCCAGCACTGAGCCATGAGCGTCCGCGTCACCGACATCATCGAGGCGGCGGCGCCCGCGGTGCGCGATCTCGCCATCGAGCGCTGGTGCGCCGGCCGGCCGGCCGCCGAGCTGCTGGCCGCCTGCGCCGAACTCGAGGCGTACCGCCGCCGCGAGGCGAACCTCTACAAGCGCGTCCGGGCGCTGTTCTTCCTCGCCGCGATCCACCGCTACCACCTGCCGGCGCGGCCCGAGTTCCCCCGCACCGGGCGCGTGCCGTACGACGGGTTCAGCCGCATGCTTGAGCGGCGCTTCGAGGAGGCGATCAGCGGCTTCCTGCGGGCCCAGCAGGAGCAAGGCGCCAACGACACGCTCTCCAGCGCGCTGGCCGCCGCCTACCACGCGCTCGGCTTCCAGACCCTGGCCGACCAGGTGCGCCACACCGTGCGGGTGACGCGCGGCAACTCGTGGATGTTCCGCCTCGGCCACCCGCTCGACCAGCCCCTGCGGGTGCGGCCCGAACTGCGGCGGCGCGGCGGCCCGGACGCGCCCCACCCGGTCCTGCGCGAGCGCACGCCGGTGCGCATGGACCTCACCCACTGCGGCTGGAGCGACATCTTCTTCCTCGGGATGGATTTCCCCGAGGGCGCGCGCGTGCTCAACGTCTCCATCGACCTCGGCGTGCACGGCCGCGACGCCGCGCCCCGCCCGCCGGTCGAAGCCTACTTCCGCGTGCTCGACGAGCCGGTGCTGCGCCTCGCCAGCGTCGACCTCGAGGCCTCGGCCGAGATCCGCGACCTCGACGAGGTGTTCGATTTCGGGCGCGACTACCTCGGCCTGCTCAAGGCCGCGGTCATCGCCGCGGGCCTGGTGCCGCCGGGGATCGAGCGCTCGGGCACGACCCTGGCCGACCTGCTGGCCGTGATCGTCGGGCCGGGCGGCGGCATCGAGCTGGTGAGCAACGTCAACCGCATCCCGAAGGGTTCGCGCCTGGCGGTGTCGACGACCCTGCTCGGCGCGCTGATCGGCGTGTGCATGCGCGCCACCGGCCAGATCCAGGCCCTGAGCGGGCCGATGGAGGAGCCCGAGCGCCGCATGGTGGCGGCGCGCGCCATCCTCGGCGAGTGGCTGGGCGGCTCGGGCGGCGGCTGGCAGGATTCGGGCGGCCTCTGGCCCGGCATCAAGCTGATCGAGGGCGTGGCGGCGCAGCCGGGGGACGTCGAACACGGGATCAGCCGCGGCCGGCTGCTGCCGCGGCACACCCTGCTCGGACCCGACCGGGTGCCGCCCGCGGCGCGTGCCCGGCTGCAGGAGTCGCTCGTGCTGGTGCACGGCGGCATGGCCCAGAACGTCGGCCCGATCCTGGAGATGGTGACGGAGAAATACCTGCTGCGCGGCGAGGCGGAGTGGGCGGCGCGCCGCCAGGCGGTGGCCACCCTCGACCAGATCCTCGCCCAGCTCGCCGCCGGCGAGATGCGCGCCCTCGGCTCCTCGCTCACCGCCAATTTCTTCGGGCCGCTCCAGACGATCATCCCCTGGGTCAGCAATCTCTACACCGAGCGGCTGATCGAACGGACCCGGGCGGCGCTGGGCGACGATTTCTGGGGCTTCTGGATGCTCGGCGGCATGTCGGGCGGCGGCATGGGCTTCATCTTCGCCCCGGCACGCCACCGCGAGGGCCAGGAGCGCCTGCAGGAGATCATGCTCACCACCAAGCGCGAATTGCAGTCGGCCCTGCCTTTCGCCATGGACCCGGTGGTCTACGATTTCGCGATCAACGAACACGGCTCCGTGGCCGCGCTGCTCGCCGGCGACGAGGCCCTGCTGCCCGCCGGCTACTACCAGCTGGTCGTGCCGCGCTGGCTGCGGCAGGAGCCGCGGCAGCTGGCGCCGCGGGAGCGCGCCGACCTCCAGCAGTTCAGCCGGGCCGCGCGCGCACGGCCGGAGTTCGCCGCCGTGCTGCCCTCCCTGCTCGAACGGATGCTGCCCTCGGCCGTCGCCGCGACCGACGCCGGGCGCCTCGAGGAGCTGCTCGCCGCGAACGGCTTCGACCGCGCCCAGCACGAGCAGATCCGCGCCGACCTGCACAGCGGCCGCATCGGCCTGGCCATGAACCGGCTGCCGCCCACCACCCGGATCGAGGACGTGCCGGCGGCCGACCTGTTCGACGGCACCGGGGCCGAGGCCAAACTCCGCCGGGCCGGCGAAGCGGCGCTGCGGGCCGGCGAGGTGGCCGTCGTGACCTACGCCGCGGGCGTGGGCAGCCGCTGGACGCAGGGCGCGGGCGTGGTCAAGGGGCTGCACCCGTTCACCAAGTTCGGCGGACGCCACCGCAGCTTCATCGAGGTGCACCTGGCCAAGACGCGGCGGACGGCGCGGACGTTTGGCGCCGGGATCCCGCACGTGTTCACGACCAGCTACCTGACCCACGAACCGATCGAGCGCCTGCTGGGCGCCGTCGCCGGCGGCGAGCTCGACCGCACGGTCTGGCTCTCGCCCGGGCGCTCCATCGGCCTGCGGCTGATCCCCACGGTGCGCGACCTGCACTTCGCCTGGGAGGAGACGGCCCAGCAGAAGCTCGATGAGCAGCAGGAGAAAATGCGCGAGAGCGTGCGGGCCGCCCTCACGGCGTGGGCGCGGGCGGCGGGCGAGGCCGGCGACTACACCGACAACCTGCCCGGCCAGTGCCTGCACCCCGTGGGCCACTGGTTTGAGATCCCCAACCTGCTCAAGAACGGCGTGCTCGCGCGGCTCCTCGCGGACCGGCCGGGGCTGCGGACACTGCTGGTGCACAACATCGACACCCTCGGGGTAACGGTCGACCCCGCGCTCCTCGGCTGGTTCCGCTCCGCCGGCGCGACGCTCGGCTGGGAGGTCATGGCGCGCCGCGTCGAGGACCACGGCGGCGGCCTCGCCCGGATCGACGGCCGGATGCGGATGGTCGAGGGACTGGCGCTGCCGCGGGAGGAGGACGAGTTCACCCTTTCGTGGTACAGCACGAACACCTGCTGGGTGGACCTCGACCGCCTGCTGGCGCTCTTTGAGCTGGACCGCGGCGACCTCGGCGATCCGGCGAAAACCGCGGCGGCCGTCCGCGCCCTCGCCGCGCGCATGCCGACCTACGTGACGCTCAAGGACGTGAAGAAGCGCTGGGGTTACGGCCAGGAGGACGTGTACCCCGTCGCCCAGTTCGAGAAGCTGTGGGGCGACATGACCGCCCTGCCCGAGTGCGCCAACGCCTTTGCCGTCGTGCCGCGCGCCCGCGGCCAGCAGCTCAAGGACCAGGCGCAGCTCGACATCTGGCAGCGCGACGGCTCGGCCGCCTATATCGAGACGCTCGGCGACTGGGCCTGAGCACCTGGCCGGGTTGCCGGGTCAGCGCGCCGCCACCGGCTCCTCCGTCAGGCGCAGGGGTCCCGGCTCCGCGGCGGACGCCGGGCGGATCCAACCGACGATCCCTTCGCGCCGGTTGTCGTAGCGATAAGTCAGCCCCAGCTTCAATCCCAGCACCGCCAGCAGCCACCGCCCGGCGCACACCGCGCGGACGAAGCGCCAGAGCACCCGGTCCAGCCGGTAGAACTGGGCATAGACCCAGTCGGCGCCGGCCTGCAGCTCCCCGGCACTAATGCCGGCCGGCCGGAAGACCACGTGCCGGAAGTCATAATGGCTCCAGTCGCGGTCGGTGATGCGCCCGGCCCGCTCGAAATCGGCGAACAGCGGCGTGCCGGGCAGCGGGGTGAGGATGTTCACCTGCACCGCCTCGATGCGCATCTGCTGGAGGAACTGGAGCGTACCGGCGAACACGCCGGGGGCGTCATGATCCAGTCCGAGGATGATCCCCGCCACGACGCCGATGCCGGCCCGGTGGAGGCGGCGGAGGCGCGCGCGGTAGCGGGCGCTGTCGTTGAACTCCTTGCCCACGGCGGTCAGGTTGGCCGCATTGGTCGTCTCGATGCCGACAAACAGTCCGTGGCAGCCCGCGGCGCGCATCAGCCCGAGCAGTTCCGCATCGTCGGCCACCTCGATCGAGCACTGGGACACCCAGCGTTTGCGCAGGGGGGCCATGGCTGTGAACAGCGCGGCGGCGTAGGCGCGGTCCGCGGCGATGTTGTCGTCGACGAAGATGAAGTTGCGCGGGATCGCCTGCAGGTCGGCCAGCACCTCGGCCACGGGCCGGTGGCGCTGGGTGCGGTGGTGGAACGCCGTGATCGAGCAGAACCGGCACCCGTGGAGGCACCCCCGGCTGGTCTGGACCGCGTTGACGGTCACATAGCGCCGGGCCTGGGCTGCCAGCAGTTCGCGGCGGGGCATCGGCGTGCGCAGTACCGGGTCCGCCGGCGCCGGCGATCGGTAGATCCGGCCCAGGCGGCCTGCTTGCACGTCCGCCAGCACCCGCGGCCACGCGCCCTCGGCATCGCCCACCACCACAGCGTCGAAATGGCGGGCCGTCTCCTCCGGGCAGAACGTTGCGTGGTACCCGCCGGCGACCACCGTGCATCCGCGGCGTCGGAATTCGCGGGCGATCTCATAGGCGCGGGGCGCCAGGGCGGTCATGAACGTCACGCCCACCACGTCGCACGCGAGGTCGAAATCCAGCGCTTCCACATTCTCGTCGACGATCCTCACCTCGTGCCCGGGCGGCGTGAGCGCGGCCACGACCGTCAGGGGCAGCACGCTGAAGCGCAGCATCGCGCGCCGCGGTACCTGCGGCCGCTCGCGCGTGACGCGGACCTTTTCACCGGCGGGAAGAACCAGGAGAATCTTCATGGAATCGGCGGGTTGGGCGAACGACCCAGCATACCCGCCGCCGCCGGCCGGGCGTTAATCGACAATTTTGATCCGCGGCATCGGGCGCCGCGATGTCCGCGCGTCACCCGCCGGCGCCGCGCCGCCGCTCCTCGGCCGTGGCTGGCCGCACCGCGATCACCTCGACCTCGAAATGCAGTTCCACCCCGGCGAGCGGGTGGTTCGCATCGAGCATCACCTCGTCACCCTCGATCCCGACGATCGTCACGATCGGCGCGTGGCGGTCGGGTCCGGTCTGGAACCGGTCGCCGATCTTGACGTCGTCGACCGGCAGGTTCCCGCGCGGCACGCGCCGCACCAGGCTCCCGTCCCGTTCCCCGTAGCCCTGGGCGGCGGGCACCGTCAGTCTGCACCGCGCGCCGGCGGCCAGCCCCCGCAGGCCCGCCGCCAGACCGTCGATGATCGTGCCGTCGCCCTCGACGAACGTGACCGGCGCCCCGCCGCGCGAGGTGTCGAGGATGCGCCCGGCGGCGTCGCGGAGCGTGAAGTGGAAGGTGATGACCGAGTGCGTCATGGCCGCCGCAAGTAACAAGGATCAAGTAACAAGAGCCGAGTGTCCGGAACCCATCTTGATACTTGTTACTTGATACTTGGAACTTGTACGCCGCGCTACTCCTGCCGCAACACCTCGAGCGGCGGGTGGGCGCACACGCCGCGGCCGGAGAGCACGCCGGTGGCGAGCGTGACCGCCGCCACCGCCGCGACCGTGGCGAGCAGCAGCAGCGGCGGGGCCGCGAAGCTGGTGTCGAAGACGAACCGCATCAGCAGCCAGCTCGCCCCCACGGCCAGCCCGCCGCCGGTGACCGCCGCCAGCACGCCGAGCACCCCGTACTCGACGAGCATGATCTGCCGCACCTGGCGGCGCGTGGCCCCCAGCGTGCGCAGCAGCACGCTCTCGCGCAACCGCTGGAGCTGCGCCGTCAGCACCGCGCCCGCCAGCACCAGCAGTCCCGTGGCCACCACGAACGCCGCCATGAAGCGCACCACCAGCGAAACCTTGCCGAAGATGTCGTCGAAGGTCTCCAGCACCAAGCCGAGGTCGATCGCCGAGACGTTGGGCGCGGCGCGGACCACCGCCTGCTGCACCGCCGCCGACTGCGCCGGCGACCTCACCCGGACGGCGACGACATGGAACTGCGGCGCGCCCTCCAGCACGCCCTCGGGAAACACCACGAAGAAATTC
>Ga0335081_10005628_pt1 | contig 19839 bp, 18 predicted proteins | sample Lox_Sample_35_FD_206713 | JGI IMG/M metagenome (GOLD analysis project Ga0335081, IMG submission 206713) | Soil microbial communities from Loxahatchee National Wildlife Refuge, Florida, United States - Lox_Sample_3.5 | ecosystem: Environmental > Terrestrial > Soil > Wetlands | place: USA... | reverse complement strand
CTGGTCAGCGTCATGATCGTCCTGACCGCCCCGGCCCTCATCGGCCTGTTCTGGGGCGCACCGATGGTGGCCCGCGAGATCGAGACCGGAACCCACCATCTGGCCTGGACACAGAGCATCACCCGGACCCGGTGGCTGGCGGTCAAGCTGGCGCTGATCGGCCTGGCCGCCATGGCCGTCACCGAAGCGCTCAGCCTCATGCAGGGCTGGTGGGCCGCGCCCATCGGCCGGGCGGTCGGCCACGGCGGCTCCGGCCCGCTGATCGCCATGAGCGAGTTCAGCCCACTGGTCTTCGCCACCCACGGCATCACCCCGCTCGGCTACGCGGCGTTCGCCTTCATCCTGGGTGTCACGGCCGGGGTGCTCATCCAGCGCGCCATCCCCGCCATGGCGGTCACGCTGGCCATCTTCGCCGCCCTGCAGATCGCCATGCCGCTGTGGATCCGGCCGAACCTGTTCCCGCCCGACCATACGACCGTCACGATCGACGCGATCTCTGACATCTCGTTCAGCAACAACACGCAGGGTGTCTTCAGGATCGCCGCCGGCAGCCTGGCCGGTCAGCCCGAGGCCTGGATCCTGTCCAGCGGAGCGGTCGACGCGGCCGGGCAGCCGGTCAGCATCGCCCCTGGGCCCTGCAAGCAGGCACTGATCAACGGCTCCGGTCCCTCGGCCCTGGACTGCCTGGCCAGCCAGGGCATCCGGGTCGCCGTCACCTACCAGCCGGCCAGCCGCTACTGGGCCTTCGAGTGGACCGAGACGGCGATCTACCTCGCGCTGGCCTCGGCCCTGGCCGGCTACTGCTTCTGGCGGCTCGGACGACGTCTGTCGTGACCGGCCGGCTAGGCTGCGCGGGTGGCCCGCATAAGGCTCCGGCCGGTCCGGGAAGGCGACCTTGAAGCGCTCGCGGAGCGCGAGTCGCGCGAGGCTGACCCCTGGAACTGGTTCAAGTACATGCCCGACGGGGCGCTGCACCGGCGTTTCGCGGCGGACGGGCTGCTGTCCGAGGAGGCCGGCACGCTCGCGGTCGAGGCCCCGGACGGGGCGCTGGCCGGGACGGTCAGCTGGTTCACCGTGCCGCATGGGCCGAGTGCCGCGTGCCGGGCGCTGAACATCGGGATCTCGCTGCTGCCCGGCCACCGCGGGCACGGCTACGGCGCGGGGGCCCAGCGGGCGCTGGCCGAGTACCTGTTCGCCACCACGCTCACGGAGCGGATCGAGGCCGAAACCGACGTGGAGAACATCGCTGAGCAGCGCGCGCTGGAGCGGGCCGGGTTCACCCGCGAGGGAGTCCTGCGGCACAGCCAGTTCCGGGCCGGGCGCTGGCGGGACAACGTGATCTACAGCCTGCTGCGCGCCGAGGTGAGCCTGGAGCAGTTCTAGGCCGATCATCGCCTGCGCCAAGGCCTTCACCCTCGAGTCCTACAAGAGAGCGGGCGCGATGCTCGGTAAGGCGGCATTGCCAGGCAAGAAGCAGCCAGATGCAGTCGGCGCGCTGGTCGTCGTGGCCGCCGCGCTGCACGCACCGGCCCAGATCCTGGCCAGTGACCCCGGCGATATCGCTGCGTATGCGGCGACGCTTGACCGAGCAGACATCACCGTGGAACGGATCTGACCGGGTCATGGAGCTTCAGCTTGCGGCGTGGGCGACGCGGTCCGGGTAGCTCTTGGAGAACTTCAGCATGTACAGGACGATCACGCCCGGCACGACCAGGCCGAGCAGGATCTCGGGCAGGCGGCGGGTGGTGTGCCCGTTGATGGCCGCGGCGGCGACCCGGGACAGGCCCGCGGCGAAGATGGCCACGCCCCACCCGGCGCTGAGCACGCGGTTGATCTTCTTGAAGGTGGGCGAGGACCAGTAGGCCTGGGGGGTGGCTTCGCGGGCGAACTGCTCGGTGAACGGCATGACCGGGATCAGGGCCAGGATGATCAGTCCCAGGACGAGGCCGACGCCGGCGCCGCCCCAGGTGGCGAGCCACCGGTCGTCGTTCGCGCCCAGGGTGAAGCCGAGCCCGGCGATCAGCGCGAACAGCGCCAGCGAGCAGGTGTTGAGGATCTTGGGCGGCCAGACGGGGCGGCTGGTGGCGATGGCGATCAGGGCGATCACCGCCGCGGCCAGTCCGGCGATGCCGATGTAGCCGTGCGGCAGGAACCGGGACAGCAGCGAGAAGGCGATCAGGGGCAGGAAGGCGAGGACGAGCGTGAGTGATTTCATGTTTTGGACGCTATGGCCGGGCATAAGGCGAGACATCAGCCGTGTGGCGGATCTACGCCTCCGGCGGCGCGCGCGATCTCGACCCTGGAGCGCAGGCCGGTCTTCTGCAGGATGTGCGAGACGTGGGTCTGCACGGTCCGCGGCGAGACGAACAGCCGGGTGCCGATCTCCCGGTTGGTCAGCCCGTCGCGGACCAGCGCGGCGACCCGGTTCTCGGTCGCGGTGAGGCTGGCCCAGCCGAAGGCGGCGTCACGATGAGCCTCGCGGGAGCCGCGGCGGACGCCCAGCGCCCGCAGGCGGCCCAGGGCCCGGTCCCGGTCGGGCACGGCACCCTGGCGCTGGTAGCCGGCCAGGGCCGCGTCCAGGGCGGCGGCGGCCCGGTCCCGGTCGCCGGCCGCGGCGGCCGCGCAGGCGAGTTCCTCGCGGGCGAACGCCTCGGCGGTCAGCCGCCCGGCCGCGGCGAAGTCGGCGGCCGCGGCCTCGATCGCGTCGGGGTCGGCGGTGATCATGCCGCGTATCAGGCCCGCCACCTCGGGCGGGCAGAGCGCCTGGGATTCCTCGCCGACCTGATCGGCCAGGCGGCGGTCCATCCCGGTCACGGCGATCCGGACCACGTCCGGGGCCAGGTCCGCGGGCCAGCGGCCGGGGTGGCCGTGAGCGGCCGACCACAGCGTCCTGGCCAGCGTGCTCGCCTCGTGGATCGATCCCTCGGCTTCCAGCACGGCCAGTTCGGCCCAGCCCGGACGGTCATCCCCGTACACCAGCGGCAGGCCGCGGTGCCGGAAGGATTCCAGCCGGGCCCGAGCCGGGCCGGTAGCGCCGCGGTGCGCGTCGATGTAGGACCGCAGGCCGACCGGCGTCGAGATCCAGCCGGTATTGGTCTCCTCGGCCCGTTCCAGCGCCGCGTCCAGCTCCGCCACGGCGCCGTCCCAGTCGCCGACCGCGAGGGCGATTCCGCCCGCCACGAAGCCGAGGATCGGGTCGACCCACTCGGCATGCCGCTCGGCGGTCAGCCGGCGGGCCCGGTCGAGCGCGGCCTGTGCGGCGGCCGGGCCGGAAGCGGCCAGCTCGAACACGGCCGGCAGCGCCAGCGACGACGAACGGGACCGGAGGCTGCCGGGATCCGCGACGAGATCCTCGCGATCCCGGATGAGCTCCAGCGCCCGGTCCGGGTGATTGGCCAGGAAGGCGCTGAGGGCGAAGGTGGCCAGCAGGTTGGCCTGGGCGTCTATGTCACCCACCGCGGTAAAGCGGGCCATCATCGCGTCCAGCTCGGCGGCGGGCGGGGGCTGCCCGGCCTGGGCCTGCAGGAAGGCCCGGGAGCCCTCGAGCTGACGACGGGTCGCTTCGGGGAGCCCGGCGATGGCGACCGTCCGGTCGATCACGTCCAGGGCGGCGGTCAGGTCGGCCCGGTTGGTCAGCGAGCGGATCAGGATCACCTGCATCTGCGCGGCCACCGCGGGGTCGGTGACGGTCATGATCCGCTCGCGGATCAGCGTCTCGGCGGCCTGGCCGCGGCCCCGGTGGAACAGGGCGTCCACGTGATCGAGCAGCAGCTTGTCGGGCACGTCCGGCCCGCGCAGGGCGGCCGCGTCGTCGAGCAGGTCCGCGGTAACCTCCGGCGCGTACCCGCGGGTGGCCTCGACGGCCTCGTGCAGGGCGGTGGCCAGGGCCGGATCACCGTCGGTCTCGGCGGCCCGCAGCAGGTGATCCGCGACCAGGCTCGGCCGGTAACCGGCCGCCGCCAGCGCCTGCGCCACCCGCCGGTGCGTGGCGCGACGCTCGGCGTCGGCTAGCTCGCCGTAGGCCACCTCACGGAACAGGTCGTGGCTGAAGCCGACCGTTCCGGCCGGATCACGGCGGACCAGGCCGGACGCGATGGCCCGGTCGAGCAGGCCGTCCAAGCCGTCCGGGCCGTCCGGGCCGTCCGGGCCGTCCGGGTCGTCCAGGCCGTCCGGGCCGGGCAGCACGCTGGCCAGGTCGCCGACGCTGACGTCGGTGCCCCAGACGGCCATGGCGCCGAGCACGTCCCGGGTGGGCTGGTCCAGCTGGCCGAGCTGGGCCCGGATCATCTCGTCCAGGCCGGTGCCGCGCGAGTCGAGCTCGAACCGGGCCTCGACCGAGTCCGGGCCGGCTTCGGCCAGGGCGCCCGCGTCCTGGTACGCGCGCAGCAGTTCGGCCACGAACAGCGGATTGCCGGCCGCCAGCCCCAGGACACGGCGCAGCAGCGGGCCGGGCCAGCGGCCGGTCCGGTCGTAGACCAGCCGTTCGACCATCATCGGCCCCATCGGCGGCAGCCGGAGCCGGACGCCGGCCTGCTGGATGAGCATGGCCAGCGGCTCGCGCGCCGGATAAGGCCGGGCCGTGACCAGCACGGCCAGCGGCAGGCTCCGGCTGGCCCACACCAGCCGGCGCAGCAGCGTCAGCGTGGCCGCGTCGAGATTGTGCGCGTCGTCGGCGCACAGCACGACCGGGCCCGCGGCGCACAGCTCGTCGACGCGGTCGAACGCCGCGTCGCCCGGGTCGCCGCTCCAGGGCACGTCCCCCAGCAGCGGCCCGGCCCCGGCGAACGGATCGTGGCGGCGGCCGGGCTCGCCCGCCACGCGCAGGATCCTCGCCTGGCCGGGCGGGACGGACTCGGTGACGGCCCGGGCCAGGAACGTCTTGCCGACACCGGGCGCGCCCTCGATGACCACGCTGGCTCCGGGCGGCGTCCGCCGCCGGACCACGGCCAGCACCAGTTCCAGCACGGTACGTTCCACTGCAGCGCGATCCGGCGGTGGCCGGTCGCTGGCCACATCCGTCACTGATCGAGCATAAGGCGCAAACTAGGCCGGAAGGTGGTCCGCCAGCCAGTCGAGCATCTGGGTGTGGGTCAGCTTTCGCCCGGTGGGCTGGCAGTGGAAGTTCGCGCCCTGCGCCTGGCTGAACCCGATGATCTCCTTCTCCCCCGGCAGCAGGTCGTAAAGCTCCCGCGGCTGGCCGGGGAAGAACTGCTCGTGGTCTGGGTCCAGGACCAGCAGCGGGGTGGTGACCTGGCCGGCCACGTCGCGCACCTGGTACTTGCGCACCTCGGTGAACAGGTCGAACGGGTCGCTCATGCCGTACGGCTTGCTGCGGAACGCCAACGTCCTGGCCACCTCCGGGCTGGCGGCGGCCTGCGCCTGGGCCATGGCACCGTTGAACGCGTCCTTCTGGCCGTCATCCAGCAGCGTCAGCAGCTCCGGCGGCAGGCGGGCGGTCCACCCGGCCGACACGTCCACCACGCCCGGATCGGCGACCGCCGCGACCAGGCGGCGTTCGAAGGCGACCGCCCGGGTGATCCAGTAGCCACCCTGGCTGATGCCGTATCCGGTCAGCGCGGCGGGGTCCACGTCGGACCGCGCGACCAGGAAGTCGATGACCGGCGTCAGCACCGCCTCCCAGTCGTAGCGGAACGGGATCCCGCGCTCGAACAGCATCGACTGCTGTCCCGGGCCGTCGAACACGAACACGTTCCAGCCGCGCTCGAGCGCCTCGGCGCCGCCGTAGCCGAGCAGCCCGGGCAGCGAGCCGTCGCTCCCGTTGGTCACCACCAGCGTCGGCCGGGCCGCGCCGGTGGCGTCCGGGCGGAGCAGGTAGCCCGGCAGCGTGGTGTGCTCGTAGGGGACCTGGACCCGGACGAACCGGCCGCGCGAGGCGTCGATCACCTTCTCCCAGCAGCCACGGCCCTGGCGGAAGGCGGGCAGCAGCACGGACGGATCGGCCAGCCCGTCCACGAAGACCAGCGCCTTGGCGTGGTACTCGGCCGCGGCCAGGTAGGCCCAGCTCGCGGTGTGCAGATGCCCGCGCCGCAGCGCCGCCTCGCCGCGGGCGGCCATTTCCGCGGCCGTCCCGGTCCAGGCGTCGAACCAGCTCTGCGGGTCGCCGTCGGTGATCCGGTCCAAGCTGGCCAGGACCAGCCCGACATCGCCCGTGCCTTCGGCCGCGGCACCCAGCATGATGCGCGCCTCGTAGTCGAAATCGGCATTGGCGAAGAAGCCGCCCGGCGCGCTCCAGCTGCCTGTCATGTCATACATCCCATCTCCGCAGGGCGGCGAGCCGGTGCTCGCCGCGTCCCGCCCATCCTCGGCGGCGCGACCGGCCGAGACATCAGCCGTGTGGCGGAACAAGGACTGCTACGCGTCCTTGGCGAGGCGGCGGTTGCGGCGCTGGCGGTGCATTCCGGACACCACCGGGCCGGCGAACCACAGCACCCAGGCGTTGGTCCATACGAAGAAGACCGGGATCGACACCCCGAAGCCGGCCATCAGGCCGTAAGCCTGCCAGGCCATGCGGTCAGCCACCGGCGGCGGAGGGTGGGCCAGCCCTCTGGCCATCATGTGCCGCAGCATGGCGTAGAACGCGGCCGACTCCAGGACCTGCAGCAGGGCGTAAAACCCCCACCGCAAGGCATGGGTGGTCAGCGACTGCCCGCCGGTGATGAGCAGCTTGGTCGCGAACGGGATGAGGACAATGGTCAGCAGCCAGCCCGTGTTGAGCAGAAGCAGCCGCCCGTCGGTGCTCTTGGCGTACCGGAACAGCTCGTGGTGATCGCGCCAGGCCGCCGCGATCACCACGAAGCTGATCAGGAACGTGATGTAGTGGCCTTCCTCGTGCTCGACCGACCTCCAGAAGACCGGCAAGGTGCCGCCCTCGGGCACCGGCAGGTCGATGGCGAGCAGCGTCATCGCGATCGCGACCACCGCGTCGGAGAAGAAGGTCAGCCGCTCGGCGGCCCGGGGACCGGAATCCAGGTCGTCATCGGACATCAGCCGATCATCTCGCGGACCAGGCGTTTCCCGCGAACGGGGGTTACGCCGAGATGACCGTGCCGGTGTCCGCGGACAGCAGTTGCTGCGGAATCTGGCCGAACGTGTACTGGGCCGGAGCCGACCCCGGCACGAGCGTGAAGGTCCAGATGACGTCGAACCGGTCACCCGGCCAGGGCTGCGGGATGACCGTCCCCGGCACGGTGGGCAGCGAGGTGGCGATGGCCGGGATGTGGTCGTGCTCCCAGCAGATGAGCACCACGCCGGAGTTGCCGCTCACCACGCTGGCGGCCAGCTGGGGTTCGCTGCCCTCGGCGAAGTCGGACACGATGGCCAGGCCAAGGCGGTCCGACAGGCCCTGGATGGTCTGGTAGGTGCGGTGCTCGGCCGTCTTGTCCGGGCTGCCGTAGGAGGGCGAGAGCAGCGCCGCCGGGGTCTTCAGGCCAGCCTGCAGCGGGCCGAGGGCGGGGTCGAACAGGACCGCGAGCGCGCCCGAGCGCTGCCAGCCCCGGGGCAGCAGGGAGCGCGGGTCCTGATTGCCCTGGGAGTCGACGCCGTAGGGCGCGGCCGGCGCGGCGGCAGCCTGCCCGGCGGCAGCCGGCGGCGGATCGGCGGGCTTCTCGCCGTGGCGGATGATGTAGATGAGGTCCGGAGGCGGGGCGGCTGCTGGCGACGTCATGTTCTTCAGTGTGCGGTGCCTTGACCGGTGACGGGTAGGGTTTTGCCCAGGTAGGAAGGAAACGCGAGGTCATGACCAGCCGCGAGCCGGGGACGCCGGACGGAGGGCCGCGCCTGGCCCCGGGCCAGACCTGGCCGCTGGTCCTGCCGCTCGCGCTGCTGATCATCCTGGGGCTGGCTGGGCTGCGCGGCGCGACGAGCGCGCCCCGGTGGAACGCAGCGGCGCGGCACGACGGCGTGGTCATCGGCCTGGTGCTCGAGGTGGTCCTCGGGGTCCTGCTGGCGCTGATGGTCCGGCGCCGGTCCCGGGCCACGCGGGACGCCATGCTCGGTGAGGTGCCGGTCAACGACGTGGCGGCCAAGCTGCGCGGCGTGCTCATCCTCGTGCTCGGGGGCGGCATGATCGCGACGGCGGTGGCCATCTTCGTCAGCCTGCACCTGCGCCTGCCCGCCCCGCGCCCCCGCAAGGCGCAGCCCTCGGTCAAGGCCGGGCCGACACCGTCGCTTTCGCTGCGGCCGGGATCGCAGGGACCCGGCTTCAGCATCCCCGTGTCCGCCATCCTGTACGGCCTGCTCATCGCGGTGCTGGTGGCCGCGGTGCTGCTCAGCATCTGGTGGGCCCGGCGGTTCCGGCCGTCGCTGGGCGGCAGGCACAGCGACTTCCTGGCCGAAGACCCCGAGGACTTGCGGGAGGCGGTGGAATCGGGCCGGTCGGCGCTGCGCACCGTGGACGACGCGCGGGCCGCCATCATCGCCTGCTACGTGGCCATGGAGAACAGCCTGGCCGAACGGGGCGCGGCCCGGGCCGTGGCGGACACGCCGGACGAACTGCTGGCCCGGGCGACCACGAGCGGCCTGGTGCGCGGGACCGCGGCGGCCCGGCTGACCGCGCTGTTCTACGAGGCCAGGTTCTCCAGCCATCCGCTGGGCCGCGGCCAGCGCGACGCCGCCGAGCAGGCGCTGGACGAGCTGGCCGCGGCGCTGGCCACCCGGACCGAACCTGAGCCGACCGAAGCCGGGGCGGGCCCGTGATCAGTCCCGACGAGCGGAGCCCTGAGACGGGCGGCATGGTGAGCCCGTGGCGCGGGACGGCCCCGGAACTGCTCACCGCCGCCGTGGCCGTCATCGTGGCCGCCGTGGCCGCTTTCGTGACGGCCGGCTGGGCGGGCCTGGCGGTGGTGGCCGTGGCGACCGCGGCGGGCGTGATGGTCCTGGTGCGCTTCCTGCTGCCGCAGCTCACGCCGGACGCGTCCAAGAAGGCCCAGGAGAAGCCGCGGGCCCGGACGCTGACCGGCTACTCGCACCGCAGGTTCGTGGTGCGTACCGCGATGACCAGCCGCGGCTACTACGACAGCGAGCTGCGGCCGGTGCTGGAGCACCTGCTGGCGGCCCGGCTGGCCGAACGCCACGGCGTTCACCTGTACCAGGATCCGGACGCGGCGCGCCGGCTGCTGTGCCGCAGTCCGCGCGATGCCGGCCTGTGGGAATGGATCGACCCGGCTACCCGGCCGCAGACTCGGGAAGGGCCAGAGCGGCGCGGCATCCCGCGGCACACGCTGGCCCGCCTCATCGACCGATTGGAGAAGCTTTGATGGGTCCCGAAGAGACCGCCGCCGGCTGCTCGGCCATCCTGGACGAGCTCGAGCGCGCGGTCGTCGGCCGCCGCCGGACCCTGGAGCTGGTGCTGATCGGCATCCTGGCCGGCGGCCACGTCCTGCTCGAGGACCTGCCCGGCCTGGGCAAGACCCTCATCGCCCGGTCGTTCGCGAGGGTGCTCGGGCTGGACTTCGCCCGCATCCAGTTCACCCCGGACCTGCTGCCCTCCGACGTGGTCGGCGCCCCGCTGTACGACCAGCGGTCGGCCGACATGGTGTTCCGCCCGGGGCCGGTGTTCACCCAGCTGCTGCTGGCCGACGAGATCAACCGGACGCCGCCCAAGACCCAGGCGGCGCTGCTGGAGGCCATGGGCGAGGGCCAGGTGAGCGTGGACGGGCAGACCCGCAGGCTGCCGCAGCCGTTCATCGTGCTGGCCACGGACAACCCGATCGAGTACGAGGGCACCTACGAGCTGCCCGAGGCGCAGCTCGACCGGTTCCTGATGCGGCTGCGGCTGGGTTACCTGAGCACCGGCGACGAGACCGACATGCTCCGGCGCAGGGTGGGCCGGGCCACCGAGTACGTCGAGCTCAACCCGGTCACCGGCCCGGACGGGGTGCTGGCCATGCGGGACTCGCTCGAGCAGGTGGAGATCAGCCCCGACCTGCTCGACTACATCGTGGCGATCGTCCGGGCGACCAGGGAAGACGCGCAGGTCCAGGTGGGCGCGAGCCCGCGCGGCGGCCTGGCGCTGGTCCAGCTGGCCCGCGGCCAGGCGGTGCTGAGCAAGCGCGACTACGTGGTCCCCGACGACATCAAGCAGGTGGCGGTGCCCGCGCTGGCGCACCGGGTCACGCTGCGGCCCGAGCTGTGGGTCCGCCAGGTCTCGTCCGACCAGGTGGTGGACAAGCTGCTGGCCGCCGTGCCCACGCCGAGGACCGACCCGCGGGCTCAGGCGGTCACCGGCTGATGTCTTTTTCTTCGACGCCGAACGGACCGGCGCGTGACGCACCCGGCACCGGCTTCAGCTTGCAGTGGCGGTCGTCCCGGCACGCCCGCCGCCTGCTCACGCTGGGCCTGGCCGCGCTGTTCATCGCGATCCTGGCCCGGCGCCCGGAGTTCGCAGGGCTGGCGGCGCCCCCGCTGCTGCTGCTGGCGGCCGGGCGCGGCCAGCGACGGCCGCCGCGGATCAGCCTGCGGGCCCAGCCCAGCACCCGGCGGGCCTTCGAGGGCGAACTGGTCGCCATCGACCTCGATGTCGCGGGCCAGGGCGAGTGCGCCGTGCGGTGGACGCTGCACCCGGGCCGGGAGATCGAGCCGCTGAGCGCCACGGCCGCCGACGGGCCGCAGGCCCGCTTCACCTTTTCCCCGCAGCACTGGGGGCGGCGCCAGATCGGCACCCTGGACGTGGTGCTGCGCGACCGCTGGCGGCTGGCCGAAGGGCACCTGACCGTGAACCTGCCCACGCTGGACTGCTATCCCGCCCCGGCCCAGCAGCGGACCCAGGTGGTGCTCAGCCGGCTGCCGAACCGGCTCGGGGAGCACGCGGCCCGGACGTTCGGCGAGGGCATCGAGTTCGCCGGCGTGCGGGAGTACGTGCCGGGCGACCGGCAGCGCAGCATCAACTGGCCGGCCAGCACCCGGCGCGGGCGGCTGCAGGTCAACACGTTCGCCGCCGAGCGCTCGCAGGACGTGGTGCTGCTGGTCGACGGCACCTCGGACGTGGGCGAGCCGGGATCCTCGGCGCTCGACCTCGCGCTGCGCGGCGCGGCCGCCGCGGCCCGCGCGTACCTGGACGCCAGGGACCGGGTGGGCGTGATCACCTACCGCTGGGGTTCGGTCGGCTGGCTGGCGCCCGGCCTCGGCCGGCGGCAGGTGTACCGGATCATCGACTCGATGCTGGCCAGCGAACGGGGCGGGGCCGGGCCCGGCGAGTCAGCTTATGGCACGAGCATGCGCCGGCTGCCGCGGGCCGCGCTGCCCCCGGGGGCGCTGGTCGTGGTGTTCAGCCCGCTGCTGGACCAGCGGTTCGTCGAGACGCTGCGCGACATGCGCGAGCGCGGCCTCACCATGCTGGTGGTGGACGTGCTCAACGCCGATCCGCCGGTCCGGCCCCGCAGCACGGACCGGATGGCCCGGCGGATCTGGCGGATGGAGCAGGAGGCGATCAGGTTCTCGCTGCGCGAACTGGGCGTCCCGGTGGTGCACTGGGACGGCATCGGTTCCCTGGACCTGCCGCTGGCCCGCTACACCCGGCGGCCCCTGGTTCCGGTGGGATCACGCCGATGACCCGCCGCTTCGTCGCCATCCGGGCCGCCGCCGTCCTGCTCGGCGCGAGCAGCGTGGTCTGGGCCACGGCGCCGCTGGTGCACACGGGCTGGGCCAACCTGGCCCTGATCCTGGCCATCTGCGGGGTGGCCGGGGGCGCGCTGCGGCTGGCCCTGGCCGGGGTCCCGGTGCCCGAGGACTCCTTCCTGCTGCCCCCGCCGCTGCGGGCCTGGCTCGGGTTCCTCGAGATCCTGCGCCGGGTGCCGTGGGAGGAGGGCGCGGTGGTGGCCATCGTGTGGCTGGAGGTGCTGCACTCCTCCCGGCCGTGGCCCACGGCGGTCCTCGGCGCCGCGCTCATCGCCTACCTGCTCGCCACCCATCTGGCCGAGTCCGACGCCTCCCCCGGGGCGCTGCGGCCGCAGGTGCGGGTGCTGGCCGTGGGAGCGGGCCTGCTCGCGCTCGGCGCGGGAGCCGGGATGCTGCCCGCGGCCGGACCGGGTCCGGGCGCCGCGCTGCTGCGGCTGGTGGCGGCCGTCGCGCTCATCGCGGCCGCCGCCCTCGTGCTGCCCTACGTGGCAGCGCGCGACTAGCGTTCTCCAACGGCACCCCGTGACCCGGAGAGCAGTGGCTATTCCAGCGGCTGGCGGGCGATGGCGGATGGCTCGCGGAGGGTGAGCAGCCAGGCCAGGACCGCCGCGATCAGCGGCATGCCGATCAGGATCAGCAACAGGTTCTCCACCGGGACGCTGGTCAGCTCGGACAGCCCGTCGAGGCTGTTGCCGCGGGCGAACCCGATCGCCGTGAGGTAGCCCCCGGCCAGGCCCATGAGTGCCCCGGTGAACCCAAGGGCTCCGGCCGTGGTGGCGGCGAGGACGCAGCGGGTGGTGCCGCTCGCCCCGGTCGCGGTCAGCGTGCGCAGGTCCCTGGCCGCCTCGCTGCGGACCAGGCCGACGCTCATCCCGAGGATGGCCAGCGCCAGCACGATGCCGAAGACGGTGGCGTCATTGACGACCGTCGCCAGCGACGGGATGCTGTTGCGCGTCTCCACGGACATCCCCGACGCCGCCGCGACCTGCTGCGCGCTCCTGATCTGGTCCGCCGTCAGGCCGCTGCGCACCTGGACGAACCAGCCCGCCGTACTGACCGATGACTGCAGGTCCAGCGCCCGGAGGCCGTGCTCGGTGACCACCGTGTTCGGTGCGGACGTGCCGGATGGCAGCAGGCCGACCTCCTGGATCGGCGGGTTGGCGATGCAGCTTCCGGCCGGGCATGGCCACTGGTTGCCCTGCCCGGGAGGGCCCGGAGCCTCCTTGGGTGAGCCGTTGAACTGCATCAGCGACAGCGTGGACAGGCCGGGCCGCATGGTGAGGAAGTCGGCATCCGGGTTGACCTGGGACTGGCTGACGCCGAACAGGCTCAGCAGCTGCGGCGTGGCGACGTAGATCGGACCGGACCAGTTCCGCCCGTCCGCCGCGTGGACCAGGCCCGCATCGGATGAGTACAGGGTGATGATGCTGGCGTTACCGAGCGACTTCGCGATGCTGTCCGCGATCTTGGTCTGGTCGGCCAGCGACGGGGCCGGGCCTGCCTGCGGCCCGCTCTGGCCGCCGCCTCCCTGGCCGTTGGGGCCGTTCGCGGTGTAGACGATGAGCTGGCTGGAGGTCAGGTTCGGGCCCGCGTAGTCGAGCGGGTCGCCGAGCCGGGCGGCGGCCTCCACGCAGACGATCACCGCGATCAGCGTGGCGACGGCGATCGCCGCCAGCGCCGGGCCGGACCGGGACCGGTACCGGGACAGGTCTCGCAGCGCCAGCCGCACCGAGATGGGGGCGGGCCTGCCGAGCCGGGCGACCAGCCCGAGGCACGCGGGAGCCAGCAGGACGATAGCCACGCAGAGCAGGATGAGGCCGAGGGCGACCTCCTGCAACGGGGACGAGTTGTTGCCGTTGGTGGTGCCCACCGCGGAACCGGCCAGGCCGATCAGGATGAACGAGGCCACGAGGAGCGCGATCCCGACGGGCAGGGCGAGGCGGCCCGCCTTCTTCGGCGCGGGCGGCCGTCCGGCCAGGGCGGCGACGACCGGCGCCCGGCAGATCGTCCGCGCGGGCCGGGAGGCGGCGAAGTAGGCCGCCAGCACCGCGAGGACCATGGAGGCGATGATGACCGTCCACGGGAGCTGGAAGATCCCGATCAGGTGGTGGGAGCTGGACTCCGCAGTCGGCCGGTACAGCAGCCAGCCGATGAAGCCGATCACCAGGCCCGAGACGGCGCCCGCGATGCCCGTGGCGATGCCATTGGCGCTGACGACGAGCCGGATGTTCCGCTCGGTCGCGCCCTGGGCGGCGAGCATGCCGATGGACCGCAGACGCCGCTGGGCCAGGACGCTGAAGCCGCCGACGCCGACCAGGCCGATGAGCAGGATGCCGAGGATGGCCGCGGCGAGTGAGATCGTCTCGGGATTGATCAAGTTCCCGTTGGACAGCGACGCGGCGTCGTACACCGAGGCCCCGCTAGGCAGCAGCGCCGAGATCGCGCTCGCGCTCATGCCGTGCCCGTTGAACAGCACCACCACCTGGCTGGGCCTGGTCACCTGGCCGGGGGCGACGAGGGCGAACTCATCGAGCAGCGACTGCGGATTCTCGACGATGCCGGTGACCTTGCGGCTGGCGCCGCCGAAGGTCCAGGTGCTGCCGATGCTCAGGTGGAAGTCAGACGCGAGCCCGCTGGTCACCGCGACCTGGCCGGCGCCGCTCGGGTACTGCCCGCTGACCAGGCTCAGCAGCGGCCCGCCGAACGGGCCGTACGGGTCCTGGGCCTGCAGGTAGAACGTCTCTGTCGTGCCAGGGACCGTTTCCTGCTGGGTCTGGATCACGTCGGTCTGCCCGAAGTGCCTCTGGACCGAGGCGATGTCCGAGGCGAACTTCGCCGGGGACGCGGAGAACACGGCGACGTCCTGGGCGGTGCCGAGCACGCCCGACGCGCTGGCCGGGGTGGTGGTCGTCGCCACTGCCGCGCCGATGAACGTCGCGGCGACGGCGGCGGTGATCAGGGCGAAGATCAGGATCTGCTGCTTCCATTCGTGGCGCAGCAGGCGGACCGCCCAGCGGATGACGGCGCGACGGGCGGGGACTCCGCCGCTGTCGGGACGCCTGGCAGCCGGGCGCCGCTCGGTCGCAGTGCTCACTTCCCGGCCTCCGGGGTTGCGTTCACCAGCAGGGATTCCGGGCCCGCGGCCGGAGTGGTCTGGTCGATGATGCGGCCGTCGCGGATGAAGACGACCCGGTCGGCCCAGGAGGCGAGCTGCGCGTCATGGGTTACCACGATCGCGCTCATCCCGGTGTCCTTGCAGGCGCCGTGCAGCAGCCGCATGATGGCCTCGCTGTTGACCGAGTCCAGCGCGCCGGACGGCTCGTCGGCCAGCACGATGCTGCGCTCGCCGATCATCGCGCGGGCGATCGCGACCCGCTGCCGCTCGCCGCCGGACAGCTGGTCGGGGTAGTGGCCGGCGCGGTCGCCGAGGCGGAGGCCGTCGAGCGCCTTCAGCGCGGCGACCCGGGCCTTGCGGGCGGACGTGCCGTCAAGCTCGAGGGGCAGGGAGACGTTCTCCGCCGCCGTCAGGCCTGGCAGCAGGTTGAAGTCCTGGAAGACGTATCCGATGGTGCGGCGGCGCAGCTGCGCCTGCTTAGCCTTCGACATGTTGGACACCGGCTGCCCGGCGATCAGCACCTCGCCGGCGGTCGGCTCCTCGAGAGTCCCGGCGATGGTGAGCAGCGTGCTCTTGCCCGAGCCGCTGGGTCCCATCACGGCGACCATCTCTCCGTCGATCACCGCGAGGCTGGCCTCGCGCAGTGCGTGCACCTCGGCGTCTCCTCGCCCGTAGGACTTGGACACCTGGCGCAGCTCGATCATGGTGGTCATCTCGGCGTGGTCCTTCCTTCTTGGCGAGAGTTTCCGCGAAGCCGCGGAAGCGCCCACGGGACGTTGGGCACGGGCCTTTCGTCATCGGGGTCACCGCGGTCGGTGGTCGCGGGGTTCGCGACGGGAGGCTCCGCATCCGCCTTCACGCGCCTGACCCGGTCGTCGGCCGCGTCCAGCCACCGCACCACCGAGGCCAGGCGGAAGATCTCCGCGTCGACCGCCAGGCCCGAGTTCAGGTCGGCGGGGTCGCCGTCTTCCTTGATGCGGGTCCACTGCTGCATGAGCTCCACCAGGTACCGGCGGTGCGCCTGGATGATCTCTGACACATCGGCGTCCGAGAGCTCGAGGGCGACGAGCACCTTCATGACGAGCTCGTCGCGGGGCGGGGCGCTGAGGTCTGGCGGGGTGCGGAGCCAGGTGTCCAGCTCCTTGGCGCCGGCCCCGGTGATCCGGTACGCCTTCTGCGGCCCCTCGCTGTCGCTGTCGCCGTCGGATTCGACGAGGCCGTCGCGCTCCAGCCGCTGCAACGTCGTGTAGACCTGCCCGACGTTGAGCGGCCAGACCTCGCCGGTCCGGGCCTCGAACTCCTCGCGAAGTCGCAGCCCGAATTTCGGGCCCTCGCTCAGTAGCGCGAGCATCGCGTGTCGCACGCTCACGTTGTCACCGCCTCTGGCCTGGTAGGCTCCAGTATACGCAGTAGTATACTGAGTATACAGCCGAATGCAAACGCGATCGGCAGGCTGCGGCGTCCGGGGTTTGTGGCCCCCCGGCCCCGATAGGCGGGGCCGGGGGGCCACGCGCCCCAAACGGACGGCGGGGCAGGCAGGCGTTGGGCCGGCGCAGGAGGGGGGGTTGGCCGGCTGGGCGTTTCCGGTTGTAGGGACCTACAACGGGGGGCGCAAGACCCGGGTCATCCTTGGGGCGTGACCGGTGACGACGGGTCTGGGCAAGGTGGAAGATGGGGGTCTACGCGAGAGAAGGGGCTTGAACTGCCATGGCTGAAATCGTCCGGGCCGGGCTGATCCAGCAGCGCTGGACCGGGGACAAGGAATCGATGATCGCGGCGGCGGTGGACCATATCCGGACCGCGGCTTCGGCCGGCGCGCAGGTGGTGTGCCTCCAGGAACTCTTCTACGGGCCGTACTTCTGCCAGGTGCAGGACGCCGACTACTACTCCTACACCGAGGCCATCCCGGACGGGCCGACCACCCGGCTGCTGCAGGACGTGGCGCGGCAGCACAGCATCGTGATCGTCGCGCCGATGTACGAGGAAGAACATCCCGGCATCTACTACAACACCGCGGCGGTGATCGACGCCGACGGCAGCTACCTGGGCAAGTACCGAAAGACGCACATCCCGCAGGTCAAGGGGTTCTGGGAGAAGTTCTACTTCCGGCCGGGCAACCTGGGCTACCCGACCTTCGACACCGCGGCGGGCCGGATCGGGGTGTACATCTGCTACGACCGGCACTTCCCGGAGGGCTGGCGGGCGCTGGGCCTGGCCGGCGCCCGGATCGTGTTCAACCCGTCGGCCACCAGCCGGGGCCTGTCCCAGTACCTGTGGCGGCTGGAGCAGCCGGCTTCCGCGGTGGCCAACGAGTACTTCGTCGGCGCGATCAACCGGGTCGGCGTCGAGCCGCTCGGCGACAATGACTTCTACGGCCAGACCGACTTCGCGGATCCGCGCGGGCAGCTCATGGGCGAGGCCGCCGCGGACGACAAGGACGAGGTGGTGATCCGGGACCTGGACATGGGCCAGCTGGCCGAGGTCCGGAACCTGTGGCAGTTCTACCGCGACCGCCGTCCCGACCAGTACGGAACGCTGGTCCAACCGTGAGTACCACGCTGATCGCGGGCGGCACGGTGGTGACGGCGTCCGGGACGCTGGACGCCGACGTGCTCGTCGAGGGCGAGAAGATCGCCATGGTCATGGCCCGGCGGCCGGGCCTGCAGGTCGACATGACCGTGGACCGGATCATCGACGCGAGCGGCAAGTACGTGCTGCCGGGCGGGATCGACGTGCACACGCACATGGAGATGCCGTTCGGCGGCACGTTCTCGGCGGACACGTTCGAGACCGGCACCCGGGCCGCGGCCTGGGGCGGCACCACGACCATCATCGACTTCGCGGTGCAGGCCAAGGGCACCTCGCTGCTGGCCACCCTGGACAAGTGGCACGCCAAGGCGGACGGCAACTGCGCGATCGACTACGGCTTCCACATGATCGTCTCCGACGTCAACGACACGACGCTGAAGGAGATGGACGCCTGCATCGGCGCCGGGGTGAACAGCTTCAAGATGTTCATGGCCTACCCCGGGGTGTTCTACGCCACCGACGGGGAGATCCTGCTGGCCATGCAGCAGGCCGCCCGGTCCGGCGCGACGGTGATGATGCACGCTGAGAACGGCATCGCCATCGACCAGCTAGTGGCGCAGGCGCTCGCGGCGGGCCGGACCGACCCGGTGTACCACGGCCTGACCCGGCCGCCCGAGCTGGAGGGCGAGGCGACATCCCGGGCCATCACGCTGGCCAAGGTGGCGGACTGCCCGGTGTACATCGTGCACCTGTCGGCCACGCAGGCGCTGGCGGCGGTGGCCGAGGCCCGGGACACCGGGCAGAACGTGTTCGCCGAGACCTGCCCGCAGTACCTGTTCCTGTCCCTGGACGACCTGGCCCGGCCGGACTTCGAGGGCGCCAAGTTCGTCTGCTCGCCGCCGCTGCGGCCCGCGTCGCACCAAGACTCGCTGTGGCGGGGGCTGCGGACCAACGACCTGTCGGTGGTGTCGACGGACCACTGCCCGTTCTGCTTCAAGGATCAGAAGGAACTGGGCCGGGGCGACTTCGCCAAGATCCCGAACGGCATGCCCGGCGTCGAGCACCGGATGGACCTGCTGCACCAGGGGGTGGCGGCGGGCCAGATCTCGCTGCCGCGCTGGGTGGAGGTCTCCTCGACCACGCCGGCCCGGATGTTCGGCCTGTACCCGCGCAAGGGCGTCATCGCGGCCGGCTCCGACGCCGACATCGTGATCTACGATCCGCGCGCCACCCAGACGCTGTCGGCGGCGACCCATCACATGAACGTCGACTACTCGGCGTACGAGGGCCTGGAGATAACCGGCCGGGTGGTCACCACGCTGTCCCGCGGCCGCGCGGTGATCGACGACGGGGAGTACCGGGGCAGCACGGGCCACGGCACGTTCCTGGCCCGCGGGCTGAACCAGTATCTGCTGTAACACGCACCACGCTCCGTTCTGGATAAAAAGGAGGGGTCATGGAATTCGGTGTGGTCCTGCAGACCAACCCGCCCGCCAGCCGGGTGGTCCAGATGATGCAGCGGGCCGAGGGCGCGGGCTTCTCCTACGGGTGGACGTGGGACTCGCACGTGCTGTGGCAGGAGCCGTTCGTGATCTACTCGGCGGTCCTGGCCGCGACGTCGACGCTGACCGTGGGGCCGATGGTAACCAACCCGGGCACCAGGGACTTCTCGGTCACCGCGTCGCTGTTCGCGACGCTGAACGACATGTACGGCAACCGGACCGTGTGCGGGATCGGCCGCGGTGACTCGGCCCGGCGGGTCATCGGCCAGCCGCCCATGTCGCTGAAGACGCTGGCCACCGCGATGACCGTGATCAAGGGCCTGGCCGAGGGGCGCGAGGTGATGCACCACGGCCAGCCGCTGCGGCTGCCGTGGGTGCGCGACGGCAAGCTGGAGATCTGGATGGCCGCGTACGGGCCGAAGGCCCTGACGCTGGTCGGCGAGCAGGCCGACGGGTTCATCCTGCAGACCGCGGATCCGGACATCGCCCGCTGGACCATCGGCTCGGTCCGGGCGGCGGCCAAGGAAGCCGGGCGTGACCCGTCCTCGATCACGATATGCGTGGCGGCGCCCGCCTACGTGGGAACGGACCTGCCGCACCAGCGGGAGCAGTTGCGGTGGTTCGGCGGCATGGTCGGCAATCACGTCGCGGATCTGGTGGCCAGGTACGGCCCGGACGGGCCGGTGCCCGCCGCGCTGACCGATTACATCGCGGGCCGCCAGGGCTACGACTACGCGCACCACGGCCGTTCTGACAACCCGGACGTGGATTTCGTGCCGGACGAGATCGTGGACCGGTTCTGCCTGCTCGGCCCGGCGTCCGCGCACGTGGACCGGCTGCGCGAGCTGGCCGAGGCGGGCGCCGACCAGTTCGCCGTGTACCTGATGCACGACCAGGAGGAACAGACCCTGGCCGCCTACGGGGCGCAGATCATTCCTGCGCTGCGCTAGTCGGTCCCGGCGGCGGGGCTGATGGCGGACGCCGGGGCCAGGCCCTGGAGCCTGGGCAGGGCCTGCTGGTCGGCCAGGGCGATGGCCAGTTCGCCGGTGGCGGTCGGGT
>Ga0335081_10005627_pt1 | contig 19841 bp, 21 predicted proteins | sample Lox_Sample_35_FD_206713 | JGI IMG/M metagenome (GOLD analysis project Ga0335081, IMG submission 206713) | Soil microbial communities from Loxahatchee National Wildlife Refuge, Florida, United States - Lox_Sample_3.5 | ecosystem: Environmental > Terrestrial > Soil > Wetlands | place: USA... | reverse complement strand
ATGCCGCCCGGCATGTACTCGATTCTGCACAGCCGGTTCTCGGTATCGAGGAGGCCGATATGGTTCATCTCCGCGAAGTCGTGGTCTTCCCCTTCCAGCCAGAAAACCGGCACGAAATTCTTGCCGGGAAACTTCGCCGAGAGCTTCTGCGCAAGGAGAAGAGCCGTGATCGCCTTGTAGAGCGTGTAGAGGGGTCCGCCGAAGAGTCCCACCTGCTGTCCCGTGACCACTGCATACGTTCCCGCGCTGCCCAGGAGCCGTATGTTCTCGAGCGTCCGGGGAGATTCCCCCTTCCCCGAGTTCTGTTCCGTCAGCACGGCCTTCAGGACGTCGCGCGCGATCCCGCGGCCGTCGATGCGCTCCATGATGCCGGGGAGCGAGGCAAGGTCGCGGAAATTGCCGGGGAAAAACCGGGCCACCTTTTCAAAATCGTCGATGTAGTCGAAGAACAACTCGGAGAATCCGCCGGAAGCAGGTGGGAGCTGCCTGAAGTCGAGCCAGTCCATGGTTGTGTGAGCGGTGCTGTGTGCCGTCCCTTGGTGGACGCCGGGCACAAATATACTCGAATCGGCCGGGAGAAGCAAACAACGTTGAGATTGTTTACACTTCTGCGAGGTATCCGGGAAACTCCTTGATGCCGGGTGCGTTTCGTGTTGACTTTTCAAATCGGCTTTTGTATCTTTTTGTCCTAGCTCATTGGAATATGCTCCTGCGGCGCAGCAATCTCGAACAATCGACTCTGTTTCTGTCAATGTTGCATCGTCTGCTGTCTCCCGGCCACACACGGTCTCCGCTGTGCCGCATCCTCTCACCCGCACACACCGCCGCGACATCATATTCACCCGCCGCACGCCGAGGGGCGACCCCCCGGACCTTTTATGCGATGAGGTACGTCCATGCCCGATGATCTGACCCCGGGCGCCGCTCAGCCCCCTGCAGGCGGCGCTCCCGCGCCGAAAGCGCCCGAACTGCGCAAACCGAAGCAGGACCGTCCCCCGGACGACGACAGGGGCATCTGGCGGATGAGCCGCAAGAGCTTTCTCAACGTGGCGGGCTGGCTCGCCTTTTTCTCATTTATCAGTACCGCGACGATCGGGGCCCTTCGCCTGATGGTGCCGCGCGTCCTGTACGAGCCCCCCTCCGCGTTCAAGGCGGGGTTCCCCGACGATTTTGTCGTGGGGGAGGTGAACGAGAAGTATAAAGATGACTACCGCGTTTGGATCGTCCGTGAGGCGGAGGGGTTTTACGCGCTCTCCGCGATCTGCACCCACCTGGGCTGCACCCCGCGGTGGCTCCCGGCGGAAAACAAGTTCAAGTGCCCCTGCCACGGGAGCGGCTACCACAAGGACGGGATCAACTTCGAGGGTCCCACTCCCCGTCCGCTGGAACGCCTGAAGATCACGCTGGACGACGACGGACAGATCATTGTGGACAGGAGCGTCAAGTTCCTCTATGAGAAGGGGGAGTGGTCGAAGCCCGGGGCGTTTCTGAAGTACAACGGATAGACCAGGAGGACGCCGCCGATGCTCGGCATATTCGACACGCTGCGCGAGAAGATGCAGAAGACGGAAGTGTACCGGTCCGTCTTCCGGCACAACTACCAGGATACGCAGCGAAACAGGGCGCTCCAGATCGTCGACAACGTCTTCCTCCATCTCCACCCGGTGCGCATCACGCGGCACGCGACCAACATCGGGTACACCTGGGGGATGGGGGGGATCACGTTCCTGCTCTTTATCGTCCTCACCGTCACGGGCGTGATCCTGATGTTTTACTACCGCCCGGCCGCCGAGTACGCGTACGACGACATGAAATATCTCATGAACGACGTCGCCTTCGGTCCCCTCATGCGGAACATGCACCGCTGGGCGGCGCACGCAATGGTCATCACCGTCATGCTCCACATGTTCCGCGTGTTCCTCACCGGATCCTACAAGGCGCCGCGCCAGTTCAACTGGGTGGTGGGCGTCATCCTGCTGACGCTCACGCTCTTCCTGAGCTTCACCGGGTATCTCCTCCCGTGGGACCAGCTGGCGATCTGGGCGGTGACCGTGGGGACCAACATGGCGCGGGCGACGCCGCTGCTGGGGCACGAGGGACCCTTCGGCCCGGAGCTGGGCATGAAGATCAACAACGACGTCAGGTTCGTCCTCCTGGGGGGGACACAGGTGGGACCCCCGACGCTCCTCCGGTTTTACGTGCTCCATTGCATCTTCCTTCCCCTGATCGGCGCCGTGCTGATGATCGTCCATTTCTGGCGGATCCGGAAGGACGGCGGGATCTCGGGGCCGGACCCGGCGGCGAAAAAGAACTGACAGGCACGTTTTCCATGGACGCCGATGCATAACCTCACCACGATACTCTCGAAGCCGGACAACGTTCCGATCGTCCTGATGCTCGTGCTGACGATCTTCTACACGTGGTACTCGTTCTCCCGCGCCGTGCGGAACGACCGCCGGTCGTCGCCCGAGGAGGCCGAGCTGGGGGACAAGGTGCAGGTCTGGCCCTACCTGGTCAGGGTGGAGTTCCTCGCGGCGCTCCTGGTGATGGCGCTCCTCACGGTCTGGTCGATCACGCTCAACGCTCCCCTGGAGGCGCCCGCCAACCCGTCGCTCACGCCGAACCCTTCCAAGGCGCCCTGGTACTTCCTGGGGCTGCAGGAGATCCTGGTCTATTTTGACCCGTGGATAGCCGGCGTCATGATCCCGACGCTCATCATCCTGGGACTCTGCGCCATCCCGTATATCGACATCAACCCGAAAGGGAACGGCTACTACACGTTCCGCGAGCGCCGCTTCGCGATCCTGGTGTTCTGCTTCGGCTTCCTCGTGATGTGGGTGTCGCTTATCGTCCTCGGGACGTTTTTCCGCGGACCGGGGTGGAACCTCTTCATGCCGTGGGAGCGTTGGGACACGCATCGCGTGGTGGCGCTGACCAACGTCGACTGGTCCGAGCTGTTCGGGGTGCCGACGCGGAGGGTGGACGACTCGCTCAACCCCGCGGCAATGGCGATCGGGAGCGCGACGATCCTGGCCTGGTTCAGCCTCGGCGTCGTCTATTACCTCTGGAAGCGGAAGTCGGACGTGGTCCGGAAGCTGGGTCCCCTGCGCTACACGATCGTGGCGGGCCTGCTGCTGATCATGGCGTCGCTCCCGGTCAAGATCATCCTGCGCCTCACGCTGAACATCAAGTATATCCTCGTCACACCCTGGTTCAATATCTGACGTGGACGAAAGGGAAACACGCGTGTTCCGAAAGCGCGGTGCGCGCCCGATCGAAGAGCGCGACTACAGCACACTCTACATCCTGTTCGCCGGGTTCCTCTTCCTGGGCACGATGTGGGCGGTCGTCGACGAGGTGATCACCCGGCGGCCCTGGAAGGACGTGCAGCGGGCCTACCAGGACCTCGCCGCGGCGAAGATGCAGGAGCAGGAGAACCAGGCGGCCGCTGAAATGGATTCCTCGGCGCTCGCCGACCGTTCCGCCGAGCTTGCGGCCGCGGAAGACTCGATCGCCGGACCCGCGTACCGCGCCGCGCTCTCGCGCGTGGACGAGGTCCTCGATTCGCTCGCCCGGGAGAACCGGCGCTTCCAGTTCGCCAAGAGCCGCGGCGACGAGGCGTACTACTTTTATAAGAAGTCGCTCCATGAAGGGGAGGAGGACCTGAAGGAGAAATCCCGCCTGGCGGCCGACGAGGCCGAAACGGCGGCGCACCAGGCGGTGATCGCGCGCCTGGAACGGGAGCGCGACACGCTCATGGGGGCGGTGAACAGGTACCGCCAGGCGGTCCGCAGGCCCCAGAACGCGATCACGGACCTCCTGAAGAAGGTCGACAAGTGGGACGCGAAGGTGAAGAAGGCGCGCACCGCGCCGATCGAAATCCGGCAGGTGATGCTGGACGACTACGACAAGAACCCCTTCAACGACCCGAAGGCGCGCATCGACCGCTGCCAGACATGCCACCTCGGGTGGAACGAAGAGGTGATGGACAGCGCCCCCGAGCCGTTTACCAGGCATCCGCTCCCGGAGCTCCTGTCGCTCCACAAGCCCGACGTCATCGGCTGCACGCCCTGTCACCGGGGACAGGGACCCGCGCTTACGGCGGCCACCGCGCACGGGAGCGGCGACCCCTACTGGGAGAATCCCATGCTGGAGGGGATCGACGTCTGGGCGTCGTGCACCGCGTGTCATGAAAATGAGAGTCACCTGGAGGGGGCGCCCGTCTTCTCCGACTCGCGCCGGCTGATCATCGAGTCGGGCTGCTTCGGCTGCCACGAGATCAAGGGGTACACCGACCTCCAGCGGATCGGCCCTGAGCTTGCGCGCATCGCCTACAAGACGGACCCCGCCTGGATCGAGCGCTGGGTGAAGAACCCGAAGGAATACAACGCGCACACGCGTATGCCGAACTTCCGGTTCACCGACGAACAGGCCTCCGCGGTGACGGCGTATCTCGTCAGCCTGGCGCCGCGCGACAGCTTCCGGCTCGCCGGGAAGTTTCCCGGGGGGGACGCGGCGAAGGGGAAGGGAATCGTCGAGTCCGTCGGGTGCCTGGGCTGCCACGCGATCGGCGACCAGGCGAACGTCCGCGCGGCGCGGGGCACCAGTTATGACATCGCTCCCGAGCTGACGCGCGTGGGGAGCAAGGCGCGCCCGGACTGGATCTTCGACTGGGTGAGGAATCCCCGGCACTACAACCCGACGACGAAGATGCCGAACCTGCGGCTGACGGAGGGGGAGGCGCGCGACGTGACGGCGTACCTCGTGACGCTGAAAGACGACCGGACGTTCCTCCCGGAGGCGATCGACGTGACCTCCCCGGAGCGCATCGCTCGCGGGGAGGCCGTCATCAAGGAGTACGGCTGCGCAGGCTGCCACCTCATCCCCGGGATGGAGAAGGAGAGCCGGGTGTCCGTGTCGCTCTCCAATTTCGGGCGCAAGCGCGTGGAAGAGATGGATTTCGGGGACACCCACGTGCCCCACACGTGGCACGACTGGGTGAAGAACAAGCTCCGCGACTCGCGCGTGTTCCAGACGGACAGGATCGTCCAGAAAATGCCTGTGTTCGCGTTCAGCGACAGCGAAATCGCGAAGATTTCGCTCTTCCTCCTCTCCGAGACGAAGGACGTGCCCGACCCCAGGTACGTGAAGAGGTTCGACGCCCGGCTCCAGGAGATCGAGGCGGGACGCCGCATCGCGTACCGCTACAACTGCCGGCAGTGCCACCAGCTCGAGGGGGAGGGGCGGTTCATCAGCGCGGTGATCGACGACCCGGCGTTCCTCCCCCCGATCATCACGGGGGAGGGGAAGAAGGTGCAGGAGCCGTGGCTGCGCGATTTCCTCACGAGCCCCTCCACGACGGGCGCGCCGGACCGGATCAGGCCCTGGCTGAAAGTCCGGATGCCGACGTTCTCACTGACGGATGAGGAGATTTCCTCGCTCACGAAGTACTTCCTCGCGCTGAGCAACCAGGAGCTGGAGGTGAGGGACTACGCGGCGTTCCGCCCCGACCCGGCGCTCCTCCCGGTGGGGAAGACGATTTTCAACGAATTCCAGTGCATCAAGTGCCACCCGGTCGGGAACGCCCCGCCTCCCGGCTCGGGATCGACGGCGGACCTGGCGCCCGACCTGACGAAGGCACGCGACCGCCTGAAGCCCGAGTGGATCATCGAGTGGCTGGCCGACCCGAACAAGCTCCAGGAGGGGACCCGCATGCCGACGTTCTTCCCCGACGGTCAGTCCGCGCTCCCCGACGTGCTGGGGGGAGACGCCCGGAAGCAGGAGACGGCGATCCGCGACTACGTGATTTCGATCGGCAGGCCGGCGCGGCCGGTCGTGGCCGCACAATGAGTGTTGCATCCATAACAACCATTAACCGGGAGGAAGTCCAGGAATGAAGTACGCGAGCGGAGCCATCTGCGCGCTGATCATTGCGTGCGCCTGCACTGCGGCGGCCGGCGATGTGGCCGGCAAGGTGTCATTCACGGGGAGCGCGCCCAAGCCGGCGCGCATCATGATGAACGCCGACCCCGTATGCGTCAAGCAGCACAAGACCCCCGTCTTCGGCGAGGAAGTGGTGGTGAACCCGAACGGGACGCTCAGGAACGTGCTGGTCTACGTGAAGGAGGGGCTCGGGAGCCGGAAGTTCGATCCACCGGCGGCAAAGATCGAATTCGACCAGAAGGGCTGCCAGTACGATCCGCACGTCGTGGGGATCCAGACGGGGCAGGAACTCGACGTGGTCAACTCGGACCCCACGCTCCACAACGTCCATTCACTCTCGAAGGACAATCCGCAGTTTAACGTCGCCCAGCCGAAACAGGGGATGCGCCTGGCGAAGAAGTTCGACAAGCCCGAGGTCTTCAAGGTGAAGTGCGAGGTGCACACATGGATGGGGGCGTACATCGGCGTCTTCAGCCATCCCTTCTTCGCGGTCACGGGCAACGACGGGACGTTCCACCTGAAGAACCTCCCGGCGGGAGAGTACACGATCGAGACATGGCAGGAAAAGTACGGCACGCAGACGATGAAGGTGAAGGTCGCCGCCAGCGGCACCGCCGCGGCGGACTTTACGTACCAGGGGAAGTAATGGACCGTTCACACACGCGAAAGGGCACATCCAGGTGAGCGCACCGGCGGCGCACGCGCACGCGGCGGACCACGGGAGTGGCCACGGCTTCTGGCGCACGTACGTGTTTTCGCAGGACCACAAGACCATCGGCGTCCAGTACGGGATCACGGCGCTCCTGTTCCTCCTGTTCGGGTTCACGCTGATGATGATCATGCGCTGGCAGCTCGCATACCCCGGCCAGGCGATTCCCCTGATCGGCGGCCTGCTCGGCGACTCCCGCGCGCCCGACGGGATCATGCTGCCGGAGTTCTACAACCAGCTCGGCGCCATGCACGGGACGATCATGGTGTTCCTGGGCGTGGTACCGCTGGCCGTGGGCGCGTTCGGCAACTACGTGATGCCCCTGCAGATCGGGGCGCCCGACATGGCGTTTCCGAAGCTCAACATGATGAGCTACTGGGTCTACGCCGCGGGAGGGCTCACGATGCTCTCCAGTTTCTTCCTCCCGGGCGGCTCCGCCGCATCCGGATGGACCTCCTACGCGCCCCTCTCCGTCATCGCCACGACCGGGCAGACGGTGTGGCTCTTCGGGATGATCTGCCTGATCACGTCCTCGCTCCTGGGGAGCGTCAATTTCATCACGACGATCTTCCAGCTGCGGGCGAAGGGACTCTCCTTCATGCGGCTCCCGTTTTTCGTCTGGGCACAGCTCGTAACGTCGTTCCTCCTCCTGCTCGCCTTCCCGCCGCTGGAGGCGGCGGGGGTCCTGCAGCTGATGGACCGCCTGGCCGGAACGAGCTTCTTCATGCCGAGCGGGCTCGTGGTGAGCGGGCAGGCCCTGGCAAATTCGGGGGGCGGCAACCCCCTCCTGTGGCAGCACCTGTTCTGGTTCCTGGCCCACCCCGAGGTGTACGTGCTGATCCTCCCCGCCATGGGGATCGTCGCGGAGATCATCGCCAACAACACGCGCAAGCCCCTCTGGGGATACCGCTCGATGGTGTACGCCACGGTGTTCCTCGGGTTCATGTCGTTCATCGTCTGGGCGCACCACATGTTTCTCACCGGCATGGGCACGGCCATCAGCTCGTTTTTCCAGGCGACGACGATGATCATTTCCGTTCCCTCGATCATCATATTGACGGCCCTGTTCCTGTCGCTGTGGGGAGGGTCGATCCGGTTCACGACGCCGATGCTCTTCGCGCTGGCGTTCCTGCCGATGTTCGGCATCGGCGGACTCACCGGGCTCCCCCTGGGGCTCGCCCCTTCCGACATCCACCTGCACGACACGTACTACGTCATCGGGCACTTTCACTACGTCGTCGCGCCGGGAACGCTGCTGGCCCTCTTCGGCGGCGTCTACTACTGGTTCCCGAAGGTGACGGGGCGGAAAATGAACGACCTGCTGGGCAAGATACACTTCTGGCTCTCGTTCACGTTTCTCAACTGCGTGTTCATGCCGATGTTCATCCAGGGCCTCGCGGGCGTCTCGCGCCGCCTCTATGACGGGGGAGCCCAGTACGCGCACGCGCAGGGGGTGCTCCACCTGAACACGTTCATGTCGATCGCCGCCTGGTGCCTGGGGCTCGCGCAGATCCCGTTCATCGTCAATTTCTTCTGGAGCATGCGCAGGGGAGCGCCCGTGGCGGCCAATCACTGGGAGGCGACGACGCTCGAGTGGGCGGCAACGTCCTCTCCCCCCGTGGCTCACGGCAATTTCAGCGCGGTGCCCGAGGTGCACCGGGGCCCCTACGAGTACAGCGTGCCCGGCAACGGACGTGATTTCGTCCCGCAAAACGCACCGGCGGAGGCGCACTGACCATGGAGATTCCCTACACCGTCGACCCCCGGCCGGACACCGGCCTCTACAACGCAAAACTGGGGATCTGGCTCTTCCTGGCTTCCGAGGTGATGCTCTTCGGGGCGCTCTTCTCCTCCTACGTGCTGCTGCGCGTGGGCGCGACGACGTGGCCGCACGGCTACGAGCACCTGAACATTCCCCTGGCCACCGTGAACACGATCGTCCTGATCACCTCGAGCGTCACGATGGTGATGGCGTGGGCCTCGATCGCGACGGGATCGCTCGGGCGCTTCCGGATCTACATGGGATCCACCGTCGCGCTGGCCTGCGTCTTCCTGGTCATCAAGGGCTTCGAGTACGCCGCCAAGTTCGAGCACGGCCTCACCCCCTCGACGAGCACGTTCATGGCGATCTACTTCACCCTCACGGGACTCCACGCGCTCCATATCGTGGGGGGGATCATCGTGAACAGCTACCTCCTCGGACCCGGTGCGGCGATGTGGCGCGCCGAGCCTGCGCGGTTCACGAACCGCGTGGAGGTGGCGGGCCTCTACTGGCACTTCGTGGATCTGGTCTGGATCTTCCTCTTTCCCGTTCTCTATCTCCTGTAGGAGACCGCATGGACACTGCCAACGCCGGGAGCGTCAGGAAACAGGTTCGCGTGTACGTGACCGTCTTCGTCGCGCTCATGGCGCTCACGATCATCACGGTCACCATTTCGACGTTTCACCTCGACCCGCCGCTGGCGATCGCGGTCGCGCTCGCGATCGCCGCCGTCAAAGGTTCTCTCGTGGCCGCGTATTTCATGCACCTGATCTCGGAAAAGAAGCTCATTTACGCCGCGCTGGGACTCACGGCGATCTTCTTCCTGGCGCTGATGTTCCTGCCGGTCTCCCACTTCGCCGACCGGGGGCTCTAGCGTGTCGCTCAGGACATTCCACCTGATCTTCGTGGCGTGCTCCGTGCTCCTGGCGCTGGGCGTCGCGGCCTGGTCCGTCAATGCGTTTGTGGCCGGGGGATCGCCGGGCATGCTCGCCGCGGCCGTGGCTGCGTGCGCGGCGGCGGCTGCGCTGGTCGTGTACGGGATCAGGGTTCGCTCAAAACTGAAAGGGATCGATTCGCCATGACTCCGCAACTGCTCCGCCGGGCGCCGCTCCTGGCCCTCCTCCTGTGTGCCTGGGCGTCGGGCGCCGCGGCCTGCCCGGTCTGCTACGGCGAGCCGGGGTCTTCCGCGACGCAGGGGATGACCGCGGCGATCATCAGCCTCCTCGGGGTGACCGGGGGCGTGCTCGCGGCATTCGGAACGATGTTCCTCCGTCTGCGCAGGAGAGCCCGGCTCCTCGCCGGAAAGGAGACCGCCGCGCATGGGTGAGTTCCTGGGACTTCCGTTCGACGCCTCGGCGCAGGGACCGCTGGTGGACAGGATCATCATACTCGTCCACTGGCTGATGCTCGTGCTCTTCGCGGGCTGGGGGACGTACTTTGTCTACGTCCTCTTCCGCTTCCGGGGCTCGCGCAACCGGGCAGCCGACTACCACGGCGTGCGGACGCACGCCTCCAGCTATCTCGAGGCGGTCGTGGCGGTCGTCGAGGCCGTTCTCCTGATCGGGTTCGCGATCCCCCTCTGGTCGATGCGCGTCAATGATATCCCGCCGGAGTCGGACGCCACGGTCGTCCGGATCGTTGCGGAGCAATTCGCCTGGAACGTGCACTACCCCGGGCCGGACGGCGTGTTCGGCAGGACGGATATCGCACTGATCACGCCCGAGAATCCGCTGGGACTTGACAGGAACGATCCGGCGGCGAAGGACGACATCGTGACGATCAACCAGCTCAATCTGCCGGTGGGGAAGCCGGTCGTCATTCATCTCAGCTCCAAGGACGTGATACACAGCTTCAATCTCCCCCTCTTCCGCGTGAAACAGGACGCGGTCCCCGGCCAGTCGATCCGCGTCTGGTTCACGCCGACGGCGACGACCGCCGATGTGCAGCACGCGCTGGCGCGCGCAATCCCGGTGGCCTCCGGGCATGTGCCGGATGAGTGCGCGACGTTCGTGGCGCTGGCGGATTACGCGGGGAAGGACGGTCAGACGATCCTGGCGAAGGGATCGCCGCTCACCGACGATCTCTTCCCGGCGCTCAAGGGCGCCGGCGTGAGCGAAGTCGTGCTGGGCCCCGACACGCCGACGGAGATCGCCTGCGCGCAGCTCTGCGGGCTCGGGCACTACCGGATGCGGGGCTTCGTGACGGTCCAGACGCCCGAGGAGTACAGGGCATGGGTCGCGGACCAGGAGGCACAGCTCACACAATGACCGGCACGTACCACAGGGGACTTCACCGCTTCGCCGTGGCGACCGCCTGCGCGACATTCCTCCTGGTGATCGCCGGGGGACTGGTGACGAGCACGGGTTCCGGGCTCGCCGTTCCCGACTGGCCCCTCTCGTACGGGCAGGTGATGCCGCCGATGGTGGGGGGGATTCTCTACGAGCACGGACACAGGATGGTCGCGACGCTCGTCGGCTGCCTGACGGTCGTCCTCTGCGCCTGGACCTGGCGGCGGGAAGAGCGGCGGTGGGTCCGGTTTCTCGCCCTGGCGGCGCTCCTGGCGGTGATCCTCCAGGGGGTGCTGGGGGGACTGACGGTGCTCTACCTGCTGCCGACGCCGGTTTCCGTCGCGCACGCGACGCTCGCACAGTCCTTCTTTTCTCTCACGATACTGATCGCACTGGTCACGTCGCGCACGTGGCTCGAGCGTTCCGCGCTCCCGGTCCCTGTCGCGCCTCTGACGCGTGCGCTTGCCCTCGCCGCTGCGGCTGCCGTCTTTCTCCAGCTCGTCATCGGCGCCTGGATGCGCCACAGCGATGCGGGCCTTGCAATCCCGGATTTCCCCCTCACATACGGGGCGCTCCTCCCCCCGGCGGACGCCGATGGGCTCGCCCGGGTCAACATGGAACGGAGCACGGATTACGATCTGCCGCCGGTGAGCGCCGCGCAGATCTGGATCCACTTCGCGCACCGGCTCGGCGCGCTCCTGGCGGGAGCCGCGGTGATCGCCTGCGGCGTGCACATCCTGAGGACGTACCGCTCCGAGCGGAGTCTGCGGGAACCGGCGATCGTCGAGGTCATGCTGGTCCTGGTGCAGATTCTCCTCGGCGCGCTCACGGTCTGGACGGGGAAGGGGGTCCAGGTCGCGACCGCCCACGTGGCGACCGGCGCGCTGCTCCTGGGGAGCTGCGTCCTCCTTGCGGCGCGCGCACTCGGCCTCGCGCCGGCTCGGGAGAGGCTCGGTACCGGGAATGTGATCGCGGAGCCTGCACGCCCATGAGCACGCACCTCACGCCCCCCGGGGCGCTCGCACTGGAGCGCACGCGGGTGGCCGATTACCTCGCGCTCACGAAACCGGAGCTGACGTTCCTCTCGGTGCTGACGTCGCTCGCGGGATACATGCTCGGCTCCGCGGGGACTCCCCATGCTGCGGGGGCTCTCGCGCTCGCGCTCGGGACCGCGATGGTGGGAGGAGGCTCGGGGGCGCTGAACCAGGCGATGGAGCGGAAGTTCGACGCGCTCATGAAGCGCACGGAGCAGCGGCCGCTCCCCTCGGGACGGATCGGACTTGCCGAGGCGGTCATATTCGGGATTCTGCTCGTGGCGGGGGGACTCCTCCTCCTGGCGACCAGGCTCAACGCGGTGACGGCTTCGCTGGCCGCAGTGACGTGCGCGACGTATCTCCTCCTCTACACGCCGCTCAAGCGCCTGACGCCCATGGCGACGCTCATCGGCGCGTTTCCGGGAGCCATCCCCCCCGTGATGGGCTGGACGGCGGCCGCAGGGGTCCCGGGTGCGGGGGCCTTTGTCCTGTTCGGGATACTCTTCCTCTGGCAGATGCCCCACTTCCTCTCGCTTGCCTGGATCTACAGGAACGACTATGCGAAAGGGGGATACCGTCTCCTCGCCGTGACGGACGCCGACGGGAAGAAGACGGGAGTCCAGTCGCTGTCATACGCCGTCGCGCTCGTTCCCGTCTCGCTCCTCCTTGCGGCGCTCGGGGAAGCGGGCCCGGTCTACGCCCTGTCTGCTCTCGTTCTCGGGGGAGTCTTCGCAGGATGCGCGGCGATGCTTCTCGTGCAGAGGACCGGTCCGGCGGCCCGGCGCCTCTTCATCGCCTCGCTCGTCTACCTTCCCCTGTTGATGATTGCAATGGCCGTCGACCGGTTCCTCGGCTCGTGAGGGGGCCGTGTCGATCGGCGATCTCCCGCTCCTGAACGCCATACTGAACGCCTCAAGCGCGCTCTGCCTCCTGGCGGGCTATTACTTCATCAGGCAGAGGCGCGTCAGGGCGCACAGGACGTGCATGATCGCCGCGGTCGCCTGCTCGACCCTCTTCCTCTCATCCTACATTCTCTATCATGCGTTGGTCGGTACCGTGAGGTTCGGCGGTGGGGGGCCCGTGCGCGCGGTCTACTTCGTGATACTCGCCACGCACACGGTGCTGGCTGCGTCGGTTCCCCCCCTGGCGATCATCACGCTCGCCCGGGGGTTGAAGCGGAAATTCGCGCTGCACAGGAAGATCGCCCGGTGGACGCTTCCCGTCTGGCTCTACGTCTCCGTGACGGGCGTGCTCGTCTACCTGATGCTCTACAGGTTGTTCCCCCGCGCCTGAGCGCCGAGGCCCGCAATGCACTCGGTGAGGAGATCCGCGAAGCGCGCCTTCACGGTGGAGGCGACCACGGTCACCTCGCTGTGGTCGAGTTTTCCTCCCCCCGTTCCCGCCGCCTTATTCGTGATGCAGGAGATGCCCATGACGCGCATGCCGAGCGAGGCGGCGAGCGACGCCTCCTTTACCGTCGACATCCCGACGGCGTCCCCCCCGAGGCGGCGGAGCATTTCCACCTCCGCGGCCGTCTCGTATGATGGCCCCTTGACGGAGGCGTAGACCCCCCGCCTGAGCGGCACCCCCAGCCGGAGGGCTGCCTCCATGGCCAGCGCGCAGAGCGCCGCGTCATACGTGCGCCGGGGCCCAGTGCGCTCCGCCGGGATCCACTCCCCGTGGAGCGTCATGTCGATCTGATCGGTGATCAGCATGAGGTCCCCCGGGACGAACTGCCTGTTGATGCCCCCCGCGGCGTTCGTCACGATCATCACCCGGGCGCCGAGCGCCCGCGCGAGCGCGACGGGGAAGAGGACCGTGGCGGCGTCGTTGCACTCGTAGAGATGGATTCTGCCGCGGAACGCGAGGACGTCGCTCCCGGCGATACGCGCGAAGACGGCCTCCCCCCGGTGGCCGCTCACCGTCGAACGGGGATATGAGGGGATTTCCCCCGCGCGAAACGTGAGCCCCCCCTCGAGGGGGGAATAGTCGCCGAGGCCGGAGCCGAGGACGAGCGCGATCCCGGGAGGCGAGGGGATCCGCCCCCGCACGTACGCCGCGGCCTCTTCGTACGGTATCCGGCCCAGGAGCGACTCTATGCCCGGCGTCCCGCCCATGAACGAGCCTACTGTTTCGGCGGCTGGAAGCAGCGCCTGCACCGCGCCTCGTAGGAGTCGGTCGCGCCGACGAGGACGCGCTCGCTCGAAGGGGTGGTCCTCTGCGTCCTGTCGGCGGGGTTCCCGCAGACGACGCAGATGGCGAGCGTCTTGGTGATGTACTCGGCGACGGCGAGGAGCTGCGGGATCGGCTCGAAGGGCTTGCCCCTGAAGTCCTGGTCCAGCCCGGCGATGATCACGCGGCGTCCCCGGTTGGCGAGCTCTTCCGCGACGTCGACGAGTCCCATGTCGAAAAACTGCCCCTCGTCGATCCCGATGACGAATGCGTCGGCCGAGAGCCGGAGGATCTCCGCTGAGCTCTCGACGCTCACGGATTCAATGCGCGCCTCGCTGTGCGAGACGATGTGGTCCGTGCTGTAGCGGTTGTCGATGCGCGGCTTGAATATCGCGACCCGCTGGCGGGCGATCTGTGCCCTGCGGATGCGGCGGATCAGTTCTTCGGTTTTCCCGCTGAACATGCAGCCGGCGATGACTTCGATCCAGCCGGTGTTCAGGGGGGAATCGTGTGCGGTGGGGGCTGTCATGTGTGCGGAATTCGCTGGTGAATCCCTAAACTACCGAAAACGGGGGGGACAATCAACAGTGCGGGAAACCGACCCGCGGAGTCAGAACCGACCGGCGAGCGCCTGTGCGGGTCCGACCCGGAGCGTGCAGACGCACGTCGCGCACTCCGGCTGCCTGCGCGAGCGGACGTCGCGCCTGGTCCTCCTGGCGGCCTCCCCGCCAAGGAGTGCGCCGAGCGTCTCCCTGCGCACGTTGCCGAGAGGGGGGAGGAAGTAGCAGGGGAGAACGTCTCCGCGGGATGTGATGACCGTGGAGACCATCGGGGCATTGCAGGAAGTGGGAGGGAACGGGCGGGACCCGTTCAGCGCTTCGTAGTAGGAAGCGATGTCGAGCATCCGTGAAGGGGACTGGTCGATGAACCGGGTCTCGAACTCCGCTGCAAACTCGACCGCCATGCGCTCGACGATGCGGCGGAGCTCGGCAGATTCCTCCGGGTCGAGCGTCAACTGCCCGGCGGGGGCGGCCTCCCCCCGTTCAAGCCGTCCGAACCCCGATGATCGGACGTCGGCGGCCAGGAACGAGATCCTCCCCGCACCGATCTCCCGTGCGGCGGAGACCATCGCGGGGAGCGATCGGAAATTCCGCTTCTGCACGACCGTGCGGATGGCGACGTCTTTTCCCCTTCCCGCATCAGCAACGCGGCGGAGCCCCCGCACGATCAGATCGTACGAGGCGATCCCCCTGATCGCGTCGTGCGTTGCTGCGTCGGCGCCGTCGAGCGATACGATGAATTCGTCCAGGAACGGGGAGATTTCCGCGAACCGCTTCTCCAGGAGGAGGCCGTTCGTGAGGAGCGTGCTCCGCTCCGCCGGCGCCGCGAAGAGCGCGCAGATGTCGGGGAAATCGCGCCGCGTGAGGGGTTCTCCCCCCGAATAGACGATATGCCGGAGGCCCGCCTCGCGGAGAGAACGGCCGAGCGCGGCGATCTCACCCAGCGTCAGTTCCCCTTCAGGGGCGGCGCGGTACGAACAGGAAATGCATTTCAGGTTGCACCCTTCGGTCACGTAGAGTATGACGACGGGAAGCGCGTGGCAGCGCGTGCCGAGCGTGTTGAGGAAGGCCCCGACGCTCATTCCCGTGCCGCTCCCCTGAATTCGAATATGCTGAGCGTTTCGAAGAGCCCCCTCCGGCGCGCGCGGAGCAACGCTGCAAATCCCTCGCGCGCCATGGCCGAGAGAATCTCACGTTCGCCCGCGTCCGAGGAGGTCACGAGGATGACCGATCCCCCGGGGCGGAGGAAGCGGCACGCGGAGCGTGCGAACCGGTTGATCACTCCGTATGCGGGTCCCGCGTTCCAGGCACGGCTTGCGTCGTCTGTCTGTTCGGCACCGTAGAACGGGGGATTCCACACGATGTGGTCGAACGCGCGGCCGGCTGAGAGCGAGTCGAACAGGTCGCTCTCGAGCACGTTGACGCGCGCCTCAAGCCCGTTCGAGCGGGCGTTCGCCTCGGTGCAGCGGACGGCCCGGGGATTGATGTCCAGTGCCGTCACGCGCGCCCCTCTCCGGGCGGCGACGAAGGACAGGATGCCAGAGCCGCAGCCGATCTCGAGGATCTCCGCATGGTGGAGATCACGCGTGCGGAGATATCTCCCGAAAAACCTGCTCGTGCCGAAGAGCCGGGGGTGGAATACCGTCGGTTGTACGCTGAGTGCGAAGCCGAGCATCCTGAAGCGGTCCTCACGCGACATCGCGCGGCGGACGTAAAGCCGGAGCGCCAGGCGGTGGCTTGCGCGCCGTAGCAGCCCCGCGCAGAGTCTCCCCCTCACCGCTCCCGGAGCGCCCGCTGTGGCCCCCGTGCTCACCTGAGGGCTCCCCGCCTGCGCAGCGTGATCAGGTAGTGGTCGCACAGGTAGCGAAGCGGGAACAGGCGGGCGATCCCCTCGTCCCAGGGCTCAAGCCTCCTCATGAGTGATGCGCGCGTGGCGTAGAGCCTGCCGAAACCGGCAGGAGGGAGGAGGAGGCCGAAGCGCCGTACTGCCGCAACGGTGAAATCGCGCCTGAAATACGACGCAAATCGGCCGGGGGAGTAGAGCTTCAGGGGGGCAGCGGCGTGCAGGGGAGCCAGCTCTTCACCCCTGGCCAGAATCCTCCTGAGCGCGCGCCGGGGGCGTAGCGTTGCAGCGAAATAGGCGACCTCCCAGAGGCAGACGGGGTTGAGCACCATGCACAGGAGGGGGGCGCCGGGGGCGAGGTGACCGCCGATGCGGCCGGCGAACGCGGCGATGTTCCCGAGCTCGTTGAGCCCGTCGAAATTTGAAAACGCACCGTCAAAGAGCCGCCCGTCGGGGGCGCCGGGGTCTGCCGCGTCCATGACGGCAGTGCTGACGAGATCCTCCACCCCGCTGCGGCGCGCCTTTGCACGCGCCTCGGCGACCATGGCGGGGGAGATATCCGTGGCGGTCACGCGAATGCCGCGCAGTGCAAGTGCAACGGCGTCCGTGCCCGTGCCGCAGTTCAGTTCGAGCACGCGCTCCCCGGGACGGAAGGCGGCGAAGAGCGCCTCCTGGACGCGCGCGCGGATCCGCGCGCCCGGCCCCGGGCGCCCGAACGTCCGGTCGTACGATGCGGCCATCGCGTCGTGGAAATCTCCCGCGAGCTCAGCGTGCCCCGCGGCGGCGCCCTCGTCGGGGTATGCTCCCTGGCCCGTCATCAGAATCCCTCCGTCTCGGGCTGGCGGTACCGGATGAGCCGCTGGGCCAGCGCGATTTCAAGGGGGGCCGCGTAGATCCCCAGGTCGTACCGCCAGCGGCCCAGGGCACCGAGCATCCCCTTCCGTGCCGCAGTCAGCCTCAGATCGGACCGCGTCGGATAACGGGCGTTCAGCACCCGCTCGAAGTTCCTGATCCGCGCGATGTGCCGCCTGCGCAGCCAGGGGGTGACGGGGCGCTTGCGCAGATCGTGCATCCGCCACTCCGGGCGCATCCAGTCGTCCAGCGTGCGGGGGTAGGCGAAGTCGTCTTTCCGGGCGGCGGCGAAGAGTTCCGCGTCAGAGAAATTCACCGGGGAGTAAACGTACATGACGATCTCCGCCGCGGGGTTGATCATCTTGATCCTGCGGATAAACCGGATGTCCCGTTCGATGTCCTCGTCGACAGTCGCCGTCGGGCTTCCCATCACGAACGAGAATTCCGGGACGATGCCGTATTCCCGCATCCGCTCGGCGAGCGCGAGCACCGTCTCCGGTGTCTGTGTCCCCCCCTTGTCCATCAGCCTCAGCACCTCGCTCGAGCCCGACTCCGCGCCCATGAAAATCATGGCGCAGCCGGAGCGCTGCATCGCGCGCCAGGTCCGGTCGTCGTACGCGAGCAGCGTGTCGGGGCGCGCTTCCCCCCACCAGGCGAGCCCTTCGGGGGCGATTCTCTCGGCGAATTCGAGCGTCCGCCGCTCGGATGTGAAGAAATTGTTGTCGTGGAATTCGACCGCGTTGACGCCGTGGCGCTCCCTGAACCACCGGAGATCCGCCGCGATCCGCTCCGGTGCCAGACCGATCCACCGCGCGCCGTACGAGGCCGCGACCGCGCAGAAGCCGCACAGAAACGGGCACCCGACGCTGGAGTGGTAGTTGACCGTCCGCGTTCCCAGGCACGTCCGCCCGATATAGCGGGGAATGTCCACGCGGTCGTAGGGAAGAGGGGGGAGCGTGTTGGGGTCGATCAGCTTCTGCTTTTCGTTGTGCCGTATCCCGTTCTCTTTGAACGACACGCCGGGGATCCCGCCCGGAGACTCTCCCCGCTCGAGGCGCTCGATGAGCGCCGGGAGCGCGTGGTCCCCCTGGTCGCGGATCACACAATCCACGTACGGCGCGCCGAGCACGACGTCGGGATGGAGCGTGGGGAAGTATCCTCCCCAGATAATCGTGACGGCGGGCTCCCGCTCGCGCACGAGGCGCGAGAGCCGGATCGATTCTTCAAGTTGCGGTCCCGGCATCACCGTGAGTCCAAGGTAGCGGACTCCCCGGTCCCTGATGAGGCCGAGGAGCGCTTCGCCGGCATCCGGGTGGAGGTTGCCGTCGAGGATCTCGTACGGGAATCGCCCCTCGAGCGAGGCCCCGAGCGACAGGACGGAAAGGGGGATCCTGTACCTCCACCGCGTGGAACGGGGATTTACCAGTGCGATCATGCGGGCGGACTCCAGGCGGCTTCGGGAAGTGCGCGCGGGGAGTGCGTCCCCCCTGCAAGCTCCCCGTAGATGCGTGTGAACTGGCCGGCCGTCCAGGCCGGCGTGTGCGCGTGCGCCCAGGCGAGCGCGTGCGCGCGCTGTCGCTCCATCGCCCCGGGGTCGCGCAGGAGTCCGAGAATCGCGCCCGCGAGCCGTGCCGGCTCCCCCGGGGGGACGGTCGTGGCAAACGCGGGACCGAGGTCCGCACAGAGACCGACCTCCGTACCGCAGATCGGAAGGCCCGATGAGGCGGCTTCCGCGAAGACGACCCCCTCTCCTTCGTAGAGCGACGTGTGGATGAGGAGGTGAGCCCGGGCAAAATGCGCGCCGAGCGACCCGTGGTCCGCGTACCCCGTGAATGTCACGTCGTGCGCCACGCCCAGTTCGCGTGCCAGCGCCTGGAGCGATCCGCCGAGCGTGTCCTCACCGACGATCCGGAGCCTGCAGTCGATTTCGGCGCGCACGGAGCGAAACGCCCGGAGCAGCGTCGCCTGGTCTTTCACCCGGTTGATGTGCCCGACGTGGAGGAATTGAAAGGGGGGAGCCGGCGGGAACGCGTTGACGGGGGGGAAGAGCGCGGCATCCGCCCCGAACGGGATCACGTACACTCCTTCCTCCCGCTCGAACCCGAAGCGCCGGAGTCCCGCAAGCTGCGCCCGGGTCAGCAGCGTCAGCGCGTCGGCATCCCGGCAGACGCGGAGCGTCAGCGCGCGTCCCGGTGCGGTGCGCATGTTCCCGTAGCCGATCGAGCGAAGCGCGGCCGCCTCGCCCCCCAGGAGCGTGACGACCGCGGGGAGTCCCGCCATGCGCGCGGCGACGACAGCTGCGAGTCCCCCGGGGAGCCCCCAGAATCCGTGCACGAGATCGTACGGTTCCCGCCGCCGGTCTGCCAGGAATGCGCGCGATGTGGCCAGCGCTCTGCGGAGGGGACTGTCGTCCTGCCGCGCGCGGACGAATTTCACGAGCGCCTTCCCGGCATGGAACGGCGCGTCCCGGCCGTCGGGCCCGACGGTCGTATACACGGTCACGTCGCACGACACGGAGAGGGCGTCCACGAGCGCACAGAGAGCCGGGACGCTCTCCGTCGATGCGGGGGGGACGATCCCGCCGTGTATGAACATGGCGACGCGCGTCATCGCGCTCCCGCGCCGACGAGCGCGCCGGCGGCCTGCTGGAGAACGACTCCCCCGCGGAGTTCGAGCGC
>Ga0335081_10005626_pt1 | contig 19841 bp, 17 predicted proteins | sample Lox_Sample_35_FD_206713 | JGI IMG/M metagenome (GOLD analysis project Ga0335081, IMG submission 206713) | Soil microbial communities from Loxahatchee National Wildlife Refuge, Florida, United States - Lox_Sample_3.5 | ecosystem: Environmental > Terrestrial > Soil > Wetlands | place: USA... | reverse complement strand
TGGCGGATCCGGTCGGCCCAGCCCTCGGGCTCGTAGACCTGCGCGGCCTCCCGGGCGACCTGCCGTTCCCGGTCAGCCTGCCCTTCCCGGGCGGTGCGGGCGTTGGCGAAGCAGGCATAGATGGCGTGATCCAGGTCCAGCTTCTCGCCATACCACGGCGGGATGATCGTCTCGGGGGTGATGGCCGCGTCGTGGCAGTCCCCAATGGTGCCCTCGGGGGCGGGCAGGGGCGGGCTGTGCGGGATGGCGGTGCCGTCCGGCCGGTAGAACGCGAAGGTGCCGCCGCGAGCGGCGGCGATCAGGTAGCCGCGCTCGTGCACCAGCATGTGGTGCCACTTGCACAGGCTGACCAGGTTCTCCAGGTCGGTGCGTCCGCCGTTGGCCCAGTACACGATGTGGTGCAGGTCGACGCGGCGGGATTCGCAGCCGGGGAACCGGCACCGGCACTTGTCCCGTTCCCGGGCGGCGCGGCGCAGCGCGGCGTTCGGCCGGCGGCGGCGCCCCAGGCGGAGCACCGACCCGTCGGCATCGTGAACGATCCAGCTCAGTGCGGCGGTGCAGCCGATCATCTGAGCGGTGGAGACGCTGATCGCCGGGCCGTCCTCGACATGGCAGCGGGCCGGGTCCGCCGGATCACCCGGCATCCGCGGGGCGGTCGGCGTTTCCGCGGAAACGCCCGGGGTGCCCTCGGGCGCGGGCAGGGCGTCAGTGCCGACATGCACCACGACCTGGTACACCTCCGGGTCGTCGGCCCCGGCGACCTGGTCGGCCAGGAACGCCTCCGCGATCGTCAGCAGCGCGTCGGCCAGGGCCGAAGAGGTGGCCGCCACCGGCGACCCGTCCGGCGGCAGCTCCGCGGCGGGGGCGCCGGGCCCGGACGTTTCCGCGGAAACGTCAGCCTGCTGATCGTCGGGACGGGAGGGCTCCGGGCCGTGCCGGTGCTCCGCATCGCCCGCGGCCGCGCGCAGTGCCTTCAGCAGCACCGCGCCGGCCAGCGGCGGCAGCCGGAACGAGCCTGCCAGCGACCCGTCGTCCTCCAGCCGCCAGGTCAGCCGGCGCTGGATCCGCGCCGTGGTGTCGTCGGCGTGGCTGACCCGGCGGTGGGCGCGGGCGAACCGCTCCAGCTGGTTCCCGGTCATCGGCCCGGCGAGTTCGGCCAGGCCCGCCTCGGTCTCCGGGGTGGCGATCCGGGTCAGCGCCCGCACCTTGGCGTAGGACAGCCGGCCTGCGGCGAACTCGGCGCGGAGCACCGGCAGGTCGCGCAGGGCGCGGGCGACCCGGACGTGCTCCCGGGCGGTGCCCGAGGTCATCTGGCACTTCCACGACAGCCACGCCGCGCAGCTGCTCATGTCCCAGCACGCCCAGCCGCGGCGGGCGTCGAAATCGCCGAGCAGGACCAGGAACCGGCAGGTCGCCGCGGTCAGGTGCCCGGCCAGCTCGCAGATCTGCGCCTCCACCCGCTCCAGCGGCACCGCGCCGCCACCGGCCGGGTGATGGTCACCGGGAACCGAGCCCGGCACGTCAGAATCGAACATGTATTTGACATTAGCACCGGGGTCTGACAATCCCTGGGTGTTCAGGATCCTGGTGTTCCGCTCTTCTGAGACGCCGGGACACCGTTGTGCCGGTCGGGGGGTGACATGATGCCCGCGAACGGGCACGGCGTGACCTTGGAGATCCTAGAGCCCGTTCTCGTCGAGGATCTTCATCAGGTTGCGCTTGCGCTTCTGTTCAATCCGGAACAGGACGAGATACCGCTTGAACTCACCGGTGGTACCGAGCGCGTCATGGCAGGCGCGCGCGGAAAGCAGGAGGGCCGCCATCTGCCGGTAGGCCTTGTCGCCGGTCATGCCCTTGAGTGACCCGATGGCCTTGAGGTATACGGCCAGGGCATCGGCGGGGCGGCTGGTGATCGAGGCGTCGGCCAGCCGCCGCCACTGAGGATCCGTGGCGACCTTCTGCGCGGCCGCCCAGGCGTCGTCCACGTCGCCGTCATCGAGCAGGGCGTCGACTAGGACGGCGCCGCTCCAGGCCTACGGGACCCGGTGGCGCGCATCCCTCGCGTCCTGGCGAAGCAGCGCGAGCGCCTCGTCCCGCTCAGCACTCCACGTACCGGCCTCCGTTGCGGCCTGCCGCAGCGCCTGGTAGTTGGCCAGGGTGCGCTCGGCCCTGAAGCGGTCGCGGCGCAAGCCGAACACCGCATCGCCCTGGCCTTCGGCCGCATACCGGCTGGCCAGGTACTCGATGAGCTGGTGATCCGGATGCGCCGCCTCGCGCAGGCCTCGCTCGACCCAGCCGAGCGCCTCGTCGGCCCGGTGGGCTTGATCCAGTTCGCGGGCGATCCGGACGTAACTCAAGCCGCGATCGTCAAGATCGGCGGCGTAGATGGCGATCACGGCGTCGACATCACCCTCGGCCCTGGCGATCGACTCCAGGAGCACCTTGGCCCGCCAGTCTTTCGGATCCTCGGCATAGGCGGCCGCTACGCGCTCGCGTACCGTGGCGGTGCCCCGGTCGCCGAGCAGTTCGGCGTAGTCCTCCAGATCGGGTCCGAAGCCGTAGTCGTCGTACAGCAAGAGCCCGGCCAGGTAATCCCCGAGCGAGACCGGATCAGGCGGCCTGGCAGGCGCGCAGGTGAGCGGCCAGCAGTTCATAGCCGGCGTCGACTACAGAGCGCGACGAGTCATCGACGGACCCGTATGCCTCGGCGACCAGGTCGATGGCTTCCCGCGCGATTTCGACCGCGTCCGCCGCTTCGCCGTTCTCGATCAGGTCATCGATCGCCGCCGCGGCCTTGTAGACATCGCTGGTGTAGCTGTAAGCCTGGTTGTAGTCGATGTACTCACGGCGGGGCAGCGTGACCAGTTCCAATACGGCGCGCCGGACAGTCACGGTATCGGCGTTCGCCGCCGCGACGCGAAGCTCGAAGCGCTCGCGCAGGTCCTTGTCCTCGTCGAGCAGCCCGAGCAGCTCGGCGAGCAGTTCGTCTTTCGAGAGCGATCCTAGCCAGGACTCCAGCGCCTGCCTCCTGACTTGCGCTGCCTCCATGTGCCGCGGCAGGTCGGCACCCATCCTCAGCACCGACAGGCCGACGGCCACGCAGTGCTTGCAAAAGAAGCCGTCCCGGCCATAGGGACAGGTGCACGCTCCGCTGAGCCCTTCATCGTCGGTGATCAGGCAAACCCCGTACACGTCGCTGCCGTACACGCTCGCGGTGATCTGCGAGCTAGTTATGTCCAGGTCCGCCACCGCGCTGAGATAGTCCAGGCCGCGTTCAAACGACCTGGCTCCTGCGGCCAGCTTGATATCGGCTTCCGTAAACGCCGGGGATGCCACCATGACGACCATTGAACACCTGGCCACGACGGCCGACTGCCGCTTCAGCCCCTGAAATTCAGCCCGCTGAAATTCAGTAGAGCGCGCTGCGGAGCGCGCCGAGGTAACAGCGCACGAAGCCGACGCTGGCCACGGCCGCGAGCAGGACCCGGTCCCCCGGACGCACCCGGGTGGCCAGCCACGCCGCCACCTGGCCGGCCGCCCGGTCGAGTTCAGCGTAGGTGACCGGTTCGCTGTCCACGGTGACCGCGACCCGGCCCGGCGCTTGGTCCGCGGCGGCGGCCGCCAGCGCGGGGACGGTCTGTTCACTGAGCCCTGCCACGTAGGACTGCACATCCGCCACGCCGGGCAGATGCGTCCGACCCGTCCAGGCTCCGTTCCTCGTAAGCGCTCATGGGGACAGCACGCGGGCCCAGGCCGAACGGTTGGCCGCCCGCCTCGCCTCCAGCCGGTCGAGCAGCCCGCCGGCCGACATCACCGCCTTAACCCCTGCCCCGGCCCAGGAGCCGGCACTGCGCCCGGCCAGGTCGGCCGCGATCTCGGCCGCGACGCGGTCCGGGTCATCACGACCGGTACGCCCGGCTCGGCGGCCAGCGCCTCCGTCACGGCGCGCAGCAGGCTCACGTCGAGCGCGTTGCGCCGTTCCGGCCGGGCCAGGCGCAGCCACCGGTAGCCGGCCGGACTGGTCTCGACGGCCAGGTGGGGGTGCGGCATGGTCTGGGTCTTTCAGTAAGAGCATTCCAGCCCGGCGGGGGCTCCCGAAACGTCTGAAATATGGTATACCAAATGAACCGGAGCTGCGGGACCGGGGGAACGCCGGAGTCGCGGAACTCCGCACCGGAGCGATCGTGAGGAGCCAGGTGAAGCCGGCGCCGTTCACCTACCACCGCGCGCACAGCGTCGCCGAGGCGGTCGTGCTGCTCGCCGAACTGGGCGACGAGGCGAAGATCCTGGCCGGCGGCCTGAGCCTGGTCCCGATGATGAACTTCCGGCTGGCCCGGCCGACCGCGCTGGTCGACGTGTCCCGGATCGAGGGCCTGAGCTACCTGCGTGCCGGCGCCGCCGGCGAGCTGCGCGTGGGCGCGCTGACCACCCACCGCACCGTGGAGATCAGCCGCGATCCCGTGGTCCTGCGGGACTTCGGCGTGCTGCCCCGGTCGGCCCGGTGGATCGGGCACTATCCGATCCGCAGCCGGGGCACGTTCGGCGGCAGCATCGCGCACGCCGACCCGGCCTCGGAGTGGTGCCTGCTGGCTGTCCTGCTGGACGCGCAGGTCGTGCTCACCGGGCCGGACGGGCCGCGTACCGTCCCGGCCGCCGGGTTCTTCGAGGGGTACTACAGCACCGCGGCCGGTCCCGATGAGATGATCACCGAGATCCGGTTCCCCGCCCCGGCCAGGCGGGCGGTGCTCACTGAGTTCGCCCCGCGGCAGGGAGACTTCGCGGTGGTCGCCGCCGCGGTGTCCGCGGACATGGCCGACGGCGTCTGCCGCCACGGCCGCGTCGTGCTCGGCGGCGTCGGCCCGCTGCCCGTCGAGGTCGACGCGGTCCCGCTGGCCGGGCAGCCGGCTACCGCGGAGACCTGGCGGGCCATGGGCGAGCACGTCGCCCGCCAGATCGATCCCCCCGACGACACCCACGGCGACGCGGAGTTCCGGCGCAGGCTAACCGCGACCCTGGTGTCCCGGGCGCTCGCCGAGGCGTGCCATCCGGGCCGGGACGACGGGTGAACCCCCCGGCCGCGGGCTTCGACGGCCGCTGGATCGGCGCCCCGGTGCCCCGCAAGGAGGACCGCCGGATGCTACTCGGCCGAGGCCGGTTCACCGGCGATCTCACCCGCCCGGGGCTGCTGCACGCCGCGTTCGTCCGCAGCCCGCACGCCCACGCCCTGGTCAGCAAGATCGACACCACCGCGGCCAGCCAGGCCCCGGGGGTGGAGGGCTTGCTCACCGCGGACAGCCTCGGCCGCCCTTACCTGCTCGCGCTCCTGGAACGGGACGAGTTCGTCCCGACCGCGATGCCCATCCTGGCCGGGGACCGGGTCCGGTTCGTGGGCGAGCCGGTGGCGGTGGTGATCGCCGACGACCCCTACCGGGCTGAGGACGCGGCCGAACTGGTCGAGGTCGACTGGGACCCGCGGGCCGCCGTGGCCAGCATCGAGGACGCCACCGCAAGCCAGGCGCCCAGGCTGCACGAGGAAGCCGACGGCAACCGCCTGGTCGACCTGCTGATGTTCGACGACGACCGGCTGCCGCAGATCTTCGCCGCCGCCGAGGTCGTCGTCAGCGCCACGTTCCGCAGCGCCCGCGTGGCCGCCCTGCCGCTGGAGGGACGCGCGTGCCTGGCCGAATGGGATGACCGCGACGAGCAACTGGTCATGTACGTGTCCACTCAGGTCCCGCATCAGGTCCGGTCCGGCGTCGCCCAGGCCCTCGGCCTGGCGGAGTGCTCGGTCCGGGTAATCGCGCCCGACGTCGGTGGCGGGTTCGGGCTGAAGTGCGTGGTCGGCCGGGAGGAGGTGGCCGTGGCGGCGGCCGCGCGGCGGCTGCGACGGCCGGTGCGCTGGGCCGAGGACCGGCAGGAGAACCTGACCGCCGCCTTCCACGGCCACGAGCAGCGCTACCAGGTCAGGGCCGCGTTCGACGGACACGGCCGGATCCTCGGCCTGGACGCGGAGATCGACTGCGACACCGGGGCGTACTCGGTGTTCCCGTTCACCTGCGCGGTCGAGCCGTTGATGGCGGCGACCGAACTGCCCGGCGTCTGCAAGGTCCCCGCGTACCGGGCCCGGGGGCGGGCCATCGCGACCAACAAGGCCCCCGCCGCGCCCTACCGGGGCGTGTCCCGGCCGCAGATCGTGCTGGTCATGGAGCGCCTGATGGAGAAGGCCGCGGCCGCACTCGGGCTCGGCCCGCTGCAGGTGCGCCGGGCCAACCTGATCGGCCGGGCCGACTTCCCCTACACCGGGGTCAACAAGATCACCTACGACGAGGGAAGCTACCGTGAGTCCCTGGACCTGGCCGAAGAGCAGGTGGGCAAGAAGGGCTGGCCCACCGAGCGCGACCGGCTGCGCGGCCAGGGCCAGCGGGCGGGGATAGGCTACGCCTGCTTCTCCGAGCGCACCGCCTACGGCACCCCGATCATGTCCCAGCGCCGGATGCGGATGACCCCGGGCTACGACACCGCGCTGGTCCGGATGGACCCGACCGGCGAGGTCATCGTCACCACCGGGACCTGCGGCCACGGCCAGGGCCACGAGACGACGTTCGCGCAGATCGTCGCCGAACGCCTCGGCGTCCATCCGGACCAGGTGCGACTGCGGCAGGGCGATACCGACCTGGCCTCCTACGGCTGGGGCACCTGGGGCAGCCGCTCGGTGGTGATCGGCGGCGGAGCGGCCAGCCGGGCCGCCGACGTGGTAGCCGGGCAGCTGCGCAGGATCGCCGCCAGCCAGCTGGAGGCTAGCCCGGCCGATATCGAGCTGGCCGCGGGCATGGCCCGGGTCCGCGGTGATGACACCGCCGCCATCGGCATCCCCGCGCTGGCCCGGCTGGCCCATTTCCAGGCCCACCGGCTCGCCGAGGACCTCCGCTACGGACTCGAGGCCCGGGCCACGTTCGACCCGCCCGGCACGTTCTCCAACGCGTGTCACGCCGCCATGGTGGTGATCGACCCGGGTACCGGCGCGATCCGGCTGCACCGCTACCTCGTGGTCGAGGACTGCGGCGTGGTCATCAACCCGGTCGTGGTCGACGGGCAGGTCCGCGGCGGCGTCACCCAGGGCGCAGCGGCCGCGCTCCTCGAGCGGGTCTGCTTCGACGCCGAAGGCCAGCCGGTCAGCGCCACCCTGATGGACTACCTGGCGCCCACCGCGGCGGAGATGTGCCCCGTGGACATCATCCACCTCCGGACGCCGTCGAAGTTCAGCGAGACCGGCGCGAAGGGGATGGGGGAGGGCGGCACGATCGGTGCCCCGGCCGCCGTCCTGGGCGCCGTCAACGACGCGCTGTCCGACACCGACGTGCGCTTCGATCACATCCCGGTGCTGCCGCACGAGGTGAGCGCGGCCCTGAGCTCCATGAAAGACCGTGCTCTATGAGAGACATGCACGCCATCTCGGTCCGGGTCAACGGCCGCGAGCACGAGCTGGTCGTCGAGGCCCGCCGGACGCTGGCCGACATGCTCCGCCACGACCTGGGTTACACCGGCACCCATCTCGGCTGCGAGCACGGCATCTGCGGGGCGTGCACGGTGATCATGGACGGCGCGCCGGTCCGGGCCTGCCTGATCTTCGGGGTGCAGGCAGACGGAGCCGAGGTCCGCACGGTGGAGGGCCTGGCCGACGGCGAGCAGCTGACCGACCTGCAGCAGGCGTTCAGCGATCACCACGCGCTGCAGTGCGGGTTCTGCACGCCGGGCTTCCTCCTGCTCGCCGAGGCCTACCTGGCCGAAGGCCGTGAGACTCCGCTCGGCGAAGCCCCCATCGATGAGGCTGAGGCCCGCGATCTCGTCGCGTCCAACCTATGCCGCTGCACTGGCTACCAGGGCATCGTCGAGGCCATCGTGGCCACCGCCCAGGCCCGGCAGAAACCGGCGGACCCTTGACATCCTCCCCTGCCTGATGGCGGGGGATTCCAGCTACTCACTCCGGTCAGGAGGCAAGCAGTTGAGGTTCGCGGTTCACCGGCCCGGCATCCCGGAAGCCTCCCCGCGCAGTCACGGCGTGCCCCGCCGCGATGTTCCTGGACGCGTTCACGTCAGCATTGCAGGCGAACCCGCAGGCCGTGCACGCGAACCGCGCTTGACTCTCACGCGAGTTTGCATCCACGTGCCCGCACGCCGAGCACCGCTGGCTCGTGAACGCGGGATTAATCTTTTCGATCCGGCCGGGCGCCTTGTCCTCCAGGCGGCGCACCAGCAGCCCCCACCCAGACCGCAGGATGCTCCGGTTCAGCCCGGTCTTGGCGCGGACGTTCCGGCCCGGACGGTCGCGCGTGCCTCTGGCGGATCGGGTCATGGGTTCTATCCGCAGGTCCTCCACCCTGATCACATCGAAGCGGCGCGCGATGCCGGTGCTGGCCTTCTCAGCCCAGTCCTTGCGCCGGTCGGTCTCGCGGGCCTTCAGCCGGGCGATAGCCAGCTTCACCCGCCCGCGTCGGTTCGATCCCCGCTTGGCGCGGGCCAGCTTGCGCTCCAGGCAGCGCAGCCTCCTGCGCTCGCACCCGGTCAGGCCAGAGGCGTGCAGCAGTTCTCCCGTCGAAAGGGCTGCCGAGACCGTCACGCCCCGGTCGATGCCCACCACTTTCGCATTTCCCGGTGCGGGAACCGGCTCGGGGATCGCGGCGAAGGCGACATGCCAGCGCCCGGCCCGGTCCATCGTTACCCGGAAGGACTTCACGCCTTCAGGCACGGCGCGGGACCAGCGGAACCGTACCCATCCGGCCTTAGCCACCCGCACCTCGCCGACGTTACGAGAGACGCGGCGCACATCCCACTGCCGCCCGCGCCGCCCCACGATCCGGAATCCCTCATCCCGTCCGGCCTTGCGCCAGGTCGGCCGCCGGACCGGGTTGCCCGGGTCGAAGAACGCCGCCATCGCCCGGGCAAAGTCCCGCAGCGCCTGCTGCTGCACCATCTGCGAGCCCGCGGCCAGCCACACATGTTCGGCCCGCGCGGCGGTGAGCTGTCGGCACTGCTCCAGGTAGCCAGGCGCACCAGCCCGGCCCGGGCGCCAGTGCGCGTGCTGCTCGACGGCCAGGTTCCACACGTACCGGGCGTGGCCGCAGTGGCCGCGCAGCACCGCCTCCTGGGCGGGGGTGGGGAGCAGTCGGTATCTAGACATGCGAACATACTATCGACTGCCACCGACATTTCCCGGGGAGGTGAGGCGGCGTTTCCTCCCGGCCAGAAGGCCGCGGTCTCCGCGCCGCGATCATGATGACCGTCATCGGGGCCCGGCTGCCGCGGCACGAAGACCCCCGCCTGCTGCGCGGGCGCGGCCGGTTCGGTGACGACTTCAGCGTGCCGGGACAGCTCCACGCCCGGATCGTTCGGTCCCCCTCGGCGCATGGCCAGGTCCGCGGGCTCGATGTCACGCAGGCCGGGAGGGCCCCGGGCGTGGTGGCCGTCGCCACGGCGCAGGACCTCCCGCGGAACCTGGTCATCCCGGTGCGGCTGGCCATCGCCGGCACCGACCTGAGCCGCTTCCTGCAGCCGGTGCTCGCCCGCGACACCGTCCGGTACGTGGGCGAGCCGCTCGCCGTCGTGGTCGCCGACGACCCGTACGCCTGCGAGGACGCGGCCGAGCTGGTCGAGATCGACATCACCGAGCAGCCCGCGGTGCTCGATGCCAACGACGGGGCCGGCGGCGAGCACGGCACGGTCGCGGCCGAGCTCACCCGCGGCTACGGCGACACCGACGCCGCCTTCGCCCGCGCCAGCCATGTCGTCGAGATCGAGCTCGCCGTCGGCCGGCACAGCGGCGTCCCGCTCGAGCCGCGCTGCCTGCTCGCCGTGCCCGGCCCGGAACGCGGCCGACTGGACATCTTCGGCATGACCAAGGTCCCGGTGTGGAACCGCGACCTGCTGGCCGACATGCTCGGCGTCGACGAGACGCTGATCCGCGTGCACGCCGTCGACGCGGGCGGCGGGTTCGGGGTGCGCGGCGAGTTCTACCCCGAGGATTTCCTCATCCCGTGGCTCGCCGTCCGGCTCGGCCGGCCGGTCAAGTGGGCCGAGGACCGGGCCGAGCACCTGGTGGCGGTGAACCACTCGCGCCAGCAGTACCATCGCGTCGCCGCCGCCTTCGCCGCCGACGGCCGGATCCTGGGCCTGAGGGACGACATCGTCCAGGACAACGGCGCCTACTGTCGCACCCACGGCGTCGCGGTGCCCGAGCTCACCGCCGCCATGCTCCCGGGCCCCTACCGGGTGCCCGCCTACCGGGGACGGGTGCGGGTCGTGCTCACCAACAAGACCCCGTGCGGCACCTACCGCGCGCCAGGCCGGTTCGAGGGGACGGCGGCGCGGGAGCACCTGCTCGACGTGGCCGCTACCCGGCTCGGCCTCGACCCGGTCGTGCTGCGCGAGCGGAACCTGCTGACCGCGGCGGAAATGCCGCACGAGCGCCCGATTAGCACGCTGGGCACCGACCTGATCCTGGACACCGGCGACTACCCGGCCCTGCTCACGGCCGCGGTCAAGGAGGCCGACCGCCTCGGCTACCGCGCGCAGGCGGGCGCCGCGCCGCAGCCCGACCGCCGCCGCGGCTTCGGGCTGGCCTTGTTCGTGGAGAAGAGCGGCCTCGGGCCGCAGGAGACCGCCGACGTGACGGTGAGCAGGTCCGGTGCGGTGCACGTCTACTCCGGCGGGACTTCGGTGGGTCAGGGCATCGAGACCGTGCTTGCGCAGATCACCGCGGACGCCCTCGGCGTCGAGCCGGGGGCCGTGCGCATCACGGCCGGGGATACCGACGCCCAGCCGTTCGGCTCCGGGTCCTGGGCGTCCCGGTCGACCGTGGTGGGGGGCACCGCGGTGCACCAGGCCGCCCTCGCGGTCCGGCGGCGGGCGCTGCAGCTGGCCGCCCGCGTCCTCGAGGCCGCCGAGGAGGACCTCGACCTGGCCGGCGGCACGGTCAGCGTCCGCGGTGACCCGGCGGCCCGCCTCAGCCTGGCCGATGTCGCCCGGGCGGCCGCGCCCGCCAGCAAGTACCTGGAGGCGGGCGAGTCGGCCGGGCTGGCCGCCCGCCGCAGGTTCGAGGTATCGCACATGACCTATCCCTACGGCGCGCACGCCGCGGTGGTGGAGGTGGACACCGGGACCGGGCGGGTCCGGGTCCTCCGCTACCTGGTCGCCTACGAGGTGGGCCGCGCGATCAACCCGATGCTGGTGGAGGGTCAGCTGCGGGGCGGCGTGGCCCAGGGCATCGGCGGGGCGCTGTTCGAGGAGTTCCGCTACGACGAGGCGGGCCAGCCGCAGGCGATCACGTTCATCGAGTACCGGATGCCCACCGCGGCCGAGATCCCGCCGGTCGACGTGCTGCTCTCCCAGGACGCCCCCGCGCCGGGCAACCCGCTCGGCGTGATGGGCGCGGGCGAGGGCGGCATCAACGCTGTCGGTGCCGCGGTGGCCAACGCGGTCCGCGCCGCGCTTGGCCTGCCCGGCGGCGTCGGCCAGCTGCCGCTCACCCCCGGCCGGGTCCGGGCCCTCGCGCACGCAACGGAAGGCGCAGTCATATGACCACCGAAGTTCCCGGCTACGTCAGCAAGACCGACCTGGTGGCCGCGCTCATCCGCGAGCTGATCATCACCGGCGAGCTGGAGCCGGGGGAGCAGCTGCGCCAGCGCGACCTGGCCCACCGGTTCCACGTCAGCCAGACCCCGGTACGCGAGGCGATGCGGCGGCTGGAATCAGAAGGGCTGCTGATCTGCGACACGCACCGCGGTTTCACCGTGGTCGAGCCCGACATGGGCCGGGTAGAGGAGAACTTCCAGATCCGCGCGGCGCTCGAATCCCTCGGCGCGTGGCTGGCCGCCCGCAAGATCGACGCGGCGGGCCTGTCCCGGCTGCGCGAGCTGAACGACCAGATGCGCGCGCTCGCCGACGATGACCCGGCCTACGCGGAGCTGAACCGCGAGTTCCACTTCACCGTGTACTCCTGCGCCCGCAGCCCGCTGCTGTTGTCACTGATGCGGCTGCTCTGGGCGTCGCTGCACGGCGGCCCCCGGGTGGCGCGCACGCACGCGGAATCCGCCCGCCAGCACGACGAGATCCTGGCCGCGCTGGCGGAAGGAGACGCCGAAGCCGCCTCGGCTCGGACATATCACCACATCATGGCCGCGGATCCGGTAAAAGAGGTATCCGAATAACGGACCGCACCTGATCCAGGAGAGCTGCCATGCCCGCGATCGTGACCGACGACGGCGTGACCCTGCACGCCGAGGAAACCGGCCGGGGTGAGCCGCTCCTGTTCATCCACGAATTCGCCGGCGATCACCGCAGCTGGGAGCCGCAGGTCCGGTTCTTCTCCGGTTCCTACCGCTGCGTCACCTACGCGGCTCGCGGCTACCCGCCGTCGGACGTGCCCACCGACCCCGAGGCCTACTCGCAGGAGCGCGCGGTCGCGGACGCGGTCGCGGTGCTCGATGGCCTCGAGATCACCAAGGCGCACGTGGTGGGCCTGTCGATGGGCGGCTTCACCGCGCTGCACATGGTCCTGGCGCACCCGGACCGGGTCCGCTCGGCGGTGGTCGCCGGAGCGGGCTACGGCGCCCAGCCCGAACGCGCCGAGGCCTTCCGCGCCGAGTCCATACTCACCGCGGCCGCGTTCGCCGCCGAGGGCGCGGCCAAGGTCGCGGAACGCTACGCGGCCGGGCCGGCCCGGGTCCAGTTCCAGAACAAGAACCCGCGCGGCTGGGCCGAGTTCGCCGCGGCGCTGGCCGGGCATTCCTCCCTGGGCAGCGCGCTGACCATGCGCGGCGTCCAGGCCGCCCGGCCCTCCCTGTACGACGTCACCGACGACCTGGCCAAGGTGCGCGTCCCGGTCCTGGTGCTGACCGGCGACGAGGACGAGGGCTGCCTGGAGCCCGCGCTGATGCTCAAGCGCACCATCCCCACGGCCGGCCTGGTCGTCCTGCCGCGCACCGGTCACACCGCCAACCTGGAAGAACCCGGCGTCTTCAACCGCACCGTGGACGCCTTCCTCGGCAGTGTCGCCCGCGGTTCCTGGCACCCCCGCGACCCCAGGTCCCGCTCGGCCTCCACGACCGGCATGAGCTGACCGCCGTCCCCTTTTCAAACCGAACGGGCTGGGTTCACGCCGCCACGCCCGTTCACCGCCAGTCGGGGATTTCTCGTCACAATTCGCACTCCTGCTTGAAGAGGCAGCCAACCTGTGCTGCGCTATACCGTGCGGTAGCGTCAGGCTCTGGGGGTTTGACCGGTATGGGAGACGAAGACCGCGGCAGCGAATCGCCGCGGGGCCCGCAGGCGTGGGTCACGGTCGAGCGCTTTGAGGCGGCCGCCCGTGAACCAGGCGGCGAGGTAACCAGCCCCTCGGTCAGGAGCGGGATCCGAGTCAAGCGGTCGGCCAGAGCCACTCGCGCCGCTAAGCCCGTGCGCGCCGCCGAGCCAGTGCGCGCCCCGAACGCCGGGCCTGCCGCCGAGGACGAGGTCACCGAGTGGTTCGGACCGGTCGGCCAGTCTCCGTCCGCCGCCCCCCTCCCGTCCGGTGCCGGGGTGCCGCCCGCCTCAGGACCCCGGCCGCAGGCCGTCGGCGAGCCCCGGTCCGCCGCGGCCGCACCAGCGGGCGGTCCCGGGATCGGGCTGACCGTCCTGGTGATGATCGCCGCCCTGGTCATAGGGTCGCTGGCCGTGGTGACGGTCAGGCGTCTCTCCGGCCCGCCGGCCAGCGCTGCCCTCGCGCGCCAGGAGGCGGTTCGCGATGAGGCGGCCGCCTGGGTCGCCCAGCAGGTCAGCCGCGGCGTCACGGTGTCCTGCGACCAGATGATGTGCGCGGCGCTTGTGGCGCACGGGTTTCCCTCGCATCACCTGCTCGTGCTCGGGCCGCTCTCGCCTGATCCGGTGACCTCGGGCGTGGTCGTGGAGACGGCCGCCGTCCGGGGCCTGTTCGGCACGAGCCTCGCCGTGGCCTGGGCTCCGGCGGTCCTCGCTGCTTTCGGCTCAGGGCCGGCCGCCATCACCATCCGGGTGATGGCCCCGAACGGCGCCGCCGCGTACCAGACCGCGCTCGCCGCCGACCTGGCCGCCAGGAAAACCGCCGGGGTCACGCTGCTGAGGGACCAGCGGATCACCCTCCTGGGGCCCGCCGCCGGGCAGCTCGCCGCGGGCCTAGTCGACACGCGGCTGGTGCTCGCGCTCACCGCCCTGGCCAGGCACCAGCCGATCAGCGTCGTGGACTTCGGGAACATCGGCCCCGGCGTGAGCGCCGGGATCCCGCTCCGCTATGCCGACCTAGCCGAGACCGAGTCGGCCGCCGCGTACGCACAGTCCGTGCGGGCCCACCTGAGCACGGTGAATGCCATCATCCGTCCGGCCAGGGTGGTGGGCCTGGTGCTGCCCGGCGGCCAGGCCGTACTGCGCGTCGAATACACCGCGCCGAGCCCGCTGGAAGAATCCGCCTCGAGCTGATCCTCGGTTTCAGTAAATGTGCCTCTCTACCGGAACTATACGGTAGAGAGGCACATCCATTGACTCCGCGACGGGGCGGATGAGCGATATGATGCTGGTGTTACATGGGAGCGGTCGTCTGCGCATGGCTCGGCCTGGCCGCAGTTTACGGGGTCTGGCGGCGCGGTACGGAGCCGAGCATCTCAGGAGTCGAAGCCGAGGCCCGCCGCGTCCAGCGCCCGCAGCCACAGGTTCCTGCGGCCGGCCTGCCGGTCGGCCCGGGCCAGGGACGAGCGGGTGGCCTGCACGCCCAGGTAGGCGAGCGGCTCAGGCGGGAAGGGGAGGGGCCGGGTCCTGACCATCTTCAGCCGGGTGAGCTCGGTTGGCTCACCGGTCAGCAGGTCGAGCATCACCCGGGCGCCGAACCTGCTCGCGGCCACGCCGAGCCCGGTGTAGCCGAGCGCGTAGGCGACCCGGCCGCGGTGCGCGGTGCCGAAGAAGGCGCAGAACCGGGTGCAGGTGTCGATCGCGCCACCCCAGCGGTGGCTGAACCCGATGCCCTCCAGCTGCGGGAACGTGGTGAAAAAGGCCCGCAGCACGCCGTGCCTGGTGCGCACGACGACGCCGTCCGCGTCACTGGCCAGGCCGGTGGCCGGGGTGCGCTCGGCGATCCTGACACCGAGCCGCTCGCAGGCGCCGGCCAGGCCCCAGGCCAGCCTGGCCGGCTGCACCCCGGCCGACCCTTCCTTGTCCCAGCTGCCCGCCAGGTAGGTCGGGGAGTTCACCTCGGCTCGCACCGCCTCGGTGTCGAGGAACGTGGTGCCGGCGGCGGCTCGCAGGTCCGCGGCCTGGTAGTCCTCGGTGGCGACGATGATCGAGCCGGCCCGCTCGAAGTCGCAGTCGATGCCGTACCGGCCGATCGCGGCCTCGATCGCGTCCAGATTCTCCAGGCCGAGCCACTGCAACGTGCCGAACTCGTCGCCGAACCGCTTCCGCCCGTTGGCCGCGCCATGGGTCAGGCTGGCCTCGCAGAAGTCGCCGTTGCGCCCGCTAGCCGCCCAGCCGACGCGGTTGCCCTCGATGAGCACCACGGACCGGCCCGGGTTGGCCTCCTTGGCCAGCAGGGCGGCCCACAGGCCGCCGAACCCGCCCCCGACCACGGCCAGGTCGCAGGACTCCTCGCCGCGCAACGGCTCGCGGGCGGGCGGCGCGTCGGGCCGGTCCAGCCAGAACGGCGTCGGCGCCGCCGCCATGACCAGCCGGGTCAGTTCCTCACGCCGCGCGCCGGCCGTCTCGGACGCCATCCTCTCAGGCCAGGCCGCGGTCAGACCGCGGCGAAGGCGCCCTCGAGGATGGAAAGCCCCTCGTTCAGCAGGTCTTCCCCGATCACGAGCGGCGGCAGGAAGCGGATCACGTTACCGAACGTCCCGCAGGTCAGCGTGACCATCCCGGCCTGGTGGCAGGCGCGGGCGACGGCTGTCGTGGTCGCCGGGTCGGGGTCGAGCGTCCCCGGTCTGGTCAGCTCGATGGCCAGCATCGCGCCGCGCCCGCGCACGTCGGCGATGACCGGGTACTTTTCCGCCAGGCCGTGCAGCCGTGGCAGCATGATCTCGCCGATCCGGCGCGCCCGCCCGGCGAGATCCTCCGCCGCCATCGTCTCGATGGCACCGAGCGCCGCCGCGCAGGCCACCGGGTTGCCGCCGTAGGTCCCGCCCAGGCCGCCCGCGTGCACCGAGTCCATGATCTCGGCGCGCCCGGTCACCCCGGCCAGCGGCAGGCCGCCCGCGATGCCCTTGGCTGTGGTGACCATGTCGGGCACCACGCTCTCGTGCTCGCAGGCGAACCAGTCGCCGGTGCGGCAGAAGCCGGTCTGGATCTCGTCCGCGATGAACACCATCCCGTGCTCACGGCAGAACTCGGCCAGGCCGGGCAGGAACCCGTCCGGCGGTACCACGAACCCGCCCTCGCCCTGGATCGGCTCGATGATGACGGCGGCCACGTTGTCCTCGCCCACCTGGGTGTGGATCAGGCTCTTGACCGTGTCCAGCGCGTTCGCGGCGCACGCCTCGCGGCCGCCCGGCCAGCGCAGCGGGTAGGCCATCGGCATCCGGTAGACCTCGCCCGCGAACGGCCCGAACTTGTCCTTGTAGGGCATGTTCTTCGCGGTGAGCGCCATGGTGAGGTTGGTGCGCCCGTGGTAGGCGTGGTCGAACGCCACGATGGCCTGCCGCCCGGTGGCGTGCCGGGCGATCTTCACGGCGTTCTCCACGGCTTCCGCGCCGGAGTTGAACAGCGCGGAGCGCTTCTCGTACGTTCCCGGCGTCCGCCTGCCGAGTTCCTCGCAGACCTCGACGTAACCCTCGTACGGCGTCACCATGAAGCAGGTGTGGGTGAACCTCGCCGCCTGCTCCGTCACCCGGGCGGCCACGCGGGGAGCGGCGTTGCCCACCGAGACCACGGCGATACCTGACCCGAAGTCGATCAGGGAATTGCCGTCGGCATCGACGATCACGCCGCCGCCGGCGTCCGTGACGAATACCGGCAGTACGTGGCTGACCCCGCGGGCCACGGCGCGCTCGCGCCGGGCCAGTAGCTCACGCGAGACGGGCCCCGGGATCTCGGTGACAAGGTTTCTGCGTTGCGGAAGGCGGGCGTCGTCGCCCGGAACGTGCTCGGTCATGCTCCGACGATAAATCATGAGATCGGACGGCTCTAGCCGAGGTAGCTGTACACAAGGGGCTGGGAGTCTATGGTGGTGAGCCGGAGACGGGAGAGGACAGATCCTGGACATGCCTGACCATGACAAGCCGAACGCGCGAGGGCTGTTCGGCGGCGTTTTCGCCCGGGGCGGCGTCGAGGCCGACGATACCGCATGGCTGCAGGCGATGCTGGACGCCGAGGCCGGCCTGGCCCGGGCGCTCGAGCGGGCCGGGCTGGCACCGGCCGGTTCCGGTGCGGCGGTCACGGCGACGGCCAGGGCAGGCAACTTTGACCCGAACGAGCTGGGTGAACTCGCCGCGCTGACCGGCAACCCGGTTCCCGGGCTGGCGCGGGCCCTGGCCCGGCGGGTCCCGCAGACCGCAGTCAGCTCCGTGCACCGCGGCGCCACCAGCCAGGACATCCTGGACACCGCCGTGATGCTGCTGGCCAAACGGGCCATCGACGTGATGCTGGCCGACCTGGCCCAGGCGGCCGAGGCCGCGGCTGGTCTGGCCGAAGAACACCGGGCCTCGATCATGATCGGCCGTACGCTGCTCCAGCAGGCCGTTCCCGTCACCTTCGGCCTCGTCGCGGCGGGCTGGCTGACCAGCGTGGACGAGGCTCGCGAGGGACTGGCCGCCGTCCGCTCGCGGAGGCTCGCGGTGCAGTTCGGCGGCGCGGCGGGCACGCTCGCCTCGCTAGGCGACGCCGGCCGGCAGGTCGCGGCGCTGCTCGCCGAGGAAGTCGGCCTCGCGCTGCCCGTGCTGCCCTGGCACACTGACCGGTTGCGGATCATCGATCTGGGCACCGCGCTGGCCCGGGTCGCGGCGGCGCTCGGCAAGATCGCCAGGGACGTCACCCTGCTGGCCCAGTCCGAGGTCGGCGAGGTCAGCGAGGGCGCCGGGCCCGCCGCGCCCCGCGGCCCCGAGCAGGCGCCCCGCGGCCCCGAGCCGCAGGCGCCCGCGGCTTCGCCGCGACGCGGCGGCTCCTCGGCCATGCCGCACAAACGCAACCCGGTCGCGTCGATCGCCATCCTCGGCTGCACCAGGCAGGTCCCCGGCCTTCTCGCCACCCTGGCCATGGCCACGGAGCAGGAACTCCAGCGCGCGGCCGGCGCCTGGCACGCCGAGTGGGAGCCGCTGACCGCCCTGCTCCGGCTGACCGGTTCGGCCGCGAGCTGGGGCGCCGAGCTGCTGTCCGGGCTCGTGGTGGACACGACCCGGATGGCCGCCAACCTGGCCGCGACCAAGGGCCTGCCGCTCGCCGAGCACGTCGCGTCGCTGCTGGCCGGCGTCCTGGGCGGCGCCCAGGCGCACGATCTGGTGGCCGAGGCGGGCACCCGGGCCGTGGGCGCGGGGCTGCCGCTGCAAGATGTCCTGCTGGCCGTGCCCAAGCTCGAGGAACGGCTTTCCGCGGCCGGCATCACCCCGGAGCAGATCGAGGCCGCGCTTGAGCCCGCCGGCTACCTGGGCGCCAGCGATGCCTTCATCACGGCGGCCCTTGACGCACACGGATCACTGAGGGTAGTGGTCTCCCATGGATGACGCCGAGCGCGTCCGCCGCGGCATGACAGTGCGGCGAGAGGTGCTCGGGAACGAGCACGTTGACCGGGCGGTGGCGGGGACCACGCCGTTCACCGAGCCGTTCCAGGATTTCATCACCCGCTACGCCTGGGGTGACATCTGGTCCCGCCCGGGGCTCTCCAGGGCCGAGCGCAGCCTGGTCACGCTGGCCGTGCTCGCGGCCATGCAGCATGAGAACGAGCTGGCCATGCACGTCAAGGCCGCGCTGCGCAACGGCCTCACGCCGGAGCAGATCCGTGAGGTTCTCCTCCAGGTGGCGGTGTACGCGGGCGTGCCGGCCGCCAACCGGGCGTTCCCGGTGGCGCAGCGCGCGCTCGGCGAAGCCGGGGCTGCGGACGACGAACCGTAGCCGGCCCGGCCGTATCAGTTCCGCTCGCTTACGCTCTTGTCGGCGCCCCCAGTGCTGCGAACTGCGAAGTTGTCCCGTCACCACACACGTGTGTCCGACATGCGAACGCCTGTACTCATGGCGGCCGCTGACGCGTTATCGTTAGCGTAAGCAAACTACCGTGGAGGGAAATGGCGGAGATCGTCTCACTCGCCGAAGCCGTGGAGCGGGCGATCCGTGACGGCGACGCCGTGGCGATGGAGGGGTTCACACACCTGATCCCGTTCGCCGCCGGACACGAGATCATCAGGCAGCGGCGCCGGGACCTGACCCTGATCAGGATGACGCCGGACCTGATCTACGACCAGCTGATCGGCGCGGGCTGCGCGCGCAAGCTGATCTTCTCCTGGGGCGGCAACCCCGGCGTCGGCTCGCTGCACAGGTTCCGCGACGCCGTCGAGCACGCCTGGCCGGTCCCGCTGGAGATAGAGGAGCACAGCCACGCCGGGATGGCCAACCGCTACGTGGCCGGCGCGTCCGGGCTGCCGTTCGCCGTGCTCCGCGGCTACAACGGCACCGACCTGTACCGCCAGGAGGCCCTCAACGGCGGCGGGTCCCGGGAGTCGGCGCCGACGATCAAGCCGATCACCTGCCCCTTCACCGGGGAGACGCTGACCGCGGTCTCGGCCATCCGGCCCGACGTGGCGGTCATCCACGCCCAGCGCACCGACCGGTCGGGGAACGTCCAGCTGTGGGGGATCACCGGC
>Ga0335081_10005625_pt1 | contig 19844 bp, 19 predicted proteins | sample Lox_Sample_35_FD_206713 | JGI IMG/M metagenome (GOLD analysis project Ga0335081, IMG submission 206713) | Soil microbial communities from Loxahatchee National Wildlife Refuge, Florida, United States - Lox_Sample_3.5 | ecosystem: Environmental > Terrestrial > Soil > Wetlands | place: USA... | reverse complement strand
GGCCGACGAAGCAGAGGATCGGCGCCTTGCCCTGCGGCGCGAGCTTGCGCACCGCCAGATACTCGATGATGCGGCGCTTGATCTTGTCGAGGCCGTAGTGGTCCTGGTCGAGGATGCGCTTGGCCTCCGCGATGTCGATCGGCGCCTCCTCGGGCAGACTCCACGGCAGCTCGATCAGCCAGTCGAGATACGTGCGCACCATGCCGTACTCGCCCGCCGCCTCGGGCATGCGCTCGAGCCGGCGCAGCTCCTTGCGGGCCTGCTCCTCGACCTCCTTCGGCATCTTGGCGTCGCCGATCGCCTTGGACAGCTCGGCGATCTCCGCCGCCTTGCCCTCCTCGCCCTCGCCGAGCTGCTTCTGGATCGCGGCCATCTGCTCGCGCAGCAGCACCTCGCGCTGACGCGCGTCGAGCGCCGCCTTGGTCTGCTGGCCGATCTCCTGCGAGAGCCGCAGCACCTCGATGCGAGCGGCGAGCGTGCGCGCGACCTTGTCCATGCGCGCCGTGATGTCGATCGTCTCGAGGATTTCCTGCTTCTCCTCGGGCTTGGCGTCCATGTAGGCGGCCGCGAGGTCGGCGAGCGCCGCGGGGGAATCGACCCCTTGCACGGTCGCGATCAGCTCGGCCGGCGGCTGCGGCAGCAGCCGCAGCGCCTCCAGGAGCTGGTTCTTCAGGCTGAGAAAGCGCGCCTCGATCGCGGGCGAGCGCGCCGCGGGCTCGGGAATGCGCACCACCCGCGCCACCAGGAACGGCCAGCCGCTCAAGAATTCCTCGACCTGGAAGCGCTGCTCGCCCTGGGCGACCAGGTGATGCGTGCCGTCGGGCGCGGTCAGGAAGCGCACCACGTTGGCGACCGTGCCGAACCGATGCATGTCGATCGGCACAGGGTCCGCGACGTTCGCCTCCCGCTGCATCAGGATGCCGACCGGCCGCTGCTCGCGCATCGCCTGCTGGGCGGCCGCGATCGACTTCGGGCGGCCGACCGTGATCGGCATCACCTGCTCGGGAAACAGCACCGCGTTGCGCACCGGCACGATGATCAGTGCGTCGGGCGGAATCGGCGGATAGCTCGCAGCGCCGCCGCCGGCGGCTTCGCGCGCGCTCAGATTGAGATTCTGCGTGCTGTCGGGGTCAGCCATGCGACGCTCCCGATTTCTGCATTGTGATTGCGAGACAGCCGTGCACGAACGACCGCCGGATGCCGTCGTAGCGGCCCGCCGGCAGCCGCACCCGGCGCGCGAAGCGGCCTTGCGGCAGCTCGAGCCGGTGGATCACGGCGGTGCGCAGCTCAGGCGGCACCACGCGGGTGCCGACCACCACGAGGTCGTCGCCCTCGATCACCACCTCGACGCGGTCCGGATCGACGCCGGGCAGCGCGACCAGCACCAGCACCTCGCAGGCGGTCTCCAAAATGTCGACCGGCGGCTCCCAGGTCGGCAGGGTCGCCGAGCGGGCGGGCCGGAAGAACTCGCGATGCAGCCGCTCGGCCCGGGCGAGCATCTCGCAGGCCTCCGACCACATCCAATCGCGGGGGAAATCATGGTCCATGTGTGTCACCAAGCCGCAGATGTGGGCAGCCGGTGCGCAGATTTCAACGGCGTGGGCATCTTGCTCGGTGCGGGCGCTCCCTCTCCCCTACGGGGAGGGGGCAATTCAGATGCTATCGCTCTGCCGCACCCGGCGAGAGGTGCAGCTACGCCCCGCTGTTCCAGGTCTGCATCACCACGTTGTCGTTGACGGCGCGCACGCCCGGCGTGCTCTCGGCCGCGACGCGCAGTGCTTCCTTCTCGGCCTTCGACTGCGTGATCCCCCAAATGTCGACAATGCCGTCATTGACCGTCACGTTGAGGAGCGACGTATGCGCCCACGGCTGCTCGCGCAGATGCGCCAGGATGTTGTCGCGCAGCTTCGCGTCGGGCAGCGGGATGTCCAAGACCTTGCGGTCGGTCGCGAGCGCCTGGATGAGGTTGGCGCGGCTGACGATGCCGACGAGCGCGCCGTTCTCGACGATCGGCACGCGCTTGATCGAGTGCTTCTCGAGCAGTCCGGCGATCTCGTTGAGCGAGGTCTCCGGCGCCGCCGTGATCACGCGCTTCGTCATGACGTCGGACACCTTGCGGCCGTGCGCCTTCACGTATTCGGCGGCGAGCGCCTCCTCTTCGGCGAACAAGGCGGCGAGCCACCAGGCGCGATGGCGCTGCGTGCCGAGGTCGGCGCGGCGCATCAGGTCGCCTTCGCTGACGAGACCGACGACCTTGCCGCCGTCATCGACGACCGGCAGCGCGCTGATGCGGTTGTCCAGGAGAATTTTAGCAACCTCCTTCACGGAGGCGCTGGGCTTGACGGTAACGACCGGCGCGACCATCACATCGCGGGCTTTCATGGCGCCATCTCCTCTTTCAACGATGGATGAACGCAACGAGACTACGACGGCTCGGGCGAGCGGCGATTGATTTCGATCAAATGCCCGACGCGGCCGATGGTCGACGCGGCCGTGCTGGCTGCGGCGCGCCCGTTGACCGAGATCAATGCAAGGGACCGTCCCCTGCCGGCACCATCCGGCGTGCGAAGCGTCATCCAATCGCCACGGCGCGGCGCGATAACCCCGGACGGCTTCGGAGGCTCCATGGCGACCTTGCGGCTCGTCGAGACCCCCGGCGCGACGATCGCGCCGGCCCCCGCGGATTCGGCCGAGACCGGCCGGTCCGTGGCGCAGGCGCGCCAGCGCGCGCGTGCGTCCGCGCCGCCGCAGGACAACCGATTCACCCTGCTCGACCGTTCGCTCCATGCAGCGCTCGGCCAATTCACCGCCGGCGTGTCGCCCGCGGCGCTGGGCGCCGCCTATCTCGACTGGGCCGTGCACCTCATGGCGTCGCCCGGCCGGCAGTTGGAGCTCGCCGCCGCCGCCATGGCGGGCGTTGCGGACAATGTCGCGTTCGCGACCCACTGCGCGGCCGGCCCCACCGCGGACCCTTGTGCCGACGGTTGCGCCCTGCCGCAGGACAACCGCTTCCGCGCTCCCGAATGGCGGCGCGCGCCCTACAACGTGCTGGCCCATTCGTTCCTGTCGCTGGAGCGATGGTGGGAGACCGCGAGCGCGAACGTGCGCGGCGTATCGAAGCAGCACGGCGACGTCGTCACCTTCACCAACCGCCAGCTCCTCGACACGGTCGCGCCCTCGAACTTCCTGCTCACCAATCCGCAGGTGGTCGCCCGGACGAGCGCCGAACGCGGGCGCAATCTCGTTCGCGGGTGGCGCAATTTCGTCGATGACGCGCTGCGCGCCACGGGCGGCGCGCAGCCGGCCGGCACCGAGGCCTACCGCGTGGGCGAGACGGTCGCGATCACGCCCGGCAAGGTGATCGCCCGCACGCCGCTCGCCGAGATCATCCAGTACGCGCCGACGACCGCGAGCGTGCGGCCCGAGCCGATCGTGATCGCTCCGGCCTGGATCATGAAATACTACGTCCTCGATCTGTCGCCGACGAATTCGCTGGTGAAATTCCTGGTCGAGCAGGGCTTCACGGTGTTCATGATCTCCTGGAAGAATCCGGGCGAAGCGGATCGCGACGTCGGCTTCGACGACTACCGCACCGAGGGCCTCCTGCCCGCCCTCGATGCCGCGCTCGCCGTCACCGGCGCCGCCAAGGCGCATGCGGTCGGCTACTGCCTCGGCGGCACCCTGCTCGCGATCACGGCCGCCGCGATGGGGCGCGACGGCGACGACCGCCTCGCCAGCGCGAGCTTCTTCGCGGCGCAGATCGACTTCACCGAGGCCGGCGAGCTCAAGCTGTTCATCGATGAAAGCCAAGTCGCCTTTCTCGAGGACATGATGTGGGAGCGCGGCTACCTCGATGCCCGGCAGATGGCGGGCGCGTTCCAGCTCCTGCGCTCCAACGACCTCATCTGGTCGCGCGTCGTGCACGACTATCTGATGGGCGAGCGCTCGCACCCGATCGACATCATGGCGTGGAACGCGGACGCGACTCGCATGCCCTATCGCATGCATTCGCAATACCTGCGCTCGCTCTTTCTCGACAATGATCTGGCCGAGGGCCGGTTCATGGTCGAAGGGCGGCCGGTGGCGCTCAGCGACATCCGCCTGCCGATCTTCGCGCTCGGCACCGAGCAGGACCACGTCTCGCCCTGGCGGTCGGTCTACAAGCTCAACCTGTTGATCGATACCGAGGTGACGTTCGCGCTGACCAATGGCGGCCACAACGCCGGGGTCCTGTCGCACCCCGGCAGGGCGGGCCGGCACTACCGCGTCGCCACCAAGGGAATTCACGCCCGTTTCGTCGACCCCGAGCATTGGCTCGCCGACAATCCGCCACAGGACGGCTCCTGGTGGGCCGCCTGGGCGTCCTGGCTTGCAGCCCGGTCGGGGCCCACGGTGGCCCCACCGCAAGTCGGGCGGGCCGACAAGGGCTATCCGGCGCTCGCCGACGCCCCCGGCACCTATGTGCTCATGCCCTGATGGCTCCGGTTTCCCAGGGTTGTTCACATCATAGGTTCAACCTGTGGAAGCCGAGATTTGACATAGATCAAATCATACCGCCATCTACGTATTAGTACCGATAGCGTGGGGAATCGGCGGGGACTGGGGCAGCGGTTTGTCGGAGATGGCGAGCAAGCTTCTAGACACATGCATAGCGGCCAAGCGCGACGGGGCGGATTTTCCCACCGTCTGGCAGACCATCCTGCGCGGACATCCCCTGGTGATCGGGCCGCCGGTGTCACGCCTGGATGGCGACGTGGCGATCCTGGAGGTCAGCCTCATCAACGGCCAGCGGATCGTCCACGATCACACCGGGTACCGGCTCGACTGAGGCGACCGCCGGCAAATCGCGGTCGAGCCAGGCCGCCACCCCGCGCCACACGCGCGCGAGCGTTTCCCGACCCATGAATAGACTGAGATGGCCGCACGGCGCGACGACCGTCTCGACGGCGTGCCGCGGCGTTCCGATCAAGCGGGCGGTGGCGAGAAGCTGCGCGCTGGCCACCAGGGTATCGTCGCGGCCCGCGATCAGAAAAACCGGGATATCCACGCTTGCGAGGTCGATGGTCCGGCCGAGCGCCACGAAGCGGCCTTCGGCGATCCGGTTTTCCCGAAACAGCCAGGCGACCACCTGCAGGTAATAGGTCCCGGGGAGGTCGACGGTCCAGTCGTACCACGCCGCGAAGCGCTCCCGCAGCCGACGCGACGGCGGAGTCTCCGGCGCAAGCTGCAGCACCTGCGCGCTCTCCTCAGCCGCGAGCGCTCCGCCCCATAGCTCGAGCACCCGCTCGCCGAGCACGCGTCCGCCGCCGAGTCGCACGAGCTCCGCGAAGGTCGACAGGGGGATCCCGCGCGCCAGCCGCGAGATCGATGACTCGGCGGCGGCGATGTCGACCGGCGCGCCCGCCAGCACGAGCCGGCGCACCTTGCCGGGGAAACGCGCCGCAAAGATCAAGGCCATCCATCCGCCCTGGCAAAGACCGATGAGATCGACGGGCGCGCCGATCGCGTCGACGACGACGTTGAGATCCGCGAGATAGCTGTCGATCGACAGGAAGCGCATGTCCGGGCGGGCGGAACGCCAATCCGTCAGGAGCACGCGGTCGCGGCCGGCCGCCCGCAACGTTTCCACCAGGCTGTGGCCCGGGGCAAAATCGGCGACGGTCGCGCCGTGCAGCGCGAACGGCGCGCAGATCAGCGCCGGCGTCCCGCCGGACCGGACCGAGAAATCGCGCAGCCGCACCGTGGCGAGCTCGAGCGCAATGCGGTTGGGCGTCGACCAGGGGAGCTCGGGCCTGTCCGGCGGCGCGGATTGGCCGATCGCCGCATGCGCCAGCTCATGGAAATAGCTCGCCGCCGCGTCGCTCGCGGTCGCGGCGGCGATCAGCGGCCACAGAAACGGGTTTGCCTGGATGCGCGGCGCCGGATCGGCCGCGCCATTGAGGCGCAGGGACGGATCGCCCGCCGGCCGCGGCTTATCACTCCGCCAAGTGGAAACGGGTTCCACGACTCGATCTCCACACACGCATCGGCGCCCTACCGGCGCGCCGTGGACGCCCTGCGGGGCATCGTCAGTGAAACGCCGGCAAGCGGCGGACGCAATGATCTAGGTCAACCGAATCGAATTTCCTTTCTTTCGACCCAATGGCCGCCGGCCTCGCTCAATGCGACATGAGGCACGGAACCGTCATCGTCTTCAGAATGCCGCGGGTGACGCCGCCGAGAATGAACTCGCGCAGGCGGGAGTGCCCGTAGCCGCCCATGACGAGGAGATCCGTCCCGGCATCGGCCGCATGCGAGAGGATCGCGTCCATGACGTCGCCGTCGATCGCCGGGATGCGCTTGACGTCGACCTCGAAATCATGCCGCGCGAGATGCTCGCCGACATCGGCGCCGGGAATCTCGTCGCCCTTTCCCTTCTCGCCCAGCACGCTCACGACCTCGACCGACTTGGCGCCCCCGAGCAGCGGGATCGCGTCGCCCAGCGCCCGCGCGGCGCTGCGGCTCCCGTCCCAGCACACCATCACGCGATCGAGCCGCAGCGGCTCCTTGCGCACATAGGGCACGACGAGGACCGGACGCCCCGACTCGAACAGCGCCGCCTCGACGATCAGCTCCTCGAGCGGCCCGGTGTCGGGCTCGGCCTGGCGCACGATCGACAGGTCGAAACGCCGCGCGATCTCGCCGAACATCGTGGCCGCCCCGGCAAGACTCGCGTCGAGGCGGCGGGACTCGGCCGAGATCCCGCCGCGGCGCGCCGCCTCCTCGAACGCCGCGATCGCCGCGTCGGCAGCCGCCTTCGCCTGCTCGCGCTGCTCGTCGATCCATGCCGGCGGGACGGCGTCGCCGACGCCCATCGCGGGCGGGATGATCGGATCGAGCGCGAACGCAACGCCGGCAAGGTGTGCACGGAACGCGCGCGCCACCGAGACCGCATAGTCGAGCGTTCCGGCGTGGCTCGTCCGGGTCGACAGGTGAAGGACGACGTCTTTGATCATGAGCATTCCCGCATTCTCGATCGTTGCATCTCGGCGTTGGCCGTCCGCAGGATAGCCCGAGAGCGCGTGCGCCGTCATGGGGCGCGCGCCCGCACCGGATGGGGCGCGAAAAGTCGCGAGCCCCGGGGGAGGCCGGGGCTCGCGCGGTCGGACGAGGGTGGGAGGGGATGAGGGGCGTACCGTCCGACAGGCGGAAGATTCGCCACGGCGCGCGGCTTGCGCCTTGATGTGAATCAATTCGGGCTGGACGGCGCCGTGCCGCTACGCTTCGCCGCCATGCTGCTTTACATGGCCTTGCAGCCGGTCGGCCTCGTCCTGCAGGCGGCGGCGGGCGCGCTTGAACGCGTCGTTGACCGCAAACATCAGGTCGGCGTGGCGCTCATCGAGCGCCGGCGTGCGGTCCACATTGACCTCGCGCCCATTGGGCAATGCAAGGTGAATGCCGATCGCATAGTGGCCGCCGTTCTTGTGGCGGCCGCTCGGCGAGCGCAGCGTGATGCGGCACGCCGTGATGCGCCCGAACCGGCTTTCCAAATCCGCGAGCTGCTTCTCGATCGCGCCGCGTGCCCGCTCCAGCCCCTCGCCTTGGAGATCGATCCTGGTCGGTGTTTCCATGAACGCTTACCGGAATTGACGATTGACGGCGGCCGCGCCGCGGTCCCTTACCGCTCGTAGTCCTCGCAGGCATAGCCGAGCTGAGTCAGGCCTTCCTCGAGATGATCGGCCAGCATCGGCTTGCCGAGGAGATACTGGGCGGTCCGATTGTTGTGGAGACGGGCAGCTTCCTCGCGCAGGTCGTCCCAGTCTGAGACTTCCCCGTCGCCGCGCCCTAGCCACGTGAGCGCGACCAGGTCGACCTGCTCGTCCTCGGTCAGCGCGTTGATGAAGCTGCGCAGCTCGTGATAGGTCGGGTCGTCGCCGTGATCCTCGAGCACCGACAGCATGGCGTCGTCCGCCGCGTTGGAGCCCGAATCCGGGTCGGTCACCACATCCTTCACGTCGAATTCGCGCGCCTTGAGGATGAAGAAGCAGACCTTTGCGGGTGAGATCGACAGCAGGTTCCGGGCGGCCGTCATCGTCGGCTCTCTCCGGCCGTGACGCTGGGCGGGGGCCACGGGCGGATGCGGGCGAGGCGATGGCGGTTCGCGGTCGCTTCCAGTCCGGGTGCGCTTCATGCCGTCCTCCTGGGAACACCTCATCGGCAAAAGGCTAACCTCCTCGCCCGGCCCGCAATTTGAGCAATGTCAAATTCGGCGACGAAGTTTTCCGGGCCCGGCCGGGCCGGTCAGCCGCCCGCCCTTTTCGAAACCCAGCTGTCGCCGAGCTTGACGTAGCTCCGCTTGACCGCCCCCCAGGCAATCCGGTGCGCCGCTTCCTCCTGGCGCGGGTCGCCGGCGTGGGCCGCAAAGGCGTGGTTGAAGGCCTCGCGATAGATGTCCTGCGCGTGCGGCGGGAGGTGGTGCCGCACCGACGGCGGGAGGTCCTCGTTGCTGCGGTAGGGCATCGGCCGGTCCACTTCTGATTTCGCCGAATTCAACCACTCCGACGCCGCGGCGCAATTGATCTGGATCATGGCTGCGGCGCGCCGTCCGACAAGACTGCCCGGGCGCCTGCAAGCTCAGGGCGTCGCACGCTTGTGATTTTCGAGGAGATCGCCATGGCGCACAAACAGGTCCTCTTCCGCTCCAGCGCCCGGGAAAAAATTCTGCGCGGCGCCACCCAGCTCGCCGACGCGATCCGGGTCACCCTTGGGCCGAAATCGAAATCCGTCTTGATCCAGAAGAGATGGGGTGCGCCGCTGGTCTGCAACGACGGCGTGACCATCGCTAAGGAGTTCGACCTCAAGGATCCGGAGGAGAATCTCGGCGCTCAGGTCCTGCGCCAGGCGGCTGAGAAGACCGGCGACCTGGTCGGCGATGGAACCAGCACCGCGACCCTCCTGGCGCACGCGATCTTCGCCGACGGCGTGCGCAATGTGGTCGCCGGCGCCAGTGCGGTCGACCTCAAGCGCGGCCTGGATCGCGCCACCAAGACGGCCGTCGAGGCGCTGCGCGCCATGGCGCGTCCGGTCAAGACGCGCAAGGAGAAGGAGCAGGTCGCGACCATTTCGGCGCACAATGATGCGTCCATCGGGGCGCTGGTGGCCGAGGCCATGGAGAAGGTCGGCGGCGAAGGCGTGATCTCGGTCCAGGAGGCGAAGACGACCGAGACCGTGCTGGAAACCGTCGAAGGCATGCAGTTCGACCGCGGTTTCCTGTCGCCCTATTTCGTCACCGATCCCGAGCGCATGGAGGCGGTGCTGGAAGATCCCTTCATCCTGCTGAGCGATCGCAAGATCGGCGCGCTGCGCGACATGATCCCCTTGCTCGAGCAGGTCGCAAAGTCGGGGCGTCCGCTGCTGGTCGTCGCCGAGGACGTCGAGGGCGAAGCGCTCGCCACCCTGATCGTCAATCAGATCCGCGGCGTGCTCAAGGGCTGCGCCGTGAAGGCGCCGGGCTTCGGCGACCGGCGCAAGGCGATGCTGCAGGACATGGCCGTGCTGACCGGCGGCGAGGTGATCGCCGAGGACCTCGGTCTCAAGCTCGAAAACGCGACGGTCGAGCAACTCGGCCGCGCTTCGCGCGTCGTCGTCGACAAGGACAACACGACGATCATCGGCGGCGCCGGCAAGCGCGAGCAGATCGACGGCCGCATCCAGCAGATCCGCCGCGAGATCGAGAAGACGACGAGCGACTACGACAAGGAGAAGCTGGAGGAGCGGCTCGCCAAGCTCGCGGGCGGGGTCGCGGTGATCCGCGTCGGCGCGCCGACCGAGGCCGAGATGAAATCCAAGAAGGAGGCGCTCGACGATGCGATCAGCGCCACCAAGGCCGCCGTCGCCGAGGGCGTCGTGCCGGGCGGCGGTCTCGCGCTGATCCGCTGCATCGATGCGGTCGCCAAGATCGAAGATCAATGCCAGGGCGACGAGCGAACCGGAGCGCAGATCCTCAAACGGGCGCTCGAGGTCCCGGCGCGCCAGATCGCCGAGAATTCCGCCGTCGACGGCGGCGTCGTGGTGGCGCGCATGCGTGCCTCCGAAGGCAATTTCGGCTTCGATGCGGCCCGCAACGAATATGTCGACCTGGTCGCGGCCGGCATCATCGATCCCGCCAAGGTGGTGCACGTCGCGCTCGAGAACGCGGTCTCGGTCGCGAGCGTCCTGCTGCTGACCGAAGCGACCATGACCGAGCTGCCCGAGCCGGCGAAAGAGCGCACGCCCGAGCCCGACATGGCGATGTAGACGCCAGCGCATGTTCCGGCGAAGTGGACGCCGGTTCGCCGACAAGAACCATGCGCCAACGCGTCAATCCAGAGCACGTTCCGATTCCATCGGGACGAAACGTGCTCTACGCGGCAGCCTGCGTGGCCTGGGGCGAGCCAGGCTGCTCTGCGGGGCCTGGTTCGGCGGGGGTGGCGCGCAGCGGCGGAAAATCGTCCGCCGTGAGGGTCTCGCGCGCGAGCAACAGCTCCATGCCCTGCTCCAGATCGGCGCGGCGCCCCCGCAGGATGTCGCAGGCACGATCGAATGCGCGGGCAACAATGTCGCGCACCGCGACGTCGATCTCGCGGGCGGTCGGCTCGGCGGCCTGGACACGGTCGGCCGGCATCCCGGGCAGGAACGGCTGCGGCGGCGGCGCATAGGTCCGCTGTCCCACGGCCTCCGCCATCCCGTGGCGCGTGACCATTTCGAGCGCGATCTCGGTCGCGCGCTGCAGGTCGTCGGCCGCACCGGTCGACACATTGCCGTCGTAGATCATGGTCTCGGCTGCCCGCCCGCCCATCAGCACGGCGATGTGATTTTCGAGCTCGCTGCGCGCCAGCAGGAAGCGATCCTCGGTCGGGCGCTGGATGGTGTAGCCCAATGCGCCGACGCCGCGCGGGATGATGGAGATCTTCTGGACCGGATCGACGCCGGGCAGGCTCGCGGCGACGAGTGCATGGCCCATCTCATGATAGGCGACCCGGCGGCGCTCCTGCGGGCTCAGCACCCGGCTCTTCTTTTCGAGTCCGGCGACGATCCGCTCGATCGCGTCGGTGAAATCGCCGAACGTCACCGCCACCGCATCGCGGCGCGTCGCGATGATCGCCGCCTCGTTGACCAGGTTCGCGATGTCGGCGCCGGTGAATCCGGTTGTGAGGCCCGCCACCGCGTCGAGGTCGACATCGGCGGCGAGCGTGATCCTGCGCACGTGGACGCCGAGAATCTCGAGCCGTCCCTTGCGATCCGGGCGATCGACCAGCACTTGGCGGTCGAAGCGGCCGGCCCGCAGCAGTGCCGGATCGAGGATTTCCGGCCGGTTGGTCGCGGCGAGCAGGACGATTCCGCCGCTCGGATCGAAGCCGTCGAGCTCGGCGAGCAGCTGGTTGAGCGTCTGCTCCTTCTCGTCGACGCCGCCGTAGGCGCCCGCCGTGCGGCTCCGTCCCAGGGCATCGAGCTCGTCGATGAAGATGATGCACGGCGCGGCCTTGCGCGCCTGCTCGAACAGGTCGCGCACGCGCGCGGCGCCGACGCCGACGAACATCTCGACGAACTCCGATCCCGAGATCGAGAAGAACGGCACTCCGGCCTCGCCCGCGACCGCGCGGGCGAGCAGCGTCTTGCCGGTGCCAGGAGGGCCGACCAGCAGAATGCCCTTGGGCACGCGCGCACCGAGCCGGCCATAGGCCTTGGGATTGCGCAGGAACGAGACGACCTCCTGCAGCTCGAATTTCGCCTCGTCCACGCCGGCGACATCCTTGAAGCTGATTTTGGTGTCGGTCTCGACGAAGACCTTGGCGCGCGACTTGCCGATGGTCATGAGGCCGCCCAGGCCCTGCCGGTCGGCGACGCGGCGAAACAGGAAGGTCCAGAGGAGATAGAAGAGCACCGCCGGAATGACCCACGCCAAAATCAGATCGAACAGGCTGTTCGAGGGCGTTCCCTTGACCACCACCTTGTGCGTCGCGAGCTTCTCGGCGAGCTGGGCGTCCACGCGCACGGTATAGAATGCGCGCTTGCCGTCCGGCAGCGCCTCTTTCAGCTGTCCCTGGATCGAGTCGGCGCCGATCGTGACCTCGGCGATCTTGTCGTCGCTGAGAAGCTGCTCGAACTGGCTGTACGGTATGGTCTCGACCTGGCTGTAGCTCGACAAGAAGCTCTGGGCGAACAGCACGCCGAACACGGCGACGATCGTGTACCAGATCAGAATGTTCCGCTTGCGGGCATCATTGTCCATGGCTCGCTCCCGCTCGCGACTGCGCGAATGGCCGACATTTCATCCTGCGCCGGGTTGCGGCGGCCGTTGTTGATATTCATCAATTGCGCCGTGGCGGGCGCCGCGGCCGGTGGAACGAAAGCGTCGAGCGCTTGACGCAAATCAATGATGAATGGCTTGAAGATGGTTAGATTTAAAGTGCCGCCGCGCGGAGGCAAGCTTGGCGAAGCACCGCAGTGACGCGTCGTCAGGCGCCGATCTGACCCAAGCGACGAACCAAGCTGTCGGCGAACCGCGGCGGTAAGGTCTGCGGCCGTCTCGTCCGAGCGCCCCAGGGAAACCGCAGGGTGGAGGGCGGACGGCGCGGATCCTGCGCCATCCACCACCGCACGGGCACCCGGCGCCGTGACCCGACGGTCAGGCGACCAGATGCTTTTCGATTTCCCCCACCGGGTGCTTGGTCAGATCCTTGTCGATCTCGGCGATGATCCGCTTCTTCACGTCGGCATGGAACGACTGACGCAGCTCCGCCAGCGTGCGCGGCGGGGCGGCCACCACCAGCGCCGTCGCTTTGCGCTCATGCACCAGCTTTTCCATCGCGGCGGCGACGCGCTGCGCGAACCGGTGCTCCTCGAGCTCGTGCCAATCGGTGGTCTGGACGCCGCTGCGCTGGTTCGTGTGCGCCCGCTTGAAGGTGCGGCCCGGGCGGTCGCTGCCCTGCTCGTGGGTCGGCGGATTGTCGTCGACGAACACCTGCTCGGTGGTGAGGTTGAGGTACTTCTCGTCGCCGGCATTGCGCAGGAACAGCGCCTTGCGTCCGTCGCCGATGAAGACGAGGGCGTCGTGCGGGATGTTGAGCTTGCTCATGGTCCACCTCTATGAAACGATCGAGCAAAGGAAAGGCAAGGTGCCGGCTTGTGGCGCGATGCGCGGCCGCCGCTGCCTTGCCCCGGCGTGCGAGACGGTCAGGCGTTGAGCCGGCCCAGGGCGGCGCGCTTGCGCAGCATCACGCGGCGCGACGTCGGCAAGGCGATCGCGCCCTCGTTCTCCAGCATGGTCAGGGTACGCGACACCGTCTCGATGGTGAGGCCGAGATAGTCGGCGATGTCCTGGCGCGGCATCGGCAACTCGATCGTGTCGCCGGCCGGGGCGCGGGCTGCCATTTCGAGCAGGAAGCCGACGACGCGCTCCTGCGCGGTCTTTACGAGCAACAGAATGTGGTCCTGCACGCGCGCAAGCTCGCGGCCCGTGAGCGTCCACAGCTGGCGCGCAACCTCGCTGTCGCGCGCCGCGAGCGAGATCAGGGCGCCGCGCTTGATCACGCGCACCCGCGTGTCGATGATGGCCTCGGCCGAGAACGTGTGCTCGTCATCGACCTCGAGGCCGAAGATGTCGCCCGCGAGGTAGAACGATCCGATCTGGCGCCGGCCGTCGGCCAGGATCTTGGACGTCCGCACGGTGCCGCTGATCACCTGGTAGAGGTAGTCGGCCGGCTCCCCCTCGCCGTAGATTTCCGAGTTGCGCGCAAAGTTCATCGGCGCGCCCATCATGTCGATGGCGCTCGCGACCGACCGAAGGTTCGGAATGGCTCGTGTCGCCCGTCCTCCCGATGCCTTGGATCCAACGTGCTCGATCGTCGTCCGCATCAGCATGGGGGCTCTCCTTCCCGAATGAGGTGCCTGAGTGATATCGGGCGCTTGTGCCGGCAGAAATTCAGATAATGCCCCTAAGGGGAAACCCTTAGATCGTGCAGCGGCTTACCGCTTGCTCCGCCGGTCCGGAAACCAATGATTAACCAATGAGATAAGGCAGATGTCGCGGCGCGGGGCAGCGTCGCCCACGCGCCGAGCGAGCCATGCGATGCGTGATGGCTCCCCGGCAGGGAACGCAGGCTGCGCCTGCCCGGGGCAAAAGCCGCCCGCGCCGATCAAGCGTGCACCACCTGATCGGCCGGCGTAAAGGGAAGCTGCAGCGCCTCCGCGACGGCGCGGCAGGTCAACCGGCCCTGGCTCACGTTCAGCCCATTGCGCAAGTGTGCGTCCTCGATGAGTGCCCGGCGCCAGCCCTTGTCGGCGAGCGCAAGCACAAAGGGCCGGGTCGCATTGTTGAGCGCGAACGTCGAAGTGCGCGGCACGGCGCCCGGCATGTTGGTCACGCAGTAGTGCACGACACCCTCGACCACGAAAGTCGGCTGCGAATGCGTCGTCGGCCGCGACGTCTCGGCGCTGCCGCCCTGATCGATGGAGACGTCGACGATCACCGACCCCGCGCGCATCGCCTTGACGGTGGCGGCCGAGATGAGCTTCGGCGCCGCCGCGCCCGGCACGAGGGCGGCGGCGATGACCAGATCGGCATTGCGACAAAGCCCTTCGATGGCTTCGCGCGTCGACGTCACGGTCGGCACGCGGGCGCCGAACCGCTCGGCCACGCGACGCAGCGCATCCGGGCTCGGCGCCGTCACGGTCACGTCGGCGCCCATGCCGGCGGCGATCAAGGCCGCGTTGGTGCCGACCACTCCGGCGCCGATCACGACCACCTGCGCGGGCGCGACGCCGGGCACGCCGCCGAGCAGGATTCCGCGGCCGCCGTGCGGGCGTTCGAGGAACTGCGCGCCCACCTGGGCCGCCATCCGGCCCGCCACTTCCGACATCGGCCGCAGCAGCGGCAGCTGTCCCTGTGCATCGGTCACCGTCTCATAGGCGATGGCGTTCGCGCCCGCGGCGATCAGCTCCTCGGTTTGCGCGCGGTCGGCCGCGAGATGCAGATATGTGAAGATGATCTGACCGGCCCGCAGCATGGATCGCTCGACGGCCAGCGGCTCCTTGACTTTCACGATCATGTCGGCGCGGGCGAAGACCTCGCCGGCGCTCGCCGCCACCTCGGCGCCGGCCTCCACGTAGTCGGCGTCCGCGATCCCCGCCCCTTCGCCGGCCCGCGTCTGGACCGCGACCTGATGACCGCGCCGTATCAGCTCCGCGACGGACGCAGGAACGAGGCCGACGCGGAATTCGTTGTCCTTGATTTCCTTCGGAACGCCGATGCGCATGACTTGTCTCCAGCGCCGCCGGCGGCCCTGCGCCTCGCGGCCGCTCAGGGTGGCGGCAGAATCGAAAAATATCCGACCAGCGCATTGATCTCACGATCGTTCAGGCTGCGCGCGAGTCCCTTCATTTGCGGGTGCCGGCGCGTTCCCGAGCGGAAGGCGAGGAGTTGCTCGCGTAGATAAATGCCCGGCTGACCCGCAAGGTTCGGGATCTCGACATTGACGCCGCGGCCGTCGACGCCGTGGCACGGCGTGCAGACCGCGACGACAGCCGGGCGCCGCACCGATTCGGCGGCGGCGTGCAGCACGCCGCATGCGCCCACGAGACCGGTCGCCACGCCGGCGATGCAGCCGCGCAAGCATACCCGGCCGATCATCCGTCGCGTCCTGCTGCGCCCGCGTCTTCGTCGGCTGGCCGCTCGGGCGCGATCACGAGCACCGGCACGCGGCGCCAAGAGGCAAGGATCGTCGGAAGCGTCGGATCGGTCGCCCCATGCGTGATCACCACCAGCCGCTCGCGCTCGCTGCGGAACGCCGCGATCAGCATCGAGGGATCGGACGCCGCGACCCGGCTCGCGGTCCTCCTTGTGGGACGGACCTCCTCGCTCGTGCGCGTGTCGCCCTCCCCGGCGTCGAACAATTCGACGATGACGAGTTCCTCCTTGGCGGCGCGCGCGATCGCGGCCGCGAGGCGAATGCTCGCGTCGTCCGGAGCCGCCGCGATCGCGACGACGTCGCCGGCCTCCCGCGCGATCTGTCTCGGAACGAGGAGAACGCCGGCAGCGGAATGCAGCGCAGTCTCGATCAGCCGTGGAAACTGCTTGGCCGGATACTCTCCGGCGGTCGCCGGCGCACTGAGCACGATGATGTCGCCCGCGCGCGTGTGGGCCGCGATCGCCTCCGCCATCGACCCGCGCACGATGCCGAACTCGCAGCTCCGCGCCATGCCCTTGACGGCATCCGCGAACAGCCGCTGCGCCGTGCGCGCCGCGGACTGCAGGTCGCCGGCCAGCCGCTCGCGCTCGATCGCGCGCCAGCCACCGCCGAGCGGGCTGAACTCGCGCACGAACGGCAAGGCCGCGAGATGCAGCAGACCCTCGTCTTCGACGAACAGTCCAAACAGGTCGAGATCGAGCAGGCGTGCGACTTCGACCGCCAGCGAGAGGCCGCGCTTGCTCGGATGATGGTGCAGGCCGAGCACGGCCCGTCTGAACTGGGAGCGCGCGTCCGCCATGTCACTCGGCCCGCTGTGCCTGCTCGGGTTCCCTGGCAAAGCTGCGCCTCACCTGGGCGAACGCGCGCAGCCGATCCTCGACAAGCCGATTGATCGTGCCGGCCGGATAGCGCCCGTCGTCGCCGCGCATCCCGGCCGCAAGGCCCGTCAGCAGCGCGATGCCCTGGTCGACGGTCGCGATCGGATAGACCACGAATTGCCCGGCCGCGCAGGCCTCGATCACGTCGCGGCGCAGCATGAGGTGCTGGACGTTGGCGGCGGGGATCAGCACGCCCTGCATGCCGGTCAGGCCGCGCGCGCGGCAAACGTCGAAAAAGCCTTCGATCTTCTCGTTGACGCCGCCGATCGCCTGCACCTCGCCGTGCTGGTTGACCGAGCCCGTCACCGCGAGATCCTGGCGCAGCGGCGCCTCCGACAAAGCCGACAGGAGCGCATAGAGCTCGGCCGACGAGGCGCTGTCGCCTTCCACCCCCCCATAGGACTGCTCGAACACGAGACTCGCGAACAGCGACATCGGCGTATCGAGGGCGAACCGGCCGGCCAGAAACCCGGACAGGATCAGCACGCCCTTGGAATGGATCGGCCCGCCGAGCTCGACCTCGCGCTCGATGTCGACGACCTTGCCGCTGCCCGGCCGCACCTGGCAGGTGATCCGGGTCGGCTGCCCGAACGAGAAGCCGCCGAGATCGACGACACTCAGCCCGTTGACCTGGCCCACATGGGTTCCGGCCGTGTCGATCAGCGCTACCTTCTGCAGGATCGCCTCCTGCGTGCGGTCGCGCAGGCGCGAGGCCCGATGAATCCGTTCGTCGAGCGCGTGCTGCACGTCGGCGCGCGCGACGACATCGCGGCCGGCGCTCTTGGCCCAGAAGTCGGCCTCGGCGAGCACGTCGCGCAGCCGTTCGATCTGGAGCGTGAGCTTGCCCGAATGTCCGGCAAGGCGCGCCGCATGCTCGAGCAGCAGCGCGACCGCCTCCCGGTCGAGCGGCCGCAGCCGATCGCGCCTGATCACTCCCGCCAGCAGGCGTGCCAGGATGCCCTCATGCTCCGTGCTGCGGGCGAAGTCGTTCTCGAAATCGGCGAGCACCTTGAAATGCTCCGCCAGGTCGGGATCGAGCGAGGCCATCAGGAAGTACAGCAGCCTTTCGCCGAACAGGATGACCTTGACGTCGAGCGGGATGGGATCCGGCTCGAGCGACAAGGTGCTGGTCAGGCCGAGAAAGCGGCTGATGTCCTCGATCCCGATCGCGCCCCGGCGCAGGATGCGCTTGAGCGCCGTCCAGCTGAACGGTTCGCTCAGGACGTGCCGGACGTCGAGCAGAAGATAGCCGCCATTGGCGCGATGCAGCGCACCGGCCTTGATGAGGCGGAAATTGGTCACCATCACGCCGTGCAGCGACACGTAGTCGATGCGGCCGAGCAGATTGCCGAGATTGGGATGCAGCTCCTCGACGATCGGAGCGCCCGGCTCGCGGTCCGCCTGGGTGACCAGCACGTTGACCTCGTAGCGCTCGAAGAAGTTGCCGAGCTTCGCGGCGATCGGCTCGCCGTCCTCGTCGTCGGACTTGACGACGAAAATCGCGATATTGTCGATCAGATCGTCGCGCACCGCCGCGAAATGCGCCGCGATGCGCGGCAGATCGGCGAAATCCTTCTTGACCTCCTCGATCAACTGGTCCACCGCGATCTTCGCGGTCTCGCGGTTGAGTGTCCTGATCTCGTCGCGGCGCTCCTTCTCGAGCTTCGGCAACTGCCGGACGACGTGCTCGAGCTCCTTTTCCAGCGCCTGCATGGTGGCCTGGACCTCGGCGCGCTTCTCTTCCGGCCAGGCGCCGAATTCCTCTGGCGGGACCACCTTGCCGTGCTGCATCGGCGCGAGCGCAAACCCGAACGGCGTGCGCATGATGGCAATGCTCTTCTCGCTCGCCTTCTCGCTCAGCGCCGAGAACGCCTCCCCCTGCTTCTTGTGGAACTCCTCGTCGATCGCCGAGCGCCGCGTCTGATAGTCCTCGCTCTGAAAGACCGCCGGCAGCGCGGTCTTGAAGTCGTCGATCAGATCATCGACGGCGTCGCGGAGCTTCGGCGCGCGTCCGGCCGGAAGCGTGATTGCGATCGGCTTGTCGGCGTCGACGAAATTGTTGACGTAGACCCAGTCCTGCGGGCTCGGCTCGGCGACGGCCTGATGCTCGAGGATCGTCTTGACGGTATCCTGCATGGCCGCGCCGCTCGGCCCGATGACGAACAGGTTGAACCCCGGCCGCTCGATCTGCGTGCCGAAGCGGATGGCGCCCGCGGCGCGCTCCTGTCCGACCAGGTCCTCGATCGGCTCGATCTCGGCGGTCGTGGCGAAGGCGAGCGCCGCGAGGTCCGCCGAGCGGGAGAGCGCGCTCGCCGCGAGCGCCGCGACGGCATCGCTGCGCACCGGCAGGCTTTCGCGGGGAGCCGCGGGACCGCCATCGGCCCGGACCGCGTCGGCGGATTGGCGCGTCTGCTCGATCGGGTAGGTCATCGCGTGCTGCCGCCCGCTGTCGGGCGTCCCTGTTACCCGACGATTCTCGCCGAAAGTCGCGGCGGCTCTTTGACCTGCGTCAACCCCGGTACGCCTGGAAAGGACGGCGCTCAGATACGGTGAAAATTGTTCCAAAGCAGCGCGAACAGAAAGCCGAAAACGAATCCCGTCGCGGTCGTCACCGCGACCAGGACGGCCGCCGTGCCGATTGCGAACGGCGCGATGAGGTAGATCGGCTTGATGAAATGCATCCACAGAACGAAATCGACCACCGCCTGCGCGGAGCCCGTCGCGACCAGAAGCGCCCAGCCGAGGTGAAACGCACCCATCAGAATGCCAAGCACCAGCCCGGCCTTGATCGGATCGATTGCCCGCATGACGACCCTCACGATGGTTGCCGCACCATAGCCGGCCCGCATGCGCGGCCGTTGACGCAGATCAAGAGACTTCCCGCTCGAGCTGCGGATTGACCTAGGTCAACGCAATGCGGCTCGCAATGTCGTTAGCTTTCCACGACTTGTAGCACCTGCGGGCGCCGTCGCGGACGACAGCGGAGGAAAGCCATGAAGGTCGAACTACGCATCCGGAGGAACGGCTCTCCGGTGTTCAACGGCACCTACGACGTCACCGATTCCGAGAGCTTCGGCAAAGCCTGCGCGGATGCGTGGGCGCAGCTTCACAGCCGGCGCCTCGATCAGGCGAGCAGCGTCGGCGCCCTGATGGACCAGCTCAACCAGAATGTGCTCGACGACTTACAGGACGCCGAGATCACGCTCAGCAAGGCCTAGCGGAGACCCGATGGCGATCCATCACGTCGTCCTGGGATTGA
>Ga0335081_10005622_pt1 | contig 19846 bp, 18 predicted proteins | sample Lox_Sample_35_FD_206713 | JGI IMG/M metagenome (GOLD analysis project Ga0335081, IMG submission 206713) | Soil microbial communities from Loxahatchee National Wildlife Refuge, Florida, United States - Lox_Sample_3.5 | ecosystem: Environmental > Terrestrial > Soil > Wetlands | place: USA... | reverse complement strand
CGATTGGTTTCCCCGTGCCGGGATGAAGCGGTGGGTCGAGTGGGTGAGGCAAGTCGGCCTGGATGTTGTAGTAAGCAGTCGGTAGCTCACGGTCCTCGAGTAGAATCCTGCGTTGTTTCATGGTAAATCCTCCTATGATGATTGTGATGTTCTGAGCAAAAAAAATCGTGGGCGGAGACACCCACGATTCTTCGGAACGGCACGAAATAGAAAAGGTGGGAACTCCGGTTGGCGTTCCCACCTTTGATTCAGAAACTCATGATGTCAAAGTGGTGGAGACGCCGGGACGCGCCAAAGCCACCACCAGTTGTTCTTGTTGCTTTGTCGGTATTCGAGAAGCACGTTCATTACAGAAATAAACTACAAAACATGTCCGGCATTGTCAAGGGGCACTCATATTCAAGTTCTCAGATCCCTTTCTGGGTCGGCTAAGTCGCATGTGGAGGAATTACCAGACGATAGCAAATGCCCGGACGGGAAACGAACCAAAGTCTTTCACTTTGGCTGGCACAGCGAAAAACTTGAACCCCGTGTCCGGAAGATCGTCCAGACGGCACATGTGCTCAACGATAGGAATTTCGGCTTTCAGCAAGAGGGTATGGGCAGGTCGTGTTCCATCGGTGGCGTCGTCAATATTAAAAGAATCAATTCCCGCGAGTGCGGCACCACGATCTATGAGCAACTGAGCAGCCGCCCGCGTCAAATACGGATGACCATCTGCGTATTGGTCGGTCCGCCAATATTTGTCCCAACCTGTGTGAATCAGAACTGCTTTGTTCTTCAGCGGCGTGCCAAGAAATGCGTCCGCGTCGATGGCTCTCGCATTCCTTGCTGCCTGCCGGATGACGATGCCTTCAAGGGCTGCTATCCTGGGAAGTGGGAGAGTGGACAGGTCCATGCCGTTTGCGTACCGGTGGAATGGCGAATCAATGTATGTTCCGGTGTTGGCGATCATTTCGATTCTGCCGATGTGAAATTCCGTACCTTTGGCGTAATGATCCCGGGAATCTTTTCGGGACATGTAATCGCTGATGACCGGAGGCGGGAGGCCCCGATAGGTGATCATTCCCGACTCAACAGTGTGGCTGACATCGATAAACTTTGACACGATGGATTCTCCTTGTGTGCTATGTCTGTAACTATTGTTTTGTGGTCGAGAACTTTTCTTTTTACATTATGCGTGCTCGTTTGGTCAGAAAGTAGTCACTGAATTCATCAAAGGCAAAATGACGATGAAGTTGCTTGCGTTCACAGATATTCACGGCGCCTACGAAAGAGTAGATAGGATAATTCCCTCGGTGGATGGGGTAAACGGGATCATCATCGGCGGAGATCTCACGACGTACGGGGCCCCCGAGGAAGGAGAAAAGGCAATTCGTGTTTTTCAGAACAATGGATTGCCAATTTTTGCCGTTGCAGGAAACATGGACTCTCCGGAGTTCGACGAGAAACACGAATCCCTGGGAGTTTCCATCAACGCCAGGGGAATCATGCTTGGCGACATCGGTCTCTTTGGTGTGTCTGCTTCTCCATTTTCCCCACTGCACACCCCGTATGAAATTGCTGAAGAGGAAATAGCCCGTCGCGCCGAGATGGGATGGAAAGACATTGCATCGGCCCGATGGAAAATATTCGTTCCTCATGCCCCGCCACGCGACACCAAATTGGACAAACTTGTGCTGGGACAGCACGTCGGCAGCATTGCCGTGCGGGCTTTCATCGAGCAACACCAGCCGGATGTTGTGGTGTGCGGACACATTCACGAGGCCCGCGGAACCGACACGATCGGGAAGACCAAAATTATCAACTGTGGCCCTGCAGGGAAAGGATACTATGCGGTTATCGAGATTGGCGATGATGTCTCTGTTGAGGCCCGCGGATGATCCAACCCCGCCTTCTCTTGTTTGACCTCGGCAATGTTCTTGTGCGGTTCGAGCCGGATCGGTTTTCACGGTCCCTCGGACTGAACGTCCAGAGCGCGCAAAACCACTACGGGAAAGGAGTGCGAGAAATTACCAATCTGTATGAGTCCGGGAGATATTCGACGGACGAATACTTTCTGTCCCTTCGCTCTTTTTTGAAAGAACGGTTTGACATTCCGGAACTGAAGAAAGCATTCTTGTCGGTTCTGACCGATCCAATCCCTGGAATGGAGGATCTGGTTCGCCGGGCAACGGGCCGGTTGTCCTCCGCCCTGGTCAGTAATACCAACGAATTTCATTTCACCACGATTCTTCCAAGAGTTCCAGCACTCAAGTATTTGCCCAAGCGGTACCTGTCCTACGAGATTGGTGCGATCAAACCGTCCCCGGAATTCTACGAATGCATCAAACGGAAAGAAGACATCGAAGCGGACGAGATGCTGTTTATCGATGATGTGGAAGAAAATATCGTTGCCGCTGAGCACGCTGGCATGGTGGGATATTTATTCGACGGAATGGAACGATTCGGGTGTCACTTAAAAGAAATAGGGGTGTTGTAACGGAGCGTGGTTCAAGGGAGGGTCGGCGGCCGCGTCGTCTGGACAAGCGATCAAAGTCTAACGCTCATCCAGGATCTTTCCCGACATTCAGCCAGCATCTCATCCGATCGTACTTCAATTTCGTTTTTGATTTCTTATGTGGTAAACTCTCACCAGGACCCAGAGCTTCCTCCTCCTCCAAAGCTCCCGCCACCTCCTGAGAATCCGCCACCGCCGGAAGACCAACCGCCTCCAGAAGAGCTCCAACCTCCGCCTGAACTGATAAATCCAGAGCTGCTCACAAGCTTTTGCCAATGAATTCCCGTTGAGCTCTTTGCCAGCCAGGTTTTGGCAATCGGGAATCCAACAAAGTAAATGAAGAACGGCAACAGACCGGTCATACCTCCAATCGCCGCATACGGAAACGCAAGCCAAAAGGGAATTAGAAACACATACAGGAACCAACCCATGAATCCTTTCGTGAACAACGCAATGAAGGTGAACATGCCGACAACAACCGTGAAGATTCCTAGGAAAATCAGGATTTCCGGGAATCCCATATGCTGGCCGCTGCTCGCTCGTTCCGCGGTGAACGTGCCATTGATCGCGCCAAGGATCGACGTAATACCGGCTTTGACTCCGTCGTCGTAGTCACCATTCCTGAACTTTGGCAGGATCACCCGTTGAATGATTACGCTGCATAGCGCATCTGTCAACGTGCCCTCAAGGCCATACCCTACTTCAATGCGTATCTTGCGATCGTTTTTCACCACGAGGAGAAGCACCCCGTTATCCTTTCCCTTCTGTCCCAGTTTCCAGGTCTCGGCGACTTTGATGGAATACTCTTCGAGATTTGCGCCCTCCAGACTGTTGACGGTAAGAACCACAACCTGGTTCGAGGTCGAATCTTCAAACGCTTTGAGCTTCGAGTCAAGCTGAGATATTGTCTGCGAGGATAGAATCTCTGCGTAATCATTCACGCGTCCGCTCAAATACGGGACGTTCTGTGCTTCTGCCGAACCCGTGACAAGCAAGAATGCGCAGCTGAGAACGACTAGCCACACGCCGCAGAGTTTTTTGCCGCCCGTACTTTCCGCAATTGGATTGGTAGTTACGCTCATGAACCGATCCTCAATGAATCGCTCAGTTCGTCGGTGTCATCACGACGGCGTTCGACACCGTGCCGCTGCAGCAATTCACCGCACTGTTGTATTGCATCGATGAGGCCATCGGCAGTTCTGCCTTGCTTAACGCTTTTGATAAACGTCTGAACGATACCGCGCCAATCAGATGGGTCAATTTTGGCGTTGATGCCGGAATCGCCAAGAACGACAACTCTACGCTCGAAGAAACTTAGGAATATCAGAATACCGGTCCGTTCGCGGGTTTTGAAAACTTCCTCGGACAGGAATGCCACCGAGGCGCGCTGGGCTACGAGGTGATCCATGTGGGCGTGACTCAACATCAAACGTCTGAGCGATGGGACCGTGTGGACGAGAAGCATGCCAAGAAGGAAGGCGCCGACTATCATGCCGCTGAATTCCAAATCTCCCAAAGGGAACCACATCTTCGATGTCATTTGGACTGCAAGCAAGACGAGAAGGGCGATAGCGGCCAAGGCGGCTCCTCCACGCCAGCGAGCGATGCTATAATCATCACTTTGGGTGACGAAGTAAGGAACGATCTCGCCCGATGTCTTACTCTCAGCGGATCGAACAGCCTGGGCAATGCGATCGAGGTCAGACTGGGAAAAAGGATGCTGGCTCAGAGCAGGCATTTGAATACGAAGATCGTTTTGGCAAGGTTCAATGAATACTGTGAAACTATGGAAATGAATGATTAAATTCAATCGGCAACTAAAGTGCCACTGCTGAGCCGTTGAAAGAGATGAATGCAAAGCGGCTTGCCGTGGTCCAGATTTTCAAGAAAGGGCAAACTCAATGGAGATAGGATTTATTGGCCTCGGATTAATGGGCAGTTCGATGGCAAATCGTCTTCTTGACGCCGGTAACACTCTTTATGTGAACAACAGAACAAAGGAGAAGGCGTCGGCGCTGGTTACAAGAGGAGCTGTGTGGTGCGATTCTCCAGCGGTAGCGGCAAGGAAGTCGGAGGTCGTCATTTCTATGCTTTCGACTCCCGACGTCCTTGAACGTGTGGCGCTTGGCAAAGCTGGGATCCTTGAGAGCATCAAGCCCGATGGTATCCACATTGATTGCAGTACCGTGTCGCCTGCTCTGACGAAACAGCTTGAAGCGGAGTATCATTCAAAACAACGCCACTTTCTTCATTCACCTGTCCTCGGAAGTGTGCCAGATGCATCCAAAGGATCACTTCTGCTCTTTGTCGGAGGTGAAGAAGTTGCATTTGAGCGAGTTGTGCCAATCTTGAAGGTCCTCGGTACCGGAATCTGGAGATTTGACCGTGCCGAACAAGCATCGAGCACAAAGCTACTCTGCAATTTCTTCATTGCATCGATGATTTCGAGTCTGGCGCAAGGACTGGTATTTGCGGAGCGCAACAACATCGATCCGAAAGTATTCCTCGATATTCTCAAACACTCTTCACTCAATGCACCGACATATCAGACGAAGGGCGCTTCGATGATCGATAATAACTTTGCCCCCCGCTTCTTTTTGGAGCATATGCTCAAGGACATTAAACTCCTTCTCGATTCCGCAGAGGCATCGCACACAACGATGCCTGCGGCCAACATCGCACTCGAACTCTACACAAAGGCCTTGAATTCCGGTCTTGCGAAAGAAGATTACTCAGCAATCATAAAAATTCTCCGTGCCACGGGTTAGTCGAAAACTCCTTTCTCATTCATCCTGGGCACAGGGACGAAAATGGTGAATTTTCTGAGAGCCCAACCAATTCCCGCCGCCTGTCATTTTTTCACCCCTTAAATTTTCAAGTTTTTCCCACTTTCTTCTTGACATTCAGCCGATATTCGTTAAATTTCAAGCGCGGGTGGGGAAAAGTGGGGAATTGGGGAGACACCCGCAAGGCTTATGCGCTTTTTCAGGGAGCAGATCTATGTCTTCATTTAAAGGCCGATTCACATATTCGGTGGATAACAAGGGTCGCGTTGCGCTCCCCGCAAAGCTACGCAAAAGCGTATCCACAACCGCCAACGAAAGCTTCATAATTCTTCGTGGTTTCGAGCGATGTTTGTATATCTATCCTCAGGATGAATGGAACAAGCTCGAAGAATCGATCCGCGGACTTACCTTTTCCGATGCGCAACATCGTTTTTTCAGCAGAACACTCCTTGGATGGGCAACAGATTGTCAGCTCGATAGTCAGCAGCGCATCACGCTGTCACAAGAACACATGGATTACGCCGGCATCAAAAACGAAGTGCTCATATTGGGGGTTCTCGAACGGATAGAGCTCTGGGATCCCGACACGTACCTGGAATACGAAAAGAACCAGCCGGCGACCTATGAAACCGTTGTTGAGCGTGTGCTCAAACCTGGTCCGTAACCGTACCGACGTGTGCAGGCTTCGTCATACCATACTCCCGTTCTCGTCGAGGAGGCGCTCTCTTTTCTCGTCAAATCGAAGTACGGCCTCTATGTCGATGCCACACTGGGGGGTGGGGGTCACGCAGAAGCCATCCTCCGACGCACGGAGCCGGAAGGCAGACTTATTGCAATTGACGCTGATGACGATGCCGTAGCATTTGCCTCTCGTCGGTTAGCTGGTTACGGAGAACGGCTGACCATACGGAATGGTAATTTCAGAAATTTCAAGAGCATTCTCACCGAATGTAGCGTCGGGGGCATCGAAGGGGTGTTGTTCGATCTGGGCGTTTCATCTTTTCAACTTGATGAGCCGTCCAAAGGCTTCAGTTTTCGTTCCGACTATCCTCTGGATATGAGAATGGACAGGAAAGAGGGTATGGACGCTCGCCGGATCGTGAACGAGTATGACGAGCAAAGGCTAGCGGATGTTTTGTGGAGGTACGGCGAGGAACGACAGGCACGAAAAATTGCCCGTGCAATCGTTGCTTCCAGGTTGACAAGGCCGGTTGAGTCGGGAAAAGATCTTGTACGGATTGTGGAGGACTGCGTGGGTGATCGGTTCTTGACAAAGACATTATCGCGGGTTTTTCAAGCGATCAGGATTGAGGTAAATGACGAGCTTGAAAACCTGAAGACTGCACTCTCCGATGCCATTGATTTCCTGGTGCCCGGAGGCAGACTTGCGGTCATTTCCTATCATTCACTGGAAGATCGGATTGTGAAAGAGACCTTGCGGGCATCCGCTGCGACTTCCGACACGAATCTCTCAAAGTATCTTCCTCCAGCACCATTAAAGCCACGCCTGAAGATTCTGACGAAGAAGTTCATTGCGCCCACGGATTCTGAAGTTCAAGGAAACCCGCGTGCACGGAGCGCAAAACTCCGAGCGGCAGAGAAAATCTGATGAACAGGGATCTCCCTTGGCAAACACACCAAAGAACATAGCTGAGATCTACGCGGAACGGGCGATGAACGCAGATTCGCAGGGACTCCCGGCTACACCGGCTTTCCCGCGGGGTGAGGCTGCGGTACCACCTCCTGATTCTGGTCCGGTGATTTACGGGGGGACGATGCCGCCCCCGTCGGCGCAGGATCAATTTGCACGAAAGTTCCTCTCTGCAAGGAGTCAGACTGCCAAGAGCCATAAGAGATCGCCGTTCAATCTCATGGTAACGATGATTCTTGTTGCGATCGCGATCGTCCTGTACGTAGGAAATGTAATTGCTGTTCAACAGCTCCTCAAGGAGGTGGCCGACGACCAGGCAAAGCTCCAACAGATCCTGAACGACCAGGAAATGTTGAAGGCGCAAATCAACCGAATGTCGAGCCTCGAACGGATCAGGTCTATGGCAGAAGGCGATCTTGGTTTGCGTAATCCGAAAGGCCCTCCGCAATGGATTGAGGTGGACGGCAACAAGGTCAAAGAAATCCAACAAGAGCTCTCTTCCCAACGTCCGGATTCACAAAAGAGCAACCAATGAATGCGCCACCGGTATCGCTGAAGTCGACCGAGATCAGGAAGGAAAAAGAATTCCGGATTCGCTTCTTCCTGGTCAAAGTGTGCTTCGGTTTTTTCTTTGTCGCCGTGGCGGCCAGGCTTATGATGGTTCAAATCGTCGAGTCACCGAAATACCAGAAGATTGCTCGGAAGCAGTACGAAGCGAAGTTCGTGTTGCCTGCGACGCGAGGGAAGTTGTACGACCGGGAAGGCAATGCGTTGGTAACAAACACGATGTACCAATCGTTTTCAGCAGATCCGAGATTCATCGGTGATGATGCGGAGAAGGTCGCTAATGAGTTCTCGGAAGTCTTCGGCAGGCCTGCGTCGTACTATCTCGAAAAACTGCAGAGCCAGCGAGGATTTGTGTGGTTGGAACGTGGTGTGAAGCCTGAGATTGCTCGGAAGATATCATCCCACGACGGAATCGTCGTCGTGAACGAGCCGAAGCGAATCTACCAGTACGATGAAGTCGGCGGCACACTCATTGGGTTCACCAACGTCGACAACAGGGGAATTTCGGGTCTTGAACTTCAGCTTGACGGCGAATTGAAAGGCACGAATGGATCGGTGGTGCTGCAACGCGACGGCTTGGGCCGAACGAGACCTTCCGCCGACTTTCCCAAGATCGACCCCATCGACGGTGATGATGTGACCCTGACCATCAGCTTGAAGTACCAGGCAATCGTCGAGGAAGAACTGCGCCGCGGCGTTCTTGCCAACAAGGCCGACGGGGGTCTTGCCGTCATGATGAATCCAAGAACCGGGGAAATTCTTGCCCTGGCTCTCTACCCTGGTGTCGACCCCAATGACGTGACGAAATTCGACATTGACAAAGCGCGCGACCGGGTTGTGACCGACATCTTTGAACCCGGGTCGGTGTTCAAGGTTGTTACAGCATCTGCAGCGTATGAAAGTGGGTTGGTCACACCGGAGTCACGCTACTACGCAGAGCAAGGTGCGATGTTGGTAACAATCAACAATCGGCCCGTGCGTTGGGTTAGGGATACGCATCCGTACGGCTGGCTTACATTTCAACAGGCAATCGAATTTTCAAGCAATATCGTTATGGCGAAGGTCAGCAGAATCATTGGTCCGGAGCGGTTCTATCGCCAAGCCCGCGATTTTGGGTTCGGCACCTTCACCGGTGTCGATCTGCCCGGCGAAGTTCGTGGAGTATTGAAGAAACCCTTTGAATGGTCGGGCACCTCGCTCATGACGATGGCTTTTGGATACGAAGTAGGCGTCACACCCCTCCAAATACTCTGTGCGTATGCGGCGGTTGCCAACAAAGGATTCCTGATGCAGCCGTATGTTGTTGCAAGCGTGCACGATCAACGAGGAGATCTCGTTCGAGAACAGAAACCCCAGGTAATCCGTCAGGTCATTTCAGCACACACTGCGCAGCTTCTCACTAGTGCTTTTGAAGAGGTGGTCAATGAGGGTACCGCAAAGGAAGTGAAGCTGGACGGAATTCGAATTGCAGGAAAGACCGGAACATCAAAGAAAATCGTGGATGGCAAGTATGCGCCCGGCGATTTCACGGCCTCATTTGTAGGGTTCTATCCGGTGGAAGACCCCCAAATCGTCTGCCTCGTGATGATGGATAATCCGCGTGCACACGGTTACTACGGCGGAGAGACAAGTGGACCGATCTTTCGCGCGATTGCTGAGCGGATTGTCCATTCCTCCTGGAAATTCACTCATCCTTTGATGACGGAGGAACCGAGCAACGAAGACAGCACGATCGCGGTTCCTGATGTCCGTGCCATCAACGCCGACATAGCAGAGAAAATACTCGAAAGTCACGGCTTCTCGGTGAAGACATTTGGAAAGGGTGAGGTGGTGGTTCGTCAGTCTCCACCTCCCGGTAAGATCATCCAGCGTAGTGATGGTGTCTCGCTTGTCCTCAACAGCATCTCGGCTCCTCAGAAAGATGGAACGATCATTGTCCCCGATCTTCGAGGGATGAGCTTGCGAAGGGCGATCAACTTGCTGGTGATCGACGACTTTGACATCCAGATGCACGGGTCGGGGGTCGTGGTGCGTCAGAGTCCCGCAGCTGGCCAGAGAGTGAGAACCGGATCGACGCTTGAGATCGAATGTGAGCCCAAGGCGATTACTGCACTGAATTGACAGGATGTCATGAATCTCGCGGCCCTTTTGGATGGAGTCCGGGTCACAAAAATGTTTCACACGTTATACGGGCAAATGGTAGTGACACAGGACGTGGAGGTAAACGCTATCCAGTATGATTCAAGAAAGGTGAATGATCGCGATTGCTTCGTTGCGATCAGGGGCACAGGAATCGATGGCCACACATTTGTCGGCAATGCCATCGAGCGCGGAGCGAAGGTTGTTGTGTTGGAAGACGATTCGGCACTGCCGGATTCGTATTTTATGCACGCGGGAGTTGTGAAGATCGTGGTGCCGGACTCACGGAAGGCTCTGGCAATTCTTTCGGCGAACTATTTCAGTCATCCGTCAAAATCCATGAAGTTGGTCGGTGTCACCGGAACAAACGGGAAAACAACCACCACCCATCTCGTCCGGTCGATTCTTGAGACCGCTGGAATGAAGACAGGGCTGGTTGGGACCATTGAGTACCGCATCGGAAACGAAATCGTTCCGGCAACTCATACGACGCCGGAATCACTTGAGCTCAACGAGTTGTTTGTACGGATGCTGAAGGAGGGTTGTTCTGCCGTCACCATGGAGGTTTCCTCGCACGCATTGCATCAGTCGCGCGTATATGGACTGGACTTTGACACTGCTGTTTTCACGAATCTGACACAGGACCACCTCGATTACCACGGGACCATGGACGCATATCTGCACGCGAAGAAGATTCTTTTTGATGAACTCAAGCCAACGGGATATGCAGTCATCAACCTTGACGATCCGAGTGGTCCGACGATCGTCTCCTCGACGGCAGCGCACACGATGACGTACAGTACCGGGCAGGCGGCTGATATCGAAGCAAGGAATATCCGGTTGAGCATCGAGGGTTCGACGATGGACATCGTTCATGAGAGCGAAACGACAACGATTGCCTCGTCGCTCGTTGGCCGGTTCAACATTTACAACATCCTCGCGGCGTTCTCGGCCGGCATTGCACTTGGCATCCCGAAGAATACTATTCGCCGGGGCATTGAAGCGGTGGAAAGCGTTCGCGGAAGGTTTGAGAGAATCCGGACACCAAAAGGATGGACTGCCATAATCGATTATGCGCACACACCCGATGCCCTCGAGAAATGTCTTCGCACCATTCACGATGTTCTCCCGAAAGAACACGGTAGAAAGATCATCACCGTCTTTGGTGCGGGCGGCGACCGGGACAAGACGAAGCGATCATTCATGGGAGCTGTTGCCGGAGCGCTCAGCGATCTCGTCGTTGTCACTTCGGATAATCCGAGGACAGAAGATCCTGCGACAATTATGGAAGAGATTATTCAGGGATTGCCAAAAGGGACGAGGTTCATCAAAGAAATTGACCGGCGCACAGCCATTCAAAAGGCGGCTGAGATTGCAGAGCCAGGAGACGTGGTGTTGATTGCCGGTAAGGGTCACGAAGATTATCAGGTTCTTGGCTCCAGAAGAATTCATTTCAGCGATCGTGAAGTGGTGGAAGCAATGATGGCCCAAGGGTCGAACTGACGTGGTGGGCCTGTGAAGCTCACGAGATCCGAAATCCTTGGTGTTCCCCACATCCGTGCACTTGGCTTCGAAACGGCATCAAGCGATCCTTTGACGGGCGTGTCCACCGACAGTCGGGCAACGAAGCCGGGCGAGGTGTTTATAGCCCTTCGAGGCGAGAGATTCGATGCCCACGACTTTGTGACAAAGGCGATCGGGTGCGGAGCTGCGGCGGTCGTCGTTGACCGGAAGTGGGCCGATGCAAACGGGACGATGTTGGTAAGTATTGGTGTCCCTCGCCTGGTTGTCGAAGATACGACAGTTGCTCTCGGGGCTCTTGCGGCCCTCCATAGAAAGAAGTTTACTATTCCGTTCATTGCAATTGCAGGCAGCAACGGCAAGACGACGACGAAGAACATGCTCAGCGCAGTCCTTGCAACGAAATACAGCGTGCTCAGTACGGATGGAAATCTCAACAACCAGGTCGGAGTTCCCCAGACTCTTTTCCGGCTTTCTCCCGAGCACGATGTCGCGGTCGTTGAAATTGGAACGAATCATTTTGGAGAGCTCGAATACCTCTGTCGGATTCTTGCGCCGACGCACGGATTGATTACCAATATTGGGCGCGAACATCTTGAGTTTTTTGGAACGCTGGATGGTGTCATGAAAGCTGAAGGCGAACTCCTGGACTCGCTTCGTTCCGCCAAAGGGACGTTGTTCCTCAACAAGGATGACGAGCACCTGGTCAAGCGCACGAGGAGGATGAAAGGTCTGAAGCTGGCTTCATTCGGATTTCGTGCACGGAGTGTTGATGTGAAAGGTACTCTTCTGGAGTTGGACGAGGATGGTTGCTCGAGGATTAAGATTCGGCCGAAAGGAAAGAGCCCTGCCGTGCTGCAATTACGAGTGCCAGGAGAGCAGAACGCAAAGAACGCGCTTGCTGCCGCCGCGGTTGGGATTTCCATGAAAGTCTCCTCCCGGGACATCCTCAGTGCACTCGAGGGGTTTTCTTCAGCGGGGAAGCGTTCCGAGCTTGTTCGGCTGAACGGGCTGGTGATTCTCAATGATTCCTACAACGCAAATCCGGATTCTGTTCTCGAGGCGTTGAGAACACTTCGGTCCATCAAAACAACCGGAAGGAGAATCGTTGTGCTGGGTGATATGCTTGAGCTCGGCAAACGGGCGGAAAAGGAACATCAAGCCGTCGGGAAAGCGATGGGCCAGTACAAAGTGGATTGTCTCTTCACCTTCGGCGATCTGACAAAGATAACGAATAACGCTGCTCTGGTAAAAATGAAAAACCACTTTGCCGACAAAATGCTGCTGGCCGAACGGTTGGCAGACTTTGTAGCCCGGGGGGATGCAGTGCTCGTGAAAGGTTCGAGAGGTATGAGAATGGAGGATGTTGTCACACATCTTCAGCAGACATTCAGGGATTAAATGTTCTTTTATCTGTTCGGGTTTCTTGATAAGAGGTATCACATTCCCGGATTTGGAGCGTTCCAGTACATCACGTTCCGGGCCGGGGCGGCGGCCGTGACAGCCTTGCTGATTGCCTTTTGGGTGGGTCCGAAGCTGATCAGGAAACTCCGCGAGCGTCAAATCGGAGAATCGGCAAAACTCGAAGCGCCCAAGACGCATCTTTCGAAAGCAGGCACCCCCACGATGGGCGGCCTGATTGTTCTGTCTTCCATCCTGCTCGCAGGTCTCTTGTGGGCGGATATCAAGAACGTATACGTCGATCTGATCTTGTTTGTGACCTTGGCGCTCGGAAGCGTCGGTTTTCTCGATGACTATCTCAAAGTCATCAAAAAAAAACCGAAAGGACTCATTGGACGGTACAAGATCGTCGGTCAGGTATTCGTCGGTCTGGTCGTCGGCGGCATGATCTACTTTTTCCCCGACTTGATTGATCCGAGCCTTATCCATATTAAGTCGAGCACGACGGTGCCGTTTTTGAAGCATCTCAGTTTTGATTTCGGCTATTTCTACATACCCATTGTCATCTTCATTATCACGGCCACATCCAATGCGGTCAATTTGACGGACGGTCTGGACGGGCTTGCGATCGGAACGGTTGCCATTGTATGCATGACGCTTGCGGTGATTACCTATGTTTCCGGCAACGCAAAATGGAGTGAATATCTTCTCATTCCGCACTTGAAGGGGACGGGAGAGCTTGCGGTCTATTGTTCTGCAATCAGCGGGGCCGCACTCGGATTTCTCTGGTTTAATTCGTACCCGGCCCAGATTTTCATGGGGGACACTGGTTCGTTGGCCCTCGGCGGTATCATCGGAGCCATGTGCGTGATGATCAAAGAAGAGTTGTTGCTTCCGACGCTCGGCGGCGTCTTCCTCATGGAAACAATGTCCGTGATTATTCAGAGGATGTACTTCAAGTATACGAAGAGGAGATATGGTGAAGGGAGGCGTGTTTTCAAAATGGCCCCGATCCACCATCACTTCGAGCTCCTCGGATGGCCGGAGCCGAAGATTGTAACCCGGTTTTACATCATTGCTGTATTGCTGATGATTCTCAGTCTCGTGACATTCAAGGTCCGGTAAAATGTATGTCCTTCCCCGAAGTTCGCGGCAAAAAGATATCCATTATTGGGATGGCAAGGAGCGGGGTGGCGGTTGCGCTTCTTCTCCACGAGAAAGGGGCGAGGCTTTTTGTCAGCGACAATGGAAAGAAGGAGAATCTCCGCGCGGAAGTTGCCAGGCTTGCGGAAAAGGAAATTCCATTTGAGGTCGGAAATCATAGCGAGCGCGTATACGATTGTTCTCTGTTGGTGATAAGTCCGGGCGTGCCGAGCAGTGCCCCGGTTGTTGTTGAAGCACAAAGACGAAACATCAAAGTCGTCAGTGAGCTGGAACTTGCCAGTCTGTTCTGTGAGGCGCCCATTGTTGCCATCACCGGCAGCAACGGGAAGACTACAACAACGACACTTCTAGGGAGGATACTCGGCGATGCAAAGAAGAAACATGTTGTTGCGGGCAACATTGGCACGGCATTCTCATCCGTCGTTCTGGAACTGGCTCCGACAGATATTGCTGTTTTGGAGGTGAGTAGTTTTCAGCTGGATTTTATCGAGACGTTTCGACCGAAAATCTCTGTAATCCTGAATATCACGGAAGATCATATGGACCGGTACGATCATTCGATGGAAAAATATGCAGCCTCCAAGGCGCGTGTCTTTGAGAATCAGCAGGCCGACGAAGTCCTTATCTATGACGCCGATGATGAATGGTGTCGACGGGAAGCCGCGCGCGCAACGTGTCGGACGATCGGCTTCAGTCTTCGGGGGCGGCAGGAGGAAGGGGCATTTGTAGAACGTGGAATCCTGGTCACTGTGATCAATGGCAAGCGCACGGAAATTGTACCTTCCGATGAAATCAGCATCAAAGGAATGCACAATCTGTACAATTCCATGGCGGCAGCGGTTGTAGGGCAGCTGTTGGGTGTCGGTCCGGCTTCGATCCGATCCACGCTCAAGAATTTCAAAGGTGTCGAACATCGTCTCGAATTTGTCCGCGAGGTCAACGGTGTGCGCTACTACAACGATTCAAAGGCAACGAATGTGGACTCCGTGTGGTATGCGTTGCAGGCCTTCAATGAGCCGATCGTGCTCCTCCTGGGAGGTCGTGACAAAGGGAATGATTATGGTCGATTGTTCGATCTCGTGAAGAATCGTGTCAAGACGGTTGTTGCCATCGGGGAGTCCGCAGACAAGGTGGAAAAGGCATTTCGAGAAGCGACATCCGTCATTCGTGCCGGGTCAATGGATGAGGCGGTCCGGAAGGCGAAGCAGTCCGCAGCCAGCGGCGATGTCGTCCTTCTGTCGCCGGCGTGTGCTTCGTTCGATTGGTTCAAGAATTATGAGCAACGGGGCCAGGTCTTCAAAACACTTGTGAACGGAATATGAGCCGTGTGCGCCGAAACCATATCGACCTGGCAACTCTGACGGCCGTCTTGATCTTGATGGTTCTCAGTCTCGGGGTGGTCTACAGTGCCTCCGCGACCTGGGCCTTTGAAAAGTTCGGACAGAGCAGTCATATGCTCAACTCGCACGCCGTCAAGATCCTTCTCGGCATCGTTGCGCTTTTTATCGGAATGAATGTCGACTATCTCAAGTACAAGAAGTTCACGAAGGCGGCGCTGATCGCGGCAGTCGTACTGCTCGTGGTCACATTTGTTCTTGGGGGAGAAATGAAGGGAGCAACGAGGTGGCTCCGTTTTGGGGGGTTTGGTATTCAGCCGTCGGAGTTTGCCAAATTCGCGCTGCTTTTCCATTTGTGCGCCTTGATTTCCACCAAAGGTGAAGTAATCAAGGATTTCAAGAAGGGTTTGTTTCCGATGCTGATTTGGGTCGGCACGGTGGTCGTGCTGGTCATGGCACAGCCAAATTTTAGTGCAGGCATGATGATCATCCTGCTCAGTTGCGTCATGCTCTTTGTCAGTCGCGCAAAAATCCTCCACCTGCTTGCCACGGGCGGGGCCGTTCTGCCCATCGCTGCGCTGTACATGGCAAGCGCTCCCTACCGGATGGAGCGAATCCGTTCGTTCCTTGGCGGACGTTGGGGTGGCAAGATCAATTATCAGCTGTGGCAGGGGATCATTGGTTTTGGGAATGGCGGGCTTTTCGGCGTCGGGCCTGGTGAGAGCCGGCAGCGCGATCTGTTTCTGCCCGAGTCCTATGGAGATTTTGTTTTCTCGATCGTCGGTGAAGAATATGGATTCATCGGGACAATGTTCTTTTTGGCGTTGTTCCTGTTCATCATGTTGCGCGGTTTCAAGATCGCAAAGAATGCCAAGGATGAATTCTCACGGCTGCTCGCCATTGCCATCACAAGCACGGTGACGCTCTATGCTCTTGTGAATGCAGGCGTGGCGCTTGGCATTCTGCCGACGACCGGACTGCCAATGCCCTTTGTGAGCTACGGTGGCTCTTCGCTTTTGTTTACATCCTTCGCCGTCGGTATCCTGCTGAACATTTCTTCGCGCACTGACATGCATCCGCGTGTGCAGCAGATTGGGGAAACGGTGGTGATGCCGGATGCATCGGGAACAAATGCAGGCAAGATCTATTAGACAGTTATCGATCGAATGTGCTCAACAAGGTCACGAAAATTCTCTTTGCTGGTGGCGGAACCGGGGGACACCTGTTTCCCGCATTGGCCATCGCGGATGAAATCAGGAAGAGAGATCCGAATTCGCTCTTCCTGTTTGCCGGGACGAAAAACAGAATTGAAGCGCGGGTTGTACCGCAGCGAGGATTTGACTTTGCACCAATATGGATTAGCGGATTCCACCGGGGTTTGACGACTCAGAATCTGCTATTTCCACTCAAGATTTTGGTGTCATTGATTCAGTCGTTCTTTCTCATACAACGATTTCGACCCAATGTGGTGGTGGGAACGGGCGGCTACGTGTGCGGACCAGTGCTCCTTGTTGCATCGTTTCTGGGAATTCCAACGGTTGTGCACGAGTCGAACAGTTATCCCGGCATGACAACAAAGCTGCTGTCGGGACGTGCGACCAGAGTATTCACCTCATTCGAAGCGACGAACGATTGGCTCAGACGTACCGACAATGTCGAATTGGTCGGCACCCCCACACGGGATGTGCTGGACAACGCTTCGAGAGAGGCTGCTTTCAAATTCTTCGGCCTCGATGAGAAGAAACAAACGGTCTTTGTTTTTGGAGGCAGCCTCGGAGCGAGTTCAGTGAATAGAGCAATGGCGGGAATCGTGGAAGAGTTGTCCAAGGCCGGCGTCCAGTTTATCTGGCAGACCGGCGACAACGATTACTCCGAGATCAAGAAGGTGACGGAAAGAAAGCACCTCGGATGGGTCGGATCATTCATCGATCGCATGGACCTTGCGTACGCAGCTGCAGACGTTGTCGTCAGTCGGTCCGGGGCAACCACCATTGCGGAACTGACCCGAATCGGGAAACCCGCTATTTTGGTGCCATACCCGCATTCCGCAGCGGACCACCAAACGATGAATGCAAAGACGGTCGAAGAAGCTGGGGCTGCAATCACGGTCGTCGACGAAAAAGCGGGCAGCACGTTGGGGAAAGTGATTCTTGGATTGGTGAAGGACAAAGCGAAATTGGAGTCTATGTCGCAAGCCAGTAAATCACTGGGAAGACCCGATGCCGGAAAAATCATCGCGGAAGAAATTCTGAAGCTGGCTGTCTCATAATATGGTGAAGAAGGAATTCAAATATAAGCTGGACTTCTATTATCAGCAGACGCTGATCTATCTCTCCGCGCTCGTGCTCTATGCAGGGATTCGCGGAAGCTTCATCGAGAACCAATTCAGTTTTGTGTTCAACGATCCGATCGTGTTCATCTTTATCATCTTCTTCCTGTTTTCTCTTGTGACACTGTTCTTGAACATTTATCGGAATCGAAAACTCATATTGTATGACGACAAGATAGTCTTTCATTCGCGCACGCTGGAACGCGAGGTACCTTTTTCGGAAATCGAGTGGATGCACATCGGTCGAGAACGATCCGTTCAAACTGCAGGGAGATTTCAGTTGGTAATCTTCAAGGTTCGTGGACGGCGCTGGTCGTACCGCATCCGGGTCGGACGGTACGAACGCGACCGTGAGCTTGTAGCTGAGATGGAAGCGATAGCGCAACGGGTGCCGAAAGGAAAGCGAAGACAATTTGGCGTGAAACGAAGAGTACACAGTTAGTTGAAGCATGTTCTCATCAATCAAGAAAATACATTTCGTTGGTATCGGCGGCATTGGGATGAGCGGCATTGCAGAGATTCTGCTTGACCAGGGGTTCGCCGTGAGCGGGTCCGACAGGTCGCTTTCCGAAGTGACGGAACGCCTGCAAAAGCTTGGTGCAACAATCTTTGAAGGCCATAAACCCGAAAACGTGGCGGCAGATGTCGACTCGCTGGTTTATTCGTCGGCGGTGGTTTCGGATAACCCGGAGGTGCTCGAAGCGCAGCGTAGGAAGATACCGATTGTTCGCCGCGCTGAGATGCTTGCAGAGGTAATGCGTCTCAAGTACGGTATCGGGATTGCCGGCACGCACGGCAAAACAACCACGACTTCCATGATCAGTCTAATCCTGATTGAAGGCGGACTTGATCCGACGGTGATTGTCGGCGGCAAGTTGAGCGGACTCGGTGGCACCAACGCGCGTCTGGGAAAAGGCGATTTCATCGTCGTTGAAGCGGACGAATTCGACCGGTCCTTCCTTTCTATTACTCCGACGATCGCAGTCCTCACCACATTAGAAACGGATCATCTTGACTGCTATCGGGACCTGGAGGATATCAAGAGTGCGTTCGTCCAGTTCGCCAACAAGGTGCCGTTCTATGGGTTCATCGTGCTCTGTCTTGATGAACCGGCGCTGCAGGATATTATGCCCATGATGCGGAAGAAGAAGATCCTGACGTACGGCCTCAATCCACAGTCAGATGTACAGGCAGTGGATATTCATCACAAGAATAATACGAGCGTCTTCACGGTGGTCAAAAATGGCACCGACCTTGGTACCGTCACGCTTCAAGTCCCCGGCAAGCACAACGTGCAGAATGCGCTTGCGGCCATCAGCGTTGGACTGGAAGTTGGAGTACCGTTCCAGAGGACAAAATCGGGAATTGAAAAGTTCAGCGGAGTCTTTCGGCGTTGGGAACTCAAAGGAGAGGTGGAGGGAGTCTCGGTCTATGATGATTACGCCCACCACCCGACGGAATGTAAAGCGACCTTGCTGGGCGCAAAAGCAGGATGGCGGAGAAGGGTTGTCTGCGTCTTCCAACCGCACTTGTACACCAGGACCAGAGATTTCTATGAAGACTTCGGGAAAGCCTTTTTACTCTCCGACGTTCTTCTGGTGACGGACATCTATCCTGCGCGTGAAGAGTCCATCCAGGGAGTTACCGGCGAGCTCATCGCGAACGCTGCGAAGCAGTTCGGGCACAAAGACGTCCAGTATGTCCCCGACAAGAAGGCCGTGCCTTCCACTCTTCAAAAGATTGTGAAAAAGGGAGATATCGTGATAACGATGGGCGCTGGCGACATTTGGAAATACGGGGAGGAATATTTGAAACAATTGAAAATGAAGAAGTAGAAAATGCAAAAAGGAAGAATCAGTGCCATCCCCTTTTTGCTTTTTCACTTTTGCCATTTGACTTGATATATGGTTTCACTCAGTGACATAAAGAAATTCTTTCGTGGCTCGATCCTTCTCGATGAGCCCCTGTCCAAATACACGTGGATGCGTGTCGGTGGCACTGCAGACTATTATGTGGAGCCTGCGGATAGGAATGACCTTATTGAAATCGCAAAGTATTTTCAAACGAACAACTTCCCGTTTCTCATTCTTGGTCGGGGAAGCAACGTCCTCGTGAGTGACGACGGGATTCGCGGCGCCGTCATTAACCTCGAAATGGCACTGTCTGAAATTCGCTTGGAAGGTGATTGTGTCGCCGCGGACGCGGGTGTCTGGCTCCAAAAGTTTGTGGATTTCTGCATTCAGCACGATTTCTCCGGTGTCGAGATGCTCGCTGGAATCCCCGGTACCATCGGGGGCGCGGTGGTTATGAATGCTGGTGCGCACGGTGGGGAAATCTCCGACCATCTGGTTGATGTCGAAGTCCTGCGTGGTTGGGAAATCAGCAGAATTGCCAAAAAGGATGCAGAATTCTCCTATCGCCACTCCGCCTTCGAGCACGACGTGGTCCTGC
>Ga0335081_10005620_pt1 | contig 19850 bp, 32 predicted proteins | sample Lox_Sample_35_FD_206713 | JGI IMG/M metagenome (GOLD analysis project Ga0335081, IMG submission 206713) | Soil microbial communities from Loxahatchee National Wildlife Refuge, Florida, United States - Lox_Sample_3.5 | ecosystem: Environmental > Terrestrial > Soil > Wetlands | place: USA... | reverse complement strand
ATCGCCGCATGGTCGGCCCGCACCTGGCGCGGGCTCGCTCTCAGCACGATCGTTTCCGGTCCCAGCCGCTCCAGCATTCTCTCGCGCCGCCTTCCTGGTGCAGATCCGCATCTGCCCCGGCTCGCCGAAGGCGCTCAGCGGCCGGACCACCTGGCACCAGATACAGCGCTGGCCGACCACCTCGAACGCCGTCATGGTTCTGTCTATCGGCAGCTCTGGCGTACACAAGGAGAGGGCCCCGGTACCGCGCTCCCCCACCACAGACGAAGCACGGGCCCGGGGCCCTCGGTCTTGCGCGAACCTACTCCTGGTCGTCTCCCAGCTCGGCCTGGACCGCGACAGTGCTGCCGTGCAGCAATGCCGCCAGGTCGCACAGGCCGCACACGGCGGGCGGGACATCCCCGTCCGACTCCGCGTGCGAATCCACTAGCTCCTGCGCATACATCCACAGAGCCAGGCGCACCCGGTGCTGCGCCTCCCGGCGGGCAGGGGTCAGGGTCCGCAGGAACGCCATGTCCAGCTCGTAGAGCCCGTCGGCTACCTGCACCGCCAGGGCCTGCTCGTCACTCATCCTCGTCTCCCAGCTCGGCCTGGACGTCGGCGACGTTGACGGTCAGCCAGTCGAGCAGGTCTACCAGGCCCCGGACGGCGGCGGGATTGGCCAGCCCGGCGGCCCCGGCCCCGGCCTGCTCCCGCCGGTCCTGCTCGGCCAGGCTCATCTGAGATGCGCAGACGCACTGCGCGCCGCGCTCCCAGACGGCCCACAGGCCGGGGCAGTCCGGCAGGTGCTTCCACGATTCCCACATGCACGACGCGTACCGGTGCAGCAGGTGCCGGGCATCGGCCTGGGCGGCCCGCTCGGCCCGGGTCAGGGTCCGCAGGAAGGCCCTGTCCGGCTCGATCAGCTCGCCGGCGAGCTGGCCCGCCATGGCCTGCGTGTCCATGTCCTGCGCTGTGTTTCTCACGATCTTGCCCCTCGGTTGTCTTGTGTCTCGGTTGACCTGCGTACTCTCGCCCTGGTCCAGCCAGGAAGCTTACTGTGAGCTGCCGACAGGGCCTCCCCTCCTGCCGTACTCGCCGGCTTCCAGCGGCGCGGCCAGGCAGCGCAGGCAGCGCCCGCCCTTCAGGCTGAACTCGACCAGGCCGCCGCACCCGAGGTGCTCCCATACCGACCGGCTGAGCGCCTCGGCCAGGCTCGGCTGATCAGCGGCCGGGCGCGCCCGCCGGCTCATGCCCGCCTCCCGGGGCACGGCGTGCCCGCAGGCCCGTACCGCTCGTGGTCGCGCGGGCAGTCATCCCGGTGACCATCGGCGAGAGAAGGTGCCGGGACAACGTACCCGTTGTGCACTTGTCCAGCCCCATGGCCCTGACCTGCGGAAACATCGTCCTCAAGATCGGGTACGTCCTGGGAACATCCCGGGTACGTCTCTCCCCAGTTGTTCAGCTCGCCGTCATCGGGTACGTCCGGAACATCCCCCCCGAGGTTGTGCAGGTACTTGTGCACCAGCTCCGCAGAGTCCTGACCTGCGGAAACATCATGATCGGGTACGTCGGTACGTCCGGGACGTTCCCCCGGCACCTTCTCGTCCTGCTCGTCACCGCCTCCCGGTGTTTTCTCGTCCTGCCCCTCGGTGCTGATGCGCCATTTCTGCGGCTGCCGCCGGCCGCCGGGCTGCTGCGGGAGCTGGTCAATCTGCGTGCCCGTCGCCCGCAGCGCCGGAGCGCACCGGACCAGCCGCGCGGCCATGGCCCGCGCCGACCTCGGCCAGTAGTCGTCCGCGTAGGGCGGCCGGATCAGCTCCTCCAGCTGGGCTGCGGTGCCAGTCCACGGCTCGGCGAGCTTCCCCGCCCAGGCGGACACGGCCGTGGCAACAGCGTCACCTTCCACCACCTCGGCCGACAGTGACTCCCGCTGCGCCAGGTAGCCCGCCAGCCCGTCGGTCCTCAGCTCAGCATCGACGGCGGCCAGCACCCGGGCGAAGTCGGCCATCCTCGGGTGCCCGTCCAGCCGCACCTCCGGCAGCCGCCCCAGCACGCCGGCGGCGAGGTTCAGCAGGCCCCCGAGCGCGGCCGGGTGGATGGCCTCCCACTTCGCTGCCAGCGCGGTCTCGTCCTGGCGGTCGGCGTCGGAGATCCGCTCCAGCCCCACCCGGATGAGCCGGTCGGCCAGGTCGCCGCGCAGGTTGCCGAGGGTAATCCCGTTGATCAGGATGGCCCGCCGGAATGCGATCACCGAGACATCCTGGTCGGTGTAGAGCGCGCGCTTGACCAGCCCGTCTCCGGTCACGCCCCGGCACAGCGCATCCGACAGCCAGGGCTCGATCTTGGACAGGTTATCGAGCGCGACCACCCGGCTGGCAGCCGCCGCGATGGTCCAGGACTCGATGTCCTTCGGTGCCGTCCGCAGCGGGCAGTCCGAGGCGTCCGCCAGCGAGACCAGCAGCCGGGTCTGCCACGACTTAGCGCAGCCCTGCTCGGCGGTCAGCGCCAGCACCGGCACCGGCTGGGACGGCAGCAGGAGCACCGCGACCAGCCAGGCCGCGACCAGCGGCCAGTCGTCGTCCGAGATCCGCAGCAGCTCCCGGATCGCCGACAGGTCGCCGGCCGGATCCGGCTCCGGCAGCGGCCCGGTCAGCCGGGTGCGGCGGAACAGCGGGCCGCCGGACGGCGATCGCTTCCACTCGCCCGGCGTGATCCTTATCAGCTCGCCGTCGGGCGTGCCCGGGTCGAGCCATGCCCCCGAGCTGGTCCTGGCCGTCCGTATGTGCAGCTCGCACTCCGGCCCGGCGTAGGACTTGCCCTCCAGCGTGAGCAGGGTATCCGCCAGGGCGCCCGCCGACGGTGCCCTGCCGTGCTCCTCGGCGTACATTCTGGCCAGCTCGGCCCGCACCGATCCCCGGCCGCCACGCAGCGTCCGGACCACGCACTCGCCCGGCGCCACGGCGAACGGCTCGCCGGCGCGGCTCACCCCGTACCAGTAATCCGTCTTGGCGGCGAGCTTCAGCAGCAGCTCGGCCTGCGACGGGCCTTTCGGCGCCGCCTTCCCCTTGCCGCTCATCTGCGCCGCCCCGGGAAGTCGCCCGGCCGGGGGTCGCCGAAGTGCTCGCGCCCGCCCGGCCCGTACCGCAGCACCTCCAGCTCGGCGTAGGGCTCCCAGCGGGCAATCTTGCGGGCCATCTCCCGCCAGCTCCGCGCCAGCTCGGTACGGGCCTCCTGAAGGCCCTCTTCGTACCCCTGCGCGAACCCGCAGCCGTACCCCTGCGCGAACCCGGGCAGCATCGCGGCCAGCGGCCCCGTCTCTCTTGCTACCGTTGTCATGTGTAACCGATCTCCTGACTGGTGATCGGGAGCGGGGCGGCCCCACCACGGTCGCCCCGCTCCACGGTTCCTAGGGCTCGTCTGTGAGGACCAGCATGTGACCGCCGGCATTGCCGGGAGTGATCATTACGGCCGTCTCCCAGTTGTCGCGCTCGCCGCGCTGCACGCCCAGCGACTCGACCATCTGCACCGCACTGGCCTCGTCAATCATGTCCGGCGTGATCTGGATCAGGTCGGCATTGTCCAGGTGCGCGAGCTGGCCCAGGCGCACGAGCTGGCGCTCGTAGTCGGCGGAGCTGACCCGGAACGCGACCAGCGACAGCTCGCCGTCGGCGCGGCGACGGACGGCGTGCACGGCCAGCCGTACCCGCCCCAGCTCAGGGTGCTTGGCGGTCATGAATACCGCCCGGTAGACGTCCCGCCTGCTGAAGATCCCCATTTACCTGCCTTCTCTCTTCTCGAATTGCCTGACGTGGCTGCGGAGCGCGGCCATCGCGGATTTGCCGGGGGTGCTGGCCGCCACGGTGACCAGCTGGCCGCCCCGGCGGATCAGCCAGTGGCCGCCGCCCCGGGCCCTGGACACGTCGTAGCCGTCGCGCCGGAGCTGGCGCAGATAGGCGCCGATGTCGGAGGCCATCAGGACCCCAGCACCAGCAGCAGGCCCTCGGCCAGCGCGACCAGCCAGCCCGTGCCGGTCAGCCAGCTGCCCCGGTCCAGGCCGAGGACCACCCACGCGAGCACCACGGCCAGCCCGGCCAGCCGCAGGAATCCCCGGCGGCTCAAAGTCGGTGCCCAACACGAAATCCGCCCGGCATGCGCACCGAGGCATACGGGCCGCGCACGCTGCTCCAGTAGAAATTCGGGCTCAGCCCGTGCGCCTTGCGGTATCGGTGGTGGGCGTGCCCGGCGCCGAAGTGAAACGCCAGGTACAGCGCCACCACGATGATGATGAACGTGGCCATCTCGATCTCTTCCCTTTCCCGGTCAGCTCGCCCTGAGCTGCCCGCCACGCCGGCCGGAGCGCTCCCACGGACCCCGGCCAGCACGGCGGACGCTCAGGCTCCGCTAGCGTCCTGGTGAGGCGGCCGGGGCCGTGCCGGGCGGGTACCTGCCGCCCGGAGCGTCCCGGCTGCCGCTGGCCTGCTGGCCTTCCGCACGAAGTCCGCCAGGTCGTCGGCGGACATCCCCTCCGGCAGGTACAGGTGGTTGTGGACCTCCTGCGGCAGGGCCCTGCGGCGCGGCTGCGAGACCGTCCTGGCGCCCGGTGCCGGGAGCTCCCGCCGGGCCCAGACCCGCATAGCCGTCTCCTCGATCTCCCGCCTGGTGTTGCCGCGCTCACGCAGCAGGATGCGGACCAGCACCACGACCCCGGCGGCGCATGCCACGGCCAGGATGACCGCCAGCCAGGCCAGTGCCAGGAAGATGTCAGCGGCGTTGGCGATGATCACTCCGGCCAGCAGGCCCACGGCGATCACCACGGCCGCACTGCCGCCGGGCGGCGGGCAATGAAGATCACATCTCATGATCAGTACCTCTCTCTCATGCTGATTTCAGGAACCGCGCCAGCGATCCGGCGGCCGACGTCAGGCCGTGGAACAGCGACGTCATGACGTGGGCCGCCGAGACCGGCTCGGTGGCCAGGAAGAACAGGAAGAAGAGCAGCACTGCCCAGCCCAGAAGAGATCTCATGCCTGCTCTTCCTCCCTGGCCGCGCTTCTGCGCTCGCGCAGCGCGGCGATCTCGCTGGTGACGTGCCAGCGCAGCCGGTGCAGTGCCCGTGCCCCGAGGCGCTGGTGCTTGCCGTAGCCCTTGCACCGGCCGCAGCGCCTCAGTCGGCGGGTGAGCAGGTGCCTGGCCACCCGGGTGCCCTTGCACCGGCCGCAGCGCTTATGCGGCGAGATGAGCACCCGCAGGCAGTAGGCAGCGATGAGGGCGGCAGAGGCCAGCAGGTGCCGGGCCAGCAGCCCGCCGATGACCAGCAGCACGTGGCCGATGCCGGCGGCGAGCGCGCTCACTCGGACGCTCCCGCTGCCGTGCCCGCCGAGTAGCCCTCGGCGTAGCCGTCCGAGCTGCCTTCCGAGTAGCCCGCCGCGTAGCCGGCCGCGAAGCCGGCGGCCTGGCCGTCGCGGTAGCCGTCGTCGTAGCCCTCGGCGTAGACCCGGCACGCGAAGCGCTCGCAGTGCCGGTCGCGGCACGTCCGGTAGTCGTGCCGGGTGCGCACCCTGGCCAGCATGGCCAGGAGCAGGATGAACATGGTCACGGGTGACCTCCTGGTGATCTGGTGACCCCCATGGGGGTCTGCATCTGCGGGGCCCAGAGCGCTGAAATATGCTCTAGACGATCTAGGAACACTGCGTATGTGCAGGTCAGAGGGTGTGCGGCCAGATCTAGAGCACGCTCTAGGATCTAGAGCGTCTGAGGCCGGGATCGCAGCGATCTCTAGAGATCGCCTAGACATTGCCGTGTCCATCCAGAGCCGACAGCACAGCCACGCGGGTGATGCCGTTGCGGTTGCGCTTCTCCAGCCCGTTCCACTGCTGTGCCGGCGTGACGCCCAGGCCGCGCAGCGCTGAGCCCAGCAGGTCGCAGCGCCACCCGTCCTCTGTGCGCCAGGAGCCGTAGACCTCCGGCCGCTTGCCGGCCAGGCGCGGCGCCAGCCGCTCCAGCCAGAGGGCTTCCTCCGGCATGACCTCCAGGACGTCGCGGAGCAGCGACACGTCCTCCTGCTCCTGGTCGTCCTGCGCGGCCTGGCCGGTCAGCAGCCCGGCTGCCTTCCGCGCGGCCAGTGCCCGCGCGACGATCTTCTCGGACGCCGGCGCGTCCATCGCGAACGTATGGACAATCTGCGGGTCGTCACTGTGCCCGGCCAGCCAGCCGACACCCTTGTCGGACGCGGTGAACATGGTCGCCCGGTAGCCGGCTGCGTACATGCCTGCGCCGAGGATCATGTTGTTCGACTTGTCGTCCACGATCCGCAGGCAGAACCGCATGCCCATCTGCGCCGACAGGCCCTTGGGGAAACTGTCGGAGTCCGGCCGCTGCGTGGCCGCCACGAAGATGATGCCGAGCGCGGGGCCGCGCTTCAGGATCGCCTTGGCGAGAGCCTCTGCTTCCTTCTTGTGCTCGGCGCTCTCGAACAGCTCCTGGATCTCGTCAATCATGAGCAGCACCGGGTGCAGCCGGAGCGAGCGCTTGGCCGACAGCTCCGGCGTCACCTTCCGCTCGGGGCACTCAGCCGCCGTCAGCCCGGAGATCGTCTTGGCCCGGGTCACCAGGCGGCCGTGGATCTCCTTGAGCGACGCCATGGCAGCGGCGAGCGTTTCCTCATCGGCGCCGCAGCCGTACTTATGCGCGACCTTGGCGACGGGGGCCAGGTCGCCCGTGCCCTTCAGGTCGTAGACATGCATCTCGCAGGCCGGGTCCAGGGCTCCGGCCAGCGCGAGCAGGCGCAGCGCCGTCGTCTTGCCCATGCGCGGGATTGCGCCGATGAGCACCGAGGCGAACATCAGCGTCAGGCGGACGATCTTCCCGCGCTGGTCGGTGCCGAACGGGATCTCGGCGAACAGGTCGGCCTTCCCGCTCTTGGCCAGCGGCCATGCCGGCTGCTTCGCCTTGGACATCGGGTAGTCGGACACGTACAGCACCAGCAGGCCGGCGTGCGCGTCATCCCCGCCCCGCGACGGCCATACCCTGCCGATGTTGCGGCGCAGCGCGGCGGCCAGCTCCTCCCGCTTGTCCATTACCACCGAGGCCGTGACCCCGCGCGGCAGCTGCACGTCCGCCCGCCACCCCGGGCCGTCCCGCCCGATCCACATCGGGATGTCCAGGCCCTCCTTAATCCACCTGTTCATCTCCGGGATGCCGAGATGGCTCAGAGCGATCAGTACCTCGCTCTGCGTGAGCTTCTCGTGGTGCTGCGGCACGTGCGCGGCCGGCACGAGCTGCTCGCCCCGGCGCTGGCCGCACTTGGCCAGCACCAGGACGACCGCAGCACCGAGGGCGGCCAGCGCGGCGGGCGGGAGCTTCTGCGCCGCCTCCGCGACGGCGGTCAGGACGATGGCGGCGATAACGGCAGTGATGCGGCCCCGTGCCGCCCGGGTCTTGCATCCGCGCTCATGCGCCCGCATGGCGTCACCGTGGGCGGCCCGCCCGGCTGCGACTGCCAGGCTCTCCAGGTCCTTCAGCCCCTTGGCTGAGCCCCAGCGCCAGAGCTGGCCGTAGAGCACGGCAACGCCGTAAACGGCAAACTTCACGGTCCGGACCGCGTACCACGGCAGCCGGACGCTGTGATACGCGCCCTGGTGCCGCCGCAGGTCGGCGATCCTGGCCACCGTCGCCCAGATCTCGTCACGCTGCCACTGCGGGGCGATCACTGGCCGCCGGGCTCCCGGTGCCTCCGCCGGCTCCAGCTCGGCGGGCTCCGGCACGGCGGGCAGTGCGGGCTCAGCGGCGGGCTCTGCCTCCAGGTCGGGCACCCGGTGCAGCGGCACGATCTCGCCGCGCGGCGAGTCCTCCCCGTCCCGCTCGTAGTGCTCGGTCATGAGTCCTTCCTCTCTGTGCTTCCGTTCATGAGCTGGCGCCGGAGCCTGCTGCCGTGCCGGGCGGACACGCCCAGACGGCGGCCAAGCTCGGCCCCGGAGATGTCCGGGTCGTCGGCCAGGACGGACAGCGCGTCCGCCTCGGTGTCCGCCTCGGACCGGACCAGCACCTCCGGTGTCCGCTCCGGCTCCGGCGGGATGTCCGCCTGCGGCACGGGGATGTCCGGGCGCACCGGCTCCGGCCCGGACACGGCTGCGGTGCGGACCAGGTGCATGAGCAGCTCGTAGCTGATCACCAGCGCCGGGGCCGGCCAGGCGGCCACGATGGCGCCCAGCAGGCCATGGCCCAGCCCGGCGAGCACGTTGGCGGCCAGGGTCGCGGAGATGCCCGCAGCCAGCGCCCAGCGGGCCAGGGAGGGCGCCGGAGCGCCCCTCCTGGCCGCTGACATCAGCACCATGGATGCGGCGTAGATCAGCCCGTCAATGGTCAGCGGGTAGATCCGCGCTACCGCGCCGCGCTCGCCTCCGGCGGCGATGACCTGGTAGGCGTGCTCATAACTGGCCACGGCCGCGACGGCTGCGACCAGGACGACGGCGGCCACGGTGGACCGGCGGATCGCAGTGTCGCCGGTCATGGCCGCACCCCCGCCGGGCGGGCAGATTCGCGGAGCTCGATCGCCAGCGCGCGCCGCCGGACGGCCAGCTCGGCGAGCTGCGCGTCAATCTCGCGGATCTGGCCGAGCAGAGCCAGCTGCGTGCCGGTCACCGCTCGTCCTCCTGCTCGTCTTCGGAGTCCTCGGTGAACAGCACCAGCTCCAGCGCGTCGGCGAGCCGGAACATCCACTCGCGGCCGGGCGGGGAGCCCAGCGGGGCGGAAGCCAGCGCCAGGCGGAAGTCGGCGAGCACGGCTGCGGCGGCAAGACGGCGGGCCGCCTCTTCCGGGCTCACAGCGCGTCCACGGCGTGCGCCCAGCCCGTCAGCGGGAGATCGGCGAGAGGATCAATGACGACCGCGCCCAGGCCGTCATCCACCACGTCAGCGGCGTAGACGTACACGTGGTCGGCGACCACGGGCAGCGAGCTGATGACCGCGTTCATGTCGGCGCGGGAGATGAGCCCGGCGTCCTCGGCCGAGAGATACCTGCGGAGGTGATCTCCGGCCGGGCCGGAGACGGTGCACGGGTCGCCGGGCTGGGCCCAGCACTGGGCGCAGCTGCGGGAACGGACGGCGGGGATGATGCCGCCCTCGGTGATGGCGGCATGGTTGACTTGTGACACGGACATCTGGGCCCCCTTACGGCCTCGGTGTTCCAGGCCCGGTCTGAGCGTTGGAGTCGCTCGGCCGGGCCGTTCTAGTGACTGCGGGTGTGCGTCACCTACGGCATACCCTAGTTGATGAACTCCCGCACAGGCAAGTACCCTGCGGTTATGCGGCTCCTGGCGGCGATCCGGCTCAGCAGCGACACGGACGAGACCACCTCCCCGGCCCGCCAGCGCGCCTCGATAGAGGCATTCGCCCGCGCCGGCGGGCATACCGTCGCGGCAGTCACCGAGGACCTGGACGTGTCCGGGGCAATCCCGCCGGCGGACCGCCCGCAGCTCGGCCCGTGGATGCGCAGGACGAGCGCGTGGGACTGCCTGATCGCCAGCCGGCTGGACCGCCTGTCGCGCTCGGTCGCCGACTTCGCGACCCTGCTGCGGGAGCTGGACGGCCAGGGCAAGCACCTGGTGATCCTGGATCCGATGCTGGATTTCAGCTCGCCGGCCGGGCGCGCGTTCGCTCAGGTCCTCTCGGTCTTCGCGGAGTTCGAGCGCGAGACAATCCGCCAGCGCGTCAAGGAGGCTTACGATCACATCCGCCAGGCCGGGGCCTACCCCGGCATGACCATCCCGTTCGGCTACCGGGTAGCCCGCCGAGGCCGCCGGCTGGAGTACGAGCTGGACCCGCAGTACGCTCCGGTCGTCCGCGAGATGGCCGGGCGCGTGCTGGCCGGCCAGTCGCTGCGGTCGGTGGCCATCTGGCTCAATGACTCCGGCGTGCCGACCAGCCGCAACCTGCAGCGCCGCCGGGGCGGGAAGCCAGAGCGCCCTTCGCAGTGGCGCGCCGAGCAGGTCAAGGGTGTCCTGCTGAGCCCGGCCATCATCGGCCTGCAGGCCGACACCGACGGCAGGCCGCTGCACGGGCCCGACGGGCTGCCCGTCCGCCGCTGCGAGGGGATCCTCAGCCGGGAGACATGGGGGCGGGTGAAGGCAGCCATGGGCAGCCAGGATCACCAGCCGCACCGCTCCGACGCCAACCCGCTGCTGCGGATCGCATTCTGCCCCTGCGGGGCCCCGCTGTACGGCACGGCCAGCGGCAAGGGTGCCCGTTACTACCGCTGCCGCGACCACCGGGACCGCTGCCGGTCCCGGTCGGTGCCCGCCGATCTCCTGGAGGACGCGGCGGAGGAGCTGTTCCTGGCCGCAGCGGGCGAAGATGAGATCACCGAGCGGGTGCCGGTGCCGGCCGAGGACCACAGCGCCGAGATCGCCGAGTGCGATGAGGGGATAGCCCACCTGGACGCCGAGTACCGCGCCGGCCGGCTGCACGCCCGCGCCTACGGCCGGGTGGTCAGCTCGCTGGAGGAACGCCGCGAGCTGCTCCTGGCGCTGCCGTCGCGGCCCGCCGGGCACGAGCTGGTGCCGGCCGGCGAGACCTTCCGCCAGCGCTGGCAGCGGGCCGGCGGAGCCGAGCGCAGGCGGCTCATGCTCGCCGCGAGCTTCCGGGTGATGGCCCGCCGCTACGCCGACGGCAGCATATTCGTGCTCAGTCTCGGCGACGCCGGCCTGGCGCTGCGAATGCACGGCGCCTCGTCCGGAGAGGACCAGGAGCCCGCCGCCTGGCCCGGCCTGGCCGCCGACCTCGGCTACCCGCTGCGGGCAGTCCGCTACGGGCCGCAGCAGCGCAGCAGGCAGTGAGCACTTTGTCATGCGTAAACCTTCTGGCCCGGAATGCGGCCTGTCGTCTTGGTGCTTCCCTGGTCAGGGTACATGCTGAACATCCAGCAGCCAAGATCCGAGATTCGGGAAGAGGACAATGCCGTGAATGATGCAGAAAGGCCGGGAATGCCGCTTGAGAGCCAGCGCGCCCGCTACCGGCGGCTGGCCGACCTGCTGCGCCAGGGGATCGAATCCGGGGAGTACCCGGCTGGCTCGGCGCTGCCGTCCGAGCCTGCCCTGGCCGACCGGTTCAGGGTGCCCCGGCCGCTGGTCAACCAGGCACTGCGGGTGCTGCGGGCCGAGGGCCTGGTGCACGTCCAGCGCGGGATAGGCACCACGGTGCGGGCGCTGCCGGTGCTGCGCCGCGACGCCGAGCTGCGCCAGCGGATCCGCGGCGACGGCGGGGCCCGGGGCGCGTTCGACGCCGAGATGACCCGGGCCGGCCTGACCGCGCGGTCGCAGGTCACGGTCAGCCGGGAGGTGCCGCCTGATGACGTCGCCCGGGTGCTCGGCCTGGCCGCCGGCGAGCGCGCGCTGGTGCGCCGGCGGGAGATGTTCGCTGACGGGCAGCCGGTGCAGCTCGCGGCGAGCTGGCTGCCGCTGGCCGTGGCCGCCGGGACGGCGATCGAGGCGGACGACCCCGGAGCAGGCGGGATCTACGGCGTGCTGGCCGCCCTCGGCCAGGCGCCGGAGCAGTTCACCGAGTCCGTCCGGGTGCGCCCGCCGTCACCGAAGGAAGCGCTGTTCCTGATGCTGGAGGAAGATCAGCGGGTGATCAGCATCCGGCGCGAGGCACGGACGGCGGCCGGGCTGGCCGTGGAGGCAAACGTCATGATCATGGCGGCGCACCAGTGGGAGCTGGTCTACCGCTGGAGCGCCACTGGTTGACAACTGTCAACCACACTTTCGATAGCGCCCCCTGGCCTGCGGGAACAGGGGGCGCTACCTTTTGCTATAGCGCAGCATGCCTAGTAAAATGTAGGCATGCCAACACAGGAGCGGCTCGCCAGCCGCGACGACATCCGGCAGCTGAACCTCAGCGTTCCCGCTGCCGACTTGTCAGCGCTGCAGCTTGCCAAGATCACCGACAGGATCCCGGCCACCGTGCGCATCCGCGCCATGCTCCGGCTGTGGGTCACCGACAAGGACTTCCGCCGGGCGGTTGACGCCCTGGCGGCCGAGGGGGCCAGGGCATGAGCGCCAGCATCCCCCTGGACCGGTGCGGCCGTGCCATCTCCCGCACCCGCACCGGATACAGGTACTGCCGCAAGCCCGCCGTGTGGGCGGTCGTGGACCCGCTGCGGGACCGGGCCGCCGCTGCCGCCGCTGACCGCGAGTTCGGCCTCTGCGAGTACCACTACCGCGACATGGGCAAGCGCGGCCAGCTGCCCGGGCCGAACTGGATCCGGCGCCTGGAGGTGACGGCATGAGCGCGACCGATGAGGAACGGGCCGAGATCGAGCGGCGGCACGCGCAGTTCGATGCCGTCATGGCCGGCCGCTCACCCTCGCCGTTCGATGACACCGCCCCGCTCGTGATGCGGCCCGGACCTGGCAGCTGGCCGACCTGGCGGGAAGTGCCTGCGGGGTACTACGCGCTGCCCTGCTGCGACTGGGGGATCTTCGCCGACATGGTGGAGCCTGACGGCAGTCAGCGCCCGGCTGCGCCCCTGATCGGCTGGCAGCTCGCGGCCCGCAGGACGCAGGGTCGCGACCGGCTGACGGCCGGACGCCTGGTCACGTATCCCGGCGCTGTGGAGCCCGCCTGCGGCTGGCACGGCGGCACGCCCGCAGCGCACCTGCGGCAGGAGATCGAGGATAGCTACCACTCCGCCGACCACGACTGCCTGGCCTGCGGCCCGGCGGAGATGACCAGGCGAGGTGATCTCTACTTCCCGGAGCCCGGCGGGTGCGAGTGGTATTACACCGAGCCGCGACGCTGGGGATTCCCGCACACGCCCGAGGGTGCTCAGCGCTGGTGCAGCGCGGTCGCCGTGATGGTCCTGGCCGACATCCGCGAGCACCCGCCAGGCGGGCGCTACCGGCCGCTGTACGGCCACCAGCTGACCGGCCGCTGCGGCATCTGCGGGCGCCTGCTCACCGATCCGGGGTCCAGGCAGGCCGGCATCGGCCCCGAGTGCCTCGGCCGCCTGCGGCGCATGAGCGCGGGCTGACCGGTGTACGCCGACGGCAGCGCCTCCGCAGCGCCGCCGTCCGATAGAGACGCACAGGACCCCCGGCCAGCTCCGGGGGTCCTGTCAGGTCCAGGCGGCCCGGCTCCGCAGCGATGCCGCCCAAAGGAAGATCGGCCCCCAACGGAAGAGGCGATCTAGTTGAACCCTCAAGCGAGAGAGGCTCGATGACCACTATAGATGATGACCCGTTCGGCAGCGACGCTGCGGATGACGGCTTCGGGATATGGCCGGACGGATTCGCCCCGCGCAACGCGCCTCCGCCGCCTGAGCAGTCCACGGAGGAAAAGCAGGAGCAGTGGGACGCTGCCGTCGCAGCGCTTCAGGCCAGCGGCACCGTCGCCGACCTGGCCGACCTGCTGGCCCTGGTGAAGCTCTACCCGGCGAGCAGGCGCCCCAGGGTGCTGACAAAAGCAGCACGGCACGCCGGATCGAAGATGACAGGCCGGCCGGGCGTGCGCGAGGCATTCATCGCGGCGTGCGCGGCCTGCGACGCGGACGAGAAGGTACTGAGCGACGTCCTGGGCCAGCTCGCCAGCACCGAGCGCGAGGCGGACGCCGCTGCCGTCACCAAGCGCGTGGCCGCCATCCGCGCGGACCGCGCGGCGCGCGAGCAGCTCGCCACCGAATCCGCCGCGCAGCTTGAGATACCGCCGATCGAGAGTCTGGCCGACATCCTCGGCCGCCCGCGCAGGCGCGAGCGCTACGCCATAGACCGCCTCAACCCGGTCGGCGGCAATGTGCTGTTCGCGGGCCCCGCGAAGGCCGGCAAGACGGTCCTGGTGCTGAACCTGATCCGGTCGCTGGCCGACGGCGTGCCCTTCCTGGGCCAGTTCGGCGTCGCCGCGCTCGATAGCGGCGAGCGGGTGGCGCAGATAGACGTCGAGCTGCCCGAGGCGGTGTCCGATGAGTGGCTGGATGACATCGGGATAGAGCGCGTGCATGCCGTCTGCCGCCAGCTCCTGCGCGGCCGGGTGTCGTCGTTCGACGTGCTCGACCCGGCCGGGCGCGCGAGGTGGGCGCTGCAGCTGCGCCGGGCCCGCGTGACGGTGGCCATCCTGGACTGCCTGACGCCGGTCATGTCCGCGCTCGGCGTCGATCCCAATACCGAGGCCCGGCGGGTGCTGGACGCATTCGATGAGCTGAAGGCCGAGGCGGGGATCCGCGAGCTGTACGTCATTCATCACTTCGGCCACGGCCCCGAGCGGGCCAGGGGCGACTCGTCCCTGCTGGGGTGGCCCGATGCGCTGTGGAAGATCGTACGCAATGAGGGCGATGAAACGCGCTACTTCACGGCCGAGGGCCGGAACGTGGACGTCCCCGAGATCGCCCTGTCGTATGACCCCGATACCCGGCGGCTGACCACGGACTCCGGCGCGCCCGGCCGGAAGCGCGCCGGCCGCCCTGCCAGCCGCCCCGAGGACATAGAGGCGAAGATCGGGCTGGCTGACGAGGCCCTCCGCGAGATGTTCGGCGACGGATGGCTCTGCAGCGAGCACAGCATGCGGGAGGCCGAGGCACAGGCCCTCGGCCGGGCCGGGGGCAAATACGCACGAGACCACGTGAGAGAGGCATACCGACGGTGGGACGAGAAGTGCGCGGAGAATGCGCGGAGCTCGCGGTAAATAGGTTCTTCGCGCACGCTGGAGGTGCGCGGAGTGCGCGGAGTGCTATAGCTCCGCGCACCGCGCACCGCGCGCAGCGGCTGCAGCGCTGAGGAAGTGCGCGGTAAATAGGAACGGAGCCCCAGCGCCCGGCTTCCTCTCCTGAAGGAACTGCCCCTCCGGGTGGTGCCTCCGCCGTAGCGCGGCCCGCCGAAAAGCCTCACCGTCAGTCAGGCTCCCGCAAACCAGCACATACGGCTCAGCGGCGCAGAGCGACACATTGCGGCCCAGCTGCCCGCAGACCACCATATTCCTGGCTGCTCCCAGGCCCGGCGTTACCCTGAGTTGCGCAATACTGCGATTCCGGGCTGGCGCTGGATTCGGTGTAAATGAACGGCGGTGACGTCACCTTGCCCGTGCGATCCCTGGACGGCCGTGCCACGCGCTGCGGTCAGTGCGTCCGCGTCCGGCATGAGTCCTGCGATCCGCTCCCGCCGGACGAGTTCGGCTGGGGGTGCTGGTGCTTCATCTGCCACGGCCGCGAGATCCGCGACGCGGCGGAGAAGGCTTACCAGAATGGCAGGGAGGCCAGCCAGCTCGTCCCGGCGTTCGGCGCGCTCATCATGCTGATGCGCCAGCGCTGGCGGCCGTGGGACCGCCAGTATCAGCGGGTGACCTGCCATCAGTGCGGCACGCTGGTAGCGCTGCGGGCCCGCCCGGTGCTCCAGCCGGTCGCCGGGTGCGCCCAGTGCGGCAAGCCCGTCTACGGTGCCCGGCGCGGCGTTACCCGCCGGTACTGCTCCAGCGCGTGCTCCCAGAAGGCGTACCGCGCCCGCAAACGCGCTGAGAGGCCCCAGGACGCCGCAGAGCCCGCCAGGGTCTTCTAGTACCCGGCGGGCCCTGTCCGGCGCTCCTGGGCCACGCTACCGGCCCCGCCAGGGCCTATCTGGCTGAGGCCGCCCTGCGCGCCCCGCCCTGCTCCCACGCCTCGATATAACCGCCGCGCTTCCGCTTGCCACGGTCCACGGCGCCGCGCTGGCGGCCCACGGGCTTGCCCTCGGCCCTGCGCCGCTCCAGCCCGGCCTTGACCCGGTCCGAGCGCCGCTGGCTCTCGTACTTGGCCAGCGTGGCAAACACGCCGATCAGGAGCTCGCGGGCCATGGGATCGGTCGTGTTCAGCCAGGGGTCGTGCAGTGAGCGCACGTCGGCGCCCGCCTCGGCCAGCATGCGGAGGTAGCGCATCATGTCCTCCGTGCCCCGCCTGCTCAGCCGGTCAATCGCCCAGCACAGCACGACCTGGTAGCGGCCCGCATGCACGCCCTGGCGCAGCTCGGCCCGCATATCCTCGAACGCGCGCCCCTTGCCGTTGCCGCCCGTGCCGCTCCAGGCGCTGTCCTCGGTCACGTACTCGGCCGCCACGGCCAGGCCGAGGCGCTGCGCCCACGCCCGCAGCTCGGCCAGCTGGTTGCCCGTGTGCTGGTCGGTGGTGGATACCCGCGCCCATATCGCGCACTCGCGCTCCTGTGTCTGTGTCATGAATACAGCTTAGCTTATTCATCGCCCCGGCGGCACCGGCTACAGCGCCCTGACCTGCGCTAGATATACGCAGCGCACCCGCGCAGCGGCAGGGGTTTATTCACTCAGGCCCGGCCAGCTACCCTCCAGGCATGGCCGAGACCCACGACCGCGAGGCGTGCACGGACGAGCGCTGCCCCGAGCCCGGCTGTGCCGACTGGCGGGCCGGATGGCTGGCGGGCTACCAGGAGGGCTGGCCCGCAGGATGGTCGCGCGGCCTGGCCAGCGCGGAGCCAGCGCCCTGCGCGTGCCGGGCCGAGCCAGAATCGACTACCTATTAGGGGCCCCGCCGGGGGGCCGAGGTCGTCCGCCGCACCAGGCAGGGTCCCATTTCGGGTAACACGTGTCCACCACAGGAGTCCCGCAGTGACGCTGAAGAGCGTCCTGCTGGTCACGCTGGCGACCGCGGCCGCCGCTCCCCGTGACCCCCGCCGCGCTCCTGCTGGTCACGCCCCGAGCGAAGGCCTTGAGCAATCCGTGACCCCTGCCCTGGCCCTGCCGGTCACGCCTCCCCATGGCATCCCACGGAGGACGTGATGATACCCCGGTATCATGAGGCCCGCCCTACGCGCTGCCCTCCCGCCAGGCCACGGCATCCCACGGCACGCCCAGCTCGCCGTGCCTGGTGCAGCTCGTGTTGACCATCTTCAGCCGGAAGCCACTCCCGGCCGCCACCCACGAGCACAGATGGCAGTCCGGCCGGCTCGCCTCTACCAGCCCGCGCGGGCGCAGGCCGGGAGGCGGCAGCTTGATGTTGGCGGAGGGGTGATTGATGGCTGGCTTCGGGACCGCCGGGGCGCCGGGCTTCCACTCAGCGGCCCACGGCTGGCTGCGCCAGTCGGCGCTCATATCTGCAGGGCCGGGCGGCCGACCGCCATCATGAAGGCCGCCGCTGCCACGCCGTCAGCGTTCAGGGAAGTCAGCCACAGCGTCACGTCGGGCGGCACCACGCTGAGCTCAGTCGTCATGCCCGCCCCGAGGACGCCGCCGTTGTACGCCAGCCAGAGCACTACCGGGCCGGGCGTATCCGCATCCTGGCCGATCATGATCGGCCCGCCGGACATCAGGGTCAGCACCACGGAGTAGCTGCCCGGCGGCACGGAGAGGGCCGCCATGGCATCCACGGCGACGCCGAGCGGCAGGGCTACCTGTCCCGTGATCACCGGGCGCTCCAAAACGACGTACGTACGTCTTTTTCAGCCCGGCGGCTCACCACGCGCTCCCGCCTGGCCTGGCCGCTATCCGGCCCGCGTGCTGCTGGTCGCGCGACAGCGGCGGCAGCACGGCGGCCCCGTTGCGGGGATTGCGCCTGTGGCCCTGCGGCAGCGGCCCCGCCTCGAGGCGCGAGCGCACCTGGCGGCCCGGCGACGTCTTGCCGGAGACCTGCTTCGCCATCCTGGCGTACCGCTCGATACTGGCCAGGTCGGAGGGCGACTCATCCCCGATAACGTGCTCGCGGATGCGCTCGTGGGGCGCCCTCGGCTCGCTCTCCCGGCTCGGGTGGCGGTCGGGCTCGCGCGTCCGGAACATGCCGGGGCTGCGCTGCGCCAGCAGGCTCACCAGGCCCTCGATCTCCTGCGCCGACCGGCTGCCGCCGCTTGTGGAGTCATCCGGCGGCGCCTGCCACATGCTGCCCGCCCTGCGCCCTCCGCGTGCCGCCAGGCCGGCCGTACGGTCATAGCTGCCATCCATGCTCCGGGACCTGATATAAGCCTCCTGGGCCGCCTGCCGGGTCCGCCTGGCCTTCTGCCGGTCCATCCAGCTGCTGCCGCCCCCGGCCAGCGTGATCTCCCCGCTCTCCCGGTCGAACCCGCAGACATCGCTCAGCTCGATCTCCTGGCCGCTGGCCAGCGCCAGTCCCGCGCTGATCACGTCCGCGCGGCTGAGCTTCGGCGGTGCCGGGCTGGCGTCCGCCTCGATCTGCAGCTCTGCCGCCACCATGCTGAGCGCGTCCAGGTCCTCGCCGTTGGACCGCCCCCAGCCGTGCTCGCGCTGGACTTCCCGCATCCGGCCCCAGATATCCGGGCCGGTCAGGCCGAAGGCCGAGGCCAGCTCTCCCACGGCGGGCTCCGGATCGAGCGTCTCCCTGGTCGCCCGGTCCTCCTGCCAGGCACGCTCGGCCCGCTCGGTGACCTGCTCATAGGACAGTGCGACGGTCTCACTCATCGGCGGTTCCCTTCGATCGCAGGCCGGGATGCGGCTCTGGATGAACATCGGACGGCGGTACCGCGTTCGGCGGCAGCGGCATCGGCGCGGCCTGCGGTACCGGCGCCCAGGCGCTCAGCTCGGCCTGCGTCCACGGCCTCGTGGCCGGCGGTGCCTGGTTCCATGCCCCGGCCGGGGCCCGGAACGGGTCACCGGGGGCCGACATCACCATGGGCGCGCCCTGCGGCTTCCTGGTCAGGGTCTGGGCGCTGTGGACCGTGTTGCTGCCGTCCTCTTCACGCAGCCGGTCGTATCTTTGCTGGACGGTCTCGCCGTGGCCGCTCTTGCGGTGCCTCGCGTGCGCCCGCTGCAGTGCCTCGTGAGCGGCAGGGCTCGACGGACCGTACCGGGTGGCCGCGTCGATGTAGCCCGCGTCATGCTCGGGCCCGTACATTGCCGTCGTCTGCTCCGGCGTCATGGCCGGCTCCGGCCCGGCCGGGTGGCGCAGGTACTCCCGCGCGGTGCTCCACTCGGCCGCCCGCGGCTCCGGCCCCAGCCGCGCCTCGATCCGCTCCTGCCTGGTCTCGATCCCCTCCAGGCGGGCCAGGATCTGCTCCAGGGCCGAGGCGTCGCGCCGCTCGTCCGCCTTCCGCTTCTGCTCGGCCGCCGCTCCCCGCAGCGCGCGCTTCGGCTCCGGCACGCCCTGGTCCTGGTCCTGCTCAGTCATGGTTACCTCCATCGGCCAGCGCGCTCTCCAGCTCGGCCACCCGCCGGCGCAGCGCGGCCCGCTCGGTCTCGGCCCGCCTGCGGTTGATCTCAGCCCGCCGCCTCGCCACGGTCGCCCCGATAAGGCCCTCGTCATCCAGCCAGGCCAGGCTCGCCGGCTTCTCGGCCGTCACGTAGACCACCTCGGGCGGCGCCACCGAGGTATTGAGGCACCTCGTGGTCACGCCCTCCAGGGCCAGGCGCCGCACCGCGTTGAAGTGGTGGGCGGTCTCGGACACCGACCGCGTCTCCACCTCGGCCGTCTCCGCCGGCGGGACTATGCCCGGGCATGCCTGATCCTGGATCCTCACCGGGAGATCACCGCCGGCGGCCTGGCGGTCAGGTAGACCGGGCACTCAGCGCCCCGGCCGGTAATCATGATCACGTCCTGCGGGCGCCTGGCCAGCCAGCTCTTCATCGCCGCATGGTCGGCCCGCACCTGGCGCGGGCTCGCTCTCAGCACGATCGTTTCCGGTCCCAGCCGCTCCAGCATTCTCTCGCGCCGCCTGCCTGCGGTAGTTTCTCATTCTGGTTGCCGTCCCGCGCTTATCCATCCGCGTCTCCCAGCGGGCCAGATAGGGCTCGCCTCGCGCAGCCAGCGGCTCGCAGCTGGTGCAGATCCGCATCTGCCCCGGCTCGCCGAAGGCGCTCAGCGGCCGGACCACCTGGCACCAGATACAGCGCTGGCCGACCACCTCGAACGCCGTCATGGTTCTGTCTATCGGCAGCTCTGGCG
>Ga0335081_10005619_pt1 | contig 19851 bp, 16 predicted proteins | sample Lox_Sample_35_FD_206713 | JGI IMG/M metagenome (GOLD analysis project Ga0335081, IMG submission 206713) | Soil microbial communities from Loxahatchee National Wildlife Refuge, Florida, United States - Lox_Sample_3.5 | ecosystem: Environmental > Terrestrial > Soil > Wetlands | place: USA... | reverse complement strand
CCTTGAGGGTTCCCGCAAGCTGGGGGCGCGTGGATTGCAGCGCTGGAACCAGCCCGAACAGAATCCCGGTCAGCAGCGAGACCCCAAGGTCGCCAACCCCCCGGACGATTTCGCGGAGTTGCCGAGAGCGCTGCCCATCGGCCAGGTCCGCGGCATCTCGGTGGAAGGAACCGTGGCCAGATTCTGCCAGGCCCTGGAATCGAGCGTCGATCGCCCCGTGGTGAACGAGTCCCGCCTGCAGGGTGAGTTCGCATTCCACGTAAAGGCCGACCCGAATGGTGAGAACGACTTCCTGGAGCGCCTGCACAGCGAACTCGGGATCGTTATCTCGCCAGCCCGGAGAACTGTCCAGATCGTGGCCCTCGAATTGCGCTGATTCGCGCCGGTCGTTCTAAAATGGACCTTGCCGCCCACCGATGCCTCCACCCCAGCCAGCCGCCGCCGCGCCAGGCAGGGCGGCTGGGTAGAGCGCCGCCGCGGGCGCTGCCGCTGGTGTGGCGCCGACGTCCCCAAAGGCCGCTTCACGTTCTGCGGCCCGCCTTGTGTACACGAGTGGAAGCTGCGCACCGACCCCGGCTATCTCCGCGCCCAGGTCTTCGCCCGCGACCGCGGCGTCTGTTCCCTGTGCGGCCTCGACACTGAGGCGATGCGTAAGGACAAACGCAAGCTGGATTACCAGGCCCGCCGTCAGTTCGAAAAGGAGTGGGGATTGCGGCGCCATCTCTGGGATGCCGATCATATCCTCCCGGTAGCCGAGGGCGGCGGAGAATGCGATCTCTCCAACATGCGAACCCTCTGCCTGAAATGCCACCGCGCCGCTACCGCCGATCTCCGCAGGCGCCTGGCGAAGAAGCACACCTGACCCGCGTCCCGGCGACGCTCGCTGGTCACTCGCCTGATTGCGTCCAATTCGCGTATCCACGTACTCTAAAAGGCAATGCCGCAAATTCACCTGTGCTTCCTATGGCACATGCACCAGCCCTTCTACAAGGACCTCATCTCGGGGGAGTACAAGCTCCCGTGGACGCGCATGCACGCGCTCAAAGACTACTACGGGATGGCGCGCATTCTGGAGGAATTCCCCGAAATCCGTCAGACCTTCAACCTGGTGCCTTCCATGATGGCGCAAGTCGTGGAATACGCCGCGGGTGAAGCGGCCGACCCTTTTCTTCAGTTGGCCCTCCACCCCGCCGAGAGCCTCACGGACCAGGATCGCGCCTTCCTGCTGCGACACTCCTTTTACTCGGACCCGCACCACATGATCTACCGCTATCAGCGCTACGGCGAACTCTTCGATGCCTGGCTGCGCGAGAAGAATTCCGGCTCCCGCAGCCTCTTCGGAGCGCAGGAATTCCGCGACCTCCAGATGTGGTCGCAGTTGGCCTGGTTCGACGAGGAGTTTCAGCAGAACGACCCCGAGGTTCGCGAATGGGTGCGGCGCGGCCGGAATTTCGGGCTTGCCGACCAGGCCCGCATGGGCGAGAAACAGCTCGAGATCCTGTCGCTGGTAGTGCCCGAGTACCAGAAGCTGGCCGCCTCGGGACAGATCGAGATTTCCACCACTCCGTATTACCACCCCATCCTCCCGCTGCTGTGCGATTCCAACATCGCCGCCGTCGCCCACCCCAACGTGCCGCTACCACCGCGTTTCCGGTACCCGGAGGACGCCCGGCGCCAGCTTATTCTGGCGCGCGATTATTGCGCCAGAGAATTCGGCCGCCCCCCGGCCGGATTATGGCCTTCGGAAGGCTCGGTCTCCGACGAGGTCTTCACCCTCGCCGCCGAACTGGGGTTCGAATGGGCCGCCACCGACAGCGGCGTCCTCGACCGGACCATGTCGCGCGGCGTGCCCGTAGACGGGCTCTACCGGCCCTACCAGTGGCGCCAACAAAGTCACCGCCTCGGCGTGATCTTCCGCGATCACTACCTCAGCGACCTCATCGGCTTCGTGTATTCCAAGATGGATGCCGCCGCGGCGGCCGAGGACTTCCTTCACCGCATTCGCGAGAACTGCTCCGGCATCCTCGGTTCCGGACGCAATGCCCTGGTGCCGATCATCCTGGACGGAGAGAATGCCTGGGAATACTACGACCGCAATGGACGCCCGTTTCTCAGGGAACTCTATCAGCGCATCACCAACGACGCGCGCATGCGGGCCGTCACCGTGAGCGAAGGACTGCGCCTGTTGCCGCCCGAGCCGCTCGATCATATCTTCCCGGGATCCTGGATCGACGCCAATTTCGATGTCTGGATTGGTGCCGAAGAGGACAACCAGGCCTGGACGCAACTCCAGCGCGCCCGCGAGACCTACGATTACGCCACCGATGTTCCCGAGGAGAAACGGAAGCTCGCCTTTGAAGAGTTGCTCATCGCCGAGGGCAGCGACTGGTGCTGGTGGTATGGACCGGAGCACGATTCGGCGAACCGCCCGGAGTTCGACCAGCTCTATCGCAGCCACCTCGCCAACGCTTACCGCTTCCTCAACCTCATGCCGCCCGAGGAACTATCCCGGCCGATCCTTCGCATGGCCGTGCCCGAAGTCCGCATCGAGCCTTCCGCGGGCATCTCGCCGCTCATGGATGGCGAAGTCACTTCATACTTCGAATGGATGGGCGCCGGCATCTACCGCATCGACGAACGCTCCGGCTCGATGCATGGCAAGAAGGTCGTGGTGCAGGAAGTGCAGTTCGGGTCCGACGCCGTCAATTTCTACCTGCGCGTCGACTTCCGCCCTGGCTACGAGCAGGAACTCTCCGGCATGGACGGCCGCTTGACGGTCCAATCTCTGGACGGATCGCAGAAGAGCTACCTCGCCATCGCATTCCTGCCTGGAGCCGTGCGCGCCACCGAGACGCGATTCGCCGACCTTCCGGAGAGCAGCGCTCCCCAGCCGGTCGAGTGCGCGCTCGGCCGCATTCTGGAACTTCGGATCTCGCTCAAGGCGATGGGCATCCCGGCGGGCAACGGACTGCGTTTTCAGTTCTCGCTGTGGCACTCCAGTCTGCCCATCGATGCCGTCCCGCAACAGGGATGGTTGACCATGCGGACCACCAACCCCGCGGAAATGGTAGCGTAACAAACATAGGCATTCACTCGGAGAGCAAGGAGCCCCCATGTTCCGTTTTCCCGCTACCGCGATTCTCGCCGGCCTCGTAGCCGGCATGGTTCCAGCAGTTGCCCAGCCGCCCGCCCAACCCCCGGCGCCGTCGTCGGGTCAGGCCCCCGGCGCACCTGCGCGCGCGCCTCGCGCGCCGGCTCCCACCCGCGATCCCAACACCCCCGGATACGTCAAAGCCGCCGATCTGCCCGACGGCGAAAACGCTCCAGTCAAAACGGACGGGAACTTCATCCTCGGCCCCACTCACAATCCCGCGCCCGAGATGACCGAGCAGGAAGGCGTGCCACACGGCGACATCTACAACTTCACCATGGAGTCGGCCGACAGCAAGATCTACCCCGGCATCGCCCGCGAGCCCGGCACCTTCGCCAGGCCGGATCCTTCTGATCCCACCAGGCTCATGATTTCGAGCCATCCCGCGCCCTACACGCGCAAGGTGGCGGTGTATGTGCCCAAGCAGTACGTGCCCGGCACCGCCGCGCCCTTCATCGTCGGAGCGGATGGGCCGGACCTTTTCCTGTTCAAGGCCCTCGACAACCTGATCGCGCAGCACCGCGTGCCGGCGATGATTGCCATCTCCATCGGCAACGGCTCCGGCGACGCGCAGGGCAGCGAGCGAGGACTCGAATACGACACCATGTCGGGCCTCTACGCCGAATTCGTCGAGAAGGAAGTGCTGCCGCTGGTCGAGAAGCAGTATAAGGTGAAGCTCACCAAAGACCCTGACGGCCGCGCGACGATGGGCGGCAGTTCCGGCGGTTCGTGCGCCATGGCCATGGCCTGGTATCACCCCGAGTGGTACCATCGCGTCCTGACCTACTCCGGGACCTATGTCAATCAGCAGTGGCCGGCCAATCCCCAGACGCCCCACGGCGCGTGGGAGTTCCACGAAAGTCTCATCCCCAACACCGCGCCAAAGCCGATCCGCATCTGGATGGAGGTGGGCGACCGCGACAATCTCATCACCCGCGACAACTACCACGACTGGGTGCTGGCCAACGAGAAAATGGCCGAGGTGTTGGCCGCCAGGCACTATCATTATCAGTTTGTCTTCGCGCGCAACGCCGGCCACACCGATCGCGCCGTGAAACAGCAAACCCTGCCGGAAGCCCTGGAATACATCTGGCAGGGATACCCGGAATGAAACAGGAGGGCACCACCACGCCGCTCGACATGACCGTGATCGACCGCGTGCCGAGGCTCCAAAACTTGGCGGCCCACATGCAGTCCTGCGCGACAAGCTGATCGAGCACAAGCTCCACATCACCAAGTACTGCGACGACATGCCCGAAATCCGCGGCCGACAGTGGCCCGAGATGAAATTCTGATCTTTTCTCGAGGCTCTCGAGACATTGAAACAAGCGATGGAATATGTTGGACGCCGGTCAGAACGTGAAGCGCAGTTGAAGATCGATCTTCCGGTTGTAAGTCGTGGGCGCACCCCCGTGGGTCATGACGATCAGCCCGCCCAGGCTGCGGGATTGCCCGAAATACCCCGACGTGAGATCGCCGTCGGGCGGAGCGAAATTGGGGTGATTCATGGCGTTCAGCGTGGATGCCGAAAGAGTCAGGTTGTATCGTCGTGCCGTTGCCGGCGGCGGCTCCGCCATCCCGATCGGCGGGCCGTTTCCGTGCGAGTTCCCATCGATGGCGGAGGTTGCCGCACCGCGTCCCTCGCGCCCAAACGACCAGGTTCGCGACACCCGCAGGGCCACGTTCCAGTTCGCGGGACCGAGCCCGTAGTCGCGTCCGATCGTCGGCGTTCCTGGCGCCGGCCTCAGGTTGAAGCAGCCGAATCCGGATTCATAAACCAGGTTACTGCCCTGGCATCCTGCCGCGGAGACCCCGGCAGGGAGCGCAGGGCGTGCCGCCGGAAATCCCGTATCGTCCGGATCGAGCCCGCTGGTGATGTTGTACGGCACACCGCTGTTGGCCACTACGAACGGGCTGACGCTGAAGTGCCCGGGCAGATTCAGAGTCGCGCCCACCACCATCCGGTGCCGCACGTCGCCGTAAGTCGATGGACCCCATTCGGCGCGCAGATTGTACGGGTCCGCGGGGATGCCTTCGTCGTTGTCCTTGCCGTACGACAGCGTGTAATACCCGAACAGGAACAGCCTGCCGTAATTCAGGTTGGCGTTGGCCACCAGTTGGTTCCGGCTGCTCAGGCCCGCCGATTCGGTCAGCAGCCGGATAGACTGGTCGCCGAAAGGATACAGGCCATTCATCGGAGCGTTGACGTTCCGCGAGTTCAACAGGTGGACCCCGCGGCTCCCGATCCACGTCACCGTCACATGCGAAGCCTGGTTCAGCTGGCGGTCGATCCCCGCGCTGGCCTGGTGCAGTCGCGGCGCGCGGATCCCATTGAAGACCGGCCGGAGCTGCTGCGGCTGGCTCCCGGCCGCGAGCGCGCCGGCGTCCGGGATCATGGGGAAGAACGTGGGATTGAGGATCAGGTACGACTGCTGGGTCGTGCCGTTGTAGCGCACCCGGTTGAGCGTAACGGCGATCGGGATGCGATCGTAGAACGTGCCGGCGCCTGCCCGCAGCACGGTTCTCGCGGGGCGTCCTCCGCGGCCATCCAATCCCCAGGCGACTCCCACCCGCGGCGCCCAGTCCGAATGGTCGCCGATATTGGTTTGCACCTCGTAGCGCACGCCGTAACTCAGCGTCAGGTTGGGCCTCACGCGCCAATCGTCGTTGACGAACAGCCCGGCATCCGCCTGTTTCACCCTGCTGGTGGGCGTGCCCGCGCTCAGGCTGAATTGCGAAGGCGCGCCCTCGCCCGCCAGCGTCGCCTGATACTGCGCCAGGGTATAAAACGTGAACGTGCCCGCGAAATTGTCTAGTGCGGTGTCGGCCAGCAGTGCTTGCCGGACGCGGCCTCCCCATTTGAGCGTGTGCCGCTTTTTCGTCACGATCGAGATGTTGTTCAATTCCCAGCTATGGTTGACCGAACCGGAATCGCCTATGGACGGCCCGCCCGCAGTGAATGCGCCGAGCACCTGGATTGCGGGCGTCGAGTCGTTCGCGGTGTCCTGATCGGTCGTCCGCATGAGCTGAAAACGCGTCTCGTTGATGGCGCTCGGGCTGAGCGCGGCAGTCTCGGTGATCTGCACCGTCCGCTCGGTCTGCTTCTCGTTATACGCGCGTGAGGCCAACGCGAAATCGCCCACACCCTGGTTGTCCAGCCCGATCCGCAGGTCCTGGTATCGGACCACCAGCGTATTCCGGCGGTTGATGGTGTAATCGAGCCGCGGGCTGAACGTCGTCCGCGATTGCGGAGTGGCTACCGCCTCGCTGATCCGCACCGGGTACAGATTGGCGTCCAGCGTGGTGGCCAGCACCAGCGCGTTCTCGTGGATCTCGCGGTTCTCCAGGTCGAACGTAAACGAGGCGTGATTCTTCTTCAGCGGTCCTCCGAGATTGAAGCTCTCCAGCCCAACGCGGTAGGGGGGCCGCCCCGATTCGGTCAGCAGCGGATTGCGCGCGTTCAGCACGTCGTCATCGAATTGCGTGAAACCCTGCCCGTGGAAGTTGTCGCTGCCGGGCTTGGTGAAGATCTCCACGCGGCCAAAGCCCGGCCGGTCGTACTCCGTCGAGAACGGGTTGGCGTTGATGCGCACTTCGCGGATTGCCGCCTTGGGCGGCAGCGCGCCACCGGTGAAGCCATCGATAAAATACTGCCCGCCGTCCGGACCCGGAGCGGGACCGGCCAGCGCCTGGAGTTGCAGCGCCAGTTCATCCGGATCGTCGGACAACTCGCCGATCTGTCTTTGCCCGAGGATCACCGCGCTCCCATTGGACTCGGGCTCCGTTCGCACGCGGCCTGGCCCGCCCTCCACACGAATCGATTGCCGGTCGGCGTGAATCGCCAACTGGAAGTCGATGACGGCGGGCCGGTCGATGGCAAGGTCGGCTTTCTCGAGCGTGGTGAAATTCCTGGCGGTGACGCGGAGCTGGTATCTGCCTCTCGAAAGCGACGGGAACGAATATTGGCCAGACGTGTCCGTTCGCGCGCGGCGTTCCCCAGCGGGACCTCGAAGCTGGACGACGGCCCCAGGCAGCACGGCGCCCGAAGGATCGGTCACTTGCCCGCGCAGGCTGGCGTCTTGTGCCGCCGCGTTCAGGCACACGAAGAGTGCAAGTATGGTGCGCATAGGCCAATCCGACTCGAACGCTAGGGAATGATTGTGGGAATGCTCAACCCGCGCGGCCCGGTCAGCATGCCGCCGTGCAGGCTCGAAATGGCCTCCACCGCGCTCACGTTTGCGTCTCCCTTGCCTTGGCGCGCCATCTGAATCAGGCCGTCGGCATTGGCCAGAAAAAGAATCGCCGTCACCTCGTCGCGCCTGACACCGGCCGTACTCGTGACGATCACTGTGCTGCCGGTCTTCAAGTCATCGATCTTCCCGGCCGGCAATTCTCCAATCATCTTGGCGAAATCAAAGCCTCCTTCCCGGGGAGGAGCCGCGTGGGCGTCTGGCGACCCTGAGCGGAGGAAGGCGGCAAACATCATCTTGATGTCCGGCAGCATTTTCACTTGCGACTGCGCGGTCACCCGGATGGTGAGCGGCATTTGCGTAGTCAGGTCGTGAATCCGAACGATTCCTTCCGCCGCATCAACGGATTCGATCGGCCCCATTTTCGAAAGGAACGTTCCGAACACCACGTCATCAGCCGTCATCCGCTTGCGGTCCTCGCTCCGATCGCCGCGGCACCGGACCTGGTCGCCCTTGGAGATCTCGGAAATGCTGCTCGGAGTCGCGTCGATGAATCGCACGGAATCGGGCGAATAACGGCGAATCACGGTCTTCGGCGTCACTACGACCGTGGCCATTTCCATGCCCTGCGGCGAGCGGATCTCGAGTTGGATCTGGTTGCCCTGCACCGAGGCGACCGTCCCCGAAGCGCCGCGCTGTTGCCAATCGAGCCGCTCGGCGGCGTTGCGGTCCTCGATATCGGTAGCGGAGATCCATAGAATGCGCCGCGCTTCCGTCAGGCCGGACACGAACGACACCAGGATCCGATCTCCGCGCGCGAGGTCGGTCACTTTGGCCGGCTTCGCCTTGCTGAGGTCGCGCTCCCCAGGCGGAACCTGCACGACATCGGTCAGCGGCCCGACTTTAAAGAAGATGGCTTCTCCGTTATCGGTCTTGACGCCGATCTCGAGAGAGCTGACCTTGAAGTCGGTCACGGTGCCGGCGATGGACTCGGCCGCCTGAAGTTGCAACGCGGCCGTAGTCAAGACAGCAAGGCAGAAGAATGCTTGTCTCATATGGTTCAATGTGCCGCAGACACTCCTATTGCCTCGTCGCGCTCCAGTTGCCGGTGTGGTCGGTGCTTCCGCTCATCTTGTCGCCGTCCACCGTACCCGTGAAAGCAATCGTGATTCCGGCCGCAGGCACCTCCATATTGAACGTGACCTTGTCGCCGTCCACCTTACCGGACAGCGTCATCGAGCCGAACATCTCCAGTTCGTACGTCCCCGTGAGCTTCGAGCCATCCTGTTGAATTTGGAGCGGTCCTTTCATCGGACCGTGAGGTGTGTCGAGCGACATCTGCCATTTCCCGGCAATTTTGGCGGGCGCGGTGTTCCCGGCGCTTTGCGCGAACAGGCAGCAGGCCCCCAGAATGAGTACGCAAACGGTCGAAAGCAGCTTCTTCATATTTCCCTCCTCTTCGACGGTAGGGTATCCCGCGAAAGCCCTCAATCGAAAAAGCACCAGCGCGAACGGTTTCCGCCAGGCGCGGAATCCTGCGGGCGAGCGATTCGCCCGTGGCGCGGGCACTCCTGCCCAATGTCGCGGCCGTCTACAGCGGAGCGGCGAAGTACGCCTCGAGCACATCGCCCGTCAGCGTCACCGTGAATTAGCAATCCGCGTCATTGCGTGGTCGAGGTTTCGACACGAAGCCCGTGAATCGACAGTTCGGGCATCGCGATGGTGCTCGGCGATCTTCGTTTTCAAGAGCACGATTGCCTTGATCTTTGGAATCTCGGTTGCCACTGCACTCATGTGCGGCCGCCAGAGTGCGGCTGGAATCGAATCACAAGGGGTGTCAGTTCATGAGTATCGCAGTGGAAAGATCGTTAATTCTGAAAGGTATCGGGGCCTTTGCCGGGTTCCTGGCAGCAGTCGTTGTCGCCGCCAGTTTGTCGCTGGCGTCAACTCCAGTTCTTAGCGTTCCGGACGACATCGCCCTCCGGATTCGCTTGGACGATACGCTCACCAGCGCGGATTCCGAAGTCGGCGATCCGTTCAGTGCGACAGTCGTTGATGCCGGAACGTACCGGAACGCACGAGTATACGGCCATGTCGCGGAAGTCGATAGGTCCGGCAAGATGGAAGGCCGCACCAGCATGATGCTTCGCTTCGACCGCCTGGTTATGCCTGACGGGCGCCGTGCTCCCATCGCTGCCGAGATCGTAGAGCTTTACCACGCGTCTTCCGGCGAGAAGGTAGACGTGGAGGGCGCAATTGAATCAGGAGGCAGGGGCCGGAAAACCACCGCGCATACGGTTGTCGGCGCGGGAGCCGGCGCGTTGCTTGGCGGGATCTTCGGTGGCGGAAAAGGGGCCGGCATTGGGTCCATCATCGGCGGCGCCGGGGGATTGGGCACCACCGCATTCCACGGCCGCCAAAAGATCACACTCAGCAGCGGACAGGAAATGCTGATCCGCATCACCAGCACCGCGCGCTGATGTGGCGCGGGCACTCGTGCCTGAAGGGTCCCCACTCATGGGGACGGTTGGCGGTCGTGTGAAGTGCCAGTGGCGACGAGGGGTTTTCCAGACCCGACAAAAATCGCCGGGCTTGCGTTAACAATCCGCCGCGTTGTACTGTAGCAAAGAAAAGGCGAAACATTGCTATGGACCTCTCGCTCGGATTCCCGGAATTCTCCCGGGAGCTCGCAGTCTCCTCGAAGCCGTCACTGGACGCGGTAGTATCCCGATTCCAGGCGCTGCATCAGAAGTCCGACTCGCCCGTCCGCGCGATTCACCACCAGCCTCCCTCGGAGGGCGTCTACGCCGACATTCCCGCGGCAGTCGACCCGCGTCTCCGCGCCGCTCTTGAGAATCGGGGGATTGCGCGGCTGTATATCCACCAGGCCGACGCCTTCGAAAAGATCGCGAACGGCGGGAACGTGGTGATTGTGACTCCGACCGCCAGCGGAAAGACCCTATGCTACAACCTGCCGGTGCTCGACCTGCTGTTGCGCGATCCCGGGGCACGCGCCATGTACCTGTTCCCCACCAAAGCGCTGGCCGAAGACCAACTCCACGAGTTTCAAAGCGCCGTGGAAGAGATGGGGTCGGAAATTCGCGCGTTCACCTACGATGGCGATACGCCGCAGGACGCCCGCAAAGCCATCCGGCAGCGCGCCAACGTGGTACTTACCAATCCCGACATGCTGCACAGCGGAATCCTGCCGCATCACACCCGCTGGGCGCGCTATTTCGAAAACCTGCGCTACATCGTCATCGACGAGTTGCACTACTACCGCGGCGTGTACGGCAGCCACCTGGCGAACCTGCTGCGCCGCCTCGGGCGGGTGTGCGAGTTCTACAATTCCAAGCCGCAGTTCATCTGCTGCTCGGCCACCATCGCCAACCCGCGGGAACTCGCCGAGGCCCTGACCGGCGGGCCCTTTGATCTGGTAGAGCGCAACGGCGCCCCGCGCGGCGAGAGGTTCTTCATCTTCTACAACCCGCCCGTGGTGAACCGCCAACTCGGCATCCGCCGCAGCTACATCAAGGAGTCGCGCGCGGTGGCGCTGGAGTTCATCGAGCGCAATCTGCAGACGCTGGTGTTCGCCAACAACCGGCTGGCGACCGAGGTGCTGGTCACCTACCTGAAGGACGCCTGCGACCGCGGACCGCTGCCGACGGAGACGGTGCGAGGCTATCGCGGGGGTTATCTTCCGAAGGAGCGGCGGGCCATCGAGCGCAGCCTGCGTGCCGGTGAGATCCGCGCCGTCGTGGCCACCAATGCCCTGGAACTCGGCATCGACATCGGCTCGCTCGATGCGGTAGTGATGGCCGGCTATCCGGGCACGATCGCTTCCAGTTGGCAGCGGGCGGGCCGCGCCGGACGAAGGGTGGGCACGTCGGCAGCGGTGCTGGTGGCGTCCAGCGCGCCGCTCGACCAGTACATTGTGGAACACCCCGATTACTTCTTCGGGCGGTCGCCGGAGCATGCCTATATCAATCCCGACAATCTCGAGATTCTGCTGGCGCACCTGAAGTGCGCGGCGTTCGAGCTGCCCATTCGCGACGACGAGAAGTTCGGAAAGCACGATACCGCGGAGATCTGCCGCTTCCTGGAGGAGAGCGGCTTCCTCCACCACTCCGCGGGGGCGTGGCATTGGACCCAGGACAGCTATCCGGCCGACGCGACCAGCCTGCGGTCGATATCGAGCGACAACTTCGTGGTGATCGATACTACCAGCGAGCCCACGGTAATTGCGGATGTCGCGTTCACCGCGGCCCTGACCACGCTCCACGAAAAGGCCATCTACCTGCACGAAGCCCGCATGTTTCATGTGGACCGCTTCGATTACGAGCAGCGCAAAGCCTACGTGAGGCGTGTGGATTGCGATTACTACACCGACGCGATCGATTACACGCAGGTGAAGGTGCTGGAGGAGTTCGAGGGAGAAGCGCTGGCGGGCGCGCACAGGGCGCACGGCGATGTACGGGTGAACCGGCAGATCGTGGGTTTTAAGAAGATCAAGTTCTACACCATGGAGAACGTGGGCGCCGGAAAGCTCTCGATGCCCGAACAGGAGATGCACACCACCGCTTTCTGGCTGCACTTCCCGGCGGAGTTTCTGGCGCGGCTGGGCGACTACACGCCTACCGAGAAGCAGAGCGGGATTGCAGGCCTTGGCAACGCCTTGCGCACCGTGGCTGCCCTATTGCTGATGTGCGACCCGCGGGACCTCGGCGTGGCGCTCACCGAAGAGATTGCGGGAGGGCTTGAGAAGTTCGAGCCGAACCTGTATCTCTACGATGCCTACCCCGGCGGCGTGGGACAAAGCGCGCCGTTGTATCGTATGGCGCCGCGAATGCTCGAACAGACCACGGGATTGCTGGCTTCGTGCGGGTGCGAGGCCGGCTGTCCTTCGTGCGTCGGTCCTGTTGGCGAAGTCGGCGAACGCGGGAAGGAAGTGGCGGCGAGAATCCTCGCAGAGTTGAGCTAACCCCCCGCCGTTTCGACTAGCGCATCCAGTGTCGCTTGGGCCGTGGCTTTCCAGGAGAATTGCGCGGCGCGGCGCGGACCCGCTTCGGCCAGCCGGCGCCGTACCTCTCCATCGTCCGAGATCTGCCGCAGCGCCTCCACCATCGCGTTCTGATCTCGCGGATCGAACTGCAAGGCGGCATTGCCGGCGATGCTGGAGAGCGGTTCGATGGCCGAACACGCCGAAGGGACGCTTGCCGCCAATGCCTCCAGGATCGGCAACCCGAAGCCCTCGAAGAGTGACGGATAGACGAAAGCCCAAGCCTTGGCGTAAAGATCGTATAAGTCGGCGCGCGGGATCCAGCCCGGGAAATCGACGCTGTCTCCCAGCCGCAGGGAATCCCGCAGATCGTGCAGCGGGCCGGTGAAGAAGCCGTGCATGCCGCAGACCACCAGGCGAAATCCGGGGTGCGTCTCGCGGAATGCCGCAAATGCCTTGAGCAGCCCGTCGAGATTCTTGTGGGGGTGCAGAGTGGAAACGGCCAGGAGGAATGGCTCGGGGTGCCGGTGGCGGGCGAGATCGAAGAACACGGGATCGACTCCCAGCGGAACCACTCTTATCCTCGACTCGGGCAGCCGATAGAATCGCAGCAGGTCGGCGGCGGTAGCGCGAGAATCGGCCAGCAGCAGGCGGGAGACCTGCGCGGACCAGTAGAGGAAGAATTCCCAGAAGGGAAGGTCGAACCAGCGGAAGAACTCGCGGTGGCGTTTATGCTGCAGGTCGTGGAAGACGGTCACCTGCGGACATCCGCAGAACAGCGGGGCGGTGAAGCCGGGGTTGAACATCACATCCAGCCCGCGGCGCAGCGCGGCGAGCGGCAGCCCGGTCTGCTCCCAAAGGATACGGATGGGGCGGGAGACGGCGCGGACGAGCTGCGGCGCACCGGTGAAATTGGGCGCCTTGGGAACCAGGTCGAGCCCCGTCTCGCGGTTGGTGAAGATGACGTATTGGTTGACCGAATCGATTTCGGCGAGCGCGGCGAGGAGGCCGCGCAGATAGATCTCGGTGCCGCCCACGCCGCCAGGGATCAGGTAGAGCGCATTCACGCCAATGCGCAGGGGCCGGCGCATATCAGTTGGCGGGGCGTTGCTGGAGTAACTGCATCACGCGGAGAAGGCCGTCGCGTGCCTCCTTGTCAACGGGGTCGATTCGCAAGGCATGTTCGTATTCCGTGCGGGCTTCTGCGAAACGCCCTGTGAGCTCGTAGACCTTGCCCCGGTACATGTAGGTCGGCCCAAAGCCGGCATCGATTTTTTCGGCCGTGGCGAGGGCGTCCAACGCCTGCGGCCATCGCTGCCGCTTGGCGTACACCATGCCGATCTGCGTGTAGACGTGGGCGGTAGGCCCCTTCATCGCGGCCAGGCGCAGCTTGGCGAGAGCATCGTCGATGCGATTCAGGCCGTCGTAGGCGAGGCCCTCGTCCACCAGCAGGTTGTAATCGGGAGGCTCGAGTTGCCCGGCCTTTTCGAATTCGGCGATGGCGCGCTGGTAGTCGGGCGGCTCCAAGGAAAAATAGGCGTACCCGAGTTGGAAGCGCACGCGGCGCTTGTTGGGGGCCTTACGGGCGGTGTCTTCCCAGAGGGCGAGCGAATCGCTCCACACCGCGGCGCGTGCGTGGGTGACGACGGTCAACAAAAGCACCACGGCGGCCGAAGCTGCCACCAGCACCTTGCGCTCGAGTTTTACGCGGCCAAGCAGATCCACGGCGATCAGCAGCAGGCCGAGGATGGCGGAGTACAGACGGCGCTCGGCGATCGGATCGCGAATCGGCAGGATCGAGGAGGTGGGCGCCATCATCACCAGGAAAACGAAGAATCCGAAGCTGGCCAGCGGAAACCGGCGGCGACAGTGCCACGCGGCGGCCGCCAGCGTCACCAGCACGATCAGGCCGGCGATGGCGCCGTGATCGAGGATCGATCGTGAGATCGAGAAGTCCCAGTCGGCGGTGAGGTTCGCGGGGAGCACGAAGAGGCCGAGGTACACGAATAGGGCGCGGCACTGGGTGAAGAAGTATTGGTACCAGGTCAGGTCCTTCATGCCAAAGCCCGCGGTTTCGGCTGTCATGATCAGCTTCCAGAAGAAGCCGGTCCCCACCAGGGCACCCAGCAGGGTGGGCACGTAGAGCCTCCAGTTCGCGCGAATCCCCTGGAACGTGAAGCCCGGATTCCACCAATAGTCGGTCAATAGCAAAAGCGCCGGGAGTGCGATGGCGTTCTGCTTCGAGAGCAGTGCCAGGCCGAAGAGCGCGAGAACTGCTGCTGCAACGGCCCAGGTGACCGTGGCCTGTTTGCGGTAGACGAAGACCGCGAGCGCCGCCAGCCCGAACATCGCGCTGAGGGATTCGGAGCGGCCGGCCAGGTAGGCCACCGCTTCGGTCTGCACCGGATGCACCAGGAAGATCGCGGCGGCCAATCCCGCGAGGAAGTCGTCCGTCCGGTCTTTCGGAGTGATTCGCTGTGGGCCCGCTTCGCGGCGGCGCCACTCGAGCAGCCGGCGGACGATGAGGAAGATCAGGCCCGTGCTGACGAGATGAATGAGAACGTTGACCACGTGAAACGAGTAGGGGTTGCCATCGCCGATCTGCGCGTTGAGGTAGTAGGTGAAGAACAGGACGGGGCGGACATCGGCTTTCAGCCAGTTGATGAGCGGCGCCTGGAAGTTCGGAAGGGCGAAGGGCAGAGCCTGGTCGTCGAAGAGGAACGGCCCGTTGAGGGCCGGCCCGTAAGCCCAAAAGGCCGCGACCAAGGCGGCCAGCGCGGCCGCGGCATAAGGCCACACCGGGGCTTGGCTGGGTTGGGGCGCCGGGGCGGTTGCTATCTTCCGAGCCTTGGTAGCCTTCATCGCGGGGTGGTCTCTGGGATGGTCTGGCTGATGCTGCGAATCTGGAACTCCAGGATCGCGACTCGTTGCGCGAGCGCAACGTTGTCGTCGCGGAGGTGGGAGATGATCACGGAGAAGCGGAAGAACATGATGAGGAAGATGCTGCCGGCGATCAGGAACAGAGTCAGGGGCGTATCGGGTATGCCGGCGTGGCGCGTGATGTATTCCAGGACGGGCCGCGCGCGGGAGAGGATCAACATGGCGGCGGAAGCCAGCAGCCAGCTCACAGAGTACTCGACGCGGATGTGCGCGCGCCGCACCGATACCAACACCATAATCAGCAGAAAGATGCTCAGGACGGTTGTGACATTCAGAAGACGGTCCATCTATCCTCCAGCAGGGGGCGGCACGGGCGCGCGGGCCTGTGCTTGCGCGCGGCCGAGCGGCGAGTTTGCGCTTCGCAAGGCGGACGCCGCCTGCTCACCCGGCGACTTCGGCCGCGCCGAGTGATACCGGCGATCGTATTTCAGTACGTTCACGAAGACGCCGAGGAGCACGTGCGCAATGTAGTAGAGCGATTTCCAGGGAGTAATGGAAGAGCGGCCGGTGGTGCGGGGGCGCATCTTGCAGGGCACTTCTTCGAAGCGGAAACGGCGGCGTTGCAGCACCACCAGCGCCTCGATTTCCGGATAGGTCAGGGGAAAGCTGCGGCTGAAAACCTCGAGCGCCTTGTGATTGACGCCCACGAATCCCGAAGTGGGATCGTGCACCGGCTTGCCGAGTATCGGCCGGAGCACCGCGCGGAAGAAGCGGATGCCCAGCGACCGCAGGCGGCTGGTATACATAGCGTCGGTCTCGGCGAAGCGCGATCCGATCACCATCTCGCAGCCGCTGGTTTTGAGCTTCTCGAAAATGCGCGGGATGTCGCGGGGGTCGTGCTGTCCGTCGCCATCCACCCGGATGACGTTGCGAAAGCCCAACTCGTGGGCCAGTTTGTAGCCGGCCTGCACGCAGCCACCCAGGCCCAGGTGGTGGGGAAGAGAAAGCACTTCGGCGCCGGCGGCGCGGGCCACTCCGACGGTGGCATCGCCCGAGCAATCGTCGAGCACCAGCACGGGCACGCCCGGAACGGATTGGCGGACGGAACGAACCACGTCGCCTACAGCAGCCTCCTCGTTGTAGGCGGGCACGATGATCAGGAGGGAATCGTCGCCGGTGGGATGCATCAGAGAGCCGCCACCCTGCGGGCGCTGATGGAATGGCCGGCCAGAAGATGCGCGAAGATGGCCGGCGTGATGCGGGCGCCGGCGCGGATTGCGCGACGCTGGCGCCACAGTCGGGGCCCGTGGCCGATCAGGGCGGCATGGGCCCGCAGAACGTACCAGAGCATCCGCGGCCCGGCGTGGCCCTCCGCGCGGAAGCGGGCTGCGCTGCCCCGGCCCTGCAGGAGATACCAGAGATGCCAGAGGTATCGAGCGGCGGTGGAAAACGGCGCGGCCAGCAGCATGCCCGCCGGGAAGTTCTTAGCCACCACGAACAGGCGGTTGCGTTCCACGAAATACGCTTTGATGGGCGACGCCCGGCCGACGGTGTGGGAATAGTGGTGGTCCACCACGGCTTCGGGTGCGTAAAGGCATTTCCACCCCGCCCATCGCGCCCGCAGGCCCAGATCGGTATCCTCGCAGTACAGGAAGAAATTTTCGTCGAAGCCACCGATCTGGTCGAGCATGGCGCGGCGGTAGAGCGCCGCGGAGCCGCTGGGAAACAGGCTCTCCTCGGCGACCGGAAAATCTTCGGGGGCACGGCCATGCCCGCGCTGTTTGCTGCTGCCGTCGCGGGCCATCAGCATTCCGGCCGAATCGAGACGGTCTTCCCCGAACAGACGTACTTGGGAAGCGCACATCCCGGCATCAGGCCGCTGTTCCAAAACGCGGACCAGGGCGTCGAGCCAGCCGGGGTCCGGAACGGCGTCGTCGTTCAGGCTGGCGATATAGGGGGCGGAGGAAACGCGGACGCCTTGGTTGATTGCGGCGCCATATCCGGCGTTGTGGCTGTTTTCCATCACGCGAATCGACGGGGGCACGCCGTGGCGGCGCACGAGTCCCTGGCCGCTGTTGTCCACCACGATCACTTCGAAGTCGCGCCTCGTCTGCCGGCCAAGGGCTTCCAGGCACTCGCGAAGCCTGGCATCCGCGGCCAGCGTGGGGATCACGACGGATACAACGTAGTCAGGCAATGTCTAATTCTATCAAGATCGCCTCTGCGGGCGGATTACCGGGAAGAGTAACCATGGGGCATGAAAAAGCCGTCCTTGCATAGATAAAGCCAAACCTATGCAACGAAGAACCTCTTTGATGGTGCTATTCCTTGCCCCGCTGCTCGTAACGGCGCAGCAGGCGGAGAAGGTAGACCTGAATGTTATTCACAAGATCAAGACCGCTGAATTGGGTGGCGGTGGTGGCGGGTTCGGAGGCGGCGGCGGAGCCGGGGGTGGACGAGGCGGCTCGCAAGTGATGAACATCATGTACAACCTCACCGACCGCTACGGTCCGCGGCTGACCAATTCTCCGCAGTTCCGCGCGGCGGGCGACTGGGCGGTGAGCTACCTGAAGGAACTGGGGCTCAGCAACGTCCACCTGGAAAAGTGGGCCACGCCGGAGAACAACAAGATTCCCAGTTGGCAGGTCATGGGCTACAGCGGGGCGATGGTCGAGCCCACCTACATGCCGATCATCGGGGTCCCGGTAGCGTGGACGGCCGGCACCGGTGGTCCGGTGACCGGCGAAGCGGTGTTGGCGATCGTCCAGAGCCAGGCCGACATGGACAAATTCCGCGGAAAGCTCAAAGGCAAGATCGTGTTGAGCACTGCCAATGCGAGTGGTGTGGCCGGCGCCCTCGATCTCCCGTTTCCGACGTCTCCCCTGGCACGGCGCTACACCGATGCGGAGTTGTCGGACCTGGTTCCGGAGTTGCTGCCCACCGGCGGCGGGCGCGGTGGACGCGGCGGCGGGCGTGGCGGACGCGCGGGAGCGTTCGGCAACATGACCCCGGAGGAGATTCAGGCCTTCCAGGCGAAGCTGCGATCCTATATGAAAGACGAGGGCGTGTTGTTGACTCTGCAGGCGTCCGGCCGCGGCGAAAGCGGCACGCTGTTCGGCGGCGGCGCGCAGAACCGCATGGACACCACCAACCTGCCCCAGGTATCGATTACCGCCGAGCACTACAACCGCATCGCGCGGCTGTTAGAGCATAACGTTCCGGTGAAGCTATCGTTCGACATCAAGGCGGAATTCGACACGAGCAAGACGGATTCCTTCAACGTGATTGCAGAGATCCCCGGCAGCACCAAACCCAACGAACTGGTGATGGTGGGCGGGCATTTCGACTCCTGGCACTACGGCACCGGCGCCACGGATAACGCCGCCGGAAGCGCCGTCGCGATGGAGGTGATGCGCATTCTGAAGTCCCTCAACCTGAAGATGGACCGCACGGTGCGCATGGGCCTCTGGGGAGGCGAAGAAGAAGGCCTGCTGGGCTCTCGCGCCTATGTGAAGGAGCATTTCGCCGATCCCACTGTGATGAAGCCCACCACCGAGCACGACAACTTCTCGAGCTACTTCAACATCGACAACGGCACCGGACGCATCCGCGGCATCTACCTTCAGGGCAATGAGATGGCGCGCCCGATTTTCGAGACCTGGTTCGCCGCGCTCAAGGACCTGACTCCCGGCGTCATCACGATCCGGAACACCGGCGGAACCGACCACCTCTCGTACGATGGTGTGGGGCTGCCGGGCTTCCAGTTCGTGCAGGATCCGATGGACTACGACACGCGGACCCACCATTCGAACATGGACGTTTACGATCGCATCCAGCAGGCGGACATGGAGCAGATGGCGATCATTGAGGCGGCGTTCGTGTACAACGCGGCCACCCGTCCCGACAAGTTCCCGCGCAAGGAACTGCCTCCGCCCCAACCCGCGGGACGCGGCGGTCGCGGTGGCGGCAATTAATTCGGAAGTGGCGGGCAGACGTCTTCCGTCCGGATAGCGGCCCTTCAACAACCGGAACCGGGTCTGTAAGGCGTGTCCTACGTTCGGACTGCCTGTGCCACTCACGGACACTGGCAAAGGCGTTAAGTCCTGTGGCATCTCCCGTGTCCACCGGCATACCGCCTGCTCGGCATTACCGGTATGCTCAGAGACCTCCGGCATGCCGCGCGGATGCTGCGGCGGAACCCTGCTTTCGCCTGGATCGGGATCGCGACGCTGGCGCTCGGCATCGGGGCCAATACCGCGATCTTCAGCCTGGTGTACGAGGTCCTGCTGCGCCCGGTGCCCTTTCCGATCCGCAGCAACTCGTCAAGCATCAAGGACGATCTCCGCGGCATGAACCTGCAGGACGTGCGCATGTCGCTGCCGGAGATGGAAGACCTGCGGGATCGTTCGGGCGTCTTCGACGTACTCACCGCCATCTGGCCGGTGGATGGCAACGTGACCGGCGGAGACTCGCCGGAACGCGTGGAGGCGATGGTGGTCAGCCCGACTTAATTCGCGATGCTGGGCGGGCACGCGCAATTGGGCCGCGTCATCGGCGCGCAGGATAAGGCCGAGGGGTTCGCCGGGGCAGCGGTATTGAGCGACGGCCTCTGGAAGCGGCTATATGGCGGC